>OGHE01002324.1_pt1 | contig 9746 bp, 8 predicted proteins | sample 1571431 | NCBI WGS metagenome assembly OGHE01 (sample SAMEA2581966, study PRJEB24529) | metagenome | biome: Human gut stool | place: China | collected 2011 | reverse complement strand
AAGTCATTCTTTTGTCTCAGCGCTTGGCGCTCAAGTATAATACCACACCCCGGTGCGCTTGTCAACACTTTTTGACATCTTTTTAAAAGAAAATCGAGTTTTCTTCACTTTCGCAGTTGTCACCCTTCCCTCCTATACAAAAAGGCCGTCCATGCACTGCACAGACGGCCTTTGGTCTATATATAATTACCTATATAATATGCTCAGCGGATCTCGATACCCAGCTTGAACTTCAGGTTGCCAAGAATCTTCTTGACCACGCGCTCCACTTCCTCAGCAGAGACTTCTTTCTTGGAATCAGACAGAGACAGGCTGAAAGCCACGCTCTTTTTGCCTTCGCCCAGATTTGCGCCGCGATAGATATCGAACAGCTTGACCTCACTGACCAGCGGGCTTGCCTTTCGAATGGTCTCCTCGATCTCGCCGCAGGACACAGCCTCGTCGCAGACCAAAGCCAGATCGCGCTTAACAGGTGCATAGGGGCTGAGGGGCTTATAGCGCAGCTCGCCCTCTACACAAGACATCAGTGCCTCGTAGTCCAGCTCGCACAGATAGATGTTCTGGCTATCCTTCTGATCCTTGGCGATCTCCAACTCGGCGTTGATTTCGTTGGCCAGCTTGCCGAACACGCCCAAGCGCTTGCCGTTGCAGTACACGGCGGCGCTGATGCCGGGGTGCAGCCATGCAGCGGTCTCGCGCTGATAGTTGAAGGTCAGGCCAAAGCCGACTGCCAGTGCCTCCAGTGCGCCCTTGACGGTAAAGAAGTCCTCCTCGGGGCCAAAGGCACCGAGACAGAGGGTCTGGCGCTCGTGGGGATGCTCATTGATGGGCAGCTCCTTAGCCAGATAAACCGGTGCCATCTCGAACAGGCGACCCTCGGCGTTGCCCTTTTTCAGGTTATCCACAATAACATTCAGCATGGAAGGGGTCAGCAGGGTGCGCATAATGGACAGGTTCTCGCTGATGGGATTCAGGATGCGGATGGCCTTGCGGGCTGCATCCTCTGCCGGGATATGCAGCATATCCAGCTCGGCATTGGAGTAGAAGGCCAGCGTGGAAGCCTCGTAGAAGCCCTGTGCAGCCAGCAGGCGCTTGGTCTTGAGCTGCTGCTTCTGGTCGTAGTTCAGGCCGCCATTGGTGACGGAGGCAGTGTTCAGGAAGGTGGGCACGATATGGTCATAACCGTACTCGCGGATGACCTCCTCGGCCAGATCCGGGAAGCTTTCCACATCGTCACGGTACAGGGGTGCGGACACATCCCAGCTGCCATCGGCCTGCACGTCCACGGTGAACTCCAGACGCTGCAGAATATCGATCATGGTCTGGTCGGGCACGGTGATGCCCAGCACGCCGCAGATCTTAGCCGGGGTGGTGACGATGTGCTTGCGCTCCAGCGGACGGCCATCGGTCAGGTCGTACTCCAGCGTGGTGATATCGCCGCAATCCAGCTGCTGGATCAGGTGCAGAGCGCGTGCCAGACCCAACTGCGGGGAGTAGCGGTCCACGCCCTTTTCGTAGCGGGCGGAGGAGTCGCTGTTCTGGCCCAGCGCGCGGCTGGTCTTACGGACGCAGTCGCGGGCAAAGGTAGCGCACTCGAACAGCAGGCTGGTGGTGTTCTCATCCATGCCGGAGTTTGCGCCGCCCATGATACCGGCCAGTGCCACCGGCTTTTCGGCATCGCAGATGACCAGATTGTTGGGATTGAGGGTAAATTCCTTCTCGTCCAGCGTGACGATCTTTTCGCCTTCCTGTGCGCGGCGCACATCGATAGTGCGGCCGGCGACCTTGTTCAGATCAAAGGCGTGCATGGGCTGACCCATCTCCAGCAGGGTGTGGTTGGTGATATCCACCACATTGCTGATGGAGCGCAGGCCGCACAGCGCCAGATGACGCTTCATCCAGCGGGGAGACTCGTCCATGCGGATATTGCGCACATAGTGTGCCATGTAGCGGGGGCACAGCTCCGGTGCCTCCACCTTCACAGTGATGGGAGCGTCCGGCTCGCAGACGGTCTTGTAGTCCATGGCAGGCATGTGCAGAGGCTTGCCCAGAACAGCAGCCACCTCGCGGGCAATGCCCAGAACAGACTGGCAGTCCGGGCGGTTGGCGGTGATGGAAATATCAAAGATGTAGTCATCCAGACCCACCACGGGGGCGATGTCAGTGCCGGGGACGGAGTCCTCGGGCAGGATGAGCAGACCGTAGACCTCAGAACCCGGGAACAGGTCGTCGTTCAGGCCCAGCTCTGCGCCGGAGCACAGCATACCGTTGGACTCCACGCCCTGCATCTTGCGGGCCTTGATGGTGATGCCGCCGGGCAGAGTGGAGCCATCCAGTGCGGCGGGCACGCAATCGCCCAGCTTCATGTTTGCTGCACCGGTGCTGATGCGGATATCGTGGCCGTAGGCGCCGCAGTCCACCACACACTTGGTCAGGTGGGTGCCCTCCTGCTTTTCCATCTCCACGATCTTACCGACGACCACCTTGCTGATGCCGGCATCCAGCGGGATCAGCTCTTCCACCTCAAAGCCACAGGAGAACAGCTTCTCCTCCAGCTCCTGTGCGGTAACATCGATATCAACGAATTCTTTTAACCAGCTGAAAGGTACTTTCATTGTTTGTTCTCTCCCCTCTTATTCGTGGAACTGCTTGAGGAACTGCAGATTGTTCTCGAACATCAGACCAATATTGTTGATGCCGTACTTCAGCATGGCGATACGCTCGATGCCGATGCCGAAGGCGAAGCCGGAGTACTCGTCCGGGTCGATGCCGCAGTTCTCCAGTACCTTACGGTTGACAACACCGCCGCCCAGCACCTCGATCCAGCCGGTGTGCTTGCACAGCGGGCAGCCCTTGCCGTGGCACTCGAAGCAGCTTACGTCCACCTCCACGCTGGGCTCGGTAAACGGGAAGTAAGAAGGACGCAGGCGGGTGCGGGTGTCGGCGCCAAACAGCTTCTGCACGAAGGTGTTCAGTGCGCCATGCAGATCGCCCAGCGTGATGCCCTTATCTACGACCAGACCTTCCATCTGGTGGAACATGGGGCTGTGGGTCGCGTCCGAGTCAGAGCGGAACACGCGTCCGGGGATCAGCACCTTGATGGGCGGCTTCTGGCTGTCCATGGTGCGGATCTGACCACCGGAGGTCTGGGTGCGCAGCAGGAATTCATCGGACAGATAGAAGGTATCCTGCATATCGCGGGCAGGGTGATCCTTGGGCACGTTCAGACGGGTAAAGTTGTGGTCATCATCTTCGATCTCCGGGGACTCTGCCACGGCAAAGCCCATGCCGGAGAACACATCAATGATCTGGTTGGTGACCAGCGTCAACGGGTGCAGACCGCCTGCGGGGCGGGTCTTGGCGGGCAGGGTGATATCCACCGTCTCGGCAGCGTTGCGGGCAGCAAGCTCTGCCTGCTTTACGGTCTCGGCGGCGGCATCGTAGTCTGCCTGCACCTTCTGCTTGAGTTCGTTGATGATCTTGCCCATAGCGGGGCGTTCTTCCGGCGCAACGGTACGCAGGTTCTTCATCAGGGCAGGGATCTTGCCGTTTTTGCTGAGGTATTCCTGCCAGAAGGAAGCCAGCGTCTCCTTGCTGGACACCTGACCAAGGCTTTCAGCGGCCTGCTTGGCCAGCTCATCGATCATTGCTTGCATGGATTTTCTCTCCTTTATACTTTGTGTTCATGGAGCGGAGTATAACAAAAAAGCCCCGTCCCCTGCCCGACTGTTCAGGCAAAAGGGACGAAGCTATAACCATTTCTGCTCCGCGGTACCACCCGGTTTCCGCCTGCACAAGGGCAGACGGCGCTCAAACGCCATAACGGGGCGCAACCGTTCTGTGCTAGTAGATGCACCTACATCGTTCGCGCAGACCGCTCGGGAGCGAACTTCAGCCCCTGCCACACATGGAAGCCCTTTCAGCCGGTGAAGCTTCTCTCTTTGCCGTGCAGACAGTGCCTACTCTCTCCGTCGCTGCGTTTGATACTATGATAACTAAGAATTATGTTACCACATTTTACGACGGTTTGCAAGCCGCAGAGCGGTTTTTGTTTATTGGAGCTGCATTTTGCGCCTTTTTCCCGGTCAGGCGGCAGGCCTCGCAGGCCGTGATGCAGCACACCGCGAACACCAGCAGGGCGCAATCTGTGGGTACCCGCTGCATGGGCACCACCCGGGCACACAGAGTACTGAAGCTTTCCACGGCGCTCTGCGGCAGGCCCAGATAAAACAGTGCCAGGGAAAGCGGCAGGTGCAGCGCCCTGCCCCACAGCAAGGGACGGAGCGAGACCTCCGGCGGGCAGAGGGTGCGCACCTGCAGCAGCACCGAAGCGCCCTGTACGCTGAGTGCAGCGCAGCACAGCCCGCTTGCCCACAGACCGGTGCGGGCGGCGTAGTCGCAGCCGGAGCACACCTCCAGCAGCATAGCCGGAAAGGGTGCAAGCGCTGCGGGCAGCAGCAGCCCGCAGCCTGCCGCTAGCAGCCGGAAATACAGCACAAAGCCGCACAGTTTCAGGTAGGTCACTGCCGCCTGCGCAAGGATACTGTCCAGCGCGGGCGGCGGTTCTGCTTGTGTGGCAGCGAGCGGTGCGGGCAAGGGTTTTGGTCTGCCACAAACACGATAGAGCAGCGCCGCCGTCAGCCAGCCCGCCAGCACCTGCGCGGCAAAAAGGCATACCCCGGCTGTGCGGCTGCCCAGCAGTTGTTCCCCTACCGTCAGGATGACAAAGGACGGCCCGGAGCAGATGCAGGCAGGCAGCAAAGCCGAAGCCTCCTGCGGGGTCAACTCCTTACTGCGGACTGCCTCGGCTGCAGCAGCGGCGGCAGGCGCAAAGCCGCCCACCATGCCGATAAGCAGCACACTGCCCGCGCTGCGGCTGCGTAGGCCGATACCGCGCACCACCGGCCAGAGCAGCACACCCAACACCTCTCCTGCGCCGCTGCGCATGATGAGCGCTGAAACAATCAGAAACGGAAACAGAGACACCAGCAGCGGCCCGCCGCAGAGCGCAAGGCCCTGCCGCAGGGCCGCCGCACAGGTCTGTGGCACGGCAAATACCAGCGCCGCCGTGACTGCACCCAGCAAAAAAAGCCCCGGATGCAGCGGTTTGCAGCTTTTACTCATAAGCACGCCCTCCCCCTCCATATATATGGAAGCATGGGCTGTGCAATGTACAAAGCGCGGGACGGGAGGGACAAAGATGGCCAGAGCACACCACGACCGGCGCACCCCGGGCGACTGGCTGCGCGGGCTGTTCCGGCAGCCGCCGCCCGGGTTTTACTGCCGCCCTGCCGTATACCTGAGCGGCGACCGGATGGAGATAGAGCATTTTTGCACGGTGTTGTTTTTTGATGAAAACAAGCTGTGTCTGCGGCTGGCGAAGGGGCGGTTCACGGTATACGGCAGCGAGCTGCGCATCTGCACCCTGACCGCCGCCCGGCTGACGGTGCAGGGGCAGTTTTTACGCACCGATTTTTCCGATGAATAGGAGGCCGCCATGGAAGCTGCAAGCCTTTGGGCATGGGTACGCTTTACCGCCCGGAACGGCAGCCCCGAGGCGCTTTTGACAGATGCCGCCGGGCAAGGGCTGCACCTGTACGGCATTTCTTCCCTGCCCGGGGGCTTTTGTGCCCATTGTGCAGCGTGGCAATACCGGCGGCTGGCCGTCCTTGCCCGGCACAGGCGGGTGCGGCTGCGGGTGGAAAAACGGCGGGGGCTCTATTTTTTGCTGCGTCCGCTGCTGCGGCGCAAGGGGCTATGGGTAGGGCTGGCAGCTTGGGGGCTGGTGCTGGTCTGGCTGCAGGGGCTTGTATGGGCGGTAGACTACGGCAGCCTGACCACCGGACAGCGGGCACGGGCGGGTGCGGTGCTGCGCAGCTGCGACTTGCAGCCCGGTACTGCCGTAAGCGAGGAGCTGCTGCGCCGTGGAGAATACGCTCTGCTGGAAAGCGGCGAATTTTCTTGGGCAAGCCTGAATTTTGAAAAAGGACGGCTTGCGGTGGAGGCCGCCCCTGCCCGCGCCCGGCCCGAAATTGCTGCAGGCACCCTGCACGGGCTGCGGGCAAAGTGCAATGGAACGGTGCTTCGTACAAATCTTATCAGTGGCACCATGCTGGCAGCCCCCGGGCAGGATGTTGTGGCCGGACAGGGGCTGATCGGCACGGCGCGCAGCGAGCGGGACGGCACGCTGATCTTTGCCCCGGCGGCGGGCACCGTGGTAGCGCAGCTGGAATGGCAGACAGAGCAGAGCATTCCGCTGGCGGTGGCTCTGCCGCAGCTGACCGGCACAAATAAAACGAGTTACAGGTTGTTTTTTGCCGGACGCTCCGCCGCGCTTCTCCCCTCCGCACCCGATGGGGACGGATTGCACCGCGCCCGGCATCTGCAATTGGAGCTTTTCGGCCTGCCCCTGCCCTGCGCGGTGGAGGAAATCACCTTTTATGGGCAGCAGCAAGAAACGCTGTACCGCACCGAAGCGCAGGCGCTTACGCTGGCGCGGCTGCAAGGTCTGCGGGCGCTGCACGATGCTTTCCCGGATGCTGAGATCTTCGCCCGCCGGGAGGAGTGCACTGTACAGGAGGAAATTCTGCATTACAATGCGGTGTATACCGTGGCGGCAGATATCTGCACATGACAAAAGGCGGCTGCGCATAACCTTGCGCAACCGCCTTTTGAAAAGCGAAATCTTATTTTTATAGTTCGGGAATGTCCGTGGATCTTCCCAAGTCATCTTTTCACTGGAGGGTCTGAGCGGCTTCGGCGGCCTGCGCTGCCTGTGCATCGTATTCCTCCAGCAGGGCGTTCAGGTCGTACTGATACTTGCTGTGGCAGAAGTGGCACACCACCTCACAGTTGGGGTCCTCGTCCCGCATACGCTCAAGCTCGGCGCGGCCAAGGCTGAGCAGCATCTCCTTGGTGCGCTCGGCGCTGCAATCGCACTGGTACTGCACCGTGCGCTCATCCAGCACGTTGGGGGCAAAGCCGGCCAGCGCCAGCTGCATCATGTCCTCCGGGGTCTTACCGGCATGGAGCAGCTCGGTGACAGAGGGCATGGCGTTGATGTTCTTTTCCAGCTGGTCGATCTCAGCATCGGTAGCGCCGGGCAGCAGCTGCACCATAAAGCCGCCGGCGCAGAGGATGGACAGGTCTTTGTCCACCAGCACGCCCAGTGCCATCACGGTGGGAACCTGCTCGCTGTAGGCGTAGTAGCTGGTCAGGTCCTCGGCAATTTCGCCGGACACCAGCGGCACCTGCCCGACCGTGGGTTCCTTTTGCAGGCGGTTATCCCGGATAACGGTCAGAACGCCCTCCTTGCCCACGGCGGTGCCAACGTCCAAATGGCCGTTGGCTTTGGGGGGCAGCTCCACCAGCGGGTTATCAATGCAGCCTTTCACGTTGCCGGTGCCATCGGTGCAGGCGATGAGCACACCGGTAGGACCGCCGCCCGCCACACGCAGGGTAATGCGGTCGCGGTCGTCCTTGAGCATAGAGCCCATCAGGGTTGCACCGGTGAGCAGGCGACCCAGTGCCGCGCTGCAGGTGGCGCTGGTGGTGTGAAGTTTTTCAGCTTTACGGACGATCTCGGTGGAATCCACACCGCAGAACACGACACCGCCGTTCTCGGACAGTCCGCGGATCAGGTTTGCCATAGGTTATTCCTCCAGTTGTGTATACTGTTTTGTTGCGCAGAAGAAGTAGCGCTGGCTTTCTTCGGTCAGCGGGCCAAAGGTTTCGCCATCGCAGACCGTTTCCAGCGCAAAGCCGTGCTTTTCCAGCGCTGCACGGATGGTATCCAGATCATAGGTATACTCGCAGAATTCCTCGTGGAAATGCTCGCCGGTCTCGTGGTAATCAATATCCACTGTGATCTCCACTTTACGTTCGGCCGCGTTATAGTGGTTGCGCCACACGCAGGAGGCATCCTCTTCCTCAAAGGTAAACGCGTTATCGCCCAGAACCTTCTGCTGCTTATAGGGGGTGTTCATATCAAAGAGGAACACGCCGCCCTTTTCCATGAAGAAGCCTGCGTTGGCAATAGCGGTATCCAGATCCGGGATGTGATTGAAGGTGTCAAAGGTAGATACTGCCGCACGGATGGTTCCGTAGAGATCCAGCTTGAGCAAGTCCTGCCGAAGCAGCAGCAAACGGCCGGAAAGTCCCAGCTGCTCGGCTTTATCCCGCACCACGCAGAGCATCTCCTCCGACTGGTCAATGCCGATCATATCGTAGCCTGCCTGCGTCAGCATCAGGGTCAGTTCCCCGGTACCGCAGCCTAGGTCGGCTACGATGCCATCATGGATGCCGTGGGCTTCCAGCTTTGCATGGATCTGGCTGTACAGGGCGTCGTAGTCCGCCTCGCCGTTGAATTCATCGTAAAAGTAGGCAAATTCGTTGTAAGCCATGGCGTTACTCCGCTTCCTCGTTTTCCGCAGCTACTGCAGCGTTGAGCACTGCCTGCAGCTCCGGGATGCCGTAGCCGTTTTCGCCGCTGGTCAGCACCACCTTCTGGCAGCCGTAGGGGCGGCAGATGTTTTCAAAGTCCTCCAGCGTTTTGGCAAGCTGGCTCTTTTTCAGCTTATCTGCCTTGGTCAGCGCCACCACATAGGGGATGCGGTGGTAGTGCAGGTAGCGCAGCATCTGCAGATCGTCTGCGCTGGGGGCGTGGCGGCAGTCCAGCAGCTGCACCAGCAGGGTGTGGTGACGGGGTGCCTCGAAGTAGCTGTTGATCAGGTCATCCCAGCGCTCGCGGTCTGCGTTGCTTACCTTGGCATAGCCGTAGCCCGGCAGGTCCACAAAGTAGCAGTCGTCCACCGAATAGAAGTTGATGGTTGCCGTTTTGCCCGGCGTGCTGGACACGCGCGCCAGATTTTTGCGGCTGCACAGCTTGTTGATCAGGCTGGATTTGCCCACGTTGGACCGCCCCGAAAAACTCAACTCCGGGCGGTCACTCTCAGGCAGCTGGCTGGAAATGCCATAGCTGGCAATAAAATCAGCTTTGTTGAAGATCATGGAGTGTTCCTTTCTGTTTTTTCAGCAGACGGCGCCCGGCTGGCTGTTCTCAGGCGCAGCGGGGATATGGTTCTCCCCTGCCTTGGACTTTTTGGTGCGGGGACGGCCTGCGGTGCTCTTGGCTGCCTTCGGCTTGAGCAGAGCGGCAGCAAGCACCTGCGAGAGGTTCTGCATAGGCAGGAAGGTCAGGTTCTTCTTGACCTCCTCGTCAACCTCGTACAGATCCGGCTCGTTGTCCTTGGGGATGAGCACAGTCTTCATGCCCTCGCGGTAGGCAGCCATGCTCTTTTCGCGCAAGCCGCCAATGGGCAGCACGTTGCCGTGCAGGGTGATCTCGCCGGTCATGGCAACATCGCCGCGCACCGGCACGCCGGACAGGCAGGACACCAGTGCCGTGGTCAAGGTGACGCCTGCAGAAGGGCCATCCTTGGGTACAGCGCCCTCGGGGGCGTGGATGTGCAGATCGCACTTTTTCAGCCGCTCGGGGTCGATGCCGTATTCCTCGGCATGGACGCGCACCCAAGTGACTGCCAGCTGTGCGCTCTCCTTCATCACGTCGCCCAGCGAACCGGTAACGGTGATCTTTCCGGTGCCGTTGTCCATGACCTGAACCTCGATGGGCAGAGTCTCGCCGCCTACGCTGGTCCACGCAAGACCGTTGGCGATGCCCACGGCGTTGGTACGGTTGAGGAAATCCGGTTTGACGATGCGGGGGCCCAGCAGCTCCTCCAGCAGCG
>OGHE01002306.1_pt1 | contig 9872 bp, 8 predicted proteins | sample 1571431 | NCBI WGS metagenome assembly OGHE01 (sample SAMEA2581966, study PRJEB24529) | metagenome | biome: Human gut stool | place: China | collected 2011 | reverse complement strand
CTGACCGCAACGGCGGCTACACCCGCATCATCAAGATCGGCGCTCGCCGCGGCGATGCAGCTGAGATGGCAGTTCTGGAGCTCGTCTGATCCTGCTCTGACTGTTTGATACAGTAACAAAAGGAACCATTGCACAGGCTCTGTGCGGTGGTTCCTTTTTTGCGCAACAAAAAGGGGAGCTGCTGCACTGAATATCGTGCAGCGGCTCCCTTGGATATTCGGTTATCAGGCAGCGTTTGCAGCAGACTTCTGCTGCTCCTCCAGTGCTTTCTGGGCGGCATCCAGTGCCTTCTTGGCGGTGATGACCGCTTCCTCCGCCTGCGCAACGGCTTCCTGAGCAGCGGTCAGGGCAGCCTGATCCGCCTTGATCGTCTGGCGCAGCGCAGTCAGCTGTGCGGCGGCTTCCTTGCTGGCATGCTGGGCGTTGGTAAGGGCAGCATCCAGCTGGGCCAGCTTGTTCCGGGCTGCTGTTTCGGCGGCTTTGGCGTCCGTGACAGCGGCCTCGGCGGTGTTCAGATTCGTGGTCAGGCCATTGAGAAAGCTCTCGTAGGCGGCAATGCGGGCGCGGTACTGGCTGGGCGTGTAGGACTTGTGCTGGTAGTCCGCAAACCCAAACTCCTGCGCATAGGTAATGGAATACCTGCCATCGGTACGGGTGCTGATGGCAAAGCCGGTCGTCTTGTAACTACTGTTAACGATGTTCAGGTAATGGCCGGTCTGATTGTTCCACTCCGGCGTGAGCTTATAGGATTCTTTTTCTTTGGTATACCATGCTTCAAAAGGCCCATCGGGGCCGCTGCGCTCTCCCCAGGCAAGGTTTTCGCCAAGGTTGAACTTGCAGCTGCCGGTGTTGCCGTGGTGGCCGATCACGGTGGTGCTGTAGTCCGCATGGAGCTGGGCGGCGATCATGGCCCAGTCGGTGATCCGGAGCGGCTGCAGGTTGGTACCCTCGGCACGGTTCTCCCGCTGGCGCATCTCGTTGCACTTTTCGATCCACTGGACTGATGCCTTGAAGTTTTTAAACGAGGTAGCATCCTTGGGGTCGGACAGGCGCGGGGTCACTTCGTTGTAGGAAGCGGCATTGCCCAGGAACATTTTGGTGACGGTTTCGATATCCACGCCGCTTTCAGAGGCGTTCCAGATAAAGAAGCCCAGCGCACTGTCCCGATACTGGTACAGGGTATTCTGCTCGCGCTGGAGCTTTTCCAGCTTTGCTTCGGCCTTGATAACGGCTTCCTGGCTGCGCTGGTAGGCGGCTTCTCCGTCTGCCTTATCCTGAACAGCCTGCGTCAGGGTAGCCTCCGCTTCGGCCTGGGAGGCCTTGAGCGCCGTAAGCGCGGCCTGGTCGGCGCTCAGGGTGTTGGCGGCAGTGGTCAGCTGCTGTGTGGCGGTGGTCTTGTTGGCCAGTGCGGCCTCATACGCTTCTTTCGCTTTCTGCAGGTCGGGGGTGGTAGGTTCCTCCATACTGCAGGAAGCCAGCGTCAGCGCCAGAAACGCGCCGGCCAGCCCGGCCGCAAGGGTACGTTGCAATGGTTTCATGAATGTTTTCTCCTTTCACCATCAAAAAAATGCGGTCCTCACTGCCTTCAGTAAACTATACTAGGTGGGAAAAGTCAAGGCAAAAAGAACTATCAGGGAGAATAAGAAACTATTCAAGCGAAAAAAGTTTTCTTGGAATTATGCGGCGGGCGTGGTATACTGAAAATAGCATTTTATGCCCGGAAGGAGGTTGGCCGGTATGAACAGAACCCGCAGGCTGCGGCTGGTGCTGTGCACGCTGCTGTGCTTTGTGCTGTGCAGCTGCCAGACACTGCTGCCGGCCAACGAAAAGGCACAGGTAGAAGAGCTGCTGCGCGCACCCAAGCTCTCCGGTGATTACGGCGCGCTGCAGACTGCCCTGAACGACTGGCTGGGCGAGAGCGCCCAGCTGAAATATCCCATTCAGGGGGAGCTGCTTTCTCCCTTTGTGCTGCAGGATCTGGACGGCGACGGTCAGCAGGATGCGGCAGTGCTGTATACCACCGCCCAGACTGCCAACGTCTGCGTGGCCATTCTGCAGCGGGACGAGGCCGGGAGCTGGCGGGTGCGCCAGAGCGTGGAAGGCCTTGCCGAAACGGTGGAAAACGTCAGCCTTGCCCGGCTGCAGAACGCTGATACCTGTCAGCTGGTGGTGGGCTATACCGCCGCCCAGAAGGACCACTATCTGGCGGTGTACTCCTATCAGGACGGTACTCTGTCCACCATTCTGGAACAGCAGTACGAGCAGTATCTGGTGGAAAATATCACCGGCGGCAGCAGTCAGGATCTGATCCTGATGTCCACGCAGGAGGACGGCAGCGTGCAGATCGAGCTGCTGACCGCAGACCGGGAGGGCAGCTTCCGGCAGGTAACGGTCAACGGCCTTTCCGCGGATAAGTTCTCCGGCTGCGCCTCGGTGGCAGCGGGCGCGGGTGCGGATGGGCGGCACTATCTGGTGCTGGACGGCTGGACCGGTATTTCCGGCAACAATCTGGCCTCGGTGCTGCTGTGCTACGATGAGAACAGCCAGCAGATGGTGCCCGCCACAAGGATCAGCAGCCAGCGGCTGTATAACGCCTCGCTGCGCAATGTGCCCACGCTGGTCAGCCGGGATCTGGACGGGGACGGCATTGTAGAGATTCCCACACAGCCGGACGAGGCGGGCCTTTTGAACCTGAGCCAGAGCCGACGCATGGATTTTATCGTCTGGATGGACTACACCAGCAGCCGCCCGGAAAAGAGCTTTGGCCTGCTGGACGAGGAGACCAACTGCTATATCGAGCTGCCCGCCGAGTGGGAGGGCAACCTGAAGCTGACCGACAGCGAGGAATTTGACGGCGCAGTGGAGCTGCGCACGGTGGACGAGGATCAGCTTGTGCTGACGGTACGGCTGGCCAGCACCTCGGCCAACTCCACCGGCTGGACAAGGCTCGGCGTGGTGGCGTCCCGCCAGATGCAGGCCAGAATGGGCCCGGGCTTTTTGATCTCTGACACGAACTACCGCCTTTCCAAGGCGTTGTATCTGCTGAACTAAGGAATGGAGGATGCTGCATGGTAAGAGTGCTTGTTGTAGAAGATGAAGCCAATATCCGCGATATGATCGCCCTGAACCTGCGCCATGCGGGGATGGAGGTGGTGGAGGCCGAAAGCGCCGAGGCCGCCCTGCCGCTGCTGGAACAGAAACCCGGCTGCGATGCCGCGATTCTGGACGTGATGCTGCCGGGCATGAACGGTTTTTCGCTGTGCGAGACCATCCGCCGCACCGACCAGCAGATCGGCATCATCATCCTCAGCGCCAAGGGACAGGAGCAGGACAAGATCCGCGGCCTGTCCATCGGCGCAGACGATTACATGACCAAGCCCTTCAGCGTCAGCGAGCTGCTGGCGCGGGTGGAGGCGCTGTGCCGCCGCGTCATCCGCACCAAGGAGGAGGACGGCCGGGGCAACAGCCCGCTGGGCACCTTGACCAGCGGCGAGTTTGTGCTGGACGAGAACCGCCGCGTGCTGCTGAAGGCCGGCCAGCCCATTGAGCTGACGCAGGTGGAGTTCCAGATCATGGAGCTGTTCTTCCGCAACCCGGGCACCGCACTGGTGCGCGAAAAGATCCTGAAAGGGGTCTGGGGCGAGAACTACTTTGGCGATGTAAAGATCGTGGATGTGAATATCCGCCGCCTGCGCATGAAGGTGGAGGACGAGCCCAGCCACCCCACCCACATCATGACCGTGTGGGGCTACGGCTACCGGTGGGAAGAATAAAAATGTGAATCAGGAAAGTCCTACGGACTTTCCTGATTCACGAAAAAAATATTTTTTATCGTTTATACTCACCGAAAGGAGGACACTGTTATGCGGAGCGGTATCACCCGCCGCTGGCTGCAGGGCAACCTGCTGATTACCGTACTGGTGGTGCTGCTGGCGGAGGCGATGTTCCTGTACAGCTACACCCGCGGCTATTACAGCAGCGTGCAGCAGATCATGTACCGGCGGTTCTCCTCGGTGACCGGTCAGTTGAAAATGTATACCGGCGATACCGCCCAGAGCGCCGCCGCCAGCCGCAGTCTGGCGCTGCGGCGCATGGTGGAGCAGTTTGCCGATAAGGACAAATACGAGTTCATGCTGCTGGACAGTTACGGCAGCGTGATCGCTTCCTCCAGCGGTACGGACGCGGAGGGCATCGTCAGCAGCAAGGACTTTGAACAGGCGCTCAATGGCCCGGACGGTCTGGGCGTGGCGGTGTACCGCACCGAGTCCGGCGAGATGGTCATGGCGGCCTGCTCGCTGGTGCCCTACGCCGCCGAGGATGTGGCTGCGCTGCGGCTGGTCACCAGTCTGGCGCTGGTGGAGCGGCAGGTGGAAAACGCTGTCATCGTCAGTGTGGCGGTCGCGGTGGTCATCCTGCTGTTTACGGTCATGTCCGGGCTGTACTTTGTGCGCGGCATCGTGGTGCCGCTGGGGCAGGTGGAGCGTACCGCCGCCGGTATCGCCCGGGGCGAGCTGGATGTGCGTCTGCCCCTGACCGGAGACCCGCACGATGAGGTGGACCGGCTGCGCGGTACCATCAACCAGATGGCCGAGGGGCTGGAAGAGACCGAAAAGATGAAGAACGAGTTCATCAGCTCGGTGTCCCACGAGCTGCGCACCCCGCTTACCTCCATCCGCGGCTGGGTGGAGACCCTGATGACGCTGGACGACCCCACGGACGAGAACTACCGCAAGGGGCTGGAGATCATCAACAACGAGACCGGGCGGCTGAACAACATGGTGGAGGAGCTGCTGGATTTCAGCCGCCTGCAGAACGGGCGCATCCGCATGGAGTGCCGCCCGCTGGACTTGGTGGCAGAATTGACCGATGCGGTGCTCTTCTGCGAAGCGCGCATCCGGCGGGAGGGGCTGCTGCTCCACTACACCGAGCCGGAGGAGATGATCCCCGTCTATGCCGACCCGGACCGCCTGCGGCAGGTGTTCATCAATATTCTGGACAACGCCATCAAGTACTCTGCCCCCGGCGGCCGCATCACGGTCAAGCTGTGGGCAGGGGAGTACAAGGCCTTTGTGGAGATCATCGACCAGGGACGCGGCATCCCTCCGGAGGATCTGGAAAACGTAAAGACCAAGTTCTACAAGGGCAGCAACTCGGTGCGCGGCAGCGGCATCGGTCTGGCGCTGGTGGATTCCATCATGACGGCGCTGGACGGCACCATGGACATCAAGAGCACCCTCGGGCGCGGTACGGTGGTCACCTTGGGGCTGCCGCTGTACCACAAGGCGTGAGGTGCGCCCCAAACACAGATTTTGTCACATTTGTGTGCTAGAATGAACTTTGCCCGGGGGTAAGCCCCGGATAAAATACAAAAAGACCGTCCTTTGCCGCAAGCGGCAGGGGCGGATATCGGGAGAAACCAATGAATCAACCTAAAAAGGAACGCTTTAAGACCAGCGTGGGCGGGCAGGCATTGATGGAGGGCATCATGATGCGCGGCCCCAAGCAGATGTGCTGCGCTGTGCGCAAGCCGGACGGCACCATCGAGACCAAGCTTGACCCCACCCCCACCCACGGGGTATGGACAAAGATCCCGCTGGTGCGCGGCGCCATTTCCATGATCGAAAGCCTGATCGTGGGCTACCGCTACATGATGTACTCGGCACAGGTGAGCATGGGCGATGACTACGACCCCGCTGAGGAAGAGACCGCCTTTGAAAAATGGGTGGGGGAGCATCTGGGCGAAAAAGCCGAGAATGCGCTGCTGACCGTTGCTGCGGTGCTGGGCGGCTTGCTGGCCATTCTGCTGTTCACCGTGCTGCCCACCTTCCTTGTGGGCGGGGTGGACCGCCTGCTGCCGCTGGGGCGCTGGGGCAAGGTGGTGCTGGAAGCCGTGCTGAAGGTGGCCATCTTCCTGACCTACATGGTGGCGATCTCCAGAATGAAGGAGATCCACCGCGTGTTCGAGTACCACGGTGCAGAGCACAAGACCATTGCCTGCTACGAGGCGGGCGACCCGCTGACCGTGGAGAATGTGCGCAAGTACACCCGCTTCCACCCCCGCTGCGGCACCAGCTTCCTCATTCTGGTGGTCATCGTCAGCGTGTTTCTGTACAGCGTGCTGCCGTGGGGCAGCATCGGCCTGCGGGTGGTGTGCAAGCTGCTGCTGCTGCCGCTGGTCATGGGCATCAGCTACGAGCTGCTCAAGTGGTGCGGCCGGTCGGACAACATCGCCACCCGCATCATCCGGCAGCCGGGCATCTGGGTGCAGCATCTTACCGTTTTTGAGCCGGACGACAGCATGATCGAGGTGGCCATTGCCGCCATTACCCCCGTGCTGCCCGAAAACCCGGAGGAGGGCAAATGGTAACAGAAGCAATGCTCCCCCGCGCGGCAGTGCGGGAGGTGGAACAGCGGCTGACTGCCGCAGGCTGCCCGGACGCGGATTTTGACGCGCGGGAGCTGTTCCGGCTGGCGACCGGGCGGGACGTGCGACTTTGCGACCGTCCGCTGACCGCAGAGCAGGCGGCAGCGTTGGAGGCCCTGTGCACCCGCCGCGCCGCGCGGGAGCCGCTACAGTACCTCTGCGGCAGCTGGAGCTTTTTAGACTTTGAGCTGGCGGTAGGCCCCGGGGTGCTCTGCCCCCGGGCAGATACCGAGGTGGTGGCGCAGGCCGCCGCCGAGACCCTTGCGGGCCTTGCGGCGCCCCGGGTGCTGGACCTGTGCGCCGGCACAGGCTGTCTGGGGCTGGGGGTCAAGCGCTTTTGCCCCGCCGCGCAGGTGACCTGCGTGGAAAAAAGCCCCGCAGCCTTTGCCTATCTGGAAAAGAACGCCCGCTGCGCGTTGAGCGGACAGGGCAGACAGACCGAGAACGTGCTGGAACCTTCTGCCTTTGCGCAGGCGGATGCCCCCGCCTTGGACTGGGGCCCGGCGCTGAATGCGCTGCGGGCAGCCAAAAAGCCCGCCTACGCGGTGCAGCCGGTGCAGGCAGACCTCTTCACCTACTGGGAAACGCTGCCGGAGGGGCAGCTGGAGCTCATCGTTTCCAACCCGCCCTACCTGACCGCCGCCGAGATGGAGCAGCTGCAGCCCGAGGTGGCGCAGGAGCCTGCCATGGCGCTGGAAGCCGGGGAGGATGGGCTTGTATTTTACCGGGCGCTGGCGCAGCACTACAAAAATGCGCTGTGCCCCGGCGGGGCGCTGGTGTTGGAGATCGGCTGGCAGCAGCGGGAAGCAGTTTGCGCTCTGTTGGCAGAGAACGGCTGGGCAGAGATCCGCTGCATACAGGATTTTGGCGGCAACGACCGCTGCGTGATTGCCCGCCGCCCAAAATAAATTGGAAAAAACAAACAACTTCTTGTTGTAATATTTTGATTTTGTGTTATACTAAGAAGGAAAGCGAAGGACAGCCCGCCCTCTGCGGGCCCAAAGGATAAAAGGAGCAGCAGGCTATGGCAAAAAATCAGAACAACAACGTTGCACCGGCTACCCAGAAGACCGAGCCGGAAGCCAAGAAGGACGCGCTGGCCACGGCGCTGGCGCAGATCGAAAAGCAGTTCGGCAAGGGCGCCGTCATGAAGCTGGGTGACAACGCCTCCATGCAGGTGGATGCCATCTCCACCGGCAGTCTGGGGCTGGATCTGGCGCTGGGCGTGGGCGGTGTGCCGCGCGGACGCATCATTGAGGTGTACGGCCCGGAATCCAGTGGTAAGACCACGCTGGCACTGCACATCCTTGCCGAGGCCCAGAAGAAGGGCGGCGAGGTGGCCTTTATCGACGTTGAGCACGCGCTGGACCCCACCTATGCCGAGGCACTGGGCGTGGATATCAACAACCTGCTGGTCAGCCAGCCGGATACCGGCGAGCAGGCCATGGAGATCTGCGAGGCACTGGTGCGCTCCGGTGCCATCGATGCCATCGTAGTGGACTCGGTGGCCGCCATGGTGCCCCGCGCCGAGATCGAGGGCGAGATGGGCGACAGCCATGTGGGCCTGCAGGCACGTCTGATGAGTCAGGCCATGCGTAAGCTGACCAGCGTCATCGGCAAGACCAACACGGTCTGCGTGTTCATCAACCAGCTGCGTGAGAAGGTGGGCGTGATGTACGGCAACCCGGAGGTGACCACCGGCGGCCGCGCCCTGAAGTACTACGCTTCAGTGCGTATCGATATCCGCCGCGTGGAGGGCCTGAAGGACTCCTCCGGCCAGTTCATCGGCAACCACACCCGCGCCAAGATCGTGAAGAACAAGGTGTCTCCGCCGTTCCGCGAGGCCGAGTTTGATATCATGTTCGGCGAGGGTATCTCCAAAATGAGCGAGCTCATCGATGTGGGCGTCAAGCTGGGCATCGTGCAGAAGAGCGGTGCATGGTTCAACTACGGCGATATCCGTCTGGGTCAGGGCCGCGATAACGCCAAGCAGTTCCTGAAGGATAACCCCGAGATCGCCAATGACATCGAGGGGCAGATCCGCGCCAACGCTGATAAGCTGTATGCTACCCGCCGCCCGGCCGGCCGCGCTGCAGCAGCAGTGGAAAAGCCTGCTGACCCCGCCGCCACAAAGGAGCCGGTGGTCAAGGCACCCACCCGCAGCAGCGAGAGCGAGCTGGATATCATGGTGGAGGACTAAATGGCCTTCTACCGCCGCCGACCCCGCCCGGATGCGGAAAAATGCGCCGACCCCGCCAAGGCGCGGGCCAGTGCGCTGGAAACGCTGGCCGGGCAGGAGGTATCGGCCAATATGCTGTATGAGCGGCTGTGCCGCCACTATACCGAGCAAGCTGCCGCCGCCGCTGTGGCGGAGATGGTGCAGCTGGACTATGTGAACGATGCCCGCTACGCCGAGGCACGCGCCCACAGCCTGCTGGCGGCCCGCAAAAGCCGCCGCGCCGCCGCTCAGAGCCTGCGCCAGAAAGGGCTTGCCCCCGCCGAGGTGGCAAGCGCTCTGGAGGCAGTCTACACCCCGGAGGACGGCAGTGACGACCCGGAGCTGGAAGCCGCCGCCGCGCTGGTGGAAAGCCGCTACCGCAAAAAGCTGGCCATCGGCCGCCGCGACCTTGTGGTGGCCGCGCTGCAGCGCCGCGGCTTTGCCTACCCTGTTATCAAAGAGGCCATCCGCAGGGTGGAGGAGGAAGGGCAGAAGCTCTAGCCGGGGGGATGTTCTCTTTTGACACCAAAAGAGAACCAGAAAAGTGCCAGCGATTTCGACGCGCTGGAGCCACGAAAAAGGGGCTGCTCGCCCCTTTTAACCCCAAAGAAGTGGGCTGCACCGGAAAAAACTGAAGATTCACGCCTGTTCGGCGTGAAGATCTTTTAACCGTTTTTTTCGGCTCCGCCGATTCAAAGCCCCTCAGTCGCTGCGCGACAGCTCCCCCCGGGGAGCGAGCGCGGTAGCTGCTGGTGCCCTTTACGTCCCCTCCTGTGAAAATGCGTTTGGAGCGCTCCGCAGAGCGCGACAAACGCGAAATAAAAATAATTTTTCCGCTGATGATGCGCAAAGCGAACGCGGAGCGCATTTTAAATCCTTAAATCGTAAAAATCAAAAGCATCCCTCAAAAGAGAAAGAGAGTATCATCCCTTATGAAAATTGCGTGTATTTCCCTTGGCTGCCCGAAAAATCAGGTAGATCTGGATGTGATGGTGCACATCCTTCTGTCTGCCGGGCACGAGACCGTGGCCGACCTGTCGGAGGCCGATGCTATTCTGGTGAACACCTGCGGCTTTATCGAGAGCGCCAAGACCGAGGCCATTGAAAACATTCTGGAAGCCTGCGCTTATAAGCAGCAGAACCCGAACCTGAAGGTCATCGTTACCGGCTGCCTTGCCGAGCGCTACCGCAGCCAGATCGAGGAAGAGATCCCCGAGGTGGACGCCGTGG
>OGHE01002301.1_pt1 | contig 9888 bp, 5 predicted proteins | sample 1571431 | NCBI WGS metagenome assembly OGHE01 (sample SAMEA2581966, study PRJEB24529) | metagenome | biome: Human gut stool | place: China | collected 2011 | reverse complement strand
GTGTGTGACCCGTGCGGATGCTGTTAACCCCCATGGACTTGAGGATTTCAAGCTGACGCTTGGCGGCGCTGTACTCAAACGCCGAACCGAGACAGCCGAAATCGTGGTGGATGCAGACGCCCTTGATCAAAACGCGCTTGTGATTCACCAGCAGCCCGCAGTCGGGTGTGGCTTCGATGGTGCGGCAGCCAAAGCGGGTGGTTAGTGTGTCGGTAACGCCATCGGCGCCGGTTAGCTCTGCCGTGATGTGGTAGAAGCTTGGCGCGTCCAAGTCCCACAAAGCGGGGTCTTGCAGCGTGAAGGTGTGTGAGGCTTTGTAAATCGTGGTTTCCTTGCCCGTGCGCCAGCCATCGGGGGAGGGGAGAGCAGCCCATGCATCGGCAGGGATGGCGGCAGTGCCAAGAAGGCTGCCGTTATCATCTGTCAGATGCAGCGTCAGCGTGCGGCCCGTGCTGGCGGCGGTGACGGAACCTGCCTCGGCAGTGACGGCCACGGTCCAAGCGCCGTTGTCGCCCTCTTTGGCAGCTACATACAGTCCATCGGGCATTAAGTGGAGGTCGGGAGCCTCCCACAGTTCCACATTGCGGTACAGGCCCGCACCGGAGTACCAGCGGGAGTTGGGGTGGCGCAGATTGCAGCGGACAAGAACCTCGTTCTGGCCCTCATGGAGCGCATCGGTGATGTCGAACCAGAACGACGTGTAGCCGTACTTCCATTGGCCGACTTCGGTGCCGTTGACGAAAACGGTCGTATCCATGTAGGCCCCGCCGAACCAAAGCATGCGGCGGGTGCCGGGCACATCAGTGACAAAGAAATATTTGCGGTAGAACAGCGTGCCGTCGCGGTACAGATCGTCCGCGTGGCGAATCTGCCAATCGTGGGGCAGGTCGACGGGGGTGAACTGCGCGTTCCAAGGCAGCAGCTCGGTATCCGGCGCGCAGGCGGCAAACAGCCAGTCGACGCTGAAATCGGTGCGTTTCATAAGGAACAGCTCCTTTTAATAAGGGTAAGGGGGATGGGACGGGAAGTGCCGTGCAGGTCCGACATGGCCGTGTCGGGCACACACGGTGCGCCCCGTCACCGGGGCGCGGTACTTGCATACCATAAACAGCAAACCGGGGGCAGCCCCATGTTGTTACGTGAGGCTGCCCCCGGCAGTTGCATCACTGTCGCAGGGACAGTCAGTTTCCAAACAAATTACTTGCTTGCGTTGTAGGTGTCGTTGTACATATCAACGATGTTCTGCATGTTCTGGGCTTCGACCTCAGCAACGTAGGTATCCCAATCGTTGTTGATGTCGGCCTGATTCATGGCAAACTTGCAGGTCCAAGCGTTGACGGTATCGGTCATGGGGGTGCCCCACAGGTTCAGCATCTCCATCTGATCCTCGTCGAAGGTAACGGTGGGATCCAGCGGGCGCAGCTTGCGGTACTGGCCCTGACGGTCGTAGAAGTCACGCAGATCCTCGCTGAAGTTGCTGGTCAGCAGCTCGGTGTTGCCGGAATACATGAAGTTGCCGCAGGCGTAGCCCAGCTCTTCACGCAGGTCGATCTGATCGTCGGAGGTCTGTGCGATGGACAGGCCGTTGCAGTAGTAACCGGGGGTCAGGCTGTAGGTGCCGTCGGTGACGGTGTAGGTCTCGCCCTCTTTGCCCCACTTGGTCAGGGTCAGGCCCTCGTCAGAGTACCACAGCCAGTCAACAAAGCGCATCATCTTGATGAACTCGTCCTCGCCCAGCTCTTTCAGAGCGTTGGAAGAGATCATGATACCGCACTCAAGGCGCTGGTTCTCGGCCTGATAGTCGGATGTGCCGATGGGAACGAGGGTACGGTACAGCTCGTAGTTGCCCTCGCCCAGCTGCTCCTTGATTTTGGAGTCCTGGGTGGCGTACTGGGCACGGTTAGTGGACATGATGGCGGTCTCGCCGCGGTAGAACTTGTTCAGCGCGGTGTCGTCATCCTGGGTCCAGGTCTCGGGGTCAAGGACCTTGTTCTGGACGAGCTTCTGCAGGACAGTGTAGGCCTGCTTGTATTTGTCGGAGACAGAGCCGTCAACGAAGGAATCGCTGTCGGCGTCATAGACCAGACCGTAGTTGGTGGTGATGGCCCAGCCGGTGTTGATATCGTAGGAGGCACCCAGCAGCTTCAGCAGATTGCCGCCCTGACCGTAACCGGAGGTCTGGCCGCACCACATATCGGACCAGATGTAGTCATTCTCGCCGCACATGCCCTGCTCGACCATGTACTTCTTGACGCCGATCAGCACGTCGGCGAACTCGTCCCAGGTCCAATCCTTTTCCAGCTCGGCGACATCGTAGCCGGCAGCGTCAAAAATGTCCTTGCGGATGAGGAAGGTGTAATCCTGCAGAGAGGTCTCCTTCAGGCCGGGCAGGCGGTAGTACTTGCCGTCGGCCTGCGTGATGGTGGCCAAGTCGTCCTGCATGTTGTACTCCTCGACGAAGTTGGAGTAGTTGGGCATATACTGGACATAGTCGGAAACGGGGACAACGCCGCCGCCGGTGACATACGCAGTTTCAGAGTAGATCTTGGGGATGATGTAGGGGGAAGTGCCGGAAGAAACGGCCAAGGAAACCTTATCGGTGTAGTTGGAGTTGTCAACGACGGTCAGTTCCAGATGGACGTTGGTGGCATCCTCGATGGCCTTAAAGACGCCCTCGCTGATCCACTTGTCGTTCATGGGATAGGCGGGGTTGTCGTTGAAGAACATCGTGTAGGTGACAGGCTCGTCAGAGTGGAAGTGCTCGCCGTACTCATAGCCGAGGTTCGACTCGTCCGCAGCAGCGGTGTCGGTGGTAGCAGTGCTGCCATCGGTGTTGGTGGTGCTTGCAGCCGTGGAGCTGCCGGAGCCGCCGCAGGCAGCCAGAGACAGCACCATGCCGGTAGCCAGCACGAGGGATGTGAGCTTTTTCATGTTTCGTAACCTCCATTACGTTTTTTCCTGCTCCCCGGAAGGCCCTGGGAAAACAGGTGTTTTCTTTCATCCGGCGCCGGAGTCGGCGTCGGTTTTAAGACAGTGGAAAAACGGGACGCAGAGCACTAACGCGAAAACGTTAGCCCTTAACGCCGCCCAGCATCATGCCCTGCACGAAATACTTCTGGATGAAGGGGTAGATGCAAATGATGGGAGCGGACGTCAGCACCATGGCGCAGGACTTGATGTTGGAAGCGATCTGCATGGCGTCGCCTGCATCAGCACTTGTGCCGGAAGCGCTGCTGATGAGCTGGCGCAGATAGTAGGCAACGGGCCATTTCGTGGTCGTATCCAAGTAGAGGAAAGCATCAAACCAGTCGTTCCAGTACTGGACGACGTAGAACAGTGTCATGGTGGCAATGATGGGCTTGGACAGGGGGATGGCGATGCGCCAGAACACGCCCCACTTGTCCAGGCCGTCGATCTCGCCGGCTTCTTCCAGCTCACGGGGAAGAGTGAGGAAGAAGGAACGCATCAGGATGACGTAGTAGGTGGAGATCATGCCGGGCAGGATGAAGGATGCCACGGTATCGCGCAGACCCAAGGAAACCATCAAAATGTAGTTGGGGATCATGCCGCCGCCAAAGTACATCGTGAAAATGATGAACTTGTTGATTGCCTTGCCGCCGTACAGCTCCGCCTTGGAAAGGGGATAGGCCAGCAGGGCGCTGAACAGCAGAGCGCAGACCGTGCCAATGATGGAGTACACAATGGTGTTGCCGTAATAGGGGATGAACTTGCCGTCGGTGATGACGTATTTATATGTGGAGATGTTGAAGTCCTTCGGGATCAGGCCGACTTCGCCTGCAACGATCGCCTCCGTAGAGGAGAAGGACTGGGCGACCAAGTACAGGAACGGGTAGAGCATCGCAACGCTGATCAGCGTCAGGATGATGGCGTTAAAGACCTTGAACACGCGGTAACTGGCGGATTCCTTGATCTTCATGGGGCCCATAGTAGTTGCTTTTGCCATTATTTTATCCTCCTAATTACCACAAACCGCTGCCGGTCAGCCAAGAGGAGACCTTGTTGGCAACCGTGAGCAGGACCAGGTTGATGACACCTTGGAACAGGCCGACGGCCGTTGCGTAGCTGTAGTTGCCGGAGCCAAGGCCCATGCGGTAGACGTAGGTGGCGATGATGTCGGCCGTCTCATAGGTGGTGGGGGTGTACAGCAGGAAGACCTTCTCGAAAGCGGCGGAACCGCACAGGCTGCCGATGTTCAGAACCAACAGGGGGGAGATGGTGGGCAGGATGGCGGGGATGGTAACGTGCAGGCACTGCTGGAAGCGGTTTGCGCCGTCCAGCTCAGCAGCCTCGTACAGTTCGGTGTTGATGCCGGACATGGCAGCCAAGTAAAGGATGGTGCCCCAGCCGAGGCCCTGCCATACGCCTGTGGTAACAAAGATCGTCGTGAACCACTCGGGCAGGGAGATGAAGGTGATGGCCTCGCCGCCCAGCTTGGTGATGAGGTTGTTGATGGGACCGCTGGTGGACAGAATCTCGCGGACCATGCCCGCAACGATGACCATCGAGATGAAGTGGGGCAGGTAGGAGATCGTCTGCACAATCTTCTTGAAGTGAACATTCTTGACCTCGTTCAACAACAGGGCGAAGATCAGCGTCAGCGGGAAGCTGATGATCAGATACTTGAAGTTCAACAGCAGTGTGTTCTTGAACGCACGCCAGAAGTTCTGATCCTTCATGAACTGGTTGAAGTACTTCAGGCCGCTCCATTCATCGCCGAAGATGCTGCTGCCGGCGCGGTAGCGGCGGAACGCAATGATGTTGCCGAACATCGGGATGTAGCGGAACACGATGTAGTACACAATGGGAATGAACATCATTGCGTACCATTGCCAGTACTTTTTAATGTGCTTCATCGCGGCACCCTGCTTCTTGACAGTGGCCACAGAAGCGTCTTTTTGTGCGGTCTTGGGCATGGTTCAGTCTCTCCTTCCTAACATCAATCACAGGTCAAGGGCCTGCGTTGCGGACTGGGTGACGGTCAGCTTTGCGGGGGCCTGACCCATCAGCGCTACGCTGCGGGCATCAGGCTGGGAAGCACCGACATAAACGCTGTAGCTGCCTGCCTCAACGATCGGCGTGCCTTCCTCATTGCAGAGGGCGAAGGCGGCCAGCGGCAGGTGAATTTTGACCTGCTTCGTCTCACCGGGCTGCAGCTCGACCTTGGCAAGGCCTTTCAGCTGGGCGTTCGGGGTGTTCTCGCGCTCGGCCTTGACGTAAACCTCCACGCTCTCGCGGCCCGCAACAGAACCCTCGTTCGTGACGTCCACCGTCACATCGAGGCCGTTGGAGTCCGCCTCATTCGCGCTGACAGCAGCGTTCTTGAAGCCGAACTTCGTGTAGGACAGGCCGTAGCCGAAGGGGTAAAGGGCTTCCTTCTCCATGTAGCGGTAGGTGCGGCCCTTCATGGCGTAGTCGGTAAACTCCGGCAGGTCGCGGTCGCTGTGGTAGAAGGTGACGGGCAGTTTGCCCTGCGGGTTCGTCTCACCGAACAGAGCGCGGGCCACAGCCTCGCCGCCACGGGCACCGGGATACCAGGCTTCGAGAATGGCGTTTGCGTGCTCATCTGCATAGTTGACAGCCAATGCACTGCCGCCCAGCAGAACCAGAACAACAGGCTTGCCGCTCTCAACACAGGCTTTCAGGACTTCCTCCTGATGGCCAGGGAGCTTCAGGTTCGGCTTGTCGCCGCTGGCGAACTGGTTGCCCTTGTCGCCCTCCTCACCTTCAAGGCCGGAATCCAGACCGAGGACTGCGATAACGACATCGCTCTCCTCGCAGACGCCCTTGACCTCGCTCATCAGCTCGTTGGACTCGGCCAAGCCGTGGATGTTGTCGGCGTAGAGGTGGCAGCCCTGCGAGTAGCGGACTTTCACATCGTCGCCGAGGTAATCTTCAATGCCCTCCAGCACGGTGGTGTAGCGGGAGGCAGTGCCCTCATAGTTGCCCAACAGTGCCTTGCGACTGTCGGCATTGGGGCCGATGACGCCGACGGTGTGCAGCTTGGACTTGTCCAACGGCAGCGTGCCGTCGTTCTTCAGCAGCGTCATGATATTGTCGGCGACTTTCAGGTTCAGAGCCTTCATCTCGGCGCTGTCGACAACGTCGTAGCCAACCTTATTATAAGGAACCTGATCCTCGGCGTCAAACATACCCAGACGCATGCGGGTCACATACAGGCGGGTCAGGCTCTCGTCGATCTTCTCTTCGGAAAGCTTGCCCTCGGCGACGGCCTGCTCAAGGTAAACGTAAAGGTCGCCGCAGTTCAGGTCGCAGCCGTTGTTGACGGCCAGTGCGACGGACTCTACAGGGCCGTCCGTGACCATGTGGCCGGTATGGAAGTCCTTGATGGCCCAGCAGTCGGAGGTAACGTGGCCGTCAAAATGCCACTTGTCACGCAGGATATCCTTTAGCAGGGTCTTGCTGCCGCAGCAGGGCTCGCCATTCGTGCGGTTGTACGCACCCATGACGGCCTCAACGCCGGCTTCCTTGACCAGTGCGCGGAAGGCGGGCAGGTAAGTCTCCCACAGGTCCTGCTTGGAGACGATGGCGTTAAAGTGGTGGCGGTCGCTTTCGGGGCCAGAGTGTACGGCGAAATGCTTGGCGCAGGCGGCGGCCTGCAGGTAATCGGGATCGTCGCCCTGCATACCCTCAACAAAGCGGACGCCGAGGCGGCTCGTCAGGAACGGATCCTCGCCGTAAGTTTCGTGGCCACGGCCCCAGCGGGGATCGCGGAAGATGTTGATGTTGGGGGCCCAGACGGTCAGACCCTTGAAAATGTCGCGGTCGCCGTGGGCGCGGCACATATTGTACTTGCCGCGAGCCTCAACGCCGACGGCGTTGCCGACCTGCTCCATCATGTCCTCGTCAAAGGCGGCGGCCATGCCGATGGCCTGGGGGAAGACGGTGGCAGTGCCCGCGCGGCCGATACCGTGGATGCCCTCGCTCCACCAGTTGTACGCGGGGATGCCCAGACGCTCGATCGCGGGAGCCCAGCTCAGCATCTGGCTGACCTTCTCGTGCAGGGTCATCTGCGCAACGAGGTCGGCCGCACGCTTGCGGTACTCAGCCTCTTTAGCGGGATTCTTGGTTCTCTTCATAATGCTTTCTCCTGTTCTTCCGTGTCCTTTACAGAACGCCGAAGCCTAAAATGGTGAATACTTTGTCCGTGCCCGGCTCCTGCATCTTGATTTCGATGTGGTGCCGCTGCGCGGTTTCTTCCTTTAAGATAATGGCCGCATGGCAGTGGGTCCAACCGGCCTGCCGCGGGTCGTAGGCCGCGACCTCTTTGCCGTCTACCGTGACGACTGCCGCGCCGAACTCCTTGCTGCCCGAATCCTTAAAAACGAGCTGGATGCTGCGGCAGGTGATGTCCATCGTGAACGGCTTGTCGCCCGCACCCTTTTTCCAGTTGTGGGGAAACTCGGGGGTGTTGACATCCTCGAAGTCGAAGGGCACGCTCTGTAAATCGGTGTCCGTCTCGGTGAAGCAGCCGGGGTCGATGACCGCGTCAAAGGGGTTCACACTGCGGTCAAGCAGCTTCGTCTCGGCAAAGTCGAAACCGTAGTAGGGGGCGAGCTCTTTCGGGGCAGGCCCTTCCTGCTGCTTGTCCAGCCGGTCCAGCATATACATGAGGCAGTCCCGCATGATGCGGTGCCCGCTGTTGGAAGGATGGAACACATCGTAGAAGTACTGGCGGCGGGTGATGACGCTGCGCTCACCGACACCAACGCGGAACTGCGGGCTGACGGCGTCCAGCACATTGACCATTGGCAGCTCATGCCGCCAACCGATGGGAGCCAAGCGATCCTTCAGGTTCCAGTCGTTGGCAAAAACGCTGAACAGCATCACAACGGCGGGCTCATTGGGGGCTGACCAGATCTTTTGGATCAGGCTCTCGTGCATCAGGCCCTTCGTCTCGTCAGCCTCGTCGTTGACGGCGAACTCGACGATGATCAGATCGGGCTGCACCGCACCGTCGCGGGTGATGTCGCGGTCATAGCGGATGATGCCGAGCTGGCAGGGCGTACCGCCAACGCCCGCTTTGATGTAGCGGACATGTGCGCCGTGGTCGGGTGTGTATCTTTCGCAGATGGCCTCATAGGTCTTGCGCGCGTAGCACATTTCCTGCGAGGGAACCGCACCCGCGCCCTGTGTGATGGAGCCGCCCAGGAAGGCGATCGTCGTGGGCTTGCCATCGCGGAGCTGCTGCAACACACGCTTGATACGGATGTTGTTGCCGGTGCTCAGGCAGCTGCGGGCGATCATCTCGCCGTAGGCGGGCGTATCGAAAGCCACGGGCGGGTCGGGGTCAACCTCGGGGACTGTGTAGCCGTCGTTCAAGTAGAGCTTGACGGTGGCCGTGGCGATGTCCTTCGGTTTGACGAGTTCGAACAGAAACTCCTGCGGCGTCTCGTCGCTGTCGGACCACTGCTGTTCATCCATGACCATGATGTGCTCGGTGCCATCGGTGGTAATCTTCATGCTGTTGCGGCTGCCGCCGCTGCCCAGTTCTCCGGAGAAGCCGAGGGTGAAGGTCACGACCTTGTCGGGCAGGTCGCCGACGATGCTGACGCCGACGCTGTGCACGAGCTTGCGGAAGCCCTTGGCCGTGCGGAGCATTTCCAGAATGTTCTCATCGTCAATGCCGCCGACCATCTTGGCGAAAGTTACAAGGCGGTCACCATTGATATAAACGGGGTGGCGGCCTACGCCGTCATTACTCGGCAGGCCGCCGACCGGCTTGTCCAGCAGCACATAAAATCCCGGGCGTTTGGCCGTTGGGTCCTTGGGTGCGATCTTGTCCAACACCGTTTGCTTCACTCTTTTCTGAATTGTCTGTGTCTTATGTTTGGTGAGCTCATCACAGGCCAAACATATCATCTGCCGTTATTATACCGCATTCCGAAAATGCATGCTTCTCATTTTTTGCTATGTATCTTATCAATATTTGCTGTTTTTGCAGGCTTGCCGATTGTTTTTTGTGCAATGTGCTAGAAAGAAAAACACAGTTTTTGTGCGATTCGAGAAGCGGATTGTAACTTTCGTGTCATCATTATGGATAAATGGTGCACGTTATGCCGCGAATTTTTCCTACCTGCTGCGCTTGTTCGGCACCGCCACTATTTGCACGTCCTGAAAAATAGCACAAAATAAGCATTGTAAAAGCCGAAAGTCCCGAAAACGACGGGGCTTTTCTTGCAAAATGCGTCATTTTTTGCGCTAAATTCCACAGCTGCGCCGCGTTATAAGTGGGATGCAGGGGGTGCTGTATTTATGTTGCCCTGTTGAAAATCGAGCCCGGTACCCCCTTGATTTTGCCGCCGCAACCTGCTATATTGAGCCAAAACCGAACAACGAAAGGGGCCGATTTATGGCAGCAGTTACTCTGCCCACACACTATCGCAACGTTTTTGCGGAGCTGGGCTATGCGCAGGCGGAGATCGACGCACGCATTGAAAATACGTTTCATACCATTTTTTATGGGGACGAGGCCCACCGCTTCTACCACCCCACCGGGCCGGGCCTTGCCTACATCGAGGACACGGGCAACCACGATGTCCGTACCGAGGGCATGAGCTACGGCATGATGCTCTGCGTACAGACTGATCACAAGGCCGAATTTGACGCACTGTGGAGTTGGGTCATGCACTATATGTACATGCAGGACGGTCCCAACGCGGGGTACTTTGCCTGGTCATGCCAAACCGACGGCACCCCAAACGCCAATGGCCCAGCCCCCGACGGCGAGGAATATTTTGCCATGGCGCTCTTTTTTGCGGCGGGGCGCTGGGGCTGCGGCAGCGGAATCTATGATTACGCCGCCATGGCCCGACGCATCCTAAACAACAGACATGCCCGCTGGGAGCT
>OGHE01002300.1_pt1 | contig 9897 bp, 8 predicted proteins | sample 1571431 | NCBI WGS metagenome assembly OGHE01 (sample SAMEA2581966, study PRJEB24529) | metagenome | biome: Human gut stool | place: China | collected 2011 | reverse complement strand
CGCATCATGCGCAGCCGGGTTTTCTGTCAGGATGACGCTTCCACACTGGACAAAATGGCCCGCAGGAGCTCGTCCCGGCCGGTCCCCTTTTCCGCGGAAAAGGGGATGACCATGTCCTCCTCCCCCAGCTCCAGAGTCTCCCGGATGCGCTGGAGGTTCCCTTCGACCTCGCTCTTTTTCAGCTTATCCAGCTTGTTGGCCACCACCAGGAAGGGGCAGCCCGCCCCCCGGTACCACTGGGCCATGGTGCAGTCGTCCGCCGTGGGCTTGTGTCTGGCGTCCACGATCATCACACCCAGGGTCATCAGCTCCGGATCGGCAAAATAGCCCTCCATCAGCCTGCCCCAGCGGTCCCGCTCCCCCTTGGACACCCGGGCATAGCCGTAGCCGGGCAGATCCACCAGGTAGAAGGCGTTGTCGATCTTAAAATAGTTGATCTGGGTGGTCTTGCCGGGCGCGGCCCCCACCCGGGCGAAATTTTTCCGGTTCAGCAGGCGGTTGATCACCGACGACTTTCCCACATTGGAGCGGCCCGCAAAGGCCACCTGGGGCAGCGCGTCCCGCCGGAAGTCCTTCGGGGAGGCGGCGGAGAGGATAAACTCCGCCTTCTGCACATTGATGGACATACGCTCCCCTCCTCACTGGCGCAGCCGGGCCGTGCCCCGGGACTTCTCTCCGGGCAGCTTCCGGTCCATCGCCCGCTCGGCCTCCGCACCGCCGCTCAGGCAGCACAGTGCCTCGGCCAGCACCTGCTCCGCCTGGTCCACCAGCACAAAGCGCAGCGCCTTCCGGACTGTCTGGTCGATCTCATCCAGATCCCTGCCGTTTTCCGCCGGGATGATCACCGTCTTGATCCCGTTGCGCAGGGCGGCCATCGTCTTTTCCCGCAGGCCGCCGATGGGCAGCACCCTGCCGCGGAGGGTCACCTCCCCGGTCATGGCGATCCCCCGCTTCACCGGCGCTCCGGTGAGGGCGGACACCATAGCGGTGGTGATGGCGATGCCGGCGGAGGGCCCGTCCTTGGGCACAGCCCCCTCCGGGAAGTGGACATGGATGTCCTTCGACTGGTAGAAGTCCCCCTGGATGCCCAGCCGGTCCGCCTGGCTGCGGATGAAGCTGAGGGCCGCGTGGGCGCTCTCCTTCATCACATCCCCCAGGTTACCGGTCAGCTCCACCTTGCCGGTGCCGGGGACCACATTGACCTCCACCTCCAGCAGCTCGCCGCCCACAGAGGTCCAAGCCAGGCCGTTCACCACGCCCACGCGCTCCTCCAAAGCTTGGCGCTCTGGGTAGTACCGGGGCGCACCCAGATAGTCCTTCAGCTCTTTTTCCGTGATGCGGATCTGCTTTACATCCTCTGACACCAGGTGCATAGCCGCCTTCCGGCAGATCCCGGCCAACTTGCGTTCCAGAACGCGGACGCCGGACTCCCGGGTGTAGGAGGCGACCATCTCCCGGATGGCCCCGTCGGACACCTTCAGCTGGGCTTTCTCCAGGCCGTGGCGCTTCATCTCCTTGGGCAGGAGGTAGCGCTTGGCGATCTGGAGCTTCTCCTCGTCGGTGTAGCTGGGCAGTTCAATGACCTCCATCCGGTCCAGCAGGGGCCGGGGGATGGTGTCGGTGGTATTGGCTGTGGTGATGAACATTACATCAGACAAATCGAAGGGCAGTTCTAAAAAATTGTCCCGGAAGGTGCTGTTCTGCTCCGCATCCAGCACCTCCAGAAGGGCGGACGCCGGATCCCCCCGGTGGTCGTGGCCCAGCTTGTCGATCTCGTCCAGCAGCAACAGGGGATTGCAGCTTCCCGCCTGATTGATGGCGGAGATGATGCGGCCGGGCATGGCGCCCACATAGGTCTTGCGGTGACCCCGGATCTCCGCCTCATCACTGACGCCGCCCAGGGAGAGCCGGGCCAGCTTCCGGTTCAGCGCCCGGGCCACCGACATGGCCACCGACGTCTTACCCACGCCGGGCGGGCCCACCAGGCAGATCACCTGCCCCTTCAGGTCGGGGGCCAGCTGCTTCACCGCCAGGAACTCCAAAATGCGCTCCTTCACCTTTTCCAGGCCGAAGTGGTCCTTGTCCAAGGTCCGGCGGGCCGCCTCCACGCTCACCCGCTCCCGGGTCTTTTTCCCCCAGGGGAGCTCCAGGCAGACGTCCAGATAGCTGCGCAGCACGGTGGCCTCCGAGGAGCCGAAGGGCTGCTTGGCCAGACGGCCCACCTCTTTCTCCAGCTTCTCCCGCACCTCGTCGGGCAGCTTGGCCTCAGCGATCTTCCGGCGGTAGTCCCCAATCTCCGAGTCTCCGCCCTCACCCTCGCCCAGTTCGTTCTGGATGGCTTTCATCTGCTCCCGCAGATAGTAGTCCCGCTGGTTGTCCGCCATCTGCTCCCGGGCCCGGTTCTGGATCTCCATATCCAGCCCCAGGATCTCCACCTCCCGGCCCAGCAGGCGGTGCAGCCGCTCCAGGCGGCGCACCGGGCGCAGCTCCTCCAGGACCGCCTGCTTATCGCTGTTGCGCATGGCGATGTTTTGGGCGATAAAGTCGGCAATATAGCCCGGATCCTCGCTGGCCAGCACATTGATGAGCAGGTCGGGGGCCGTCTTGGGGGCCAGCTCGGTGTACTGCTGGAACAACTCATAGGTGGAACGGATCAAGGCCTCCGCCTTGGCGGAATTCCGCTCATGCTGCTCGCTGGGGATGGGCTGGACCTCCGCCTCCAGATAGGGGCCGGTGCGGGTCAGCCGCTCCAGGCTGCCCCGGCTCACGCCCTCCACCATCACCCGCACGTTGTCGCCGGGGGTGCGCAGGATCTGCCGCACATTGGAAATCGTTCCAACAGTGTACAGGTCCTTCTCCTCCGGGCGCTCCTCGGAGATGTCCTTCTGTCCCACCAGGAACACCGGGCTGCCGGAGGACATGGCCTCCTCCAGGGCCTTGATGGAGATCTCCCGGGCTACATCGAAGTGGATCAGCACATTGGGGAACACAGTCAGTCCCCGCAGGGCGATCACAGGCATCACAGAGGCACTCTCCATCGTCCACTCTTTTTTCATGGTACTCACTTCCTCTCAGGGGATTTCATACCGCCTTCTCCTCCCCAGCGCTGGGTGCGGAGGATGTGGGAAAGGCGGAACGCTGATAAAACAACAGCCCCGGGCCCGCCGCTTGGGGGGGCGCGGGGCTGGATCAATGCTTACTGCGCCGGCCGGAGCGATCCGCTCAGCCCGCGTTGGTACCGGGCAGACCGCCGCGTTCAGCCCGCAGGTCCGCCTGGCCCAGAGCCGGGCGCTGGCTGTGCTCCGGGTCCCGAAGGATCTCCGGCGCTGCCCCGCTGCGGATGCAGTCCTCAGTGATGGTCACCTTGACCACCTCGGGGTCGGAGGGCACATCGTACATAATCCGGGTCATGACCTCCTCCAGGATGGCCCGCAGGCCGCGGGCGCCGATGCCCCGCTCCACTGCCCGGCCGGCCACAGCCTCCAGGGCCTCGGGTGTGAACTCCAGGTCCACGTCATCGTACTCCATCAACTTCCGGTACTGCTTCACCAGGGAGTTTTTGGGTTCGGTTAGGATCTGCACCATCTGCTCCCGTCCCAGGGACCGGAGCGTGGTGATCACCGGCAGGCGGCCCACCAGCTCGGGAATGATGCCGAATTTCAGCAGATCCTGGGGCTGGATCTCCTTAAGCAGCTGGCCCACGTCCCGCTCCTTCTTGCTCTGGATCTCTGCGCCGAAGCCCATGGAGCGCTTATCCAGGCGGCTCTCGATGATCTTGTCGATGCCCTCGAAGGCACCGCCGCAGATGAACAGGATGTTCTTCGTGTCGATCTGGATGAATTCCTGGTGGGGGTGCTTCCGCCCGCCCTGGGGGGGAACGTTGGCCACAGTGCCCTCCAGGATCTTCAGCAGAGCCTGCTGCACGCCCTCGCCGGACACGTCCCGGGTGATGGAGGTGTTCTCGCTCTTGCGGGCGATCTTGTCGATCTCATCCACATAGATGATGCCCCGCTCTGCCAGTTCCACATCGAAATCCGCCGCCTGCAAAAGCCGCAGCAGGATGTTCTCCACATCGTCGCCCACGTAGCCGGCCTCGGTCAGGGTCGTGGCGTCGGCAATGGCGAAGGGCACCTTCAGAATACGGGCCAAAGTCTGAGCGAACAGCGTTTTGCCGGAGCCGGTGGGGCCCAGCATCAGAATGTTGCTCTTTTGAAGCTCCACATCGTCGCCGCCGCCGAAATAGATCCGCTTATAGTGATTGTAGACCGCCACGGACAGCGCTACCTTGGCGGCCTCCTGTCCGATGACATATTCATCCAGCACCGCCCGGATCTCCTTGGGGGTGGGCAGCTGATCGGGGACGTCCTCCAAGGGAGTGGTCTCCGGGCCGTCGAACCCCTCGTTCAGAATGCTCATGCAAAGCTGCACGCACTCGTCGCAGATGCGGACGCCGGGGCCCTGGATCATACGATGGACCTGCTGTTCCCGCTTTCCGCAGAAGGAACAGCGCAGGGCCTTTTTGCCTTCGTCACTCATGGTATTACCTCTTTTACTTCTTAGCAGTGATGATCTTATCCACCAGACCGAAGTCCTTGGCCTCGTCAGCCGTCATCCAGTGGTCCCGCTCGGAGGCCGCCTTGACCTCTTCGGCGGTCTTACCGGTGTTGGACGCCAGGATCTCATTCAGGTTCTTCTTGATCCGCAGGAAGTGCTCCACGTCGATCTCCATGTCCGTGACCTTGCCCTGCGTACCCGCGGAGGGCTGGTGGATCATAATTTCGGCGTTGGGCAGCGCAATCCGCTTACCCTTGGCGCCGGAGGACAGCAGGAAAGCTCCCATGGACGCAGCCATGCCCACGCAGATGGTAGACACGTCGCACTTGACGTACTGCATGGTATCGTAGATGGCCATGCCGTCCGTCACGGAGCCGCCGGGACTGTTGATATAAAGCTGAATGTCCTTATCCGGATCCTGGGCCTCCAGATACAGCATCTGGGCCACTACCAGGCTGGCGGTGGTGGCGTTGACCTCCTCGCCCAGAAAAATGATCCGGTCATTCAGCAGACGGGAGAAAATGTCGTAGGACCGCTCGCCGCGGTTGGTCTGCTCTACAACATAAGGGACTAAGCTCATAAGTTGACCTCCTTTTGTAACGCGGCACATTTACAGCGCAAATCGTGCCTGATAAACCATTCTCTCATGATACCACGGGTACCATGAGAGAATGTGTCGAATCTGTAAAATGTACCGTGATCGCCGCGAAAAAGTTTCGCCTTTATTCGGCTTCCTTTTCTTCCTTCTTGGCAGCCTTCTTAGCGGGAGCCTTCTTGGGCTTCTCCTCGCCCTCGGCGGTCTCAGCCTTCTTGGTGGTCTTCTTGGCAGGCTTCTTCTCCTCACCCTCGGCAGTCTCAGCCTTCTTAGCGGTCTTCTTGGCAGGCTTCTCGGCGGTAGCGCTGTCCACCACCACGGCCACAGCCTTCTGGGTCAAGATCTGATCGTGGACCTGCTCCTTGGAGAGATACTTCTTGACCATCTCCACATCCATGCCGAACTGCTCAGCCATCTTTGCGAACTCGGCTTCCACGTCCTCATCGCTGGCCTCGATGTTCTCAGCCTTGATGATGGCGGCGGTAGCCAGATCCATCTTCACCTGACGCAGAGCGGGCTCCTTGGCCTCCTCCAGCAGCTTGGCATCGTCCATGCCGGTCATCTTCTTGTATTCCTCATAGGGGAACTGACGGCTGATCTGGGCCTTGAAGTTGTCCAGATACTGATGGGCCTGGTTCTCCACCATCACATCGGGGATGTCGGCGGTGATGTTCTCGGCCACCTGGTTCATCAGGTTCTCCTCGAACACGCGGTCAGCGTCCTTCTGACGCTCCTCGGTGATCTTCTTCTTCAGGTCGGCCTTCAGGTCCTTCAGAGTGTCGAACTCGGAGACGTCCTTGGCGAACTCATCGTCCATAGCGGGGACTTCCTTCTCCTTGACCTCGTGGACCTTCACCTTGAAGACCACAGCCTTGCCGGCCAGGTCAGCGTGATAGTTCTCGGGGAAGGTGATGTCGATGTCCTTCTCCTCGCCGGCCTTCATGCCGATGACCTGATCCTCAAAGCCGGGCACAAAGCTGCCGGAGCCCAGCTCCAGATTGTGGTTCTCGCCCTTGCCGCCATCGAAAGGCTTGCCATCCAGGAAGCCTTCGAAATCGATGACGGCGGTATCGCCGCTCTTGGCCGCGCGGTCCACGCTCACCAGACGGGTGTTGCGGTCAGCCAGGGCCTTGAGGCGCTCGTCCACGTCAGCGGCCAGAACCTTGACCTCGGGCTTCTCAGCCTTCAGACCCTTGTACTCGCCCAGAGTGACCTCGGGATACACAGGGGTGGTAGCCTTGAAGGTGAAGCCGTCCTTGGTGACTTCGCCCACCATCTCGACGGTGGGATAGCCAACGATCTGCAGCTTCTCCTGCTCAGCAGCGGCCTCATAGGCCTCGGGGAATGCGATATTGATGGCTTCCTCGAAAAACACCTCTGCGCCATACATCCGCTCGATCATCTTGCGGGGGGCCTTTCCGGGACGGAAGCCAGGAACACTGATCTTCCGGCGCATCTTCTGATATGCCTTTTCGACGGCAGCCTCAAACTCAGCGGCGTTGACCTCGATGGTCAGCGCCACCTGGCTCTTTTCAACTTTTTCACAGCTCTTGACAGTCATAATTGTTTACTCCTCCGTTCATCATGGGCGGTAAAACCCATCCTCATAGGCAGCAGCCCATGCAAATTTGTATTTTACCAGAAATATTTCAAGATTTCTAGTCTTTTTTCTACTTTTCGCAAATTTTTTTCGGCACAAACCCCAGATAGTCGCCGGAGATCAGAGAAAATTCCGTATTTCCGTATTTTCCCTCCTGCCTCCGGCGGATCACCGGCCCGTGAAGATGGCCGTAGCAGCACAGCTCCACCTTGTACGTTTCCAGCATGGACAGGATCTCCGGGCACTGATATCCCTGATACAGGGGTGGATAGTGAAGGAAGCAGAAGATGGGCTTCCCCCCCGCCGCCTTCAGCGAAGTCTCCAGCCGCAGCAGCTCCCGGTTCAGCACCTTAGCGTTGTGGGGCTTCTGTTCTTCCTCCAAAAACCAGCCCCGGGTGCCGCATACGGCGTGATCGCCGTAGAAAAAGCAGTTGTTGTGCAGCAGTTCCAGGGTGGTGAAGCCATTGGCCTCACAAAAGGTGCGGAACTTGGCGGCGGTGGCCCACCAGTAATCGTGGTTGCCCTTGATGAGATATTTTTTGCAGGGAAACTGCTCCAGAAACCGGAAATCCTCCACGGATTCCTCAAGACTCATTCCCCAGGAGGTGTCTCCCACCAGCACCAGCACATCCTCCGCCGTCAGTTGGCTCAGGGACGCCCGGATCCGCTCTGTATAGTTCTCCCACGCGGGGCCGAACACCTCCATGGACTTGTTGCTGTTTAGGGATAAATGCAGATCGCCTATGGCGTAAAGCGCCATTCGGTGGCACCTCCTTTCCGATGTTGTTTTTCAGATGACTTATTTCAGGAAGTCCAGCACCGCCTGCTCCATGGCCTGCTTCTCCACCGTTTTGTCAAAGCGGCGGGACTTTCCTTTCAGCTCCGCCAGACGGCAGGGCACCGGGACGCCGCTGACGGCGTGAAGCTGATCCAGCAGCTCCAGTCCGTCGCCGCAGGGCGTCTCCCCGATGGCGGTGAGCACGCTCCCGCAGAATTTGTAAGGGCTGGCGGTGGAGACCTCCACGGCAGGGGTCTCGTCCCCGGAAGCGATGCGGTACTGCGCCAGCACCTCCGCCGCCACGGCGGTATGGGGGTCGATGAGGTAGTTGTGATCCTGCCAATACCGGCGGATGGTTTCCTCCGTTTCCTCCTCCGAACAGCAGCCGCCCCAGAAGGCATCGTCCAGCTTTGCTTTGATGTTGTCGGACACCTGATACCGGCCTGCGCTGCCCAGCGCATCCATATACGCCCGGATCTCGGCATCGCTCTCCCCGGAGAGGTCAAACAGCAGCCGTTCCAGATTGCTGGAGATCAGAATGTCCATCGAAGGACTGATGGTGGTGTGGAAGGGCCGGTTCCGGTCATAGATGCCGGTGCGGAGGAAGTCCGTCAGCACGTTGTTGCTGTTGGAGGCACAGATCAGCTTGTTTACCGGCAGGCCCATGCGCTTTGCGTAGTACGCTGCCAGAATGTCGCCGAAGTTGCCGGTGGGGACGCAGAAGTTCACCTTGTCCCCCATGGTGATGGCACCATCCCGCGCCAGATCGCAGTAGGCGGAGATGTAGTAGACCACTTGGGGCAGGATACGGCCCCAGTTGATGGAGTTGGCAGAGGACAGGAAATAACCCCGCTTGTCCAGCTCCGCCCGGACAGTCTCATCGGAGAAGATACGCTTAACGCCGGCTTGGGCGTCATCAAAGTTGCCGATGACCGCCCGGACATCCACATTCTCTCCCTCCTGCGTCACCATTTGCCGCTCCTGCACGGGAGAGACGCCGTCCTTGGGGTAGTAGACCTGAATACACGTCTGTGGCACATCCGCAAAGCCGGCCATGGCCGCCTTGCCGGTATCGCCGGAGGTGGCCGCTAAAATGCAGGCTGTCCGCTTTTCGCCGGTTTTCCGCAGTGCGGCGGACAAAAGCTGAGGCAGCATTTGCAGTGCCATATCCTTGAACGCGGAGGTGGGACCGTGCCACAGCTCCAGACAATATAGGCCATTCTCCACCTTCCGCACCGGCGCGGCAATGGGATCGTCAAACTGCGCCGGGCCGTAGGCGTTCCGGCCAAAGGTCAGCAGCTCCTCCTCGGAATAATCCGTCAGGTACAGTGCCATGACCTTCGCCGCCCGCTGGGCGTACTCCATGGGTATCAGCCGCTCCAAAAAGGCCCGGTCGATCTGAGGGATCTGCGTTGGGGTCAGCAGACCACCGTCCCGGCTCAGGCCCATTTTCACGGCTTCCGCCGCGGAAAGGGACACGTTCTTATCCCGCGTGCTGTAATACTTCATATCGGTCTCCTCCTTTATGAGGCTAAATAAATGCGTTTTCGATATAGGAAATGCGAAGGCTGCCGCCCTCGTCATAAACCTCCGCCACGTCGAACCGGACCGGTACGTCCAGCTCGTTCGCCGCCAGATACAGCTCTGCGGCACTGCGGAGCCGTTGCTGCTTGCGGCCGTCCACAAACTCACGGGGCAGGGCGATGGAGCCGCTCCCCCGGAGCTTGACCTCCACGATGCAGAGGAGCCCTCGCTTGTCCTTTGCCACTAAATCCAATTCTCCAAACCGGCAGCGCCACTGACTTTCCAGCAGCGTATAGCCCTTCTGCCGCAGATAGCGGGCCACCGCCGCCTCGCCCCGGTTTCCGGCGCTCTGGGTCTTACCCATGGCGTTTGGCCTCCCACTTTTTCAAAAAGCTGCGCCGGTGCTCCGGGCAGGGACCGTACTGGTCCAGCATCGCATAGTGCAGCTTCGTACCGTATCCCTTATGCTTAGCGAACTGGTACTGGGGATATTTTGCGTCCAGTTCTCCCGACACATACCGGTCCCGGCTGACCTTGGCCAGGATGGAGGCCGCCGCAATGGAGGCACTCTTCCCGTCCCCGCCTACCAGGCACATGTGGGGCGCCGTGATGGAGACGCTGCTGCCATGGTCCCGGTTGCCGTCAATGAGGCACAGGTCCGGCCGAATGGATAACCCCTCAATGGCCCGGTTCATAGCCAGCATCCGGGCGTTGAGGATATCCAAACTGTCGATCTCCTCCGCCGTCACAAAGGCGATGCTGTACGCCTCTGCCGTGGCGGTGATCTGGTCGAACAGGACATTCCGCTTCTTCGCCGTCAGCTTTTTGGAGTCGTTGATGCCGTAG
>OGHE01002287.1_pt1 | contig 9948 bp, 6 predicted proteins | sample 1571431 | NCBI WGS metagenome assembly OGHE01 (sample SAMEA2581966, study PRJEB24529) | metagenome | biome: Human gut stool | place: China | collected 2011 | reverse complement strand
CGGCGACCACCGAGATCTACACTCTTTCCCTACACGACGCTCTTCCGATCTGGCTTAAACCGTTGTTCCGCCATCAAGCAGGTAGCCAGCGGACGTTTTGGCGTCACCAGCCGCTATCTGGTGAGTGCACAGGAGATCCAGATCAAGATGGCACAGGGAGCAAAACCCGGCGAGGGCGGACATCTGCCCGGAGGAAAGGTATATCCCTGGATCGCCAAGACCAGACACTCCACACCAGGTGTGTCCCTGATCTCTCCGCCCCCTCATCACGACATTTATTCCATTGAGGATCTGGCGCAGCTGATCTATGATCTGAAAAATGCCAACACCCAGGCAAGAATCTCCGTGAAGCTGGTATCCGAAGCCGGTGTGGGAACCGTAGCAGCCGGTGTAGCCAAGGCGGGAGCCCAGGTCATCCTGGTATCCGGTTATGACGGCGGTACCGGTGCGGCACCGAGAAACTCCATCCACAATGCCGGACTTCCCTGGGAACTGGGACTGGCAGAGACCCATCAGACCCTGATCATGAATGGATTGCGTAATAAAGTCCGCATCGAGACCGACGGTAAGCTCATGAGCGGCAGAGACGTAGCCATCGCAGCCATTTTAGGTGCCGAGGAGTTCGGTTTTGCTACCGCTCCATTGGTAACGATGGGCTGTGTCATGATGAGAGTATGTAATCTGGATACCTGTCCGGTAGGTGTGGCTACCCAGAACCCGGAGCTGCGGAAAAACTTCCGCGGTAAGCCGGAATATGTGGAAAACTTTATGAAATTTATCGCACAGGAGCTGCGGGAATACATGGCAGCACTGGGCGTGCGTACCGTAGATGAACTGGTGGGCAGAACCGATCTGCTGAAGAGAAAAGAGCATCTGACCGAGCGTCAGGAGGAAGTGGATCTGACCCAGATCTTAAGCAACCCTTACGAGGGCAGCAAGCAGAAGGTAACCTTCGATCCCAGGCAGGTATATGACTTCCAGTTAGAGAAGACACTGGATGAGAAGGTATTGTTAAAGCAGCTGGGCAAAGCCATCGATGCGGGACAGAAGCGCAGTATCGAAGTGGATGTCAGCAACACTGACCGTGCCTTCGGTACGATCCTCGGAAGTGAGATCACCAGAAAACTGGGCGATGACGTGGAAGAAGATACTTATCATGTACTGTGTAAAGGTGCCGGCGGACAGTCCTTCGGAGCCTTTATCCCCAAGGGTCTGACCCTGGAACTGGTAGGCGACAGCAACGACTACTTCGGCAAAGGCTTATCCGGCGGTAAGCTGGTGGTATATCCTCCCCAGGGCAGCAAGTTCAAGGCTGAAGAAAATATCATCATCGGTAATGTGGCACTGTACGGTGCAACCTCCGGTAAAGCATTCATCAACGGTGTGGCAGGCGAACGTTTCTGCGTACGTAACTCAGGTGCCATCGCAGTCGTCGAAGGTGTAGGTGATCACGGTTGTGAATACATGACCGGCGGACGTGTAGTAGTCTTGGGACCCACCGGTAAAAACTTTGCAGCCGGTATGAGTGGTGGTATCGCTTATGTACTGGATGAAGGCAACGATCTGTACAAGCGTCTGAATAAGGAAATGGTATCTTCCAGCGAGATCACATCCAAATATGACGTGCTGGAGCTGAAATCCATGATCCAGGAGCATGTGGCACTGACCAATTCCGCCAAGGGTAAGGAAGTGCTGGATAACTTTGGAGAGTATCTGCCCAAGTTTAAGAAAATTATCCCTCATGATTACGAGAGAGTCTTAAAGACCATCGTTCAGATGGAGGAAAAGGGATTGAGCGCAGAACAGGCACAGATCGAAGCATTCTATGCCAACACCAGAAAGTAGGAGGTAAGTCACCATGGGAAAACCAACGGGATTTATGGAATATAAAAGGGAAGTCAGCGTGGCTGAAGATCCTAAGAAGAGAATACAGCATTTTAATGAATTCCATGAGCATCTGCCGAAGGAAAAGCAGCGTTTACAGGGCGCCAGATGTATGGAATGCGGTGTGCCGTTCTGTCAGTCGGGCATGATGATCTGCGGTATGGCCAGCGGATGCCCCCTGCACAATCTGGTGCCGGAGTGGAACGATCTGGTATATACCGGCAACTGGCAGCAGGCTTACAACCGTCTGAAGAAGACCAACAATTTCCCCGAGTTCACTTCCAGAGTATGCCCTGCCCTGTGTGAGGCGGCATGTACCTGCGGGCTGAACGGGGATCCGGTCTCTACTAAAGAGAACGAATATGCCATCATTGAGAATGCTTACAGCGAGGGCTATGCGGCAGCCAAGCCCCCTGTGGTACGCACCGGTAAAAAGGTAGCAGTCATCGGCAGCGGTCCTTCCGGACTGGCAGCAGCGGATCTGCTGAACCAGAGAGGACATCAGGTAACAGTATTCGAGCGTTCCGATCGTGTGGGAGGACTGTTGATGTACGGCATCCCCAACATGAAACTGGAAAAGCAGATCATTGACCGCAAGATCAATATTATGAAGGAAGAGGGTGTCACCTTTGTCACAGGAACCGACATCGGCAAGGACATCAAAGCCTCCAAGCTTTTGCATGATTTTGACCGCGTCGTACTGGCATGCGGTGCCTCTAATCCCAGAGACATCAAAGCTCCCGGCAGAGATGCCGAGGGAATCTATTTTGCGGTGGATTTTCTGAAAGCCAATACCAGGAGCCTTCTGGATTCGAATTTTGAAGATAAAAAATATGTGGAGACCAAGGGGAAAAATGTGGTTATCATCGGCGGCGGTGATACCGGTAATGACTGCGTTGGAACCTCCATCCGTCACGGAGCAAAATCTGTGATCCAGATCGAGATGATGCCCAAGGCACCGGACAAAAGAGCAGAGAATAATCCCTGGCCCGAATGGCCGAAGGTCTGCAAGACCGATTACGGCCAGGAAGAAGCTATTGCGGTCTATGGACATGATCCGAGGATATATGAGTCTACAGTCAAGGAATTTATCAAGGATAAGAACGGCAATCTGAAAGCTGTGAAGATCGTGAAGCTGTCCTGGGAAAAGGATCCGGCTACCGGACGCATGAAGATGCAGGAGATCGCGGGAAGCGAGCAGACCCTGGATGCAGAGATCGTGCTGATCGCCGCAGGATTTTTAGGAACCCAGAAATACATTGCTGATGCTTTCGGCGTGGAATTAAATGAACGCACCAATGTAAAAACAGCTCCCGGAAAATACCAGACCAGTGTGGAAAATGTATTCGTCACCGGTGATATGCACAGAGGACAGTCCCTCGTCGTATGGGCCATCCGCGAAGGCAGAGAAGCTGCACATGCTGTGGATGAGAGCCTGATGGGATACTCCAACCTCGTGATTCAATAAATAAAGAAGGCCCCCGGCTCATCACCGGGGGCTTGTTGTTTTATCTCTTATGCCAGAGGGAACTTGAAGTATCTCTTTGCGTTATTGTAAGAAATATCGGTTACGATCTCGGACAGAGTATCGTAATCTGCAGGGAACTCGCCGCTCTCTACCCAGTTACCGATCAGGTTGCACAGGATACGGCGGAAATACTCATGTCTGGTGTAGGACAGGAAGCTTCTGGAGTCGGTCAGCATTCCTACGAATCCGGACAGATTACCCAGGTTAGCCAGGGAGATCATCTGATCCTGCATGCCGGTCTTGTGATCATTGAACCACCAGGCGGAACCCTGCTGGATCTTGGCAACAGCGGTGGAATCCTGGAAACATCCGAGGATGGTACCGATAGCCTGATTGTCGTTAGGATTCAGGCTGTAAATGACAGTTCTGGGAAGCTCGTCACTTACGATCAGAGCGTTCAGAAAGTCGGCCATCTGAGCGGAAGGAGCGTAGTTGTTGATGCAGTCGTAACCGGTATCGGGACCCAGCTTCTCGAACATCAGGGTGTTGTTGTCACGCTTACAACCGTAGTGCAGCTGCATAGCCCAGTCGAGCTTATGATATTCGCGGCCTACGAACAGCATGAAGGCGGTCTTGAATTTCAGTTCATCTTCCTTGGTCAGGACCATCTTGTTCAGTCTCTTTAAGAAGATCTCTTCCAGCTCATCATCGGAAGCGGGATAGTACATTACATACTCTAAAGCATGGTCAGATACGTTACATCCCATGGATGCGAAAAATGCCATACGGTTCTTCAGAGCTTCCTTTAAGCTTGCAAAAGAGTTGATCTCGGTCATGCCGGCAGCAGCAGCAAGCTTCTCCAGATAATCCAGATAATCGGGCTTCTCGATATTCATAGCCTTGTCGGGTCTCCATGCGGGCAGAACCTTTACATCGAAAGTATCATCTGCAGCCAGCTTCTTGTGCCACTCCAGAGAATCGATAGGATCATCGGTGGTGCAGATCAGGGTAACGTTACTCTGCTTGATCAGGTTACGAACGCTCATGGAAGGCTGATGGAGCTTCTCATTGCACAGGTTCCACACTTCGTCAGCGGTGTTTTTGTTCAGAACACCGTTGTAACCGAAGTATCTCTGCAGCTCCAGATGGCTCCAGTGGAATAAGGGGTTACCGATAGCCTTGCCCAGGCATTCTGCCCATTTGCAGAACTTCTCGTAATCGGATGCGCCACCGGTGATGTACTTCTCGTCAACACCGCAGGAACGCATGAAACGCCACTTGTAGTGGTCGCCGCCCAGCCATACCTGGGTGATGTTGTCGAACTGACGGTCCTCAGCGATCTCCTTGGGATTGATATGGCAATGGTAATCCAGAATCGGTGTTTTTTCTGCGTAGTCGTGGAACAGCTTCTTGGCTGTCTCGGTCTCTAACAGAAAGTCTTTGTCCATAAATGCTTTCATTTTAAATTCCTCCATAAATATACTAAAAAGGGTATTTTCAGCTACCCAATTGCTGTCATTGATGAAAAGAAAAAATTATTTTGTGGTGCCGCGTTTTATCAGTTCCCCGGAGAATACGGTCTTTTTCGGCATCTCGTTTCCGCCAAGGACACCCATCAGAGTTGTGATCAGATGCTGGCAGAGCGTCTCTAATTTATTGTCGATACTGGTCAGTTCCGGATCACAGCAGTTCACCAGCATGGAATTATTATAACCGATGATCGACAGATCTTCCGGAATGCGGAGTCTCATTTCACGCCCGTATTTCATGGCACCCAGTGCCAGAGAGTCGTCGGCGGCGATAACACCGTGGAAAGTGATGCCTTTTGTGTGCAGCCTGATCAGCTGTTCTGCCATAGCGGGAATGTCCTCATGGGAACCCTGATAGAGCTGCAGGAAGCTTCCGTTGGTGAGAAGTCCCTTTTCTTCCATGGCGGCACGGTAGCCTGCCAGCTTTTTCTTACCACTGTATGAAGTAGAATTATAGAAATACAGAATATCTTTCACACCGGAACGGATCATCTCCATGGTAGCGTCATACATGGAAGTAAAATCATCCGAGACAACACTGTACACGTTCGGAGCATCCATTGCAGCATTCAACAGCATCACAGGAACCTGCACAGCGGCATCCGTAATGTATTTGTTGTCTTCTTCCTTCTCGTAGATGAAGTTGGAACCTACCAATATAATGCCGTCTACTTTTTTCGTGATCAGAAGGTTCATGGAGCTTGCCTTGGTATCCAGGTTGTAACCGGTACAACATAGGATGCTGTCATAGCCGTTGGCACGAAGCTTCTGCTCGATATAGTAGATTGCCTTGGCAAGATACGGATCCGAACTGTCGGCACACATGATACCGATGGTCTTCATCGTGTTGAGCCCAAGTCCCCGGGCAAATGCGTTGGGAGTGTACTCATACTGGTTGATTACGTCCAGAACTTTTTTCTTGGTTTTCTCGCTTACATTATTGCTTCCATTTAATACGCGGGAAACAGTAGCAATAGAGACACCGGCCTTCTCAGAAATATCGTAAATTGTCATCTGCGGATTCCTCTCCGCTTCTATGTAACAGAATTTGTAAGAAAACTGTAAGTAGTTACATAAAAAGCTATATCTGAATTATAACGAAAGACTTCTCTTTTTTCAAGATGCTTTTTCAACTTCTCCTGTGACAAAATATTATCAATATGAAATATTGCTGATAAAATCAATGGTTTGAGCAAAAAATAAGTTTCTGTTTTTGGTGATTGACGAAACAGCTTTTTTGAAGTAAAATGAATCATGAAAGTACTTACATAAACTTCGTGCAATTCAGAAACAAAAACACCCTCGGGCGTTGAAAACGTAATTGCCAAGAGGCGATTGGGAAGGTAAGTGCAGGGAACAGAGTGCCGTAAGACGGTGCAGATAGGATACGCTATGCGTAGAATGGAGGACAAAATGGATATCTTAAACAAGGCAAAGACCGGTAAAAAGGAGAGACCTATCAAGGTCGTACAGTTCGGTGAGGGTAATTTTTTACGTGGATTCGTAGATTACATGATCGATATCGCTAACGAGCAGGGTAAGTTCGACGGAGACATCGTTCTGATCAAACCCATCGAGTTCGGCAATCTGGATATGTTCCACAAGCAGGACTGCCAGTACACTGTATCTCTTCGCGGTAATGTGAACGGTGAAGCCAAGATCATCAATAGAATCGTAACCAGCGTTGCAGACGCAGTAGACACTTATAATGAATATGACAAGTACATGGGACTTGCCGAGATCGATACCTTACGTTTCGTAGTATCCAATACCACCGAGGCAGGTATCGTATATGATGATACCGATAAGTTTGAATTAGAGCCTCCCAAGACTTTCCCCGGCAAGCTGACCAAGTTCTTATATCACAGATTTGAGACCTTCAAGGGTGACATGAGCAAGGGTCTGGTAATGCTTCCCGTAGAGCTGATCGATGACAACGGTATTATGTTAAAGAAGTGCGTAATGCAGCTGATCGAGCTGTGGGGTCTGGGCGATGAGTTCAAAAAATGGGTAGATGAGGCATGTGTATTTACCTCTACTCTGGTAGACCGTATCATTACCGGTTATCCCCGTGCTACGGAACAGGAAGAGTGGGAGAAGCTGGGTTACGAAGACCATATCATGGTAACCGGTGAGCCGTTCGCTCTGTGGGTTATTGAGTCCGCTAAGGATATCAGCAAGGAGTTCCCTCTTCCCGATGCAGGACTTCCTGTTATCTTCACTGACAATCAGAAGCCTTACAAGCAGAGAAAGGTTCGTATCTTAAACGGTGCGCATACCTCTTTCGTACTGGCTTCTTATCTGTGCGGCAACGACATCGTAAGACAGTCCATGCACGACGACGATATCCGTAACTTCATGCTGAAGACCATTTACGACGAAGTAATCCCTACCCTGTCTCTGCCTGAGGAGGAACTGAAGCAGTTCGCAGGTGAGGTTGTGAACCGTTTTGACAACCCTTATGTAGATCATGCACTGCTTGCGATCTCCTTAAATTCCGTATCCAAGTGGAGAGCAAGATGTATGCCCAGCCTGTTAGGCTATGTTGAGAAGACCGGTAAGCTTCCCGCTCATCTGACCTTCTCCATCGCAGCACTGATGGCTTTCTATACCGGTACCGAGATCCGCGATAAGGCTCTGATCGGTCACAGAGACGGTCAGGAATACAACATCATGGATGACAAGGCAGTTCTGGAGTTCTTCGCAGCGAACTGTGAGAAGGATACGCAGACGTTCGTAACTTCCTTCCTGGGGAATGAAGACTTCTTCGGTCAGGATCTGAACAAGGTTCCCGGACTTACCGATGCAGTCGTAGCATACCTGGATGATATTAAGGCAAATGGCATGAGGGCAGCATTATGCAAGATTTCTTAAAGATTAATGACAATGATAATGTAGTCGTAGCATTAAATACGATTCCTGCCGGTGAGAAGATCACAGTCTCTGTCGGTGACGGTTCTAAGACCGTTACCGCCAGAGAGGAGATCCCCGCAGGACATAAGATGGCAATCTGTGACATTCCCGAGGGCGGTGAGGTCATCAAATATGGTTACCGTATCGGTAATGCCAAGGAGAACATCGCAGAGGGCAGCTGGATCCATACTCATAATGTTAAGACCGCTTTGGGCGATCTGTTGGAGTACACCTACAATCCCACTCCCGTAGAGGAGAAGAAGACGGAAGATGTGACCTTCATGGGCTTCAACCGTCCCGACGGTAAAGTAGGCGTTCGTAACGAGATCTGGGTCATCCCCACCGTTGGCTGTGTCAACAACGTGGCAACAGCCATCGCAAAGCAGGCCAATGCATTCGTTAAAGGCAGTGTGGAAGAGGTTATCGCATTCCCTCATCCTTACGGTTGTTCTCAGATGGGCGACGATCAGGAGCATACCCGTAAGATTCTGGCAGACCTGATCAATCATCCCAATGCAGGTGGTGTTCTGGTACTGGGACTGGGCTGTGAGAACAGCAACATTGATGTATTGAAGCCTTATATCGGCGATTATGATGAGAACCGTGTGAAATTCCTGGTGTGCCAGGAGCACGAGGATGAGATCGCAGACTCCGTAGAGATCATCAAGGGTCTGATCGATCACGCATCCAAATTCGAGAGAGAGCCCATCAGCGTCAGCAAGCTGGTCATCGGCATGAAGTGCGGCGGCAGCGACGGACTGTCCGGCATTACCGCAAACCCCTTAGTAGGACGCTTCTCCGATCTGCTGATCTCCAAGGGTGGCACCACCATCCTGACCGAGGTTCCCGAGATGTTCGGAGCAGAGACCATTCTGATGAACCGTTGTGCCAACGAGGAACTGTTCCACCAGACCGTAGATCTGATCAACGACTTCAAGAACTACTTCAAGAGCCACAATCAGACCATCTACGAGAATCCTTCCCCGGGTAACAAAAAGGGTGGCATCTCCACTCTGGAGGATAAGTCTTTAGGCTGTACGCAGAAGTCCGGTAGTGCTCTGGTCAAGGGCGTACTGCAGTATGGCGATACCGTGAAGACTCCGGGACTGAACCTTCTGTCCGCACCGGGCAATGATCTGGTAGCAGCTACCGCACTGGCAGCCGCAGGAGCACATATCGTACTGTTTACCACAGGACGCGGAACTCCTTTCGCATCTCCGGTTCCTACCATGAAGATCGCGACCAACTCCCGCCTGGCAGGCAAAAAGTCCAACTGGATCGATTTCAATGCCGGCGTACTGGTAGAGGATAAGACCATGGAAGAGGAGACTAAGGCTTTGTTTGATCTGGTAGTGGAGACCGCTTCCGGCAGGCAGGTATGCAGCGAGGCAGCAGGCTTCCATGATATGGCTATTTTCAAGCAGGGTGTAACTCTGTAAAAGATCATACACAAAACGGCGTTCTTTTGTTACAATAAACGTGCAGGAGAACGCCTTTGTTATATAGGAGGAACTATGACAATTCAGGAAATCAAGGCACTTCCCCGTACGGAGGAAGGCATCTTTGACTTAAAAAAGGTGCAGGCAGATGCAGGACGAAGGAACATCTATCAGGCTGCGGATCTGGTATATCCCACATATGCGGCATATGAGACCACCGAGAATAAAAAGGAAGGATATCCGGATATCATGGCGCAGATGCGTGTGCTGAAAAAGCATGCGGAGAGCGAATTCACCGCGGAAAACGGCGCGGATTACACTGCAGCACTGCTTCATACCGTAGAGCAGATCAGTCCGGAGATCTATGAGAATTACAGAGAGCTTTTAGATAATTTCCGTGGTGCCGTGAAGCGTATGCTGGAGCAGTATTATGATGCAAAAACGAAAACCTTCGCTATGGATGAAACTTCGGAAAAAGTATTCTGCGGTGCCGTACAGAAGGCATGCGGGGAATATTTACTTTTAGCGGAAAAATATCAGGAGTGCATGAGGTAGAAACGAGAGGAAACAGCGCATGGAAATCAGACATATTATGCATACTGCCCGTAGTGCGACCATTGAGATCGCGGACGGCGGCAGATATTTTACAAAACAGCCCATAGAATTACGATTAAACGGTGAGACTAGTCTGGCCACAGAGAAGACCATCACTTCC
>OGHE01002284.1_pt1 | contig 9955 bp, 7 predicted proteins | sample 1571431 | NCBI WGS metagenome assembly OGHE01 (sample SAMEA2581966, study PRJEB24529) | metagenome | biome: Human gut stool | place: China | collected 2011 | reverse complement strand
TGGGGGTAGCTGCCAAAGCTGCGGATCAGCGGGTAGTACTCCAGCTTCTGGTCCAAGCGGCTGCGCAGCCCCAGCACAGCGCGGTTCACCACCGTACCAATGCCGCGCACCCGTTCCACATAACCGGCGCGCTCCATCTCGCTCAGCGCGTCACGGATCACGGTGCGGCTCACCCCCAGCTCGGTGGCAAGATCTACCTCGGCGGGCAGACGGTCGGCTTGGGCATAGCGCCCGTTGGTCAGCTCATCCAGCAGGCTTGCAACAACGCGGTCGCTGATCACAGCGCCGCCCAAGCGGCTGGACGATGCCAGTGCGGGATCTTTCATGGATGGTTCCTCCGTTTCCGGGCGGCAGGCCGCCCCGAACTTCATACAAACGGGCTGTACGGCTTCCTCGGCAGCCCCTTCTCTACTATTATAGCATAATTTGACATTTAGAAAAGCGGCATTTATACTGGAATCTGCTGAAAAGTACGATTTTATTTTGGAGGGCATAGCACAGATGGACTATTTTCTGCAAAAAGTATGCGGCCAGCCTGCCCGGCAGGCCATCATCCTGCGGCGCTGCACCCCTGCCGAGGCCCCGGCGGTGTTCGCACTGCAAAACGAAGTGCGTGCCGCTATGCCGCACCCGGAGCAGTTTGTGCCGGACACGCTGGAAAACATTACCGGATACCTGCGCACCGGGGTGTGCATCGGTGCGTGGCAGCAGGGGCGGCTTGGCGCGTACCTCATCCTGCGCCTGTGCGGGCAAAGCGATGAAAATTACGCTGCCTTTCTGGGTGTACCGCAAGGCCAGTGGCAGCACTGGGCCAACGCGGACAGCGCAGTGGTGCACCCGGACTGGCGGGGCAATGGCCTGCAGCGCGCTATGCTGCAGGCAGCTCTGCCGCTGCTGCCGCCGCAGATCACCCATCTGGGGGCTACCGTCAGCCCGGACAACGCCTACAGTCTGCGCAATGCACAGGCTTCCGGCTTTGTCATCCGCTGCCGCCGGGAGATGTACGGCGGATACGACCGCTATCTGCTGGAAAAGCAGCTGTAACTCCCGGTAGTTTTTATGTACAACCTTTTTGAAATGTGTTATACTATACGGTATGAATAACAGCGAAGGAAACAGGTGAAACCATGGCAGCATCTCTCGGGCAGGAATTCTGCACCCTGCGTGATACTTACATTGAAAAGCAATTCGGCCGCCTGAATGATATGCAGCGGCAGGCTGTGTTTACCACGGATGGTCCGCTGCTCATCCTTGCCGGTGCCGGCAGCGGTAAGACTACCGTGCTGGTCAACCGCATCGCCAACCTGATCCGGTTCGGCTCGGCACACGGCTCTAAGGAAACACCCCGCCCGGTGACCGAGGAGGACGTCAAGACCCTGCGCACCGCCATCATGACCGGTACAGACGCCCCCAGCTGGCTGGACGGGATGCTGCGCCGCAACGCGGTGCGCAGCTGGAACGTGATGGCCATTACCTTTACCAACAAGGCGGCAGGGGAGCTGAAGGAGCGTCTGCGCCGGATGCTGGGCGGCGAGGAAGGCGACGAGGTGTTCGCCTCCACCTTCCACTCGGCCTGTGTGCGCATTCTGCGCCGCTGGGCCGAGGAGATCGGCTACCCCCGCAGCTTTACCATTTACGATACCGATGATGCCCAGCGCGTGATGAAAACGGTATATAAGGAGCTGAGCATCGACGATAAATTTCTTCCCATCAAGGCTGCCATCAACCAGATGAGCCGCTGGAAGGATCAGCTTGTCAGCCCGGAACAGGCCCTTGCAGACCATGCCAGAGATGTGAAGAGTACCCAGACCGCCCGTATTTACGCAGCCTACGAGAAAAAGCTGCGGGAGGCCGGTGCGTTCGACTTTGACGACCTCATCTATCAGACGGTGCAGCTGCTGGCCGACCACCCGGATGTGCGGGAGTTCTACCAGAACAAGTACCGCTACCTGCTGGTGGACGAGTATCAGGATACCAGCGTGGCGCAGTTCCGTCTGGTCAGCCTGCTCACCGGGCCGGAGCGCAACATCTGCGTTGTGGGCGATGACGACCAGAGCATCTACCGCTTCCGCGGCGCTACCATTGAAAATATCCTCAATTTTGAAAAGCTCTATCCCGGCACCAAGACCATCCGTCTGGAACAAAACTACCGCTCCACCTCCAATATCCTCAACGCAGCCAACTGCGTCATCCAGCACAACACCGAGCGCAAGGGCAAAACCCTGTGGACGGATAACGGCGAGGGTGATAAGGTGCAGGTGTACACCGCCGAGAGCGAGCAGGACGAGGCAAGCCATATCGCAGATGTCATCGGTCAGCACCTGAAAGCGGGCGGGCATCTGGCAGACCACGCCATCCTCTACCGCATGAATGCCCAGTCTGCCCCCATCGAAAGCTACTTCACCCGCGCGGGCATCCCGCATAAGATCGTAGGCGGGCAGCGCTTCAACGACCGTAAAGAGGTCAAGGACATCCACTCCTATATGTCCATCGTGGCGAACCCCCGGGACGATGTGCGCCTGCGCCGCATCATCAACGAGCCCGCCCGCAAGATCGGTGCCACCACCGTGGATGTTATTGCAGACCTTGCCGGGCAGCAGGGGGTCAGTATGCTGGATATCATCAGCCATGCAGATCAGTACGCCAAGCTCTCCCGCGCGGTCATGCCGCTGCTCAAGTTCTGGCAGATCTACCAGCGTTTGCAGGATTCTCTTGCCACCCGCACACTGGACGAATTTGCCTCCGACGTTATTGAACTGACCGGCTACAAAGCCATGCTGGAAGCAGACGCCGCCAAGGGGCACGAGGATGCCGCCGACCGTCTGCAGAACTTGGGTCAGCTGGTGAACAACGTCAAAAACTACTGCGACCAGCACGGCGAGGAAGCCACGCTGGAAGGCTATCTGGAGGATATCGCCCTCATCAGCGATATCGACAGCTACAACGAAAGCAGCGATCAGGTGGTGCTGATGACCATCCACTCCGCCAAGGGTCTGGAATTCCCCTATGTGTTCCTGATCGGCATGGAGGAGGGCATTTTCCCCAGCGAGATGAGCAAGTACTCCGAGGCAGATCTGGAAGAGGAGCGCCGTCTGGCTTACGTTGGCATCACCCGCGCCAAAAAGGAGCTGTACATCTCCAACAGTGTCACCCGTATGCTGTATGGCCGCACCCAGCGCAACGAGCCCAGCCGCTTTCTGCGGGAGATCGAGCCGGAATATACCGAGGAGACCCGCAGCCCTGCGCTGGAACAGCGTTCCCGCATGGGTGGCTGGGGCTCCGCCTACAGTGATACCGTGCCCGGCGGGGCATCCGGTTACTCCGGCCCCTCCGGTTACAGCCGCAGCAGCTACGGCGGCGGTTACGGCTCGGGCTACAGCTCGGGCAGCCGCAGCGGCTACCTGAACCGGGAATATAACGCCGGTGAAAGCCGTGGTTTTGGCGCGTCCTACGGCGGAAGAAACACTGCTTCCTCCGGCTTCGGCAGCCACTATGGCACTGGCTCCACCCAGCCGGCCACCAGAAGAGGCAGCTTTGGCTCTGCATATTCCGGCAGCAATACGACAAAAAATACTGTAAAGCAAATAAACTTTACGGCAAATTCTGCCGCAAAACCGGCGGCTTCCGCCTCTAAACACTACGAGCCGGGCGATATCGTGGAGCACAAGGTGTTCGGCCGCGGCACGGTGCTGCAGGTAAAGCCCGCTGCCGGGGATCAGATCGTGGAGATCAACTTTGAAAAAGTGGGCATCAAGAAAACGATGGCCAATTTTGCGCCCTTGACCAAGATTACGGAGGAAGAATGACCTTATGATGACTGTTCGTTTGATCGCCCACACCCCGGAGCCGGAAAAGGTTGTGGCTGCTGCCGCAAAGCTCTGCTATTCCGATGCCCACATCACCGACCTGCTGGACGGACTGGACGCGGAAAAAACTGCAAAATTCCTGACCATGCTCAGCGACCTCGGTCACGCCAGCCCCATCGAGCACGCCAGCTTTACTTTTGGCATCGAGGGGGTCAGCCGCACATTGCTTGCCCAGATCACCCGGCACCGCATCGCGTCCTTCAGCGTGCAGAGCCAGCGCTATGTCCGGCTGGATGATTTCCGCTTTGTGACACCCCCGGAGATCGAAGCTGTCCCGGAAGCAAAGGCTGCCTTCCTTGCCAGCATGGAAGAGGATGCCCAGCGCTACCTCGACCTTGCCCACAAGCTGGAGGAGGGGCACACCGCCCGTCTGATGGCGGAGGGAATGCCGGAAAAGCAGGCCCGCGCCAAGGCCTCCAAGCAGGCCAACGAGGACGCCCGCTTTGTGCTGCCCAACGCCTGCGAGACCAAGATGGTGGTCACCATGAATGCCCGCAGCCTGATGAATTTCTTCCAGCTGCGCTGCTGCAACCGCGCCCAGTGGGAGATCCGGGAGCTGGCTGAAAAGATGTTTGCGCTGGTGTACCCAGTCGCACCCCATATCTTTGCCAAGGCCGGCCCTGCCTGCCTGTGCGGTCCCTGCCCGGAGGGCAAGATGTGCTGCGGAAAAGCCGCTGAAGTACGCGAAAAATATGCTTCCATCAAAGAAGGTGCCGCTGTATGAGCAAGGGCAAACTGATCGTACTGGAAGGGCTGGACGGCAGCGGCAAAGCCACGCAGGCAAAGCTCCTTGCAGAGCATCTTGCCGCGCAGGGCGTGCCGGTGAAAAAAATCACCTTCCCGGACTATGCCAGCGATTCCAGCGCACTGGTCAAGATGTATCTGGCCGGGCAGTTCGGCCAGCACCCGGACGATGTAAATGCCTACGCGGCCTCCAGCTTTTACGCGGTGGACCGCTATGCCAGCTATAAAACCGGCTGGGGCAGCTTTTATGAGCAGGGCGGCGTGATCATTGCCGACCGGTACACCACCTCCAATGCGGTGCACCAGTGCTCTAAGCTGCCGCAGGAGCAGTGGGAGGAATATCTGCGCTGGCTGTTTGATTACGAGTTCCGGCTGCTGGGTCTGCCCGCACCGGACAGGGTCATCTATTTGCAGGTAGACCCGGCGGTCAGCCAGCGGCTGATGACCCAGCGTTACCACGGCGACGAGAGCAAAAAGGACGTGCACGAAAAAGATACAGCCTATCTGGCGCGCAGCCGCGCCGCTGCCGAATTCTGTGCCCGGCATCTTGGCTGGGACACCGTGCACTGCACCAGCGGGGACGCAATGCGCAGCATTGAAGAGATCCAGCAAGAGGTGCAGCAGCTTGCCCGGAAAACACTGGACTGAACAATAAAATACGATAAGAGGGGGCATCCTGAACAATGTATCGTCTGATGCAGCCGTCCGATGAGGCGGCAGTGCTGGCTTTGTGGCAGAGCCAGCATCATGATACCGAAGATTTTGCAAAAATGGTGCTGGAACGCTTTGCCGGTGCGCAGAATGTTTATGTGGCCGATGAAAACGACGCCATCGTGGCGGCTGCGCTGGCGGTTCCGGTCACGTTGCAGGGGCGTGCGGGTAACTACCTGTGCCTGTGCGGCGAGGGCAGTCTGCTTTTGGCAGGTCTGCTGGATACCCTGTGTGCCCAGCAAAAGCTGCGTGGCGCAGGGTTCACCGTGACAGTCCCGGCAGATGCGGCACAGGCCGCTCTGCTGCAGGATAAGGGTTTTGCACAGGCCTTTGCTCTGCGCTGCCTGCCCCGTGAGGTGAGCCGCAACCTGTGGAGTCAGGCGGAATTTGACACGGTAACAGCTAAAAAGCTGTGTGAGCTGCGGGAGCAATTCTGGAAGGATACCGTGCAGCTCAGCCCGGAGCGCATGGCCGTGGTGCTGCAGGAGCTGTACGCCCGGGGCGCAACTATTGTGTCCAACGAGCATGGCTATGGCATCTACTTCCGCAAGGAGGATACCCTGTATTTTGTGGAGATGATGGCCGACAGCGACCGCGCTGCCGAGATCCTGATGGAAGCCGCCCGCGAGAAGGAAGTCATCGTGGAAAAGGCGGTCATCACGGTAGGTGCTGCCCAGCCGCTGTTTCTGGGCGAGGGCACCCGGCAGGAATACGGCATGATCCGCTTTGACGCAGAGCCTTTTGACGTGAGCGAAAGCTATCTGCGTCTGATGCTGGAAAACTGAAAAAAGGAAGGTGCGTATGGCACACAACGATACACACGCAGCCCGCAAAAAGGGCGGTGCAGGCAAAATTCTGCTGGTGGTGGTTCTGCTGCTCCTTCTTGCAGCGGGCGCAGCGGTGCGCTTTGCCTACAATGAGATCCACGGCAATGGTGCACCCGGCACAGAGGTGACCGTAAGCATCCCGCAGGGTAGCGGTGTAGCAGCTATTGCCAACAAGCTGAAGGAAGCCGGGGTCATCCGCTCTGCCTACCTGTTCCGCTGGTATGTGGGGGAAAAAGGCATGGCCGGTAAACTGCAATACGGTGATTTTACCCTGCAGACCGGTGCAAACGCCTACGATGCGATTATCGCCACCCTTTCCCAGTATGCCAAGGCCGAAACAGTGCGTGTGACCATCCCGGAAGGCACTACGGCGATTGCCATTGCCCAAAAGATGGAAGCCGCCGGTCTGTGCACCGCCGAGGACTTTCTGAAGGAAGCCAACGAGGGCGATTTCAGTGAATATACTTTCTGGCAGTATGTCCCGGAGGATAAGGACGCCCCGGACCGCTTTATGAAGTGTGAAGGCTATCTCTTCCCGGAGACCTACGAGTTTCTGAAGGACGATACGGTGCACAACTATGTGGCCACATTCTACGCCCAGTTCGATGCGCAGTTTACCGAGGAAATGTACGCGGCGCTCAAAGAGCAGAAAATGACCCTGCCGGAGCTTGTTACCCTTGCCTCCTTTGTGCAGGAAGAAGCGGGCAACAGTCAGGATTCCAACGTGGCGCAGGTGTTCCGCAACCGTCTGGCGGAAGGCTCGCCCTACCCCCGGCTGCAGAGCAACACCTCCAGCCATATCCAGAGCGATGCCGACAATAACTATCTCTGGAACTGGGTCGCGCCCTACTACGGCGGCTGGGATAATATCCCGGAAAATATCCTTGCAGCTTACGACACTTACAGCTGCACCGGCCTGCCCGCAGGCCCTATCTCGAACCCCGGCCTTGCCGCCATCAAGGCAGCACTGAAACCGCAGCCCGACGAGGAAGCCAAAGATGCCTACTTCTTTGTGACCGACCTCAAGGGCAACTACTACTATGCCCACACGCTGGCGGAGCATAATGCCAACTGCAAAACTGCCGCAGCTGTGAACAAAAGCCTGAAAAACTGAGGAAAGGCCGCTGCACAAAAAGGTGCAGCGGCCCCTTTCCGGTTGAAAACTGTGATACATAAAGAGAGGAACATACAAATGCTACAGATCCCGGAACTGCTTGCCCCGGCGGGCGATGCGGAACGTCTGCGTTATGCCATCAACTACGGTGCCGATGCCGTTTACTGCGGCCTGCCGGAGTTTGGTATGCGCTCTGCCCCGGCCAACTTCACCCCGGAGCAGCTGACGGAAAGTGTTATCTACGCCCATGCCCGCGGCCGCAAGGTCTACCTGACCATGAACACCCTGCCCACCAACGAGGAGGCCGACCGCCTGCCGGAGGCCATCAAGCAAGCCGCTAAGGCCGGTGTGGATGCTTTTATCGTGGCAGACCTTGGTGTGCTGGATGCCTGTAAGACCTTTGCCCCGGACATTGATGTGCATCTTTCCACCCAGACCGGCATTACCAACTGGGCAGCTGCCCGCGCCGCCTACAAAATGGGCGCAAAGCGGGTGGTGCTGGCGCGGGAGATGACCTTGCAGGATATCGCCATCCTGCGCGATAAGACCCCGCCGGAGCTGGAAATTGAAGCCTTTGTGCACGGTGCGATGTGCATGAGCGTGTCTGGCCGGTGCCTGTTGTCCAATTACATGGCCGGACGCGATGCCAACCGTGGTCAGTGCGCCCAGCCCTGCCGCTGGAAGTACTACCTGAGCGAGGAGACCCGCCCCGGCCAGCTGTATGAGATCGGCGAAAACGAGAACGGCAGCTACATCCTCAACGCCAACGATATGTGCACCGCGCCCTTTATCGACCTGATCTGCAAAGCGGGCGTGGACAGCCTGAAGATCGAAGGCCGCGCCAAGACCTTCTACTATGTTGCCAGCGTCACCGCCGCCTACCGCAAGGCACTGGACGCCTATCTGGCCGACCCGGCAAACGATAACTTTGAGCTGCCGCCGGAGGTGTACGAGGAACTCACCCGCACCAGCCACCGCCACTACTCTCCCGGCTTCTATTTTGGCCGCGAGCAGGCTAAGCAGGCCACCGACAGCGCTACCTATATCCGCGAGTGGGAGTTTGTTGGCACAGTGGATAGCTGGGAAAACGGCATCGCCCACTGCCAGCAGCGCGGCAAATGGAGCCTTGGAGATACGCTGGAGGCACTGTGCCCGGACGGACGCAGCATTGCCCTTGCCCCGGAATGGATCGAGAACGAGGCAGGGGAGCGGGTGGAGAGCACCCCGCACGCCATGGAAAAATACACCATGCCCACCCCGGAGCTGCCGCCCATGAGCCTGTTGCGCCGCAAAACGGTGTAACAGCGTGATAAAAAGGAAGAAAAACGCCGTGAAGTACAGTAACACTTCTGGCCGCTACGCCCTTCTGGACGAGCTGCGCGGGTTGGATCTGGTCAGTATGATGCTCTATCATGGCTGCTGGGATCTGGTCTATCTGTTCGGCATTCAGGCCGACTGGTATTATGGCTTGCCCGGGCATCTGTGGCAGCAGAGCATCTGCTGGGTGTTCATACTGCTGTCCGGCTTCTGTGTGCAGCTGGGGCGTCATACCCTGCGCCGCGGCGCACAGGTGTTTGGGGCAGGGGCACTGGTCACGGCGGTCACGCTGCTTTTTATGCCGGAGGACAGAGTTATTTTCGGCGTGCTGACCTTGCTGGGCAGCGCCATGCTGCTGACCGGCCTTTTGGAAAAGCCGCTGCGGCGCATTCCCCCGGCGGCAGGGCTTGTCATCTCGGCAGTGCTGTTTGCCCTTACCCGCAATGTTTCGGCAGGCTATCTGGGGTTTGGCAGTCTGTGTCTCTGGCTACCGCAGGCACTGTATGCAAACTACGTTACAGCGTACTTTGGCTTTTATCCGTGGTGGTTCTATTCTACGGATTATTTTGCCCTTCTGCCGTGGCTGTTTTTGTTCTGGGTGGGCTACTTTCTCTACGGCGTTGTGGGGCGGCAGCGCATGGAACCCTTGCGCCGTTCGGTCTGCCCGCCGCTGGGCTGGTTTGGACGGCACTCGCTGTTGCTATATATGCTGCACCAACCGGTCATCTACGGGGTGTTGTTGGTGGCTTTCCGCGTATTGGGCGGCTGAAGCCCCCTTTGTGTGCTTTAGAAAAGGCGGGATTTGTTGCACCGTGCAAACATTGATCCAATGCCTTGACAAGCAGGGCAGGGCTGTGGTATCCTGTTGATGGTTAGAAAACGCTAACCATAAAAATGCGTCATGAAATATGGACGCATTTTTACAGAACATGAAGTTATTCTAAACTAACCACACAGAGGAAGAGGTAGAGTTTTATGAGCAAAGTAGCAATCGTATTCTGGAGCGCCACCGGCAATACCGAGACCATGGCAAACTGCATCGCTGAGGGTGCAGGTGCCAACGGCACCATCGTGCCTTGCGCCGAGATGACCCCCGCAAAGCTGGCAGAGTTTGACGTGGTAGCCTTTGGCTGCCCGGCTATGGGTGCAGAGCAGCTGGAAGAAAGCGAGTTCGAGCCTATGTTCGCTGCACTGGAAGGCTCGCTGAATGGTAAAAAGATCGCACTGTTCGGCTCTTACGGCTGGGGCGACGGCCAGTGGATGCGCGACTGGGCACAGCGCGCACAGGACGATGGCGCACAGCTGTTCAGCGAGGAGGGGCTTATTTGCAACGAAACGCCCGATGAGGACGTGCAGGCTGCCTGCCGCAAGCTGGG
>OGHE01002273.1_pt1 | contig 10008 bp, 8 predicted proteins | sample 1571431 | NCBI WGS metagenome assembly OGHE01 (sample SAMEA2581966, study PRJEB24529) | metagenome | biome: Human gut stool | place: China | collected 2011 | reverse complement strand
TACTGATTCGTAGTCAGTCACTCTATCCAGCTGAGCTACCAACGCATACGTTCCGTTCGGAACATGATGTATTTTATCACGAAGGGCGGGGTTTGTCAACAGCTTTTTTAAAATATTTTTATATTTTTTGAAAAAGAACGTCTTTTCTTTGATTTTGCTGCAAACTTTCTACTGCTTCGGCACAAAAAGCGGCTTTCGCAGCCGGTTTTCACCCGCCGGGCAGGGGTGCGCCCGGGCGGAAAGGGGAGCAGCGCGCTGCGGGGCAGGGCGGTGCTCCGCGATGCAGGCAGCGCAAGCCTGTCTTGCCCATGGCGCGGCGCTCAGTCCTCCTGCGCCAGCTGACGGGCGATTTTTACGCCGGTGGGGGTGGCGGCAAGGCCGCCCTGACCGGTCTCGCGCAGGTCGGGGGAGAGCAGGCTGCCCACGCGGCCCATGGTGTCGATGACCTCGTCGCAGGGGATGGCATAGTCCACCCCGGCCAGCGCCATATTCGCGCAGGAAACGGCGTTCACCGCGCCCACCACGTTGCGCTTGATGCAGGGCACTTCCACCAGACCGGCCACGGGGTCACAGACCAGACCCAGCAGGTTGCCCAGCGCCATTGCGGCGGCGGCGGCGCACTGTTCCGGGGTGCCGCCCTTCAGGTTACACAGGGCGGCGGCGGCCATGGCGCTGGCGGCGCCTACCTCGGCCTGACAACCGCCCTCTGCGCCCGCCAGCGTGGCGCGGGCGGCAATGACCTGCCCGAAGCCTGCGGCCACATACAGCGCGTCGCAGACGGCGTCCTCGCTGGCCTGCCCGGCGCGGGCCAGCGGCAGCAGCACCGCCGGCAGCACGCCGCAGCTGCCCGCCGTGGGTGCGGCCACGATGCGCTTCATGCAGGCATTGCACTCGGCGGTCTTTAAGGCCTCGGCCGTGACGGCGGCCAGATAGTCATCGCCCAAAAGACGCCCCTGCTGCCATGCCTGCTCCACCTTGGCGGCATCGCCGCCGGAAAGGCCGCTGCGGCTGCGCTGCGCGGGGTCGTACTCCTGACTGGTGGTCTGCATCACCTGCCACAAATGCCGCATGGCGGCGCGGCTTTGCGCCTCGGTCAGGCGGCTCTCCGCCAGATCGCTGCGCAGCACCGCTTCCGCCAGCGAAATTTTCTGGCTGCGGGCGGCGGCCAACATCTCTTCACAGGACAAAAATGCCATGGCTTATTCCTCCGTTTCTTCCGGCTCGTCCACGTTCAGGCAGGTCACCTTCAGCAGGCCCGGCATCACCGCCAGCTGCCGCTCCAGCGTGTGGGGGATGTGGGAGTCGCACTCCAGCACCATGACCGCGTAACGCCCCACTGCGGCGCGGAACACCTGCATGGACGCGATATTGATGCGCCGCAGCGCCAGCGCCATGGTCACCTCGGCAATGCAGCCGGGGGTGTCCTCGTTGTGGATGATCAGGGTGTTGCTCTCGCCGCCAAAATCCGCCGGTACGCCGTCGATCTCGGTCACGCGGATGCGGCCGCCGCCCACCGATGCCGCCTTGAGCGAGAGCTCCCGCCCGGTGCGGCTGGTCAGGGTGAGCACGGCGGTGTTGGGGTGGGCAGAGCGCAGCTCCACCGGGTGGATGCTGAACTGCATCCCCTGCTGCGCGGCCAGTGCAAAGCTGTCCGGCAGGCGGGGGTCGTCCGGGTGCAGACCCAGCAGCCCCGCCACCAGCGCGCGGTCGGTGCCGTGGCCCTTGCCGGTGGTGGCAAAGCTGCCGTACAGGCCGATATCTGCCCGCGCCGGGATCTCGCCCAGAAGCTTCTGGGCAGTGTAGCCGATCTTTGCCGCACCGGCGGTGTGGCTGGAGGAGGGCCCGATCATCACCGGGCCCAGAACATCAAATAATCGCATAGGGGACAGCCTTCCTTTCCTGAGGGTTTTCCCACTTTGGCGCGGCAGCTGCTGCTGCAAAACGCGCTTTTTCCTGCTTGAATGGACAAAAATTACCAAAAGGGCACATTTTTATCAAGTTTATTATACCGCTTTTGCTGCACTTGTGCTATAATAACTTTACTAATGTTTGAAAATGTCCCCAAAATGGCGTTCCGGCCGCTGCCAAGGCAGTGCCGCCCCGCCGCCAAGGGAACAACACGGAGGGTAGATCCTATGAAACTGGTAAGCGTGGAAACTCCTGAAAAGAGTGTCTGCAAAATGACCTTCAGCGCTACGGCTGAGGAACTGGAGACCGCCTCCAATGCGGTCTATGAGCGCACCCGCGCCACTTACACCATCAAGGGCTTCCAGAAGGGCGAAGCCGACCGCGCACAGATCGAGGCGGACCGCGGCGAGCACACCTTCTGGTACGATGCCATCAACGACCTGATGGATCAGGATGTGCCTGCTTTGTACGAGGCTGCTTTGAAGGAACACGGCTTTGCGCCGGTGGACGAGCCCAGCTATGATCTGGTAAGCGTGAAGAAGGACGAGGGCTTTGTGGCTACCGCCACCGTAGCCCTGCAGCCCGAGCTGAAGCTGAACCAGATCTCCGGCTTTACCTCCCAGTGCGTCACCCCGGAGGTGACCGACAAGGAGATCGACGCGGTGCTGGAGCGCCGCCGCAACTACGCCGCGGAGCTGGTGCCCCACAAGGGCCCCGCTGTGAAGGGCAATGTGGTGCACATGGACTTTGAGGGCCTTCTGGACGGCGTGCCCTTTGAGGGCGGCACGGCAAAGGATCAGTCCGTGCAGCTGGGCAGCGGCCGCATGATCCCCGGCTTTGAGGACGGCATTCTGGGCCACAAGGCAGGGGACGAGTTCGAGATCAACGTCACCTTCCCCAAGAACTACCACGGCAAGGAGCTGGCCGGCAAGCCCGCTGTGTTCAAGATCAAGCTGCATGACGTGTGCGTGCGTCAGCTGCCCGCCCTGAACAGCGATTTTGCCAAGAAGATGGGCAAGGAGACCATGGAGGAGTACCGTGCCTTCGTGAAGAAGCAGCTGTTCGACGGCCGCCACGGCGGTGCGCTGAACCACGCCAAGGACATGATCCTTGGTCAGCTGGCCGATGCCGCAGAGGGCGAGATCCCCAGTGTTCTGGTGGAAAGCGCCTACCAGCAGCAGATGCAGGGCATCCAGCAGCAGCTGCAGATGCAGCGCATGAGCCTGAACACCTACCTGAGCCAGATCCATGAGACCCGCGAGAGCTTTACTGCCAAGGTGCACGCCGCCGCAGAAAAGAACACCCGCGCCCGCATGGCTCTGCTGCAGATCGCGCAGCAGGAAAACCTGCTGCCCACCGATGAGGAGATCGACAAGCAGCTGGCAGAGCGCGCCGAAAAGACCAAAAAGACGCCGGAGGAGATCAAGGCTAACACCGACATCGCCGCCCTGCGCCGCAGCGAGGGCATCCGCAAGGCTGCCGACTGGGTCATCGACCACTCCACCATCGAGGAAAAGGTCGAAAGCAAGTAAGACTATGATACAAAAAAACAGCCAAACCTGCGGGTTTGGCTGTTTTTTTGTTGGGGCAGAAAGAATTACCCGGAATATTTATCAAGGCGGGCTGCCTTTGCACAGTTTTCACTTTCAAAAAATAAAAAATCATGTGTTTTCGAAAGTGACATCTTGCACATCCTATGAACAGACAGTATAATAAGCACATCGAGACGGTTTCAAAAAATGAAAATTCTTTAATTTTTGAAAGTGGGCAACGCTATGAAAACCATAACGAGAGCAAGCTATCTCAATAGGATTATTGAACTGAACGGCACTCCCGACATCAAGATCATCACGGGGATCCGTCGATCCGGTAAGTCCAAACTGATGCAGGCGTACATTGCATATCTGAAAAGCAATTTCGAAAACATCAATATCATCTTTATTGATTTCATGGATCTGGCGTATGAAGAAATCAAGGAATACCATGCCTTACACACCTATGTGGAAGAACATTATCAGGAAGGTAAAACGAACTACCTGTTTGTAGACGAGGTTCAGATGTGCCCCCGGTTTGAGCTGGCGATCAACAGCCTGTACTCTAAAGGAAAATACGACATCTATGTAACAGGCTCCAACGCTTTCCTGCTGAGTACAGATCTGGCAACTCTGTTTACCGGACGCTATATTGAAATCCATGTATTTCCTTTCAGCTTCCGGGAATATTGCCAATATTATGATGATGTCAGTGATAAAAACAAGCTCTTTGATGATTACGCCATTAAGGGCGGTTTAGCAGGCTCCTATGCTTACAGAACCGAAAAAGACAGAACAAATTATATCAAAGAGGTCTATGAAACCATTATCACAAGAGATTTGGTACAAAAGTACGCTTTGCCGGACACTTTGGTTTTACAACGCCTGAGCGAGTTCCTTATGGATAACATCAGCAACCTGACTTCTCCGAATAAAGTCAGTCAGCTTCTGACAGCGAATGAGACCCCAACCAATCATGTGACCATCGGCAAGTACATTAAGTATCTGTGCAATGCTTTTGTATTTTATGATATCAAGAGATACGATATCCGCGGCAAGAAATATCTTGAAAGCTCTGAGAAATTCTACTTGTGTGACAGCGGCATTCGATATGCGATCCTGGGAAGCAGAAACATAGACTATGGCAGAGTATATGAAAACATCGTTTGCATCGAACTTCTTCGCCGTGGATACGATGTTTATGTCGGCAAGCTCTATCAAAAGGAAATCGATTTTGTTGTGCAGAGAGGCAGCGAGAAGATCTATATTCAGGTAAGCGACAACATTTCCGGGCAGGAAACATTTGAAAGAGAATGTTCTCCGTTACTTCAGATCCGAGATGCCTATCCCAAAATGATCCTTGCCCGAACCATGCATCCGAAATATACCTATGAAGGGATCGAGATCCACGATATAGCCGATTGGCTGCTGCAGGAGTAAAAGCAGAAATGCCGTTGCAGCTGCCGGTCAAGCACATCCGAGGAAAGCGCAATGCCCACAGCCATGTAGGGGTCCATGTGCAGGAAAGTGATGAGCATGGGGCCGATGACCGCCGCCGCGCTCATACCGGCAAAGCCGGTGCCAAGGCCGGCACCCATGTCGGCAAAAAGGTGACAAGCACCTTAAACAGTACACTCATTTTATACGTTCTCCTTTAAGATCTCGTCCAGATTTTTCCCGATGACCTCCATGGTGCGGAAAAACGCCTCCCGGGTGGCGGCATCCGTGTTGTTCAGCAGGCGGGCAAAAAAGCGCTCCTGCACCGCGCGCCCCCGCGCGATGACCGGCTGTGCCTTTTCAGTGCACAGCAGCTGGGTTTTGCGGCGGTCACCCGCCACGGCGCGGCGCTCCAGATACCCCTCCTGCACCAGACGGTCCACGTTTACCGATACAAGGTTTGCCTTGATCTTGCGGAACTCCACGATGTCCCGGGCGGTGGTGCAGTCCGGGTTGTTTGCCAGAAACATCAGGATGTCAAAGGCGGTCTGGGGCAGCTTGAGCTCCTGACACAGCGGCTTGCACATGGCGCTGTACGCCTGCGCGGTCTTGAAGCTGATCTCTATGGTAGGATTCATGGGGCGCTCCTTGGGTTTTGTGTAGATAGTTCATTTTTGAAGTATTATAGTGCAGATGCAGGGAGATGTCAAGTGAAAAAAGGGTCCTGAAAAGCCTGCGGCTTTTCAGGACCCAAATATCGAAATAGTATTTCAGAACAGCGCCACGGCAGCCAGACGCACCAGCAAAGCGCACAGCCATGCCACGGCGCACTGATTCACCACCATGATAGCGGCCCACTTACCGCCAAGCTCCCGCTTGACCGAGGCCACCGCCGCGATGCAGGGGGTGTACAGCAGGCAGAACACCAGCAGCGGCGCAGCCTGCGCCGGGGTAAGGGCTGCGGTCAGGGCAGCGGTAGAGCCGAAGAGGATGAGCAGCGAGGACACCACGCTCTCCTTGGCCATAAAGCCGGTGATGAGGGCGGTGGAGATGCGCCAGTCCGCAAAGCCCAGCGGGGCAAACAGCGGGGCGATATCGCCCGCGATGCGCGCCAGAATGCTGGCCTGCGGGTCGGCGGTCAGCCGCAGCTGCAGATCAAAGGTCTGCAAGAACCAGATGACAATGGTGGCAGCAAAGATGACCGTGAAGGCCTTCTGCAAAAAATCCCGCGCCTTTTCCCACAGCAGCTGCGCCACGTTTTTCAGGCCGGGCAGGCGGTAGTTGGGCAGCTCCATGACAAAGGGCACGGCCTCGCCCTTGAACACGGTGCTCTTGAGCAGCAGCGCCGCCAGCACACCCACCAGAATGCCGGTGAAGTACAGCAGCACCATTACAAGCCCCGCGTACTTGGGGAAGAAGGCCGCCGCAAACAGGCTGTAAATGGGCAGCTTTGCGGAGCAGCTCATGAACGGGGTGAGCAGGATGGTCATTTTGCGGTCGCGCTCCGAGGGCAGGGTGCGGCTTGCCATCACGCCGGGCACGGTGCAGCCAAAGCCGATGAGCATGGGCACGATGCTGCGGCCGGAAAGGCCGATGCGGCGCAGCAGCTTATCCATTACAAAGGCGACGCGCGCCATGTAGCCGGTATCCTCCAGCATGGAGAGGAAGAAGAACAGCACCACGATGATGGGCAGAAAGCTCAGCACGCTGCCCACGCCGGTAAAGATGCCATCGATGACCAGCGAGTGTACCGCCGCGTTGACGTTCCAGCTGGTCAGGGCGGTGTCCACAAGGCCGGTCAGGGCGTTGATGCCCATTTCCATGAGGTTCTGGAAGAACAGGCCGATGACGTTGAAGGTAAGGAAGAACACCAGACCCATGATGGCGATAAACGCCGGGATGGCAGTGTACTTGCCGGTAAGGAACTTATCGATGCGGTTGGAGCGCAGCTGCTCCTTGCTTTCGTGGGGCTTTACCACCGTCTGCGCCACCAGCTCCTGAATGAAGGAGAAGCGCATATCCGCAATGGCGGCGGCGCGGTCCAGCCCGCGCTCCTGCTCCATCTGCACGATGATATGCTCGATCATTTCTTTTTCGTTCTGATCCAGCTTCAACGCTTCCTCAATGCGGGGGTCGCCCTCCACCAGCTTGGTGGCAGCAAAACGCACCGGGATGCCCGCCGCCTTGGCGTGATCCTCGATCAGGTGCAGGATGCCGTGGATGCAGCGGTGCACTGCGCCGCCGTGGTCGTCCTCGCTACAAAAATCCATTCGCCCGGGGCACTCCTGATACTTTGCCACGTGGACGGCGTGGTCTACCAGTTCGTCCACGCCCTCGTTTTTGGCAGCGGAGATGGGGATGACCGGGATGCCCAGCATGGCCTCCATCTTGTTGATGCGCACCGTACCGCCGTTGCCGCGCATCTCGTCCATCATGTTCAGCGCCAGCACCATGGGGATATCCAGCTCCATCAGCTGCATGGTCAGGTAGAGGTTGCGCTCGATGTTGGTGGCGTCCACGATATTGATGATGCCGGTGGGCTTTTCGCCGATGATGAACTGCCGGGTAACGATCTCCTCGCTGGAATAGGGGGACATGGAGTAGATGCCCGGCAGGTCGGTGACCTCGGTCTCCGGGTGGCCCTTGATGGCGCCGCTCTTGCGGTCCACCGTCACGCCCGGAAAGTTGCCCACATGCTGGTTGGAGCCGGTGAGCTGGTTGAACAGGGTGGTCTTGCCGCAGTTCTGGTTGCCCGCCAGCGCAAAGGTCAGGGTCTTATCCTCCGGCAGGGGATGCTCCCCCTCCTTGGTGTGGTACTTGCCGCCCTCGCCAAGACCCGGGTGCTCCACCTTCTTCTCTGCCACCGGGGCGTGCACCGCCGGGGCTTTTTCGGTGGGGGTCACGGTGATCTGTGCCGCGTCGTCCAGACGCAGGGTCAGCTCATAGCCGTGGATGCGCAGCTCCATAGGGTCGCCCATGGGGGCCAGCTTTACCAGCGTGACCTCCGCACCCGGGATCAGACCCATATCCAGAAAATGCTGCCGCAGCGCGCCTGCACCGCCCACAGCCTCCACAATGGCGCTTTTGCCGATCTGTAACTCTTTTAACGTCATATCCGTCTGCCTTCTTTATATGTACCGTTTCGGTGTGTTAGTCCGTGTTAACAAATGTAGTATAGGCTAACTGGCAGCGGATGTCAATAGAGAATATAGGGGAGCTGCTTGCAGATTTCCGTGTGGAACGATTCAAAATGCCCTCCGTTGCACTCTGGGCATATTCAGCGGAAAAATTATTTTTATTTTGCGTTTGTCGCGCTCTGCGGAGCGCTCCAAACACTTTTTTCACGAGGGAGCTTGCACAAAAAAGCACCGCACACTCTCGGGCGAGAGGATGCGGTGCTCGGTTTTTTATAAGTTATTTCACGGTGTGGTAGCCATCGGGGTTGTGGTTCTGCCAGTTCCAGCTGTCGGCGCACATCTCCTCAATGCCGTACTCTGCCACCCAGCCCAGCTCGTTCTTAGCCTTGGTGGGGTCGGCGTAGCACTCGGCGATATCGCCGGGGCGGCGGGGATCGATAACGTAGGGGATCTCCTTGCCGCAGGCCTTGGAGAAGGCGCGGATGACCTCCAGCACGCTGTAGCCCTTGCCGGTGCCCAGATTGCAGATGAAGAGGCCGCACTTGGTCTCCAGCTTGCGGATGGCGCACACATGGCCGCGTGCCAGATCCACAACGTGGATGTAGTCCCGCACACCGGTGCCGTCCGGGGTAGGGTAGTCGTTGCCAAAGACGTGTACCTTTTCCAGCTTGCCCACAGCCACCTTGGCAATATAGGGCATCAGGTTATTGGGGATGCCGTTGGGGTCCTCGCCGATCAGGCCGCTCTTGTGGGCGCCAATGGGGTTGAAGTAGCGCAGCAGGGCCACGTTCAGCTCCGGGTCTGCATGGCAGACGTCCTGCAGGATGCGCTCGGTAAAGGCCTTGGTGGTGCCGTAGGGGTTGGTGGTAGCCCCCACGGGGAAGTCCTCGGTAATGGGCACACTGGCGGGGTCGCCGTAGACGGTAGCGGAGGAGCTGAACACGAAGTTGTGGCAGCCGTGGCGGCGCATCACGTCCAGAATGACCAGCGTGCAGTTGAGGTTATTGTAGTAGTACTCGATGGGCTTGGAAACGCTTTCGCCCACAGCCTTGTAGGCTGCAAACTGGATGACAGCGGTAATGTCCGGGCACTCGGAGAAGATCTTTTCCACGTCCTCGTGGCAGGTCATATCTGCCTTGTAGAAGCGGAAATCCTTGCCGGTGATCTGCTTGACCCGGTCCAGAACCACAGGAGAAGCGTTATAATAGTTATCTGCCACCACGATATCGTAGCCAGCGTTCAACAGCTCGATGCAGGTGTGGCTGCCGATGTAGCCGGCACCGCCGGAAACCAAAATTGCCATAGCCCAGTACCTCTCTCACATATTATTATCACTTTGCGCCGGGCGCTGCCCGGTCTGTTTAAAGCATACCGCTTTTTGCCGCCGACTGCAAGGGGCGCTTTCTTTATTTGGATATATTTTTGTTGCATCTTCGTGCATTACACTTTTGATTGACAGAGATTTTTCGCACTTTTCACATGGAGAGAATGCGCTGTTTGTGCAAAACATAGAAATAGCGCAGCTGCGCAATGAGGTTTGCCGCTGTGCGGCAAATGATGTGCTGTGCAATGATGTTCCGGCTGCGCCGGAAATGATGCAGCCGCCGCAGGCGGCCATTGTGCCGCAAGGCACACATCATTTGTCCGCAGGACAACATCATTTCCCGCAGGGAACATCATGCCACGCAAAAAACGTCTGCCGGAGCAGACGTTTTTTGCGTAGTGTATCATCTTTTAAAGCTTTCCGCACTGCTTGCCGGTAAAGAACCGCAGGGTGGTGGTGGCGCGGAACACCTTGCCTGCGCGCAGCACCGTGGAGGGGAACTCCGGGTGGGAGGGGCTGCAGGGGAAGTGCTGGGTCTCCAGCGCAAAGCCGCCGTACTTCCGCATAGGCTCGCCGCCCTTGCCCGGGGCGGGGCAATCCTGCAAAAAGTTGCCGGTGTACAGCTGGATGCCCGGCTGGGTGGTGTACAGCTTCATGCTGATGCCGGTCT
>OGHE01002263.1_pt1 | contig 10063 bp, 6 predicted proteins | sample 1571431 | NCBI WGS metagenome assembly OGHE01 (sample SAMEA2581966, study PRJEB24529) | metagenome | biome: Human gut stool | place: China | collected 2011 | reverse complement strand
GCTCCACAAACTGGGTGCCGAAGATGGTGTTGTTCTGGCAGATGTGGATGTAGCTGGCGTCCTTGTCGTAGCCAATGGCGTTTACGTCCGGGATGTAGGTGAAGTTTTTGTCCTTGCTGGTAGCAACCACCTTGGCCTCGCCGAACTTGGCGGCCTCCTTGGCGGCCAGACCCGAGAAGTTGCCGGACACGATGTAGTCCGCCTTGCCGGTGGTCATAAAATTCAGCGGCACCATGGCGAACTGCTGGGTAGCGCCGCCCTGAAAGAAGCCCACCTTGTAGTTATCGGGGATGTTCATCACCCGGCGCAGCGAGGCCTCAGTGTCCTTGATGATGGCATCGAACCACTTGCTGCGGTGGCTCATCTCCATCACGCTCTGGCCGCTGTCGCCGTATTCCAGCAGCTCGGCCTGTGCCTGCCGCAGCACCTTTTCGGGCAGCATGCTGGGGCCTGCGCTGAAGTTATATACTCGTGCCATAATCAACCTCTCCTTTTCCTGTGATACACCTGTCACGCAGCATCGCCGCTTTTTGCAATGCGTCTGTTACTTTCCGTAGCCGTAGTATACCGGTTTTTCCGTGCCGAAAACAAGAGCATCTTTGCACAAAGATAGGACCCCTGTGCCCCTGCTGATGGCACAAAGCATACAAATGTGCGCCACGGAGAAACAAAATATAAGACAGTTGTAAAAGATGTGCACTACCCCTTGACTTCATGCGGATTTTCCGCCCTTGCGTCTTTGAAGGAAATGCGGTATACTGGAAATACTAAGACAAATGTAAAATAAAAACGAAGCTCAAACTGTGAAAGTGCGTTTGGAGCGGCCCACAGGCCGCGACAAACGCGAAATAAAATAGTCATTCCGCTGAAAATGGTCAGAGCAAAGCGGAGACCATTCTAAATCGTCCCACCGCAAAACGGTGACTGAGGGGAATGGATGCATTCAAGGAGGTACAACAGATGTACGGTTTACCCGATACCCTGCGGCCGCTTTCGGCGGCGGAAGAACAGGTGATGCTGGCCGTGTGGGCGTGCCCGGGCACGGCGGCACGGCGGGACATCAGCCAGAAGCTCAAGGCCACCGGCTGGGCGGCGGCTACGGTGCTGAATTTTCTCTACCGGTTGGAGGAAAAAGGCTGGGTCCGCTCGGCAAAGCAGGGCAACTGCAACGTGTATGTGCCGCTGGTCACCCGGCGCGCGTACAGCGTGTACTGTATGCGCCAGCGGCTGGACACTCTGTTTGACGGCGACCTTGCCGCCGCTGTGCACGCGCTGATAAGTGAGAGCGGCTGCTCCCAGAGCGCGCTGGAGCAGGCTATCCGGGTGCTGGAGGAAAAACATCAGGAAACGGAGGAATACGACCTGTACGATCCCTACGGCTGAATTGTTTTATAAATTTTTACAAAATGTTGGTTGACAGCGAAATATCCGTTCTGTAATATAAAAACTATTATAAAATGAGAAATTGATATGGACGAACAGGAAAGGAGCAGCCAGACATGGATCATTTGCAGAACGTTTTAAGCTACTTCGACCAGCAGCAGCCCCTTTGTGCAGAGCACGACCGCATCCCCAAGGACCTCTACCGGGAGTTCGGGGTAAAGGCCGGCCTGCGCGATGAGACCGGCAAGGGCGTGCTGGCAGGCCTGACCAATATTTCGGATATCCGGGCGTTCCGGTATGTGGACGGGGTCAAGCTCCCGGCGGACGGTCAGCTGCTGTACCGCGGCTACGACGTAAAAGACCTGATCAACGGCAGCCGCGGCAGCCGCTTTGCCTTTGAGGAAGCGGGCTACCTGCTGCTGTTCGGCCAGCTGCCCACCCCGGAGCAGCTGGAGCAGTTCTGCGCGGTGCTGGGCGAGTGCCGCACCATGCCCACCAACTTTACCCGCGATGTCATTATGAAGGCGCCCAGCCACGATATCATGAACAGCATGGCGCGCAGCGTGCTGACGCTGGCCTCCTACGACCCCAAGGTGGCGGATCTGGATACCGCCAATGTGCTGCGCCAGAGCATCCAGCTGGCGGGCATTTTCCCCATGCTGGCGGTGTACAGCTACCACGCCTATAATCACTACGAAAAAGACGCCAGTATGTATATCCACCGCCCGGACCCCAGCCTTTCCACCGCAGAGAACTTTTTGCGGATGCTGCGCCCGGATATGCAGTACACCCCACTGGAAGCCCGCGTGCTGGACGTGGCACTGCTGCTGCACGCCGAGCACGGCGGCGGCAACAACTCCACCTTTACCACCCGCGTGGTCACCTCCTCCGGCACGGACACCTACTCTGCCATGGCGGCGGCGCTGTGCTCCCTCAAGGGCCCGCGTCACGGCGGTGCAAACCTGATGGTCATGCACATGATGCAGAACATCCGCGATAACCTGCACGACACCGAGGATGACGAGGAGCTGGAAGCCTACCTGAAAAAGCTGCTCCACGGCGAGGCCTTCGACCGCAAGGGGCTGATCTACGGTATGGGGCACGCCGTCTACTCCCTGAGCGACCCGCGTGAGGTGGTGTTCAAGGGCTATGTGGAGCAGCTTGCCCACGAAAAGGGCCGGGACAAGGAGCTTTCGCTCTACACCCGTATCGAGCACATGGCACCGCAGCTCATTGCGCAGGAACGCAAAATTTTCAAGGGTGTCAGCCCCAACGTGGACTTCTACAGCGGCTTTGTGTACGAGATGCTGGGCATCCCCATGGAGCTGTACACCCCGCTGTTTGCTGTGGCACGCGTGATGGGCTGGAGCGCCCACCGCATCGAGGAGCTGCTCAGCGCCAACAAGATCATCCGCCCGGCTTACAAGAGCCTTGGCGGCACCCACGATTATATCCCGCGCAGCCAGCGGGCATAAAGGGAGGACATCGGCATGGAAGAGTTGCAGCATCACCCGGAGGAATGGTTTTTCCTCCATGAGCTCAACGTGGATAAGGTGTTCAGCACCATCCAGCGGGCAGATTATCTCATCCTGTACTATATCAAGGTGGAGCAGGAGGCGCACCCCGGTGAAAAGGTCTATCTTGCAGACCTTGCCGCCGCCATGGGGCTGCGGGTGACCGAGCTTTCCAAGGGCATCGAGAAGCTGCAGGATAAGGGCTTTGTGGTGTGGAAGACCGACCGCGAGGCGGGCCGCACCTATGTGGAGCTTTCCAGCAAGGCGGTGGAGCTGATGGCGGAGGAGCGGGTGCTTTTGCAGCGCTGCTACCGCCGGATGCGTGCCGAGCTTGGGGACGCCGAGCTGCGCCGCGCCGCTGCCACCATGCAGCGCGCCACCGCCATTTTGAAGGAAGAGCGGGAGAAGGAATTTCCCGCTGTACAGTAACAGATTTTAAAGAAAGACACCGGACAGCCAGCAAGGCCGTCCGGTGTCTTTCTTTCTATAAAATATTTTTATTTGATGCAGCTTGCGCAGGGGGTATAGCCTGCGGCAATGGCTTCGTCGTAGCTGGAAAAGAGGATCTGGTTCTTTTCTGCAGGCAGGTTGGGGCAGGTGGGCAGATGGAACTTTTTGCTGTTCACGTTACCGATGTAGGCCTGCTGCGCGGTGCTGGAGGCCGACGGGTCGGTGGGGTTCAGCAGGCTGTCCGGCACAAAGTGCTCGGTGCCCACGGTAAAGTTCTGGCCGTCGCTGCCAATGGTAATGGTGCCCTGCAGGTCGGTGCGGTAGACATCCACCTTTGCGTCCCGCAGGATGCTTAAGGTCTCCTCGTGCGGGTGGCCGTACTTGTTGCCCGTGCCGCAGGAGATGACGCCCATTTCCGGCAGCACCGCGTTCAAAAACAAGTAGCCGGTGCTGGTGCTGGAACCGTGGTGCCCCACCTGCAGCACATCGGCCTTCAGATTGGCACCGCTGTTCACAAGGTCGGTCTCGGCGGTCTTTTCCATGTCGCCGGTCAGCAGAAAGCTGGTGTTGCCGTAGTCGATGCGCAGCACCAGCGAGGTGTTGTTGGTGTCGCTGTACCCGGTCACGGGGCCCAGTATGGTAACGGTGGCGCTGCCCAACGGCCAGACAGTGCCCACAGAGGGCACCTCCAGCTGCAGGCCCTGCTGCTGGGTGTACTTGACAAAATCGTTGAAGCATTTGGTGGAGTTCTCGGTCACCGGGCTATAGGCGTGGCCCGCCGGGAACTTTGCCATTACGGCGGCAAGGCCGCCCACATGGTCCTCGTGGGCGTGGGAGCAGAACACATATTGCAGCTGCTGCACCCCCTGACTGTGCAGGTAGGAGACCACCAGACTGCCGTCGTCCACGTTGCCGCCGTCGTACAGCATAAACTGTCCGTCACACTCTACCAGCACGCTCAGCGCCTGCCCCACGTCAATGAAGTGCATCTCAAAGGGCTGGCTTTGCCCGGTGGAGGGCTTGACGATGTGTCCGCCATCACCGGGCAGGCTGTCACAGGCGGTAAGCCCCAGCGCCAGCACAGCGGCCAGCGCCAGCGCAGCCAGCCGCATAAACAGGCGGCGGGGGAGCAGAGTTACTTTTTCTTTTTTCCGGTTTTCCACGTTGCGTTCTCTTTCTGTTGATTATTCTTGGGTTTATGGCCGGGCGCAGAGTTGGGCACAAAGCGTGCGCCCGGGCTGGGCTGACGGCCTGCCGGGGCAGCAGCACGGGTGTTTTTACCGGTGCTGTGTCCCTTCTGGGCGGAGCGCACGGTGTAGGTGCCATCGTTGTGGATGGTCACCTCGGCGCTCTCGGCCCGGCGGGCGGTGCGCTGTACGGCGCGGCGGCCTGCGGCGGGCACCAGCAGGGGGATCAGGTCCTCCCGGTGGGTCAGCTGCAGGGCCTTGACCACCTTTTCCGCGTTGCGGGGCTCGTAGTACTGCAGCAGTGCACGCTGCAGCGCCTTGCCCTCGGGGGTCTTTTCCACGAACACTGGCTTGAGGGTGTAGGGGTCAAGGCCGGTATAGAACATACAGGTGCTCACCGTGCCGGGGGTGGGGTAGAAGTCCTGCACCTGCTCCGGGCGCATGTGGTTTTTATAAAGGTATTCGGCCAGATAGACCGCGTCCTTCAGGGTGCTGCCCGGGTGGCTGGACATGAGGTAGGGCACCAGATACTGCTTTTTGCCGGCCTTTTTGCTCAGCTCGTAGAATTTATCCTTGAACTTGTTGAAGGTCTCGATGGGCGGCTTGCCCATGTAGGCAAGGGTGTTGGGGGCGCAGTGCTCCGGGGCGACCTTCAGCTGGCCGGACACATGGTACTCTACCAGCTCCTTGAAGAAGGTATCGTCCGGGTCGGACATCAGGTAGTCGAACCGGATACCACTGCGGATGAACACCTTTTTCACGCCCGGCAGCTCCCGCACCCGGCGCAGGATCTTAAGGTAGTCGCTGTGATCCACGATCATGTGGGAGCAGGTGGTGGGGGCAAGGCAGTGCTTGCCGCCGGTGCACATGCCGCGCAGCATCTGCTCACGGCAGGAGGGAAAGCGGAAGTTTGCGGTGGGGCCGCCCACATCGTGGATGTAGCCCTTGAAATCCGGCTCGTGGGTCATGCGCTCGGCCTCGGCCACGATGCTGTCGGCGCTGCGGCTGGTGACACGCCGCCCCTGATGCAGCTGGATGGCGCAGAAGTTGCAGCCGCCAAAGCAGCCGCGGTTCTGGATGATGGAGAACTGCACCTCGCGGATGGCGGGCACGCCGCCCATGCTCTCGTAGATGGGGTGGTAGCGGCGGGTGTAGGGCAGGGCGTACACTTTGTCCAGCTCTCCGCGCACCAGCGGCTTTGCGGGGATGTTCTGCACCAGATACTTTTCACTCTGCTTCTGCACAATGATCTGGCCGCTGACCACGTCCTGATTATCCATCTGGATGCGGCAGGCCTTGGCGTAGGCGGTCTTGTCGCTGGCTACCTTTTTAAAACCGGCGCACTCCACATACCGCTGGGGCAGATGGTCAAAATCGGTCAGGTAGCAGGTGCCGTTCACGTCCGTGATGCTCTCCACCGGCTCTCCGGCGGCCAGACGGCGGGCGATCTCCACGGTCTGGTGCTCGCCCATGCCAAAGCTGATGAGATCCGCACCGGAATCCTCTGCAATGCTGGGCAGCACAGTGTCCAGCCAGTAATCGTAGTGGGCAAACCGGCGCAGGCTGGCCTCCAGACCGCCTAAGATCACCGGCAGGTCAGGGTAAGCCTGCTTTGCAAGGCGGGTGTACACGGTGGCGCTGCGGTCCGGGCGGGCACCGGCTTTGCCGCCGGGGGAGTATTCGTCCTCGGCGCGGGGGATCTTGGCCACGGAATAGTGGCTGACCATGCTGTCCACGTTGCCGCCGCCGATGAAAAAGCCGTACTTCGGCTTACCGAACCGCTTGAAGTCCTCGCAGTCGGTGTAGCGGGGCTGTGCCAGCACGCCCACCTTGTAGCCCTCGGCTTCCAGCAGGCGGCTGATGATGGCGGTGCCAAAGCTGGGGTGGTCCACATAGGCGTCACCGCCCACCACCACAAAGTCCAGCTGCTCCCAGCCCCGGGCTTCCATGTCCGCCCGGCTGATGGGAAGAAATTCGGTGTAGATCTGGGGAGTAGAATGTTCCATAGTGCTCCTTTATTATTCCTCCGGTTGGTTCATCTGCATTTCCAGCCACTGCTGGCGGCTGATGAGCACGGCGCGGGGCTTTGCGCCCTCATAGGGGCCGATGATGCTCTTTTGCTCCATCTCGTCCATGATGCGGGCGGCGCGGGCGTAGCCAAGCTTGCAGCGGCGCTGCAGCAGGCTGGTGGAGGCCTGACCGGCATCGATGACCACGTCCACAGCCTGCTTGAACATGGGGTCGGAGCCTGCATCCTCCTCGGCATCGGCACCGCCGCTGCCCTTTTTGCCGTCCTGAATGGCGTGCTTTTCCATGGCCTCGATCATGGCCTCGTCGTACTGCACGGTAGCGCTGGATTTGATAAAGTCCAGCACACGGCTGATCTCCTCATCCCGCACAAAGGTGCCTTGGATACGGGTGGGCTTGGGTGCGCCCACGGGCATAAAGAGCATATCGCCCTGACCCAGCAGCTTTTCTGCACCGGCACCGTCCAGAATAGTGCGGCTGTCCACCTGACTGGACACCGCAAAGGCGATGCGGCTGGGGATGTTGGCCTTGATCAGGCCGGTGATCACGTCCACGCTGGGGCGCTGGGTGGCAACGATCAGGTGCATACCGGCGGCACGCGCCTTCTGGGCAATGCGGCAGATGGAGTCCTCCACGTCCTTGCCCACTACCATCATCAGGTCGGCCAGCTCGTCGATGATAATGGCGATATAGGGCATCTTTTCCAGCTCCGGCTGCTCGGCAGCCAGCTTGTTGAAGGACTTGATGTCGCGCACGTTGTTTTCCGCAAACAGGCGGTAGCGGCGCTCCATCTCCTGCACTGCGCTGCCCAGTGCACCGGCGGCCTTGCGCGGCTCGGTGACCACCGGCATCAGCAGGTGGGGAATACCGTTATACTCGGCCAGCTCCACCACCTTGGGGTCGATGAGCAGCAGCTTGACGTCCTCCGGACTGGAACGGAACAGCAGGCTCATGATGATGCTGTTCACGCACACGGATTTACCGCTGCCGGTGCTGCCCGCGATGAGCAGGTGAGGCATCTTGCACAGGTCGGTCACCTGCGCCACACCGGCAATGTCCTTGCCAAGGGCGATACCCAGCGGCGAGGTCATGCGCAGAAAGCTCTGGCTTTCAAAGATGCTGCGGATGGAAACGGCGGTCTTTTTATGGTTGGGCACCTCGATGCCTACGGCGGGCTTGCCGGGGATGGGGGCCTCCATACGCACATCGGCCACCGCAAGGTTCAGGGCGATATCGTCCGCCAGCGAGGTGATGCGGCTGATCTTCACGCCCGCCATGGGCTGCAGCTCGTACCGGGTAACAGAGGGGCCGCGGGAGATATCCAGCACACGGGTGCGCACGCCGAAGCTTTCCAGCGTGTCCACCAGCTTCTGCGCGTTGGCCTTCAGCTCGTCCTGCGCGCCGGGGTCGCTTTCCTCCTGCGTTTTTTCAAACAGCTCAATGGGCGGGTACTGGTACTCGTAGCGGTTCACCGGCTCGGGCTCCTCGGCGGGGGCGGTGGCAGCTGCCTGCTCGGAGACGGCGGGCTTTTCCATGGCCGCTGCCACCAGCGAGTTGATATCCTTTTCCTCCACCGGCTCGGCAGTAATGCTGATCCAGCCGTCCTCGTCCGGTGCAGAGCGGAACGCCACGGCGTTCTCGGCACTCACCCGGGGCACGGCGGGCTGGATGGGCGCAGCCTCCGGCTGCTGCGGCATTTGCGGCTGCACCACCGGCATTACCGGCTGGGTGATGGGGGTATCAAAAGCAGGGGCAGGCTCTGCGGGCTGTGGGTCGTCCTTGGCAAAGAAATCTGCCGCAGCGGTCACCACCGGGTCTGTCACGATGGGCGGCGGCGTGGGCCGGGGCGCAGGGCGCAGCGGGTCCTGCCCGAAGGTGCCGCCCGGGCCGACGATCAGCGGCTCAATGGGCTCGCTGCCGCCCTCGGAGAGAGCGGTGTGGTCGGGGCCAAGGTCTACGTCAAAGGCGGCACGGGGGTGCGGCACATTGACCCGCACCGGGGTAATGGGCGGCGCGGCGGGTGCGGGCTGAGCGGGGGAGACGGGTGCGGCCTCGGTGTCGGCAGCATCGGCCTCCATCTCCTGCGTTACCTTGTGCCCCCAGCGCAGCACACCGGACATCCAGTCCGGCACACCCAGATGCAGCCCGGCGGGCTCGTCCTCCTCGTCCGGCGGCTCGTCCTCAGCTTCGTCGTATTCTGCGGCGATCTCCCGCTCTGCCTGCCGGATGGCGGCGCGCTCGGCGCGGCGGGCGGCGTTCTTCTCTGCAAAGGCAGAGCCGCGGGCGCGGATGCCGCCGGTGATGGCACACAGCCAGATCCAGACCTCGGCGGGGGTACGGTCAAAAATGTACAGGCTGCCGCACAGCAAAAGCACGATCATGATCAGGTTTGCAGCCGGGCGTCCGCACAGCAAAAGCAGCGTGCCGCCCAGTACAAAGCCCATTGCGCCGCCGGAAAGCCATGCGTTGACGCCGTTGGCGTAGCAGGCAGAAAGCATCTGCAGCGCCGACAGCCCCTGCGGCTGGATGTTGGAAAACACGATGACCGTGCCGCAGACAAAGACAAGCCCCAGCACCAGCTTGAGGATGCGGGACAGCAGCTCCTCGCCCCGGGTGTACAAAACGGCCAGACAGCACACGGCTGCGCCCAGCACAAAGCTGCCGCAGCCGAACAGCCCGAACAGCACATCGTGGAGCACCCGCCATATGGAATCGCCCTGCACGAAGGCCAGCACCATCAGCAGCAGGCCGCCAAACAGGGTGCCAAGCCCGGCCGGAAGCCGCTGTTCTGCCTTTTTACGGCGGGCAGCAGCACGCCGTGTCGTTGATTTTCGCTTTTTTGTTGCCATTCTACTCTGTTCCCCAACTTCCCATAGACACAATAATTGATTCTACTATTGTACCACGCAAGGGCAAAAATGGCAAACCATAATGTTGTTTTTGTTGGAGGAATAAAACTCCCCCAGTCTGCTCCCGCTGGTCGCAGCCAGCCCCCTCTCGTGAAAAGGCAGTTCCGAAACGCCCGCAGGCGTTTCGGAACTGCAAACAAAAAATAATTCCACTGCTTCTGCGCAGAGCAACGCGGAGCGCAGTTCAAATCGTCCGGCGGGGGAGTTGCAACGCTTCACCCCCGCTCGATCTCCTTATACAGCCACGCCAGCGCGTCCGAAAGGCCGCCCAGCTCGTCGATCAGCTTTTCTTTTACGGCGCGGCGACCGTCCAGCACCGTGCCCATGTCCATGACCAACTCCCCGGTGTGGAGCATCAGCTGGGTGTAGCGCTTTTCCGGTATGCCGCTGTGGGCGGCTACAAAGCCGGTGATGCGCTGCTGCATCTGCTCAAAGCAGTGCATGGTCTGCGGTACGCCTAAGATCAGCCCGGAGTGCCGCACCGGATGCACCGTCATGGTGGCAGTGGGCACAATAAAGCTGTGCCGCGCGCTGACCGCCAGCGGGATGCCGATGGAGTGCCCGCCGCCCAGCACCAGCGTGGCGCTGGGCT
>OGHE01002257.1_pt1 | contig 10092 bp, 8 predicted proteins | sample 1571431 | NCBI WGS metagenome assembly OGHE01 (sample SAMEA2581966, study PRJEB24529) | metagenome | biome: Human gut stool | place: China | collected 2011 | reverse complement strand
AGCATATTCAGTATGATCCGGAACTTATCAGATTCCGTGATCATGCCGATCGCAGGTATTATTATCACACTCGTACTCTGCTACGAATTGATTTCTATGCTGACCGAGCGTAACAACATGCATGATATTGATACCTGGATGTTTTTCAAGTACTTCGTAAAAATGTGGATCGCTGTGTATCTGGTGAGTAACACATTTACGATCACAATGGCGGTATTCGATGTGGGCCAGCACGTAGTTAATTCTGCGGCCGGTGTTATCACAGGAAGTACCGCCATTGATATTTCTTCGGCATTGACGGATCTTTCCACAACACTGGAAAGTATGGAAATCGGAGAACTTGTTGTATTGGCGCTGGAAACCCTTATCGTCGGCTTCTGTATGAGAATCCTGTCTGTACTGATCACAGTGATTATGTATGGACGTATGATAGAGATTTACCTATATACCTCAGTTGCGCCGATTCCATTCGCAACTATGAGTAACAGAGAATGGGGACAGATCGGCACGAATTATTTCAGAGGACTCTTTGCCCTGGCTTTCCAGGCATTTCTGATGATGGTATGCGTTGCAATCTATGCAGTGCTTGTTGCAGGTATCCAGTATTCAGATAATCTGAGTTCTTCATTATTTGGCGTTATGGCTTACACAGTAATCTTATGTTACAGCCTCTTTAAGACGGCATCCTTAAGTAAGTCGATATTTAACGCGCACTAAATTACAGGAAGGAGTGAAAATCATGGCATATGTCAGCGTACCGAAAGATTTAACGAAGGTAAAGAATAAAGTAGCATTTAACCTGACCAAAAGACAGCTGATCTGTATCGGGATAGGTGCTGCAATGGGAATTCCAAGCTATTTCCTCTTGCGTAATGTGATGGGAAACAGTAATGCAGCAACAGTCATGGTGCTTTTGATGTTACCGGCATTTTTATTTGCCATGTACGAAAAAGACGGGATGCATCTGGAAGATGTTCTGATGCACATGATCAATGTAAAAATGATCCGTCCGTCTGTAAGAAAATATGAAACCGAAAATTATTATGAATCTGATCCGGATATGAAGAATCAGGTTCATGACCAACGAAAACCGAAAGGAGGAAAAACGGTTGCGAAAAAAGAAAACTAAGAATGAAAAACAGGAAGAAAAACGCAGACAGAAAAAGCTTTCCGTTCAGCAGTCCATTGCCTATAAAGAGATGGGAAGGGATGGTATCTGCCGTGTGCAGGGAAAGATTTATTCCAAATGTATCCGCTTTTATGATATCAACTATCAGCTGGCACAGAACGAAGATAAGAATGCCATCTTTGAGAACTGGTGTGATTTCCTCAATTATTTCGACAGCAGTATCCGGTTCCAGCTGAGCTTTATCAATCATAAGAGCAGCATGAAAGAATTCGAGCAGGTTATTCAGATCCGTCCGCAGAACGATGCATTTGATGATGTCCGTATGGAATATGCAAAGATGTTGAAACAGCAGCTGGCGAAAGGAAATAATGGTCTGGTGAAATCAAAATATATCACCTTTGCCATTGAAGCTGATAATATCCGGGAAGCAAAACCAAAGCTGGAACGTATTGAGTCGGATATCCTGAATAACTTTAAGATTCTGGGAGTTCCGGCATATCCGCTCAATGGTGTAGAACGGTTACAGATCCTGTATGAAACATTTAATCCGGATGTGATAACAGATTTTCAATTTGATTATGGATCTATGATCAAGACTGGACTCAACACCAAAGATTATGTAGCACCGACCAGCTTTGTATTCAAGGACAGAAATACTTTCCAGATGGGGAATACCATTGGAGCAGTTTCTTATCTGCAGATTCTGGCACCGGAGCTCACAGATAAGATGCTGGCAGAGTTTTTGGATATCGACAAGAACCTGATCGTCAATCTGCATGTGCAGTCTGTGGATCAGATGAAAGCGATTAAGCTGGTAAAAAGTAAAGTAACGGATATTAACCGGATGAAAATTGAAGAGCAGAAAAAAGCAGTAAGAGCCGGATATGATATGGATATTATTCCATCGGATCTTAACACCTATGGTGGAGAAGCCAAACGTCTTCTGGAAGACCTGCAGTCACGAAATGAGCGTATGTTCCTTGTAACAGCGCTCTTTTTAAATACAGCAAAGACAAAGCAGGCTCTGGAGAATGCAATCTTTCAGACAGCGGGTATTGCACAGAAATATAACTGTGTGCTGAAACGTCTGGATTATCAGCAGGAAGAAGGACTTATGAGCAGTGTTCCTTTGGGAGTTAATCATATTCCAATCAAGCGTGCACTCACTACAACCAGTACTGCTATTTTTGTTCCATTTACCACACAGGAGTTATTCATGGCAGGAGAATCCCTTTATTATGGATTGAATGCCCTCAGTAATAACATGATCATGGTGGACAGAAAGAAACTGAAAAACCCGAATGGACTGATTCTTGGTACCCCGGGATCTGGTAAGTCCTTTGCAGCAAAAAGAGAGATTACCAATGCGTTTTTTGTTACGAAGGATGACATTATCATTGGAGATCCGGAAGGAGAATATTATCCGCTGGTACATGCTCTGGGCGGTCAGGTGGTACATATCTCTCCAACCAGTAAGGACTATATCAACCCAATGGATATCAATATGGATTACTCAGATGATGACAATCCACTGGGCGTGAAATCAGACTTTGTACTGTCTCTGTGTGAGCTGATTATGGGAAGCAGGGATGGAATCGAGGCAGAAGAAAAATCAGTCATTGACCGCTGTCTTCCACTGGTGTATCAGAAATATTTTGCAGATCCAAAGCCGGAAAATATGCCGGTGCTTGGTGATCTGTATGACTGTCTCAGGGCTCAAAAAGAACCGCAGGCACAGAGAATCGCAACAGCACTGGAAATCTATGTCAATGGATCGCTGAAGGTATTCAATCATCGGACAAACGTGGAACTGAATAACCGGATTGTCTGCTTTGATATCAAAGAGCTTGGAAAACAGCTGAAAAAGATTGGGATGCTGATTGTACAGGATCAGGTGTGGAACAGAGTTACCATCAACCGTGGTATCAAGTCTACCAGGTATTATATCGATGAATTCCATCTTCTGCTCAAAGAAGAACAGACAGCAGCTTACTCCGTAGAAATCTGGAAAAGGTTCCGTAAATGGGGTGGTGTACCGACTGGTATCACGCAGAATATCAAGGATCTTCTTGCAAGTCGTGAGATTGAAAATATCTTTGAAAACAGTGATTTTATCCTGATGCTGAACCAGGCTGCAGGTGACCGACAGATCCTTGCCAAACAGCTGAATATTTCGCCGTATCAGTTATCATATGTGACGAATTCGGGCGAAGGAGAAGGACTTCTGTTCTATGGGACAACCATTATTCCGTTCAAAGATAAGTTCGATAAATCATTGAAACTATATAGCTTGATGACAACAAAACCGGAGGAAGTTGAAAAACGAGAAAAAGAAATGGAGGCGGAAAAACATGAAGGAAAGAGATAAAATCCAGATTCAATGTTTGAAGGGGAAAAATCCTTATATCCAGACCGCGCATCTGGAAAATGGAAAGATGATTTATCTGGTAAAGACAGTTGACGATGACCATCATCTTTATGAGCTGCCACCAGAAATCCAGAATATTGTTCTTGACTGGGTGTTCTGGAATTTTTATCCGGCACAGAAACTTTATCCACACAGTAGCAGCTATGGCTTGAAGCATGTGTTGCAGAGACGTACACAGATTCATCTGTATAATAATCAGTTCAAAGAAGCCATGCTGATGAATGGATTCTGGCCGAGAGATCCGAGTGAACTGAACTGGGTATTTTATATCCAGGCAAGCTCACCGGCAATCAAGGCACAGGCGGATGGATACTCAGGACTTCCCATTATTGGCAGGCAGGATTTGAACCGGTACGGAAAGAGAAAGTGGTGCTAGGGAGGTGATGACCTATAGCCGGAAAAGAATTTACAGGCAGAGATAAAAAAGTCACCAAGATGACCAGAGATGGTCTTACAGAAGAAAATCTTCGTGATGGAACAGTCAGAGATATCAGCCATAAAAGCAGAGGACGACCGGAAGATACAAGTGAGACATTTGTTCCAGAAGGAGAGCGAAAAAAGAAAGCCTCTGAGAAAGCAGATTCCGCAAAAGGAAAGCGACTGCAGAATGACAGAATCAGGAAATCATCCATCCGTCAGGAAACAATGGAGCAGACGACAGAGAATGCTGTGGAAGCAGAAACAGAGAAAAAAGTATCTGGATATCGTAAGAAACTCCATCAGCATGAAAAGATTCCTGATGATACGGATTTCACTAGCCAGAAGAAAAGCATCAGGAAGAAGCAGTTGCAAAAGCAGATGACCAGGGAACAGGCAAAAGCCGGTAGATTATCCTTTGATGATGAAGGAAATCAGATGGTGAAAGGTGCTGGTATGAAACCGGGAGGGACAGCCGGAAAGTATATAGCAGCACAAACAGCGATTTCTGGTATGAAAGCTATAACTTCTGATGAGGAAGAAACAGATGATAATGCTGGTGTAGAGAGTGCCAGATTCGCAGAACGGGAAGCGGAAGCAGCTATTCAGGGTCTGCGTCATGCACAATTCCGAAACAGGAGAACGGATGTAAAAACTCATCGTAGAGGATACCGTGCATCCACAGTGGAAAAGAAGCTGAAATTTGGCTCTCCCGAAAGTATGGAGGGTGTCAGATATGGATTTGAAAGTGCTGAGTCCATAAAGAAAGCGGAACAAAAGAAGCATTTCTATAACCGATTTTTCCAGAAAAAACGATATAAAGATGCTTGCCGGGCTGCCAGAGCAGGAAAATCTGCAGGCAGTTTCGGTGGAGCAACAACCATTGCCGGTGCTGAGAACATGACGGTAAAAGCTAAGATTGCGTTGAAAGAAATCATAAAGCGTAATCGAGCCGTGTTCGTAAGCATCGGCATTTTTTCGTTTTTGTTTCTGATCATATCGGTATCATTGGGAAGCTGCAGTGCATCCATTCAGGGGGCAGGTTCTGTGATCGGTATTACAACCTATCCAAGCAGTGATCAGGATATCTATGCAGCTGAGAATGCTTATACCGCCTTGGAGAATGCACTGAATCAGCAGATCAATGAGATGGAATCCAAACATCCGGGATATGACGAGTATAAATACAACATTGCTGAGATTGGTCATGATCCGTATCATCTGATTTCGTATCTTACCGCAAAATATGGAGATTGGACGTATGAAGATGTTGAAAATGAAGTGAAAGATCTATTTGAAGCGCAATACCATCTGAAAACAGAAGGGAAAACAGAGACAGTAACTGAAAGGAAAACGGTCAGGGTTGGTGAATCTCTGGGACAGGTAGTGACCAGTGGTTATTGCAGTTGTCCAATCTGTTGCGGTGTATGGTCAGGTGGACCGACAGCCAGTGGAGTCTATCCGACAGCAAATCACACGATTGCCGTTGATGCATCAAATCCATTTGTGCCGATCGGAACAAAGGTCGTGATGAATGGAGTGGAATACACCGTGGAAGATACCGGAGCATTTGCCCGATATGGTGTACAATTTGATGTTTATTATGCAAATCACAGCGAAGCACTGGCACATGGACATCAGACTTGGGAGGCATTTATCGCAGATGATAACGGAAGCCGGGAAGTGACAGTGACCAATACCAGTACCAAAAAGATTCTGTATGTGACGCTGACAAATGGAGGTTTTGATGCAGTAGCAAAAGCGAATCTAAATGCAGAACAGCTGATTATTTACAATGCCCTGAACACGACCTATGGAAATCGTAACTATCTGTGGGATGTGAATAACATTTCCAGTGGAGCAGGCAGTGATGGAATGAGCTATGAGATTCCACCGGAAGCACTGCAGGATGAAGAGTTTGCCAGAATGATTCATGAGGCAGAAAAGTATCTGGGTGTTCCGTATGTGTGGGGCGGTTATTCCCCATCTGGTTTTGACTGTTCAGGCTTTGTGTCATATGTCATCAATCACTGTGGAAATGGATGGAATTATGGAAGACTGACAGCAGATGGCTTAAGAGGTGTCTGTACGTATGTTTCTCCGGCAGAAGCAAAACCGGGAGATCTGATCTTCTTCCAGGGAACGTATAACACACCAGGAGCAAGTCACGTGGGTATTTATGTTGGAAATAACATGATGATTCATTGCGGAGATCCAATCCATTATTCCAGTATCAGTACTTCCTACTGGCAGGAGCATTTCCTGTGCTTTGGAAGACTGCCTTAGAAAGCCGGAAGAAAAGAAGGGAGGTGAGAGCTTAAATAAGAAAATCAAAAAATATCAGGATGAGATTAAGAAGACGGAGAAAAAGATAGCTGAATTACAGCAGTATCTGAAAGGTGTTCAGACAGCATTAAAGCAGGAAGAAGACAATGAGATGATCCGATGTATCCGTGGCATGAAGATGGAGAGCGGTCAGTTGTATGAACTGCTGGATGGTATTCAGAACGGAACAGTAAAATTTCAGGTAAATCAGGAGTCTGACTGTAAAGGAGCAGGCTCTTTTGTATTCACAGAAAATGTAAAGAAGGAGGAAAATCGGAATGGTGAAATGGAAGAAAATGAATAAGAAAATGGCAGGAATTATGCTGGGTGTGATGATGCTTTTTACTGCATCAACCACAGCATTTGCCTATGTGGATGAATCAGCAGAAGCATCCAAAACAGAAGTAACTCAGACAGAACAGACAGTGAGTCAAGAAGAAGCACAGACAGAAGAAGCTGCAGGTACGGATGAGGTACTGCCGGAAAATACAGATAGTACTTCTACCGGAACAGCTTTTTCTTCACCGGGAAATGGAGAAGTGAAAGATGATATTACAGACAGTTCCAGCAAGGAATTTCTGACAGTGACAACAAAAAATAATAATACATTTTATATCGTGATTGATCGGAGTGCCACATCACAGAATGTCTATATGTTATCTCAGATTGATGAGAAAGATTTGGCAGAGTTTCTGGATAAAGATAGTACAGCAACAGTTGTAACGCCACAGACAGATTCCTCGCAGGTAGTTCTTGACGAAAATAAAGATACAGATGATGTGACAAAGGATACAACAAAGGATGAAAAAGAAACAGCATCAAAATCCAATATGGGAGCGATGGCAGCAATTCTAATTCTGGCACTTGGAGGCGTGGCAGCATATTACTACTTCAAGATTTATAAGCCAAAGAAAGAGGCAGAAGAGGCTGACCAGCCGGAAGGATTAGAAACAGAAGGATTGGAAGAAGTGCCGGATGAGGAAGACGAAGATTTTGAAGAAACAGATGAATAATTAAAATTTTTTTAGCGGAGAGCCTGTAAAATGCAGTCTCTCCTTTTGTATATGTGAAGGAGGTAATACATCATGTATTTAGTTATTGCAGAAAAACCAAGTGTATCAAGAGCAATTGCGGAAGTAATTGGAGCACAGGAAAGAGAAGAAGGCTTTTTAAGAGGAGTAGATTGTATCGTCAGCTGGTGTTTCGGACATCTGGCGGAATATGTTTCGCCGGATGCTTATGACGAGAAGTATGGCCAGTGGAGATACGATGATCTCCCAATCATTCCAAAAGACTGGAAAGTAGCTGTTTCAGATGACAAGAAAGACCAGTTTTATATCTTAAAAAGACTGCTCAACAGTCCGGAAATCGAATATGTTGTCAATGCCTGTGATGCCGGACGTGAAGGAGAATTGATCTTCAAACATGTCTATGACTTATCTGGAAGTAAAAAGCCGGTGAAACGATTATGGATCAGTTCTCTGGAAGATTCAGCAATCTTGGATGGAATGCAGCATTTGAGATCCGCAGAGGAATACAGCCATCTGGCTGAAGCTGCTGTATGTAGGTCCCAGGCTGACTGGCTGGTAGGAATGAATGCAACCAGAGCTTACACCACAAAGTACTTCAAAAAGCTGACCGTTGGAAGGGTTCAGACACCGACACTCGCCATGTTGGTGGAACGTGCCGGACAGATCAGCAATTTCCAGAAAGAAAAGTATTTCAATGTGGAACTGGATTGTGACGGAATCCCGGCAATCAGACAGAAAATTTTTGATTTAAATGAAGCTAAACAGTTAAGAAAACGATGCCAGGGTAGTGAAGCGGTTGTTACGGCAGTAAACGAGACAGAAAAGAAAGTAAAATCTCCAAAACTGTATGATCTGACAACATTGCAGAGAGAAGCCAACCGCATCTACGGAATGACAGCTAAACAGACATTGGATACCGCACAGAGCCTGTATGAACTGAAGCTGATTACTTACCCAAGAACGGACAGTCAGTATTTGACAGAGGATATGGAACAAACAGCGAGAAATGTGATCCATCAGATCCATGAAAAATATCAGCTGACCGGTCCTTTTGATCAGCCGGAGCAGCCAGATGTGAAGAAAGTCATGAATAACAGCAAAGTGACGGATCACCATGCAATTATTCCGACAGTGGAGCTGGCATCTAGCCATTTGGATGAGCTGAAATCCTGGGAAGAAAAGATTCTGTTTCTGATTGCAGTGCATACGGTCATGGCAATGAGTAAAGACCATATCTATTTGGAAACAGAGGTAGAAGTGGAATGCCAGGGAGAATGCTTTAAGGCAAAGGGAAAAAGCGTGTTGCAGGACGGTTGGAAAATCTATGAAAACTGTTTTAAAAATCCGGACAGACTAGCAATTCCAGATCCTGCACAGGAGATGAAAGAGCAGATGCCAAAAGTAGCAGAAGGACAGAAATTCTATGCAGTTACTGCTGAAAAGACAGAGCATTATACATCACCGCCCAAACCATATAGTGAAGACACGCTGCTGGCAGCGATGGAAACTGCTGGAAATAAGGAATTCGATGAAGATACAGAAAAGAAGGGTTTGGGTACTCCGGCAACCAGAGCCGGAATCATCGAAAAGCTGATCCATTCCCAGTATGCAATCCGTAAAGGAAAACAGATACTTCCAACCGATGATGGAAAAGTACTGATTGAGATCCTTCCAGACTTCCTGAAATCCGCAAGCATGACTGCCGAATGGGAAAATCAGCTGCTTTTGATGGAACATGGAAAAATTGCGCCGGAACAGTTCATGTCAGGCATTACTAAAATGCTGGCTATGATGCTCAACCGATGTGATGAGATTTCGGATGATGAAACTAGAAGATTCCAGACAAAAGAAAGCATCGGAACCTGTCCAGTCTGCGGAAGTCTGGTGTATGAAAGCAAAAAAAATTTCTATTGTAGCAACCACGACTGCCATTTTGCACTTTGGAAAGAAAACAGATACTTGCAGAGCATGGAAAAGAAACTGGATAAAAATATGGCGGCAGAACTTCTGAAAAATGGAAGTGTACACGTTAAAGATCTGTACTCCAAAAAGAAAGATCTGTATTTTGAGGCAGATCTTCATATGGAAGCAGATGAAAACGGAAGGGTGAATTTCTCTTTATCCTTTCCACAAAAGAAACCAAAAAACAAAAGCAAAAAGAAATAAGAAAACAGATTAGAGGAGAAAACGAAGAATGAATTTTAATGAATTTGTAAATGAAGTAAAGGACAATATCAGACTCTTTTTACCGAAGGATTATGAGAATGCAGAAGTATCAACGATGGAGTGTCAGAAACTGAACCGTGCCTATACGGGACTGATGGTGAGAAAAGAAGGTGAGATGCTTACCCCGACGATCAATCTTAATCAGCTGTATGAAGCATATAAAGCACAGCCTGGCGTAACAATGGAAACTGTATGCAGAAAGATTGCAGATATAGTCATTGAGGCACCGATACAGGTTGATCTGAAATCCATTTTAAATTATGAAGACGTGAAGGACAAGCTGTTTATCCGTGTATCATCAGCCGAAGCAAATAAGGAAGTCCTCGAAAATGCGCCGCATCAGCTGAAGGAAGACCTCGCAATTACCTATCATGTGGCAGTAGGCAAGGATCAGGATGGATTAAGTTCCATGTTTATCAAGAATGATCTGCTTGAACAGTATGGAATCTCTGCAGAACAGCTTCATGAAGATGCAATGAAAAGTTCACCGCATGTCATAGATCGGAAGAGCACCGTCTGAACTCCAGTCACATCAC
>OGHE01002248.1_pt1 | contig 10129 bp, 10 predicted proteins | sample 1571431 | NCBI WGS metagenome assembly OGHE01 (sample SAMEA2581966, study PRJEB24529) | metagenome | biome: Human gut stool | place: China | collected 2011 | reverse complement strand
CTCAGTGAGGATGAAGTCAGAAATTTATTACAGAAACGGGAACAGGAAAAGGAGGTTTCAATCAATGAAAAACAGGAAATTATCGGCTAGGGCGGTAGTGTCCCTTATGCTGTCGGCAATACTTTTTTGTATGCCGATTGGGGCATTTTTTGCCAACAGGACAAATACGATAGAGGTTCATGCGGAGGATACTGCAGAGCAGAAAACAGAGAGTGCGGCAGAGGAAGGCAGTGCAGAAAGTACAGCGTCCGGTAATGATAATAAGGACAGTTCCGGTAGTGGAGAAAATCATACAGAGCAGTCCACGGAGAATACAACAGAAAATTCCACAGAAGGCACAACTGAGGAGACACAGCCTGCCGCAAAATGCACCTGCAAGGAAAAATGCAGTCAGTATGCAGTAGATGAAGATTGTGAGGTGTGTGCAAAGGATTACAAGGAATGTGCCTATATCAATCCGAGTGTAAAAATCACAATCAATACATCTTCTGGGTGGCATAACGATACCACTAAGGTGATAGTCAAAGTAGAAGATACGATAGTTTCCGGTAATTTTACCGTTCAGACAGTAAAGGCGAAAGTCGGGCAGAATGGAAGCTGGACAGATATTACCGAGGATATGTACATAGAGATTTCCGAAAACAGCACTATTTATGTGCAGGTCACAGACCAGAAGGGCAAGACCTATGAGAAAAATCGCTATATCAAGTGCTTTGATTTTACGAAGCCTACCTTAAATGCGGCAGTCAGCGATGGTCTATTGAGTATTCAGGCACATGATACGGATTCCGGTATCAAGGCAATCTATGTCAATGGCTATGAGTTTACCGACCATACGAATGGTGCTTTGAATATCCGTCTGCAACAGTTTGATGCAGGATATCAGTATTTCACGATTTCAGCCATGGATAATGCAGGAAATACCTCAGAAATCTATAAAACAGCCAATCCGTATTACACCGATCCGGAGAATAAGGACAGCAATGAAAAAGATCCGGCACAGCAGCTCCCGGTGGATGCGTCGGCAACCAAACCTAGCTCTGCAACCGCACAGGTCACAGAACATACAAAAACGGATGTGAATGGAAATACAGTTTCCCAGACAGGCAGTGGAACAACTTCAAGCAGTTCTGCAACAGCAAAGCAATCTCCAAGTACGGGAGATACTTCTAAGGATGCAGACCAGAGCAGTGACAGTCAGACTTCTGAAAAAGGCAAGGAATTTTACACAATCCAGACTGCATCCGAAAAGGTATTTTATCTTGTGATTGACCGTGATGGGGAAGATGAAAAGGTGTATTTCCTTACAGAAGTCAGTGAAAACGACCTGCTGAATACCACAACGGATAACAGCGAGACACTTCCGAAAAATTCAGCGGCATTGGAATCTGCAATCCCTACCAAAGACAGCGCATTATCAAACAATAATGCTGATACCACAGGAGATAAAACACAGGGAGCAGAAAGTGTTGAGGACAGCACCGAAGATAGCACGGAAGATACAAGTGAGCCGAAAGAGGATACCGCAAAAGCAGATGGTTCCGGCTTTACATATATTTTAATGGGCATTGCTGCGGTAGCTGTGATCGGAGTGGTATATGTTGTGAAATCCAAGAAGAAAAAGGAAAACTTCATTGATGAGGATGAAGATGAGGACGAGCTTGACGAGGACTACGATTATGATGACGAGGAAGAAACCGAGCAGGATTCCGACGAAGCATTCATAAATGGTGGTGATGATACAGAATCAGTAGACACAGACGAGAATGACAATGAAGATAACAACAATGAGAATGATGAAGAAAATGGGGAGGAATAGAGATGGAGCTTGTAATTGCAGAGAAGCCGAGTGTGGCACAGAGCATTGCGGCAGTTCTTGGTGCCACACAGCGTAAGGACGGATATTTGGAAGGCAATGAGTATCTAGTATCATGGTGTGTGGGACATCTGGTAGAACTGGTACAGCCGGAAAGCTATGAGGAAGCATGGAAGAAATGGAGTTATGACAATCTTCCGATCATCCCACAGGAATGGCAGCATGAAGTGAAAAGTGATACGAAAGCACAGTATCAGATTTTGAAAAAACTTATGCATGATGACAGGGTAGATGCAGTCGTGTGTGCTACCGATGCCGGAAGGGAGGGAGAGTTGATCTTCCGCCTGACCTACAACATGGCAGGGTGCAGAAAACCGATGAAACGATTATGGATTTCTTCCATGGAGGAGAGTGCTATCCGTGACGGCTTCCATAATCTTCGTCCAGGCAGTGATTATGACAATCTGTACAAGTCAGCACTATGCAGGCAGGAAGCAGACTGGCTTGTGGGTATCAATGGCACTAGGCTTTTTACGGTATTGTATGGTGGCAAGGCATTAAAGGTCGGCAGAGTGCAGACACCGACACTTGCCATGCTGGTAGACCGTGAAAGTAAAATCATGAATTTCAAGAAAGAAGCCTATTATATGGCTCATATCATGGAAAATGGTCTGGATGCTGTATCGGAGCATATCAGTGATAAAACGGAAGCAGAGAGGATTGCAGGAGCCTGTGAAAACGGACAGGCTCTTGTCACTTCTGTGATAAAGGAAGAAAAGTGGGTGGCACCACCGAAACTCTATGACCTTACCACACTCCAGAGGGATGCAAACCGTCTGTTTGGCTTTACTGCCAAGCAGACATTGGAATATACGCAGAGCCTTTATGAGAAAAAGTTAGTGACTTATCCAAGAACAGACAGCCAGTATCTTTCCGATGACATGGAAGGTACTGCAAAAAATGTGATCGAAGCGATTTTCAATTCTCTGTTATTTGAACAGAATATCATGTTCAATCCAGATATTAAAAGAATTTTGAACAGCAAGAAAGTGACGGACCACCACGCAATCATTCCTACCATGGAGATCATCAAGCAGGACTTAAAGGCAATCCCGGAGAGCGAAATGAAGATACTTTCCCTTTGTGCAAACCGTCTGCTGTGTGCGACCGGGGAGAAGCACATTTATAATTCCACAAAGGCAGAGATTACCTGCAACAATACTGTATTTAAGGTATCCGGCAAGGAAGTGTGGAAAAATGGATGGAAGGAATTTGAGGATTTCTTCAAAAATTCCTATAAAACCGCAGAGGATAAATCGGATGCAGAGGAAGAAAAGAAGCTGCCGGAGCTTCGTGAGGGCATGATGATTGCAGTGGAGCAGACAAAGGTTTCCGAGCATTTCACACAGCCGCCAAAACATTACACTGAGGACAGCCTGCTGTCCGCCATGGAGAGAGCCGGAGCAGAGGATATGGGCGATGAAGTGGAGAGAAAAGGACTTGGCACACCTGCCACCAGAGCTGACATTATTGAAAAACTGGTAAAAGACGGATTCGTAAAGCGTGAGAAAAAGCAGATGATTCCGACAGAGGACGGAATGAAGCTGATCACGATACTTCCGGATGTAGTAAAATCTCCGAAACTGACTGCTGACTGGGAAAATGAGCTTACACTTGTATCCAAAGGAGAAGTTGCTGCAGAGCAGTTTATGTCTGGTATTGAAGCAATGGTAACTGATCTTGTAAAGACCTATCACAGCGTTAGTGATGAACATAAAGCCATGTTTGGCACAGGCAAGGGTGGACAAGAAGTGCTAGGCAAATGCCCGAAGTGTGGTGCTGATGTAGTCAAGGGAAAATTCGGAGCGTATTGTACTGGGAAATGTGGCATGAATGTCGGCAAGGCACTTGGGGTAACACTTTCCGATACACAGGTCAAGAGCCTGCTTCAAGGGAAAAAGATACTTGTAAAAGGATTAAAAGGCAAGAAAGGCAGCTATGATGCTTATTTGATTCCGGAGAGCATCGAGAAATTTTCCTACACGAAAGACGGTAAGGAAATCAAGGGATTTCAGTATAAATTTAAGATGGAATTTCCACCGAAAAAGGACAAATAGAAGAAAACAATTCCAAAATAATTTGTAAGATTTTGTCGAAAACTGTCATGTATATAGTGAAGGGAGGACTTTGGCATGAATAAGGAAAAAGAAATAGATATGCTGAAAGAAAAACTTGACTATTATACGTTGGTAGCCACCGATGAGGAATTTGATGCCGAGGAAGTTATAAAAATTGTAAAAAGGCTGGAAGAACTTGAGCCGACAGAAGCACCGGAAAAATCTGTCGATGAATTTTTGGACGATTTCTGGAAATATTGCGAGGAACGAGAAAGGGAGGAAAAAATACTAGAAGAATTTCGGAAGCAGAATAGCTATATCTATGATGAAAAAAGTGTGGTATTATGAGAGAAAGAAATTTATAAATCGGTATTTACAGAACTACAAAGAAAGGATACATATTATGGAAGGAAGATTAATAGCATTTGTTATTTGGGTAATAATCGGCGTATTATTTATTGTAATGGGCATTTATGATTTTAATTCCAAGAAAGCAAAACCTTTCGGTTTTTGGGCAAATGCTGAGGTAGCGCCCATAGAAGATGTGAAAGGCTATAATCGTGCTTTGGGCATATTGTGGTGCGTGTATGGTGTTTTGTTTACGTTAATTGGATTGCCTTTATTAGATGGGCAGAATTCGGGTTTGATTATTATACCTATATTGGGTGCAATGCTTATTAGTATTGCGGCTATGGTAGCGTATGTAGTAGGTATTGAACCCAAATGCCGCAAAAAGAAATAAATGAAAACTTCCAGTTTATAGATTTCATCTTACAAGATACCTGCAAATCACCAACCTGTAAATATATATAATAAATTTGATACAAGAAACAGAGCAAGTACTAAGGTAGCGAAAACCTTTCAGTACTTGCTCTTATTTTATTTACAGGAGGTTTGCTATGGATGACAAGATAAGTGCTGTTGTTAGTAAGCTACAGCAAAGACTTGGAGATGATTACGAGGTGAGAATTGTTGATGTAACAAAGAACAATGATACTGTGAAGAAAGGTATTTCTGTCAGGAAGAATGGAGAGAAAATCGGAAGAATATACTACTGGAATGGAGAAGCATTAGAAGCATTTCTCGGTGATGTAGAAAGCAGTCAACTTCCTGATATAGACTTTGAAATGAGTCTTAAGAAGCAGAAGGACAACATAGTTGCTATTCTAATCAATGCTGAGGCGAATAAGGAACGTCTAAAGGATATGCCACATAGAATGGTAGAAGGTCTGGATCTGGCAGTTGTCTATAAGATAATATTCAAGAAAGATTTAGAGGGAATAACATCATCAGATATCAATAATGGTATGATGGCAATGTTGAGAGTGACAGAAGATGAATTGTATACTATTGCAATGAAGAATACCAAAGAATACTATGCTCCGGATATAAAATCTATGACAGAAACACTTAATGATATGATGAAAGAGTCTCAGGATATTGTAGAATATATTCCTGAGACTCTTTTTATATTGTCAAATGAAACGAGACAGTTTGGAGCAATATGTATTTTATATCCAGAAGTGTTAAAGAAGTTCTGTGTGGAAAAGATGATTGATGGAGTATTTGTAATTCTTTCTTCAATTCACGAAGTATTGCTGATGATAGCAGATAAGAATAAGGCTGATGTTGAATATATAAGGCGGATGATTAAAGAGGTTAACAACGAAAATGTAAGTGAGGTTGAAAGATTGTCTGATAGTCTGTATTACTATGATGTTGCAACAGATACATTAAGAATTGCTGAGTAAAAAAAGTAAAACAAGAGGAAAAGATAGAGTTACAGATATAGTCAAAGCTGGAAATGAAAATAAGTAACATAAGAAATTGAGCGGAAAATGTAAAACAATGCTTACAGAACAGGAGGTCATATGTATACATTCAAAAGTGAAAAGGAACTGGAAAATATAATAAGGATTGATAAAAGTATACCTAATAAGGTAATAGAGAATGCTAAGTATCATATAGGACTTGTTGAGGAAAGCTATGAGGATGGTGCCTGTGGCAACTTCTACATACTGACAGATGATAATGGCATAGATAGTGCGGTATATAAAGATTGTCTTGCTAATTGTAACCTGGATGAAGATGAGTATGAGTTTGATGACCTGATATGTATGGACAATAATTCTGAGTGGCACGTAAGGGCATATATAAGAACAGAAGCATACTGGGTATTTTTCTATCGTGATTGTAGAAGGGAGCAGTAAATGGAAACTAAGAGAGAACAGATAACAACAGAGGTTGTATTCAATGGAGACAGGACATATGAGATAAAGAGAAGAATAGAAGGGTATAAAGGAGACAAGGCAATACTGATAGGACTTTACCCTACTATTGATGGTGATAACATTACCAAAATAGATAGTACACAGTTACATCTGATTAATCATATGAAAGAAATGGGGTTGAGTGAGGTAAGGATAATGAATCTGTATTCAGAGGTATTTGAAAGAAAGCCAGCAGTAAGACTCTAATATTTAGATTCCAATTTCAGTGAGCTATAAAGATTGTGTAAGAAAGGAAGATGGTAATATGTAATCAAAAAAAATAAGGCAGATGGGAGTAATATCCTGTCTGTCTTTTTTTGTAGCAAAGGAGATGTAAAAATGGCACATATAGTTGTGATATGATAGATGAAGGAACTAAGCACCAATCAATCTGCTATTTTTCTTATTATTCGTGCAACTGGTATATGTTGGAATCAGGTGGTATGTAAAAGGCTGGCGGGAAACAAGGGGATATTATTAAAAATCCGATTGTAAACACACAATTTTATGTGCTTAATCACATCTCTTTGCATTTTAATAAAATCCTACAAAATCCTTGAAAACAAAGGATTCATTGTAATGTGTTCGCTTTATACCTTTATATGATTTCACACTATGTTCCCCTTGCCCTGACTGTTCATAATGGTAAAAGCAAGGGCTGGAAAAACGCATAACGCAATACAACAAAGTGTAGCAATTGGGATATTATGAACGAAGAAATCATCTTTTCATAAGCAGTCAATAAGGCTGAAGGAATTAATCTCTGCCGCCTTATTGACTTTCAGGTGGGCTTCAATTATGATTAAATCAGATGATTTAAAACAAATGATTTAGTAAAAGGAGAGATAACGTATGCCACCAAAAGCCAAATTTACAAAAGCAGAAATTATTGAAGCCGCATTAAATATTGTCAGGGCAGACGGATATGAGGCTTTGACTTCAAGAGCGTTAGGAACATATCTCGGTAGTTCGGCAAGACCCATTTTTACTGTATTTAAAAATATGGAGGAGGTTCAGCAGGATATGATTAAATCTGCTAAAGCTCTGTATAAAGAATATGTCAATAAAGGACTAACAACAGAGACCCCGTTTAAAGGGGTGGGTACACAATATATTCTCTTCGCTGTTAATGAGCCTAAGCTTTTTCAACTCCTCTTTATGACGGAGCAAAAACAAATTCTTGACTTATCTGGTGTACTTCCGCTGATAGATGAAAGTTATGAGCAAATTCTATTGTCAATTCAAGATGATTACAAAATTTGCAAGGCAGCTGGGAAAAAACTGTATCATCATCTTTGGATATATACACACGGAATTGCAACGCTTTGTGCCACAAAAATGTGCCGATTTACAGACGAAGAAATCAGTACAATGATTACTGAGGTATGTATGAGTATTTTGAAAAAGCTGAAGGAAGGAGAAAATAATGATTAAAGCGAGAAATATAATAAAATCCTACCAAAACGGAGAAAGCCGATTTCAAGTATTAAAGGACATCAGTCTTGATATTGAGGATAATGATTTTGTGGTTATTCTCGGCGCATCTGGTTCTGGCAAGTCAACCTTTTTGAATGTAATTTCAGGTCTTGAACGCCCTGACAGCGGTAAAGTGTTTTATGACGGAAAGGATATTACAGCACTTTCTGATAATGAATTAACTTCATTTCGTAAGGAAAATGTCGGATTTATTTTTCAGCAGTATTATTTGCTACCCAATATGAGCGTTGATAAAAATGTAAAAATGGGTGCTGATTTAGCAAATAATAAAGATTATAAAAACGTCATTAGAGCGGTTGGACTCGGAGAAAAACTACATAAATATCCCAGCGAACTTTCGGGTGGAGAACAGCAAAGAGTATCTATTGCAAGAGCTTTGGCAAAAAGACCGAGAGTATTATTTCTTGACGAACCGACAGGAGCATTAGACGAACAAACAGGACGACAGGTTCTTGATTATATGTGTAAACTTCAAAAGGAATATGGTTTTACGATTGTAATGGTAACGCACAATTTGAATATTGCGGAAATGGCAAACACAGTTATAAAAATGAATAGCGGAAAAATATCTGAAATTTACACAAATGAAGTACAAAAGACCGCTTATGAGATAGGGTGGTGATGGTATGCTCGTTGGAATAAAAAATGTTTCAAAACTCATCGGTATTTCCATTATAGCCTGTTGTGCTGTTCTTGTTTGTACAATGTTTCTGAACTTTTATTTTGATGTTCGATTAATTGAGAGTGAAATTACATCTGAATTATCAATGTTTTTTTATAATGCTCAGGTTTCTACCGCAAAAGTCATTTGCCTTGTAAGTGGCGGATGCTTGCTTTTAACTGCGATTGTTATGTTGTTGTTTTATATTAAGCATTATATTGACACGCATAAGAAGGAACTTGGGATATTAAAGGCGTTGGGATATTCAAATATCAAAATTGCAAAAAGTTTTTGGGTATTCGGAATTAGTATATTTATTGGAACTGTAACCGGATATGCAGGAGCATTTCTTATAATGCCGTGGTTTTACGCTCTACAAAATGAAGATAAAATGCTTCCTGAGATAACTATCAATTTTCATCCAAGCATTTTATTTTATTTTGTGGTATTGCCGACTGTGTGTTTTTCGGCACTTTCAGTTTATTATGCCTGGTACAAATTCAAAAAACCTGTGTTGCTGCTTTTGAAAGATAATATGCAAACTGCTTCTAAAACACCAAATCACAGAATCGAAAAAAACAATGAATTGTCGTTTGTAGAGTATTTGCAAAGGAATACATTGAAATCTAAAAAGGCACTTGTATTCTTCATTATTTTTGCTTCGTTTTGCTTTTCAGCTATGACACAAATGTCGTTTAGTATGAAAGATTTATCAAGTGAAATGATGGGTGTGATGATGTTGGTCATCGGACTTGTATTAGCGTTTACAACTCTTTTTCTTGCTATAACTACAGTAATAAACGGAAATACAAAAACGATTGCTATGATGAGGGTATTCGGCTATTCGCAGAAAGAATGTTGCAGGGCAATTTTAGGAGGATACAGACCGCTGTCCTATATTGGCTTTATAATCGGAACAGTATATCAGTATGGATTGCTTCGACTTATGGTGGATATTGTATTTAAGGATGTTGAGGGTGTACCTATGTATAAATTCGACTTTCCAACTATGCTTATTTCTCTTGTTTGTTTTATCACGATTTATGAAATTATGATGTATATATATTCTGAAAAAATTAAGAAGATTTCTATCAAGGAAATTATGATTGAGTAACAGGGGAAAATACATACAAACAAAATGGATACAGTACCCTGTCTGTTGCAATAAAAATTGAACAATGATACTGGGAAATACCAAATTTAAAAGTTTCATCTGCATTGTCAGAAGTGAAAAAATATAGAATAATAGGGGCAAATAAATCTAAAAGGGTTATTTGTCCCTTATTTATCTTTGAATTAAATTTCTAAGGAATCTTCCGCATCTACCCACATTTGCATCGTTCCATCAAGATACAATCTTGCATATTCAAGTGGTTCATCAATAGCAAGTGCATTTAATGCACAATCTGATCCATTGTCAGAGAAAGAGCCGTACACAAATAAATCTGCAAAATTAATGTCTATATCAATTTTGCAAACTCAAACGTACAACCTTTTTACTCGTGGTCTTCGACTTTTGCATAGGAACACACATAGTAAAAGGCATTCAATGACTTTTTGGTAATGCCAGATAAAAAGTGTCGATACAAAAAACGAATGGAATGAGCTGATTCCAAAGCCAGTATAGAAAGTATAAGTAGGAACAATGTTTCAGCACTTGGCGATGAAAAAGTTTCAAAATATGCTGAAAAATATTTATAAAGTCTACCAATCAATGTCTTTTTGTTGTATAATGAGTTTGTCGTACAGGATCACTTTCTTAATGTTT
>OGHE01002239.1_pt1 | contig 10174 bp, 8 predicted proteins | sample 1571431 | NCBI WGS metagenome assembly OGHE01 (sample SAMEA2581966, study PRJEB24529) | metagenome | biome: Human gut stool | place: China | collected 2011 | reverse complement strand
CAGAGGCTGAGCCGGGTCTGCCCGGAGTCGGAGGAGTTGTCTCCCCGGCCGCGCGCCTAATCCACAGCGTGACAAAAAGAAGCGCGGAGGCGAGCAGAGCAGCCGCAGTCATGTGACAACAATTAGGAGGGGCAATTCATGCTCAGTCAACACGAAATCATGCAGACCATCCAGATGATCGACCAGCAGCACCTGGATGTGCGGACCATCACGATGGGGATCTCCCTGCTGTCCTGCGCCCGCAGCGACCCGAAGGCGGCCTGCAATGCGATCTACGACAAAATCACCCGGTATGCCGAAAAGCTGGTGGCCACCGGAGAGGCCATCGAGGCGGAGTTCGGCATCCCCATCGTCAACAAGCGGATCTCCGTTACCCCCATCGCCCTGGTGGCCGCCGCCGCGGAGACTGACGATTACGCGCCCTTTGCCGCCGCCCTGGACCGGGCTGCCAAGGCCACCGGCGTCAACTTCATCGGCGGCTTCTCCGCCCTGGTGCAGAAGGGGATGACAGAGGCCGACCGGAAGCTCATCGCCTCCATCCCGGAGGCCCTGTCTACCACCGACCTGGTGTGCGCCAGTGTGAATGTGGGCTCCACCAAGGCGGGCATCGACATGGACGCGGTGGCCCTGATGGGCCGCACCATCAAGGACCTGGCCCAGCGCACCGCAGATCAGGGCGGCTTCGGCTGTGCCAAGCTGGTGGTGTTCTGCAACGCCGTGGAAGACAACCCCTTCATGGCCGGCGCCTTCCACGGGGTGGGCGAGCCGGAGAAGGTCATCAACGTGGGCGTCTCCGGCCCCGGCGTGGTCCACCACGCCCTTCAGGCGGTGAAGGGCCAGCCCTTTGATGTGGTGGCCGAGACCATCAAAAAGACCGCCTTCCGCATCACCCGCATGGGGCAGCTGGTGGCCCAGGAGGCCAGCCGCCGCCTGGACACCCCCTTCGGCATCGTGGATCTCTCCCTGGCCCCCACCCCGGCGGTGGGTGACAGCGTGGCCCGGATCCTGGAGGAGATGGGCCTGGAGGTGTGCGGCACCCACGGCACCACTGCGGCCCTGGCCCTGCTCAACGACGCGGTGAAAAAGGGCGGCGTTATGGCTTCCTCCCATGTAGGCGGCCTGTCCGGCGCCTTCATCCCGGTGAGCGAGGACGAAGGCATGATCGCCGCCGCCAGCTCCGGCGCCCTCACCCTGGATAAGCTGGAGGCCATGACCTGCGTGTGCTCGGTGGGTCTGGATATGATCGCCGTCCCCGGAAATACCTCCGCCGAAACCCTGTCCGCCATCATCGCCGACGAGGCGGCCATCGGCATGGTCAACTCCAAGACCACCGCCGTCCGCCTGCTGCCCACCCCCGGCAAGAACGTGGGCGACACGGTGGAAATGGGCGGCCTGCTGGGCAGCGCTCCGGTGATGCCGGTGCACAAGGAGTCCAGTGCCGACTTCATCCAGCGGGGCGGCCGCATCCCGGCCCCGCTCCACAGCTTGCGGAACTGATTTGAATAGTTGAACAGCAAACCCCCGCCGTAGTCATACGGCGGGGATTTTTGGCAAAAATCAGCGGTTTGCGGAACAAAAATGCTCTGGAAATGGGAATTGAAACCGGTCAGCTTTCCTTTTTGAAACACCGCACCAGTCCCGCGATGGCGAAAGCCAGTCCCACAAGGCTGGTAAAATCGGAGGGGAGACTGCCGAGGATGGGGAGCCAGGGAGAGAGCGGCGCATACAGCATCAGCATACCGGCAAACAGGATCAGCGCGATCCCCTGCAACTGATTTTTTATCTAAAAACTCCTTTCTGCTACAAAACGGGGCGGTTTTACGCCTGCTCTGCAAATTTCTTCTTGTCCCGGTCGATCTGCTTCTGGTAGCGGTCCTGTTCGGAAAAGACACAGCCGCAGTACTTCTGCATATAAAAGCCAAGCTCTCTGGCCCGCTGATTTCCTGCCCGGAAATTGGGCCGGAAATCCCGGTAGAGAAATTCCACGCCGTACTGCCGGGCGTATTTCTCCGCCGCGGCCTTGATGCCGTCGTGATCCTGATAGAGACTGGCCAGCAGGGTGGAGGTAAAGGACTCATAGCCGTGCTCCGCCGCGTACCGGGCTGTTTCCTCCAGCCGGTGCTGATAACAGTAGGTGCAGCGGTGGTCAATATCGCTTGCAACGTGTTCTACAAACGTTCTAAGACCGTAGTCCTCATCTACAATGACCTGCATTTCAATGGTGGGAGCGTAGGCCAGCAGACAGTCCCGCCGGGCTTCATATTCCTTCCACGGATGAATGTTCGGGTTGTACCAAAAGGCTACCGGTTCGATCCCTTCGGCCCGGAGCGGATCGATACAGCTGAGGGAGCAGGGGGCGCAGCAGGTGTGCATCAAAACAGATGTCATAACGGAAACTTCCCTTCTGAAAAAGCATATTTTTTATAGTATAACATAGGTTGTCAAATGAAGAAAGTCTAAGGGAGTAACCGATTTCTTAACGGAATATTCACGAAAATTCCATGTTTTTTACATTGAGAATTACGGCTGAGAAACGTAAAATATTGGTAATAAGCTAAAGTGGGGCTGAAAGGCCCCTAAAGGAGGAACTCCCCTTGCGGGTCGGACTTGACGTAGGCTCCACCACCATCAAATGCGTGGTGTTGGATGACCGGAACAACTTGATATACCATACATACGAGCGGCATTACAGCCATATTGTAGAGAAATCCGCAGAGCTTCTGCGGCGGGTGGCGGAGCGCTGCGGCCGGGAGGCGGTGTTTGCCATCTCCGGCTCTGCCGGCATGGGCATGGCGGAGAGCGTAAAGGCTCCCTTTGTGCAGGAGGTGTTCGCTACCCGGGTGGCGGCCAACCGTCTGGCACCGGGGACGGACGTTATCATCGAATTGGGCGGCGAGGATGCCAAGATCCTCTTTCTGACCAACGGTATGGAGGTCCGGATGAACGGCTCCTGCGCCGGCGGCACCGGGGCCTTCATCGACCAGATGGCCACGCTGCTGAAAATGGGCGCGGAGGAGATGGACAAAGCCGCCCAGACAGCGGAAAAGACCTACACCATCGCCGCCCGCTGCGGCGTGTTTGCCAAGAGCGACATCCAGCCCCTCATCAATCAGGGGGCCAAATCCGCCGACATCGCCAAGAGCATCTATCAGGCGGTGGTGAATCAGACCATCGCGGGTCTGGCGCAGGGACGGCCCATCAAGGGCCACGTACTGTATCTGGGCGGGCCGCTGACCTTTTCCAAGTGTCTGCGGCAGAGCTTCGACGAGACTTTGGGCGTCACCGGAACTTGTCCGGAGAATAGCTTGCTGTTTGTGGCTCTGGGCGCGGCGTTTTACGCCGAGGAATCGTGGGACCTGCTGAAAACGGCGGAGCTGTTGGAGCAGCGCGGCATGTCGGAGACCTACCGCTCCCAGCCGCCCCTCTTTGAAAATCAGGCGGAATATGACGCGTTCAAAGCCCGTCACGCCAAGGCGGCGGTGCCGCAGGCGGACTTCCCGACGGACTACGCCAAGCCCGTCCACATCGGCATCGATTCAGGCTCCACCACGGTGAAGGTGGCGGTCATCGACGAGAACGCGGAGCTGCTGTTCACCGACTACCGGCCCAATCAGGGGGACCCCATTGCCCTGCTGAAAACCGTGCTGCTGGGGTTATATGAGAGCCATCCCAAGCTGAACGTGGCGTCCGTCACCACCACCGGCTACGGCGAGGATTTGGCCAAGGCCGCCTTCCACGCGGATTTCGGCGTAGTGGAGACCGTGGCCCACTTTACCGCCGCCAAGCATTTTATGCCGGATGTGGACTTCATCATCGACATCGGCGGTCAGGACATGAAGTGCTTCAAGATCGAAAACGGCGCCATCAGCGACATTTTCCTCAACGAAGCCTGTTCTTCCGGCTGCGGCAGCTTTTTGCAGACCTTTGCTCAGGCGTTGGGCTACGATGTAAAGGACTTCACGAAGCTGGGCCTGTTTGCGGACCGGCCCGTGGATCTGGGCAGCCGGTGTACGGTGTTTATGAATTCCAGTGTGAAGCAGGCCCAGAAGGACGGCGCCTCCGTGGAAAACATCTCTGCGGGACTGTCCATCTCCGTGGTGAAAAACGCCATCTACAAGGTGATCCGGGCCTCCTCACCGGAGGAGCTGGGCCGTCATGTGGTGGTGCAGGGAGGCACGTTTTATAACGAGGCCGTTCTCCGGGCCTTCGAGAAGGAAATGGGCCTTGAGGTGATCCGCCCCAACATCGCGGGCCTCATGGGAGCCTACGGCGCAGCCCTGTACGGCATGAAAAAAGCTGTCAAGGGAAACCACAGTACACTCCTGACAGAGCCGGAGATGCGGGCGTTCCATCGGGAAACAGAGAGCCGGAGCTGCGGCCAGTGCGGAAACAACTGCCAGCTGACCGTCAACACCTTCTCCGACGGCGGACGGCTCATCAGCGGCAACCGCTGTGAGCGGCCCATCACCGGCAAGAAGGACGACGGCCGCTGGAATCTGTATGAATATAAGCGGCAGCTGCTTTTAGGCTACAAGCCGGGGGAGAACCGGCGGGGGCGGATCGGTTTGCCCCTGTGTCTGAACTTCTGGGAACTGTATCCCTTCTGGCACACATTTTTCACGAAGCTGGGCTTTCAGGTGGTCCACAGCCCCATGTCCAGCCGGAAGCTGTATCTGGAGGGGCAGGGGAGCATCCCCAGCGACACCGCCTGCTTCCCGGCGAAACTGGCCCACGGCCACATTGAGTTTTTGGCCAAGCTGGGCGTGGACGCCATTTTCTACCCCTGCATGACCTACAACATCGACGAGGGTCTGGGCCAGAACCACTACAACTGCCCGGTGGTGGCCTACTACCCGGAGGTGCTGGAGGGCAACTGTGACTGTCTGAAGAACACGAAATTCATTTATGACTATGTGGGTATCCACCGGCCCCACGATTTCACAAAGAAGATAACCGCCGTGATGGAGCGGGAGTTTGGCCCCATTCCCCATGGGGAGATCAAGGCGGCGGTGGAGGCGGCCTACGGAGAATATGAGCGTCACATGAAGCAGATCCGGGAGAAGGGTGCGGAGATCATGGCCGCCGCCCGGAAGGAGGGGCGCCGGATCATCGTTCTGGCAGGCCGCCCCTACCATGTGGACCCGGAGGTCAATCACGGCATCGACACCCTCATCACCCAATTCGGCGCGGCAGTCATCACGGAGGATTCCGTTTCTCAGCTGGCAGATCCGTTCAAGACCACGGTGCTGAACCAGTGGACGTATCACGCCCGGCTCTACGCGGCGGCGAAGTACTGCTGCTCCCAGCCGGATATGGATCTGGTGCAGCTGGTGAGCTTTGGCTGCGGCGTGGACGCCATCACCACCGACGAGACCCGGGAAATTCTGCGGGAGGGCGGCAAGCTGTATACCCAGCTGAAAATTGATGAGATCACCAATCTGGGCGCGGTGCGTATTCGCTTGCGGAGCCTGTTTGCGGCGTTGGAGGAACAGGAGGAGACCTGATATGGAACAGACCTATCCCCGGTTTACACCGGACATGAAAAAGACCCATAAAATTCTCATTCCCAATATGGCACCGGTGCAGTTCCGCATTCTGGCAGCCAGCATGGAGAACCATGGCTATCAGGTGGAGCTGCTGGGCAACTGCGGCGAGCGGGTGGCGGAGCTGGGACTGAAATACGTCCATAATGACACCTGCTATCCGGCGCTGCTGGTCATCGGCCAGTTTTTGGACGCACTGGATTCCGGCAAGTATGATCTGGACCACACCGCCCTCATCATCACCCAGACCGGCGGCGGCTGCCGGGCGTCCAACTACATTTTCCTGCTGCGGAAGGCTCTGGAAAAGGCCGGCTACGGCAATATCCCCGTGCTGAGCCTGAACTTCTCCGGTCTGGAAAAGGACAGCAGTATGCCCATGGATCTGAAATTCATGCGGCAGGCTCTGGCTGCCATCTACTACGGCGACCTGCTGATGACCCTCCGGGCCCAGACCCAGCCCTATGAGCTGGAAGCTGGGGCGGCGGAGCGGCTGCAAAACAAGTGGCTGGACATTCTCTGCGATGAGGTCCGCCACGATAAGGGCTATTCCGGCCGGGAGATGAAGGCTGTCATGCCGAAGATCGCGGCGGAGTTTGCCGCCATCCCGGTGCGGCGGGTGCCCAAGGTCAAGGTGGGCGTAGTGGGGGAGATCTATGTCAAATATTCCCCTCTGGGCAACAACGAATTGGAAAAGTTTCTGGCCTCTCAGGACTGCGAGGTGAACCTGCCGGGGCTGATGGGCTTCGTGCAGTACTGCGCCTACAACATGGCGGAGACCGTGCGGCTCTACGGTGGCTCTCTGGTGGAGAAAACCGCCGCGGAGGCGGCGCTGGCCCTCATCGCGGGCATGGAGAAGGTCATCATCAAGACCCTCAAGGACGCAGGCTACCATGCCCCCATGCCCTTTAGCGAGCTGATCAAGCTGCCGGAGCAGAGCCACACCATCGGCATGGGCTGCAAGATGGGCGAGGGATGGCTGCTGACGGCGGAAATGCTGGAGCTGGTGCGCTCTGGGTATGAGAACATCGTCTGCGCCCAGCCCTTCGGCTGCCTGCCCAACCACATCTGCGGCAAGGGCATGGTGAATAAGATCCGGGAGCTGTACCCGGAGGCCAACATCACCCCCATCGACTACGATCCCAGCGCCACGCGGGTCAATCAGGAGAATCGAATTAAGCTGATGCTGGCGGTGGCAAGAGAACGTCTGTCGGAGCGGCGGGAGCCGCCTGCCGACTTGCCGAAGGTCCGGACGTCTGTATCTGCCAAGCTTTCCAAACCCAAGTCCCTGTGCGCAAATATCTGATTTTGAAGAGAGTCGCTTCGGCGGCTCTCTTTTTTGCTGCTTACAGGGGACCGGACAGACAAAATTGATGGAATTTGGTTGACCGGGCAAGATAAAAAAGGTATAATAAAATGATTTATTATGAGAAAGTATGTCCCTCGGTGCTTTGCGGGACATGGAGGAGGAACCATCTATGTGGATCGCGGATCAATGGCAGGATTATGAGCTGCTGGATTGCGGCGGCGGTGAAAAGCTGGAACGCTGGGACAAGCAGTATCTGGTGCGTCCGGACCCCCAGGCCATCTGGGAAACGCCCCGGCGTCTGCCGGAGTGGAAACGGGCCAACGCACGGTATCTCCGCAGTCAGACCGGCGGCGGACACTGGGAGAAAAAGGCTCTGCCGGAAAGCTGGCAGGTGCATTATAAGGATCTGACCTTCCAGGTCAAGCCCATGAACTTCAAGCATACGGGCCTGTTCCCGGAGCAGGCGGTGAACTGGGATTTTGTCATGGACAAGATCCGCAAGGCTGACCGTCCCATCCGGGTGCTGAACCTGTTCGCCTATACCGGCGGCGCTACGGTGGCCTGTGCCAAGGCCGGCGCTGCCGTCTGCCATGTGGACGCGGCCAAGGGCATGGTGGCCTGGGCCAAGGACAACGCCCGGCTCTCCGGCCTTTCCGACGCGCCCATCCGCTGGATCGTGGACGACTGCGCCAAGTTCGTGGAGCGGGAGATCCGCCGGGGCAAGACCTATGACGCGATCATCATGGACCCGCCCAGCTACGGCCGGGGTCCCGGCGGCGAGGTCTGGAAGCTGGAGGAGAGCCTGTACCCCTTTGTGAAGCTCTGCGCCGGGGTTCTGTCGGACAAGCCGTTGTTCGTGCTCATCAACTCCTACACCACAGGTCTGGCCCCCAGTGTGCTGGGGTATCTGCTGCACCTGCTGGTGGCGGAGAAGTACGGCGGCACCGTCAGCTGGGACGAGCTGGGTCTGCCGGTGACGGCTACCGGCATGGCGCTGCCCTGCGGCGCCACCGGACGATGGTTTTCTGAGTAATAAACAGATAAACAAGGAGCGGCTATGTTAAAAACGAAGAATAAGCATCTGCGGTATGTGATCACATTTTTTGCGGTCCTGTGTTCTTCGCTGCTGCAGACGTTTGTGATCGAAAGCTTTGTCCATTCCGCCGGACTGCTTTCCGGCGGCTTTACAGGCGTTGCTATTTTGATCGACCGGGCGGCATCGCTTTACGGCGGGACCATCTCCACCTCCCTTGCGCTGGTGGCGCTGAATCTGCCGGTGGCAGTCCTCTGCTACCGCAGCATCAGTCCGAGATTCACGCTTTTTTCCCTTCTGCAAGTAGGCATGACCAGCTTATTCCTGAAATACTTCTCTCTGCCGCCGATTTTCGACGATATTCTGCTCAGCGCGGTGTTCGGCGGCTTCCTTATGGGCATCAGCATCGTGCTGGCCCTGAAGGGAAACGCCTCCACCGGCGGCACGGACTTTATCGCGCTGTATGTCTCCAATAAGACCGGAAAATCCATCTGGTCCTATGTTTTCGTGTTTAACGCCTGTATTTTGTGCATCTTTGGCTATCTGTTCGGCTGGCTGTACGCAGGCTACTCCATCCTGTTTCAGTTTATCTCCACAAAGACGGTGGAAACCTTCCACCACCGCTACGAACGGCTGACGCTTCAGATCACCACCCAAAAGGCGGAGGAGATCATGGCGGCCTATGTGAGCGGGTGCCGGCATGGAATGTCCTGCGTGAAGGCGGTGGGCGGATACAGCCACAAGGATATGAGCGTCCTACACACTGTGATCTCCAGCTACGAGGAGAGCGACATCGTGCACCTGATCTTGCAGGTGGACCCCCATGCGATCATCAACGTGCTCCGCACGGAAAACTTCTACGGCGGCTTTTACCGGGCCCCGTTGGATTGAATATCAAGTTAAATGAGGTATCCGATACATGGATATGATCGAGACCAAGGCTCTGGAATTCGCCTATCCGGCGGAGGAAGGGGAGAAGCCGGTCCTGGCCCTGCGGGGCGTGGAGACGGCCATTGAAAAGGGCAGCTTTGTGGTGGTGCTGGGGCACAACGGCTCCGGAAAATCCACCTTTGCCAAATGCCTGAACGCCATCCTGCTGCCCTGCGGCGGCAAGGTGTACGTGGAGGGCATGGACACCCAGGACGAGGAATGTCTTTTGGAGATCCGCCGCCGGGTAGGCATGGTGTTCCAGAACCCGGACAACCAGATCGTCGCCAACGTGGTGGAAGAGGACGTGGCCTTTGCCCCGGAGAACCTGGGAGTGGCCACGGAGGAGATCCGCCGCCGGGTGGACGATGCCCTGGCCGCCGTGGATATGACCGCCTTTATGACCCACGCGCCCCATCTCCTCTCCGGCGGCCAGAAGCAGCGGGTGGCCATTGCCGGCGTCATCGCCATGGAGCCGGAGTGCATCGTGCTGGACGAGGCCACCGCCATGCTGGACCCCATCGGACGGCAGGAGGTGCTTTCCGCCGTTCATAAGCTGAACCGGGAGAAGGGTATCACCGTGGTGCTCATCACCCACCACATGAACGAGGCGGAGGAGGCGGACCGGGTCATCGTCATGGATGACGGCCGCATCGCGCTGGACGGCACCCCCAAGGAGGTTTTTACCCAAGTGGAGCCGCTGCGGACCATGGGCCTGACGGTGCCAGACACGGTGGACTTGCTGGACCGTCTGCGGAAGGACGGGCTGGACGTACCCCTGGACGCTTTAACGGTGGACGAATGTGCGGCTGCCATTACTGCGGCTCTGGCGAAGAATTGACGGAGGACAGAAGGATTGGAACCGATTCTACAGGTAAAAGACCTGACACATACCTATGGCGCCGGAACGCCGTTCCAGCGCAGTGCCGTGGAGCACATGAGCTTTGATGTGAACGAGGGAGAATTCTTAGGGATCATCGGTCATACCGGCTCCGGCAAATCCACCCTGATCCAGCATCTGAACGGTCTGCTCCAGCCAACGGCAGGAGAGATCCTGCTGCGGGGGAAGAATATCTGGGCGGAGCCGAAAAAGATCCGGGAGGTTCGCTTCAAGGTGGGTCTGGTGTTCCAGTACCCGGAATATCAGCTGTTTGAGGAAACAGTGTACAAGGACATCGCTTTCGGCCCCGCTAATCAGGGAAAAACCGGGGACGAGCTGGATCACGCCGTCCGGGAGGCCGCCAAGTTAGTGGGTATCCGGGACGATCAGCTGGAAAAATCCCCCTTTGAGCTGTCCGGCGGACAAAAGCGCCGGGTGGCGCTGGCGGGCGTACTGGCTATGGAGCCGGAGGTGCTGGTGCTGGA
>OGHE01002234.1_pt1 | contig 10202 bp, 9 predicted proteins | sample 1571431 | NCBI WGS metagenome assembly OGHE01 (sample SAMEA2581966, study PRJEB24529) | metagenome | biome: Human gut stool | place: China | collected 2011 | reverse complement strand
AGGAAATTTCGATGAAATCCCCTATGAAATAAAAATTGTAGAAATTATGCAAAGTAAGAATCTTTCTATAAAAGAAAAGTATTGACGTTTTGTATACAAAGTGTTAGTATTTCAATTAGTCGTCTAATGATTAGTTGTCTAATTAAAAGTATGAAAGCAAAGAAAGGAGCAGACATGAAGAAGTGTGAAGGCATTTACAGTTTGATCGGTAAGGTAAATCATAAGAGTGCAATCTATGGATTTGAACTTTTAAAAGAACAAAATCTGCATCCAAGACAGATGCCGCTTCTGATCCATTTAGGAAAATGCGAGGGATGTACGCAAAAAGAACTGGCAGATAGTCTCAGTATGAAAACGGTCGAATGGGAAATCCTAATGTTAGAAGCACAAAGGAGGGATTTTTCATGACGAAAACAGATTGGTGGGAAACATTTACAAAGACAGGCTGCGTGACAGATTATTTGTCTTACAAGGGAATTGGCAAAGAGGAATATTCCTGTGTGCAGCCGAAAAATAGAAACGTGGGAGAGAGAACACTTGAGTCAGTCAGTAACAGTGACGGGGATGATACTGTCCGCATCACCTATCGGTGAGAATGATAAAAGAATTGTGATTTTGACAAAAGAAAAAGGAAAGATTTCAGCGTTCGCAAAAGGGGCAAGAAGACAGAACAGCCATCTTCTTGGCGCGACGAATCCTTTTTCTTTTGGCGAATTCGTTTTGTATGAGGGAAGAAGTTCCTATAATCTGATGCAGGCAAACATTTCCAATTATTTTATGGAACTTGCAACGGATTTAGAGGGGGCTTACTATGGATTTTATTTTATGGAGTTTGCCGATTATTATACGAAAGAACACAATGACATAATAACCAGAACCGCAAACCCGGTGCGCCTGCCCCCGCGGCCAGCGCCCCGCAGGCAGCGGCGGAAAAACCACAGCCCCAGCACCGCAAGCCGCAGCGCCGCGGTGCCCCGCAGCCCCAGCAGGCTGCAGCGAGCAATGCGGTGAATGCAGTAGCTCCGGCCCCGGTGCAGCGCCCCCGCAGCCCGCAGCGCCGCAGCTATAAGCAGCATTATTATGATGCTTCCACCCCGGCTGTTCCCATGCACATCTGCCCGCTGGGCGGCCTGGGCGAAGTTGGCAAAAACATCACCCTGTATGAATGCCAGGGCGATATGATCCTGGTGGACTGCGGCTTGGTGTTCCCGGATTCCGATATGTTCGGCGTGGACCTTGTCATTCCGGATTTCACCTATGTATTGGAAAATAAGGACCACATCAAGGGCCTGTTCATTACCCATGGCCACGAAGACCATATCGGCAGCCTGCCGTATCTGCTCAAAAAGTTCAACGTGCCCATTTACACTGCACGTTTGACCATTGGCCTGATCAAAAACAAGCTGGAGGAGCACGGTCTTGCCTCCAGTGCAGAGTTCCATGAGATCCGTCCCCGCCAGAAAGTGCGCCTTGGCTGCTTTACGGTGGAGCCCATCCATGTCAACCACTCTATCCCGGATTCTCTGGCGTTTGCCATTGACTGCCCGGCAGGCACCGTGCTGCATACCGGCGACTTCAAGATCGACTACACGCCGCTTTCCGGCGATGCCGTTACCGACCTTTCCACCATTGCGGAGTATGGCCGCCGCGGCGTGCTGGCTTTGCTGGCGGATTCTACCAACGCGGAGCGCCCCGGCTTTACGGCAACCGAACAGACTGTGGCCGAAGGGGTGCGCAGCCTGTTTGCCCGCGCCAAAAACCGCCGCATTATCGTGGCAACCTTTGCTTCCAACATCTACCGCATCCAGCAGATCATTGACCTGGCCATTGAGTATGGCCGCAAGGTGGCCGTCAATGGCCGCAGCATGGTTTCCAACACCGAAATGGCGCGGGAGCTGGGGTATCTGCATGCGCCGGATAATGTGCTGATCGATATCGAGGAGATCAACAAATACCCACCGGAAAAGGTTGTCCTTATCACCACCGGCAGCCAGGGCGAACCGCTGTCCGCTCTGTCCCGTATGGCGCAGGCCAGCCACCGTACCGTCAAGGTCGGCCCTACTGACTTTATCATTATCTCGGCCCGCCCCATCCCCGGCAACGAAAAGACCGTGACCAAGGTGGTCAACGGCCTTCTGGCCCTGGGCGCAGAGGTCATTTACGAAAACATGTACGATACCCATGTTTCCGGCCACGCCTGCCAGGAAGAGCAGAAGCTGATGCTGACCCTTGCCCACCCGCAGTATTTCCTGCCGGTTCACGGCGAGTTCAAGCAGCTCAAGCGCCACGCCGAAACGGCGGAGCACCTGGGCTATATCCCCAAGCAGAATATTTATATTGCTGAAAATGGCCAGAACATCCGTCTTTCCCGCGATGGCATGGCAGTGGAGGGCACTGTGCCCGCCGGTGCCGTGATGGTGGATGGCTATGGCGTGGGCGATGTGGGCAATGTGGTCCTGCGTGACCGCCACCACCTGTCGGAGGACGGTATCATCATCGTTACCGCAGCCGTGGATGGCAGCACCGGCCAGCTGCTTTCCGGCCCGGATCTGGTTTCCCGCGGCTTTGTCTATGTGCGGGAAAGCGAGGAGCTGATGGACGGTGCCCGCGTGCAGGTTGAAATGGCCCTTGACCGCAGTATGGCGGATAACATGCACGACTGGGCCAGCGTGAAATCCCGCGTGCGGGAGGCGCTTTCCAGCTATATCTACCGCAAAACCAAGCGCAGCCCCATGATTTTGCCCATTCTGATGGAAGTTTGATCCAAACCATATCTGACCGTGACCGCCTGCCCCACATTGCAGGCACCGAGGAACGATGATGAAAAACAAGCTAAGACGTGATATCTTTGTCATTATCTTTTTGCTGCTCGTTGCGTGCATCGCTCTGGCTGTGCCGCTGGCGTTCAGCAACCCGCGCTGGCTGCTGGCACCGGCGCTGCTTGTAGTGTTTGCGTTGGTGGTGGCGGTGCTTGGCATCCGCCGGCTGCGGCGCTTTGTGGCCGATATGCTGTGCGGGACCAACTTTGAGGGCAGCAAGACCCAGTATTCGCTGGCGGATTTTTCCATCCCCACTGCCCTGATTGCCGAAGGCTCCGTGGTGTGGTATAATCCGGCCTTCCGGGAGCAGATCCTGGCGGGGCAGGATGCCCTGCTGGCTGCACCGGACCGCCTGATGACCGGCATTGACCTTTCCGTCTGTGCCCGCGCCCACGGCCAGGACCTGACCATTGACGAAAACCGCTACACGGCCTATGCCACAACCAGCCGCAGCAGCAAAACGGGCACATTGCTGTTTTTGGTCAACGATACGTTCTACAAAAACACGCTGGATGAATACACTGCCAGCCGCCCGGCTTACCTGATTATTGGGGTGGACAGCTATGACGAGCTGTTCAACGATATGAAGGACTCTGAGCAGGCGCACGAGCTGGAGGCCATCAACACCCTGCTGGAAGAATACATCGGCCGCACGACCGGTTTCCTGCGCAAGGTGTCCAACAGCCGCTATATTGCGGTGGTGGAAGAGCGGGATATCCGCTGGATGATGGAAGAACGCTTTGATATTCTGGATAAAGTGCGTGCGTTGCACCCCGGCGGAATGCTCACCCTTTCCATCGGCGTAGGCCATGGCGGTGCTACTATGCAAGAATGCCAGGAGATGGCCCGCGAAAGCATTGATATTGCCTTGGGCCGCGGCGGCGACCAGGCTGCCGTGAAAACAGTCGATGGCTTTGAGTTCTTCGGCGGCATTTCCCATGGGGTCGAAAAGCGCAGCCATGTGCGCAGCCGCATCATTGCCAACGCCCTGGCAGACCAGATCCGCCAGAGCGACAGCGTCATTATCATGGGCCACCGCCAGAGCGATTTGGATGCCATCGGCTCCGCCATCGGTTTGCTGCGCATGTGCAAAATGTGCGATGTGCCTTCGGTCATCGCAGTGCGCAGCAAGGCAACGCTGGCGGGCCAGCTGCTGGATGTGTTCAACGAGGCGGGAGAGGACCACAACTTTATTGAACCGGAAGAAACCTATAAGCTCATCACCCCCAAAACCCTGCTGATCGTAACCGATACATACCAAAAGCGCCTGCTGGAAGACCAAAAGATTTACGAAAAATGCAGCCGCGTGGTTGTTATCGACCATCACCGCATGGCGGTAGGGCATATTGATAACCCGATCCTTTTGTATCATGAACCCTTTGCTTCCAGCGCCAGCGAGCTGGTGTGTGAACTGCTGCAATTCATGCCCGCCCAAAACAACATCACCCAGTTGGAAGCCCAGGCGCTGCTGTCTGGCATCATGCTGGATACCCGCAGTTTTGCGCTGCATGTCGGCGTGCGTACCTTTGAGGCTGCCGCCTGGCTGCGCAGCCGCGGGGCCGAAACCGCCGCGACCAAGCGCCTGTTCAATATTTCCAAAGAAGAATACGAAGCCCGCGCCGCTATTGTGGAGGGCGCTTACCTCTACAAAGGCTGCGCTATCGCCACTTCGGATGAGCTTGACCCCGCCATGAGTGTGGTTCTGCCCATGGCAGCCAATGACCTGCTGACCATCAACGGCGTGGATGCCAGCTTTGTGGCAATCGCCAAAAACGGTGGGGTCAACATCTCCGCCCGCAGCATGGGGGCGCTGAACGTACAGGTCATTCTGGAGCCCTTAGGCGGCGGCGGCCACCTGACGATGGCCGGTGCCCAGCTGCGTGATTGTACCGTAAAGGAAGCCGAAGCCCGCATCCGCGCGCAGATCGACGAATACCGCGCCAACCAGGAATGCCAGGAAGAACTGGTGGGTGCAGTTTAACAAATTAAATTATCAGCGAATCCCTGCCAATGGCAGAAAATTATATCAATTACTACATAGAGAGGGGAACCACCACGATGAAAGTTATTCTCAAACAGGATGTCAAGAGCATTGGTAAAAAAGATGAAATCCATGAAGTGTCGGACGGTTACGCCCGCAACTTCCTGTTCCCGCGCGGTCTGGCTGCAGTGGCCGATGCTGACGCTGTGAACACCGCCCGCACCAAGAGCGAAGCCAAAGCCCACCATGAAGCCGAAGCTAAGGCTGCTGCTGAAGAACTGGCTGCCAAGATCAAGGGCCAGATCGTTTCTGTCAAGGTCAAGGGGGGCGCTTCCGGCAAGCTGCACGGCAAAGTGACCGCAAAGGAAGTTGCCGAACAGTTGTACAAGCTGACCGGCACCGAAATCGACAAGAAAAAAATCGAAATGCCCGCCAGCATCAAGGAGTTTGGCAGTTATGATGCCAAAGTCCGCCTGCATGTGGGTGTTGTGGCCGCGTTCAAGGTCAAGGTCGAGGAGGCTCCGCTGTAATTGGCAGGGGGGTCTTGTAATTACATTCCAACAAAAACGGCAGGGAGGTGCCTGAATGGCAAACAATGAATTAAGCTTGTCCAGCCTGGGCATTCAGCTGCCGTATAACATGCAGGCGGAACAAAGCGTGCTTGGCGCAGCGCTGATGGATGAAACCATCCTGAACCGCCTGATCACCGAGATGGACCCCGATATGTTCTATTCGGAGCAGAACCGGGCCGTCTATGAGGAAATGCGCCGCCTGTTCAGCGAAAGCGAAGCGGTGGACGTTATCACTCTGGTGGACTCTCTGGCTCAGAACGGTGTGTTCAAGGGCGCAGATGATGCCAAAGTGTACATTACCCGCATTGCGGAAACCGTCCCGGCGATTTCCAACGTCGATTCTTACATCAAGATCGTCAAGGAAAAATATCAAACCCGCCGTCTGATCGAAGCAGCCCGCGATATCCTGCAGCAGTCCAGCGAGGAATCCGATTCTGACCTGCTGCTGGAAAGCGCCGAGCAAAAGCTGTACGATATCCGCAACGGCCAGGACCGCTCCGGCGTTAAAACCATTCAGGAGTCTATCCTGGAAGTTATTGATACCATGCAAAAGCTGTCCGGTGCGGACCGCGATAAATTTGCCGGTATCCCCACAGGCTTCAACTATCTGGATAATATCCTGACCGGCCTTGGCCGTTCGGACCTGATTATTCTGGCGGCCCGCCCCGGTATGGGCAAAACCAGTTTTGCGCTGAACATTGCTACCAATGTGGCCCGCCTGCAAAAGATACCGACCGTCATTTTCAGCTTGGAAATGACCTGCGAACAGCTGACCGACCGCATCCTTTCCAGCACCGCAGGCATTGACAGCCAGGCATTCCGCACCGGCCGCCTGAACAACTCCGACTGGAACGACTTTGCCAATGCAACGTCACTGTTGTATAACGTTCCCATTTACATGGATGATTCCTCCGGTATTTCGGTGCCGGAAATCAAGGCAAAAATCCGCCAGATCAACCAGGATCCCAAACGGGATAAGATCGGTCTGGTCATCATCGACTATTTGCAGTTGATGCAGTCCGCCAAGCGCACCGAAAGCCGTGTGCAGGAAATCAGCGATATCACCCGGAACCTGAAAATTATGGCCAAGGAACTGAACGTTCCTGTCATTGCGCTATCCCAGCTTTCCCGTGCTGCCGAAAAAACAGCGGGTCGCTCGGACCACCGCCCCCAGCTTTCAGACCTGCGTGATTCCGGCTCTATCGAACAGGATGCGGACGTGGTGCTCTTCCTGTACCGCGCTGCCTATTACAATTCCCAGAACGGCGAAACCGAACAGGCGAACGAAAACGAAGCCGAATGTATCGTGGCCAAAAACCGCCATGGCGAAACCAGTGTGGTCCGCCTTGGCTGGGATGGCGCCCATACCCGGTTCAGCAATCTGGACGAGATCCATGAACAGTACTGACGCAGACAATTCATTGCAAAACCCAGTAAACACGATGGAACAAACCTTGCTGGCCTATTGCCGCCGGCAGGGTTTGTTTCGGTTGGGGGACCGTGTCATCGTTGCCTGCTCCGGCGGGGCGGATTCGATGGCGCTGCTCTGTTTTCTGCTGCGCTGCAAAGCGGAACTTGGCATCACCGTCATGGCGGCCCATGTGGACCACGGAATCCGGGGCGAAGCTGCCCATGCGGATGCCCGCTTTGTGGCGGAGTTCTGCCGCACGCATCATGTGCCGTTCTTTTTGTACGATGCCGCTGCCAGCGGGGTGCAGATTCCCCCAAACCCCAGCGAGAACTGGGCGCGCAGCCTGCGCTATACCTGGTTTGATGCGCTGGCCGCACAGCAGCATGCCTGCATTGCCACAGCGCATACGTTATCTGACCAGGCGGAAACGGTGTTGTTCCGCATGGCGCGCGGTACCGGCCTGCACGGCATGGCGGGTATTCCGGCGGTACGGGGCGTGTACCGCCGCCCATTTTTGTGCCTGACAAGGAGCGATACCACGGCATACTGCGCCGCCCTTGGGCAACACTATGTTCAGGACGAAAGCAATTTCAGCGATGCCTATGCCCGCAACCGTATCCGCCATTATGCTGTTCCGGCGCTGCAAACCATCAATCCGGCGGCAGAGCGGGCCGTGGGGCGGCTGTGCAACCAGCTGCAGGAGCTGAACATCTGGCTGGAAAACCTGGCCGAAAAACTGCTGGCGCAGGCTGCCTGCGGGGGCGGGTACAGCATCCCGATTCTTGCCGCGGCGGATGCCCCGGTGCTGGCTGCTGCCCTGCGCATGCTGGCAGCCCGCGCGCGTGACCCTGAAGAAAAATATGTGCAGGCTCTTGCGGCCATTGTTCGGCAGGGCAGCGGTGCGGTACAACTGACGCCGGATGCCTGCTGGACCGCGGCAAACGGCATTTTGCACTGCCGCTCAGTGCTAAAAATGCAGCCGGAAGCCATTCCCGCGCCGCACCAGCAGCTAAAAACCGGCGTTTACTGCCTGCCAGGGGGCTATGAGCTGGAGATTCAACAACTAAATTATGAAGTTTTTTTGAAAAATCCATCATTTTTGAAAAAAGACTACACCTATTGTGCAGATTATGCTAAAATAAATAAGAATATTTTTGTGAGGACCCGCCAACCCGGCGATACGTTCCGCCCGGCGGGACGTCACGTTGGCAAAACGCTCAAAAAATATCTGAATGAGACAAAAGTTCCTGTGGCTGAACGGACGCTGATGCCGCTGCTGGCCTGCGGTAGCCAGGTGCTTTGGCTGTGGGGGGCAGGCTTTGCGGACGGTTTGTCCCCGGATGATGGGACAAAGCAGATCCTGTTGATTCGGCAAAGCCGCCAGCCTGCGGCCCCGGAGCAGGAACAAGATCATAATATTGGAGGAACAGATCATGCATGATATGAACAATGATATCGCCAAGGTTTTGATTTCGGAAGAGCAGCTGCAGGCCAAGGTGGCTGAATTGGGGGCACAGATCAGCCGCGATTACGAGGGCAAAGATTTGTTGCTGGTGTCTATCCTGAAAGGCTCCGTGGTGTTCATGGCCGATTTGATGCGCGCCATCACGGAACCCTGCAGCATTGACTTTATGGTGGTTTCCAGCTATGGCGGTGCCAACACCACTTCTACGGGCCTTGTCAAGATCGTCAAGGACCTGGATCAGGATCTTTCCGGCAAGGATGTTCTGATCGTGGAGGATATTCTGGATACTGGCGTCACGTTGTCTCACTTGGTGCCCATGCTGAAATTGCGCCGCCCCAACAGCGTGCGCCTGTGCACCATCCTCAGCAAGCCCAGCCGCCGCAAGGTGGATATTGAGCCGGACTACTGCGGTTTTGAAGTGCCCGATGAATTTGTTGTGGGCTATGGCCTTGACTATGACGAAAAGTACCGCAACCTGCCGTATGTCGGCGTGTTAAAACCGGAAGTATATTCCAAATAAAATTCTGTCTTGGCAGAATAACCAATCGCCCGCCGTTTTGGCGGATTTTGACAGGGAGTTGATTTTTTGCAGCACAAACCGCGTTTCAGCGGCATTATCATTGCCGCTGTCCTGATGGTGGCAGCACTTGTGATGATCTCCAGCTATTCCAGCCTGTTTGGCTCCAGCAAGAGCACCATGATGTTGTCCGAAGCCATGGGGTACTTTGAATCCAATCAGGTCACCTACTTTAACCTGGACCTGAACACCGGCGTTATCGAGATGAGCGTGAAAGAAGGTGAACATCCGCTGCCGGAATCCGGCACGTCCAGCGAAACATCCAACGGCCTGCTTGCAGAAATTTACGGCGATGGCACCGATGCTTACGCCCCCAAGAACGGCGGGGCAGCGGTCATTACCTACAAGCTGCCATATCCTTCTTATTTCCTGCAATTCTACCTCAAGGATTATATCGACCAGTATAATGCAGCCAACCCGGATGCGCCCATGCAGTACGATATGGTCGCCGTTAAGACCAACGTGCCCTGGTTTGAGATCATCCTGTACGCCTTTATGATCGGCAGCGTGGTGCTGCTCTTCATGTCCATGTACCGCGGCGGTGCCGGTGGCGGCGGCCTGATGAATGTTGGCCGTGCCAAGGTCAAGGACCAGCAGGAAGGCCAGCGCAAGGCAACCTTTGCCGATGTTGCCGGTGCGGATGAAGAAAAGGCTGAACTCCAGGAAGTGGTTCAGTTCCTGAAAGCACCGGAAAAGTTCAACTCCCTGGGGGCGCGCATTCCCCACGGCGTTCTGCTTGTCGGCCCTCCGGGCACCGGCAAAACGCTGCTGGCCCGTGCCTGTGCAGGCGAGGCCGGCGTTCCGTTCTATGCCATCTCCGGTTCCGACTTTGTGGAAATGTATGTCGGCGTCGGCGCATCCCGTGTGCGCGATTTGTTTGAAAAAGCCAAAAAGACAATGCCCTCCATCATCTTTATTGATGAGATCGATGCCGTGGGCCGTCAGCGTGGTGCCGGCCTTGGCGGCGGGCATGACGAGCGCGAGCAGACCCTGAACCAGCTGCTGGTTGAGATGGACGGCTTTGACGCCAACGACGGCGTTATCGTGATGGCGGCCACCAACCGCGCCGATATTCTGGATAAGGCTCTGCTGCGTCCCGGCCGTTTTGACCGTCAGGTTTATGTTGGTCTGCCGGATGTGAAGGGCCGCGAGGAGATTCTGCGCGTTCACACCAAGAACAAGCCCCTTGGCCCCGATGTCAGCCTGAAAACCATCGCCAAGTCCACCGCGGGCTTCTCCGGTGCCGACCTGGAAAACCTTGTCAACGAAGCTGCCCTGCTGGCTGCGCGCAAGGGCAAAAAGGCCATCACCGATCCCGAAATCGAGGAAGCTTCCATCAAGGTTGTGGCTGGCCCCGAAAAGAAGAGCCGCGTTGTG
>OGHE01002232.1_pt1 | contig 10204 bp, 6 predicted proteins | sample 1571431 | NCBI WGS metagenome assembly OGHE01 (sample SAMEA2581966, study PRJEB24529) | metagenome | biome: Human gut stool | place: China | collected 2011 | reverse complement strand
AGAAAAGCCACCTGCAATTGGCCATTACCGTCTCTTCGAGATTCTGAGCTTTACCTGCTCTATTCTTTTTAATATTGCTATGACCACTATTAGAAATATTCTGCGATATCTTTGCACCTGCATAAAGGATGAACTCCGATTTGCTAAGCATTCGCCCTGTTCCGTAGCAAAATGAGTTGTTAAAAATCAACAGATCAGGAACATACCCAGCCGACAAGCCGTAATCTGCAATCTGAGAATTATTGCTAAGATAATTATTCACTTTTTCAACGGGAACTTTTGTTTTTTTGATGACGGATGTGTTATTCTCCCGAATATCAAGAGAAAACTTCTTCAACACATCGAACAAGTCATCTATCTCTTTCATGGGAATGTTCAATTTGATCAGAACGAGGGATATGTCACGCTCAGTGACATACCCTTTCTCTGAATAAATTTCTGCTATATGGGGAATAGCATCCTTGTAAGTCATAAGATCACCTTATCCAAATTTACTGCATAATTGCAGGAAACTCTCTCTGTCTACATCAAATGAGCCTCGATTTTTCATTTCATCAAGAAAATCAAAGAACCTGGTAAGATAGTCCTTTGGGAGTGCGTTATCACCCATAATTTTATCATAGATAATGTCTACGCCGCCACGCATATAGCTGTTAAAGCGTTCTTCGTCCTCTTTCGTATTATTACCGGAAAATGCTTTTTCCACACGTTTCTGTACATCAGGTTCATATTCCTTATCAAGGAGCATGATAGTACTGAACACATACATGATATCTGCCTTATTAGTAACAAGCTGACCAACAAAAACTTTACGCTCTTTGTCGTTCGATTTATCAACAACGGGTCGCTTTTGATATAAAAAACCAACTATCGGAGCTAACATCATCAAATCAACGGTACGTGGGAGGATTCTGTCACCCTTGTCATTGTACGGCTCTGACAGCTTTATCGCTTTCTCAGCATGAGTGCCTTGAAATCTATATTCCGAATCAAACATTTAGCCCCTCCTTAATCTCGGTCTCAACCGATGTTTTCTTGACAAATGTATATGCATTGCCTGTTTTATCGAACATATGCCTATGTGCAATTTCACCATCAGTGTCTTTGATAAAGATAATAACCTGTTCACAGATATCGGGAATAGTTTCACACACAGTCTGTATACGCTTCTTGTCGAAAGCAGACAGCGGTGCATCCATTACAAGGGGATAAGCCTCGGAGGACATCTTCTTCTTATCTTCGTCCTTGTCTTTTTCAAAATCCTTTGCGGTCTGAATCACACCCACAATGAAAGCAAACACAACGGAAATGCTCTGTGCTGTCGAAGTCTCAACTGAATCAGTCAGGTTTTCTACATCGTTTACACGAGTTGTAATGTTATACTTTTCGTCGATCTCAAGAGTAAGATCTGCCGAATAAATCTTGTAAAACAAATCATTGATTATTTTCTGAAGATATGCGCGAACTTTTTTCTCCTGTACGTCATATTCCTTTTTAAGAAGTTCATATAACGCATCAGCATAGCTTTTATAAAGCAGAATCTTCCTATTGTTTTCGCTCATAGCGGCGATACGGTCACGCTCCGTATGTCTGTCACTAATGCTCTTAGATAAGCTGTCCTCCTCTATTTTCAGTTCCATCAGCTCATCTTCAATCCTATTAAGTGCATTATCCAAAGAATGCAGTTTCTTTCTTAGTGCTTCAATATCCTGCATTTTATCGAGTTGCTGTTCAATATTTTCAATTTCCTCGGAGATTTCATCAAGGCGATCATTACAGCGGTCAATTTCACGAAGTTGATTGCTGACATACTCATAAAGATCCTGAGCATTGCTGACTCTTGTACGACTATCCGTTACATAGCTATCGACCATGTTTCCTACTGACTTAGGAGGAATGTAATCGAGCAATTTCTTAAGTTCCTGTTCTGCATCGGAGCCAGCAGTGATTTCCGCACCACACAAGCAATGCTTGTGCTTTAAGAGAAACGCAATTGTCTTATCGTTAATGAAAGGCACCGTCTTTTCTGAAAGGTCAGACGATGAAAGCATTTCCACAGCATCAGCGGACAATCCTTGTACAAAGAAATTGAGATAGTTCTTACTGAAAAAGTTAAAAACGGTAGAGGTAGCATTGTCGATTTTTGTAGTCAACAGATCTCGTTCCTCTTCGAGTTTCTTCTTCTGCTGCATAATAGCTTCACTATTCTTATTACGCTCAATTTGAGCAATAAGGGAGTCATGTTCCTCCTGATACTTAGGCTTTTCTGTCTCTAACTCAACAATTCGTGCTTGGCAATCTGTAAGTTTTTCTTCAAGCACTGATATTTCATCGTTAATATCTTTAAGCTTGTCATTGCCATCAGCACTGAAATTACTTGTGAGTTTTGCATAAACCGAGTTCTTGTTTTTTTTAGTGTTACCATTTTTGGGATCATGGTCAAGATGCCTCAACGCATTTACATAGGTGTACAGACCAAGAATTCTGCGAACGGCGGCAGCAAATTCATTACTCTTTCCAGATTGAATTTCATCACCGATTCGTTCAACACGCTCGCCATCAAAGAGAAAGTATTTTGACAGATCCTCTGGGAGAATGCCGTCAATTTTCCTTTTGATCATTCCATCGTGGGTAATGGTCTTAGTTTGGCCGTCGGTTTCAAGATACGTGAGTTTGCATACTCCACCATTTGACTTTAAAGTTTTTCCATCGCTCAACATTTTATAGGTCATTGTACGGCACAATGTGTATTCTACACTTCCATGGGTAAACACCAACTCTACGATAGTATCCGATGTCTGTCCAATCTGCATATCCGGCTTGCTTGCCTTTGAAAAAATTTCCTCGTCCTTAAAAGCGGTTTTGTTATAGAGACACCATGTAAACGCCTGTGCGAGAGATGTCTTTCCTGTTCCGTTTTCTCCCATGATAATGGTGACATTCTTCTGTAGGTCAGTTGAGAATCCAATTGTCACCTTGTCCTTGAATTGACGGAAGTTTTGCAAAGTTATTTGTTTGAATAGCATTCCGTTTCCTCCTTGATGATATCAATGATCCTATCTGCCATATCCGAATCGTTTCGTTCATTGTTCTCAAGATTCGACTTCTCGGCTAACAATACTCTGTTTGCAATAAGAGCCAGTGTCTCCATATTGACTTCCTGTTCATTCATCATAATCAAGCTCCTCATCGTAGCCGAAATCCTCCGGCAATCCATATTCTTCGCGTATCTCGTCAAGCAACTTTGTACTCTCCAAGTAGTTATCGGCAAGCCTTGCAAACTCATGTGCTCTTGCAATTTCGTTTTTCACCATGGCAAGTGAGTTCTTTCGTTCGTCATCAGATAAATAGTAGGAACTGCCAAGATATGTGGGCAAGGTAATAAAGTCATATATCTCAGCAAATTTCTTTCCTGGTGCTAAACGAAGAACACGACCTCTTCTCTGTATATATTCTTTAGGATTAGTTGTACTTGCAAGAATAAACGCTGTCGTAATGCTCGGAATATTTACACCTTCGTCAAGACACTTTATCGCTACTAATGCTTGCAGATTATCGCCATTCATGAATTCTTGCTTCAGCACTTCACGCTGTTCCATATCTTCCGATGATGTAAACCTTGCCACTCGCATACCCAATCCGTTTCCAAGCATATCGGTAACTGCCTCTATTTGACGAATATCTTCATCTGCTATGTCGCTGTTTTCCTTTGTGTAATCATGTAACGATGTAGCACCGCAATAAACAAGTATATGATACTTTTCTTTGTAATCAGTGATAACATTACGCAATGCTTCTATTTTATTTTCCGCTCCGGCAACGATCCTTGCACGTTTCATTGCTAATATCTTACCCCTTGAATTAAGTCGAGTCTTTCCGCTTTTTGTTTTTTCCAAGCACTTTCCCAATGCCTTAGTGAGTGCTATATAACTCTCCAGTTCCTCTAAGGTAAGCGATATAGTTATCGGATAATACTTATATCGTGTCAGTTTCTTTTCCTTGATAGCACGCTCTAAGTCATAACTGATACACTTTTCCCCGAAATAATCATACAGTTTTTTTGTTCCTTCAATATCTCCATGCCTGTCAAGAGTCGCTGAAAGAGCCAAACGATATTTATATTTAGGGTTCAACAACTTACTCAAATATGTTGCACCGAAATTATGTGCCTCATCTACAATAAACAAGCAATTTTCGTAAATTCGACTCAACAGATCCTGTGTTCTTTCAAGAGCAAATGTGGCATTGGTGCAGATAAAGCAGAAAAATTCTTTGCCCTTCGTATGTATCTTTTGACTGCGAATGGCACTCTCCAATAATCTTGGCCAATTCTTCTGTGGAGACTGGCTGTAACCGATGATGGGTTTAATATTGAATTTCTCAATATCTTCGACCCATTGCTCCACGAGATGCTGGTAGGGGCATACGATTATCACAGCCAGTTTTCCGTTCAAGTCGTCTGACAGTCTTGTAATAGCACCTAATCCGGTAAGAGTTTTGCCCGTTCCTGTCGCCATATCAAATATTCCTCTATAGGAATTTCCTACCCAATTTTGAATGGCCTCCTCTTGATAATCATACAGCGATAAATCAAGAGGCTGGCAAGGAAGATACGGCAGTACTTTTCTCTTACGCATATCAGAAAGAGTCAGTGGGAACTTTGTCTCAAATGAACTATAGTCGATTTTATCACGCAAATATCTCCTAATAAACTCTTCAGACAGCTCAGGAAAATCAATAATTTCAATACCTGATTCCGTATTATTCCAAATGGAAAGGAATGCATTTTTTTTGCCCTTTGCCCGTTCTTTTTCATATTCGTTTTCCCAAGAGCGGAAGACATCTATTGTCTCATAATTCAAATTAAGAGCGGTATTGGTCTCATTCATAGAACCCGAAAAGGCAACCATATCGCCTAAATCATCACTGATGATACCGAGCTTTTCGTGATACAGTCCAATATTGTTTGCATTCTCACAAACAGCGATTTTGATACTTAACAATCCATCTGCAATCATATTGGCAAGAAGGTTAAGTCGTTCAGATTCAAATGCATCATGTGGGTTATGCATATTCGTTATAACTGATTCTTTGATACACTCTTCACGACGTTTATATCCTTCTCGTATGGCATCATAATCCTCCTCACTTAATATTGGGGAGGCTACAAGCCTTATCGTTCCGCCATTTCTTGCTAAGCCCTCAATTCCGTAAGAAATACTTGCAAGAACAGTGGAAGAAAAAAATCCAACTGCACGATCATACAACTTACCCTCACCAAGCGACGGCACTATAAACTCTCTTGCAATGTCTTGTTTAAGAGAACGATATTCAATTTCTATCTTCAAATCTCTAAGTGGCATATGCTTACCTCCGCTCTTTCATAAAAAATGGCCGTCTAACTGTTCTCTCGTATATAATCCAATGCCCGTATCAACATATCAAATTCATCATCATTGCTGAAATAGCTGACGCTAAGTCTTACTGTGCCTGCCGGGAACGTACCGAGGAATTTATGCGCATAAGGCGAACAATGTAGTCCCGAGCGGAATGCGATTCTGTATTTGCTCAATACTTGCCCTATCTCATCACTACTATATTCATCAAAAAGACACGATACCAACCCCACTTGATTTGTAGGTTGAAGAGTCTTAATGTTGTTGTATCTGTCCAGTATCTCTAAAAGCCGCAGTTTGTTTTCTTCCTCTTTTTGATGGATCTTATCTATGCCGATCTCTAAAAGCCATTTCAGGGAAGCATTTAAGCCTGCAATCGCAGTTGAACTGTGACTGCCTGCTTCAAAGCGCTCAGGAGAATGTTTCGGCATATCCTGCTTGGCAGATTCGATACCCGTGCCGCCATATATCAATGGAGCGAGTATGTCAGGAGATTGACATATAAATCCGGATATTCCGAGCGGTCCGTACAGCGTTTTATGTCCTGCAAATACTACATAGTCATATATAGAACTGCTGATGTTTGTATCTATCAATCCTGCGGTCTGACACATATCAGCGACTGTTGTGGCATTGTATCTTTTTGCTGATGTGAATATTTCCTTGAGCGGTGCAACACCACCTGTCACATTACTTGCATGGGAGATTATAACATGATCAGGTGATTTTCTCCTGAATTGTTCCTCTATTTCGATTAAATCAAATTCTAAGGTCGTTCTATTTACAGCCAACTGTTCAATACGAATATCATTGATAGCAGCAATATGATGTAATAAGCGTGTTACCGCATTATGCTCAAACGGAGAAATATATACAGTGCTCCCACTCGGTACAGTAGTAGGAGTCAGTATAATGTTAAAGGCTTCTGTCGCAGTGTTTGTAAATACGACTTTTTTATTTGAGCAGTGAAACAACTGTAATAACAATTCTCTTGTTTCATCTGCTATATGTGCAGCTTTGGCGGACAGCAAATGTTGCCCTCTGCCCATACTTACACCGAAGTTCCTCGCACAATGATCCATTGCCGTATACACGCACTCAGGCTTAGGGAAAGTCGTTGCCGCATTGTCAAAATATGCTATCTTTTCGTTCATTTCTTATCCTCAATCAGCAAAGGCTCTCCAAAATCTCAAAAAGAACCTGTCGTTTTTCTTGTTCAGTGATTGACTGTCCCATATCGGCTATCGCACCCGTAATATCACGGTACAGCAATTCTGCACGGCGACTGTACTCAATGCGGTCAAAACTCTTGACTATTTCTTCACCATTGACGTCCATCGTTACGATCTTGTACTGCTTTCCTTTGATCTCGCTGTGCTGATCCGCTTGGCTATCATATTCCTCAATAGTATCCTTAAAACTTTTCAGCGATTTTATAAAGCTATCAAGTATGGAATTGCTCCAATCATCTATACGCAATCCCGAAACTGCCTTTGCTATCCTTTCGGCAAATGTCTTATCATTATTTGTGACTGTGGCGATCATGCTCAAAATTGCGTTCTCATTATTTGCAAATAAATGCTGTGTCGTATTCTTTGAAAGACCGTTGTACCAATCGGTCAGAATTGTTTTCAGCGATGCCGCTTTATTTTCTCCAAAGATCTCTGTTACTTCTCGAATGATCCTTTTTATCAACTCCGACTTTGCTTTATCCAGTTCAGCTTTACAACTGTTGACTTGATCAGACACAGCACTGTTTACTGTTTCGCTGTCAAGTGCTTTAGGTATTTGTATCATCAAGTAATCTCTTGCGTTCGTTTTGGGCTGTCGCAGTATAGAGAAAAAGCTTCGATGTTTCTTGCTGATCGACTTATCGTTAGAATAGCTCTGCTTCATCTCCTTAGCACACTTCGGCAATGCAAGATACCACCGATCAATTGCACCTACAATATATGCAAAGCTGTTCAGAGTACGCTCCTTGTCAACGATGTATTCGGCAAATATTTCTTCAAGCACCGAGAGGTAGTCCATCTTATCCTGATTCCAATTTTCCATAAGAACGGAATAAGCCTCCGGGCGTTCATTTATACTGTTTAGTGTATCAGCATTTATTTTTACCTCATATTCGCCTGACTTTATGATCAGATCTTTCTTCATGGAACGCAATACCACGGCAATGTATACGGGAATAGTTCCTTTTTTCATACCGATACCGTTTTTATAGTCGATTAGCATATCATAGAGTTCGGAAAATGAACGCTCACCCATTTGGGCTGTGGAGGTCAAAAAGCTGTGTATCTCCTGTAATACATGATGTATGCTTTTTTCTGCTGTATCAATACTGATAGCAAGTTTGTCGTCCTCTTTTGTTGTCAGAATACCGGTCTGTATCAGAGTGCTGCGCATGAAAGATACGTCCTGTCCGGTACCTGTCAGTCCCATGTTGTTTTGAAGGTCGGTATTATCTAAGATTGCTGTAACGAGCTTAGAACGGCTTGTCACTGCGACACCCGGTAATCTATCCTTGTTAATGCTCTCGTTGTTGATAATCGGTGTGTATGGGTAGACCGTATCACAGATCTGCGACAGTAATTCGGTCAATTTTGAACGACGAGTTATCTTTATTTCCTTTGTTTGATAGAAATAGACTGCTCTGCCGAGTTCAGGTTTTGTATATTGCATTATAAACCGAGAAACCACAGTTTCCAAATCTTCTACGATCAAATCATACTCACTACGCAAAACGCTGTCCTCGTCATTACAATTATCCCGAAGTTCTTTAGCCGCAAGGTAGCTGTATATGCTTGAACGTATCGTTGTATAGGACTTAGGCATGATCAATACACACCTATTATCCGTAAATTTGATTTTTTTGCTTTGTAATGCTTTCTCTAATTCACTTTCCGACTCAACAATGACCGCATACACACAACCACTCGCACCTTGTTTTATCGGCTCAAATGTATTCTTCTTCAAATTCTGATAGCGTATGAATCTAAACTCGAAATAACGTGTTATACACTTTGTTTCATTATGCTTGACCGGATAGAGAAAATTATTTTCAGCACAAAGATTCAGTGCCGTCTCAAAATCCAGCTCATTCGACAGCTGATTGACCTTATTTTCCAGCTCGTGATTGATGTCTGTTCCGCTTGATTCTTTCAGGCACAAAAAGCTGCTGCTGTTTTTGCGATAAACGATATATTTTTGATTGATCAATTCATCTATCTTCTGTGCAATTTCCTTTCGGTCATACTGAACACAGAAAATATTACAAATCGTCTCAACAGTCGGAGCGACCCTCTCAAATTGCTGCACACAGTAAATAATTGCTATGGTCTTAATGATCCTTGCGTCAAGGCTGCCTGTTTCCAACTGATTTAGAAGTCTTGCGGAAAGGGTGTATATCTTATGCATCTCCGATGAACTGAGTTCCTTGCGGAGTTCCTGCTCAAAATAATCATACAAATAGTCCGGTGTAACGATAGGAAAATCTTCCTCCGTAAAGGCAACGAATTCACGCAATGTGTTTTTCTGCATTGAGGTCAGAAAGGTAAACAGTGTGCGTTCATTCTGTGCGATACGCTCAGACAGTCTGGGGAGCAGAAAAGTGGTTGTAGGGTGCAGGGGATAACAGTCGTATGTAACCAATTCATCCTTGCCAGAAAGATAGTTTTCCTCTTGTGCAGTAGTGAGTAATTCATTAAAGATACTTTCATTGGCTTTGAGGAAATCTGCCCACAGCTTTTTCTTCTTGTTTATAGTTGCTGATATGATCTCATACATCTGGTGGAAATTGTTGCTCAACGTGATATGCTCAAATCTGCCGGATATCCCTCTCCAACCGTCCACCTTATCTTTGGGCAGACCATCATCAATATAGTTAGAAATATCTTTATGGCAAATCAGCATCAAGTGTAGCTGCTGTGAGGAGGCACGATTGCATTTCTCCGCAAGATCCTGCAAAAGTTTCATTTCGCTTTCAGTCGTATGAGAAATGTTCGTTTCAAGGTATTTACCGAACTCATCATAGACCACGTACATACCGCTGTAGCCCTTTGCTTTCAGAGCAGTATTCACCTTATCGAACACATCAACAACATTTGTATTTACAAAGGGATTGAAGACCGCCCCTGATGTCAGCTGCGGATACAGTCCTGCAAATAACTGATATGCTTCCTCGTCATGCAAGGAGATCTTCTTTAAGAAAGTTTCTTCTTTGACTTGAATAAGCGACAAAAAGCTTTCGTATGTCTCGGGATAATCCTCTTTCCAACGATTGATCGTATCCGATACCGCTGTAAAATGCGTTTCGGGAGTTATATCCTCAAGAGCGTAATTCTTTAATGCTTGTTGTAATGCTAAAAGAAAAGAATGTGAAAGGCTTCCGCTGTTACCATTTACGATAATTGGCAAAAGTCGTTTGCTGCTTGTAACGTAATTCTCAATGCGGCTTGCAATATCGTTATTTAGCTTACGAATATTTTTAATGAGATTCTTAAAGGTGATAATGTTTTTGTTGTAGAGGATAGCCATAGAAACAAGGACAATATGCGACTTGCCCCTGCCATATGCACCCGTTAAGATCTTTGCACGTTCAGTAGATTCAGCTTCGGTATTGCTAATAATGCTGTCTATAACATTTAGTGCAGAGGTAGTCGGAATGAATCCCGATATTTTAGATTCATCATTAAAATCATATTCTATATTGATCGACGATTGAAACCCCGCCGATATGTTTATGATGTCTTTTAACATAATACTACCTCTAATTCTCGTTTAATTCTTCATAATATAAGGTGACACAC
>OGHE01002227.1_pt1 | contig 10217 bp, 5 predicted proteins | sample 1571431 | NCBI WGS metagenome assembly OGHE01 (sample SAMEA2581966, study PRJEB24529) | metagenome | biome: Human gut stool | place: China | collected 2011 | reverse complement strand
AGGAGCTGGAGTACAGAGCAGAAGTTCGATGAAATATGTGGCTGGCATTGGAATTATAGTGATAGGAAGCATATTAATCCTTAGTGTTTTAAAGAAAAAGAAATTGGAGGATTATGAATGAAGAAAATCAGTCTGTACTTATTAATTTTTACAATGCTATATTGTCTGTGTGCGTGTGGAAAAAATTCTGATGCAAAATCAAACAGTAGAGAAGATGATGGCAGAAAAGAACAAAAGATATTTGTCCCGTCAATGACTGGAGAGAAAAAGGGTGTTTTTATCATGTAGTTGCAACAACAAAAGACGGAAAGCAATATTCCATAGGAGAGTTACCTCTTACCGATGACAGAAAAGGAACTGAAAAAAAGAAACATCCTTTCATGGATGGTACAGATCTTGAAGAGCTTGGAGATGGCTATGCATCTGCAAGTGAAATGAAATATTGTGGGGCTCGTTATATTTTTAATCAGAAGATTGATATCACACAGATAGAACAGATAGAAATAATAAAATATAAAATCAGCAGATGATATAGGTATAAAAACAGGTCATAAATTTGTTGACGATGATAGGAAACCATGTTAGGATGATGGTAGAGATTATCAATGAAGTGACAGGGGAATGAGTTTTTGACTCATCCCCCTGTTCTTATTATCAGGAGAAATGGATGAAAAAGAACAATCAGATGAAACCAGACAATGTAGCAAAACGTCTATGGGCATTTTTTATCGTGCTCACCATGTGTATTACCGTGCAGCCTGTCGTGCCGGTAAAGGCGCAGGAGGCTGTGCAGACAGCGGCAAGAACGATCTATACGGAATTTAAAGATGGAAATTCTACCCATTCCGGAGATGGAAGCTATGGAAATCCCTACAATTTATTTGAGGATGCCTATGCGGCTGCCGGCAATGGGGATGAAATCTCAATTTTGGGAAGTGGTGCTTTTTTAAATGCCGAGGCTGCGGAACCGTTTATTTTTGATAAAAGCGTGACCGTCAACGGAAATGGAAATACTTTTTCCAACCGTAAGGGGGGATTTATCCTGAATACGGATGTGACATTTAAAAACATTACGCTGCGGTTTTCCAATCGTCTGCACGATGCAATTTTTGCAAATGGGCATAAACTTGTTCTTGAGAATGTTACGTGCGACAGCGGATTCCGCTATGTAGATATCTTTGGCGGTTCTCTTTATGAGAATGGAAAGAATATGGGGGATCATCCGGGATCAGAGGCACAGATTCTGATTACGGGTGGTGGTACCAATCTGGGGAATATTTATGCCGGTTCCATGAACGGAACATATGACGGTAAGACACAGATCGTGCTTGCGCACGTTTCCGGTACGCAAAATGGGGAAATCTATGCATCCGGTGCCATTGAACCATATGTAAATCAGGATGACTGGTTTTCCACGCAGGAGCCGGATCCACCGGCAGCGGATGGACAATATACGGTTTCCGGCGATGTGGAAATTTCACTTACCGGTTCCGATACGAAACAGGTGTACGGAGTATCCGAAAATCACGCAGGGAAGACATTTCTGACCATAGATACCGACCAGTCCTATACCGGAATTCCAGGTATAAGCAAAGTAGGAAACCTCACAGTAAAGGGCGGTGGAACATTTGCACCGGCAGCTTTGGACAGCTGTACGGTCAGGCTGGAAGGGGCAAGTGCGATTGATCTTTCCCAGATGGAAACTCCACAGGTACATTCGATTGTGAGTGCGGATTCAGCAGGAAACCGACTGATCTTAGGAAAAGAACAGAAGCTGAATGTTACAGATACCATTACGGGTGCACTTACATTTGAAACCCTGAATGGAAGAAATGGAAAATCCGGAATTGCGGAGTATGGTCACACCTATCTGGAACTTGGAAGGGCTGCGGATACGGTGGTTTCTTTTACACCGACAGACGGACAGGCGGGAATGACACTGGAACGGACATCGTCTGGAAACGGAGAAATCTGGAAAACCAGTGAGTTGTCAGGGGATGAACCGGTTGCGGTAAAAAATGTTACAGTAAAAAATCCTGTACTTTTGGCGAATGTTTCAAATATTATGAGTAGTGATAAATCGTATTATCTGGATGTGGAATGGCAGGAAGGGACACCCGAAAATGGGAAAACTTTATATCAGGTTCCACTTACATACGAAGTAGAGTTCAATAATCATATATATTATTCAACGGTTGGTGATGATGGAAATGCCAATGTTTCGGATCTTAGACTGGCATTTCATCCGGAGACAAATCAGGACGGGGTACATACAATTACACCGGAATTTTATGAAGATGCTACTAGTGGCGAACTGAAACTGCCAGAACCGGGAACCTACTACATCACAATCCGTCCATTTTCAGCAGATGAACAAATTGAGCAGAAGGTAGTTTTGATTGTAAACAAAGATCCGGATACATCCGGTTCGACGGCTACTTCAAAGGAAACAACCACTACGATAAATGGATTACCAACGGCCGTGTCCATGCAGGATGAACTGAATTTTACCGTGCAGACGGTCTATACAGATAGCAGCTTACAGGGACAGAACGTGCCGTCTGCTGGTTTTTCGGTATACATTAACCAGACCCCTTATGAAGTATCCGGCATCACGCTTCAAAACGGAGAGGCAGCCATAAAGATTCCGGTTTCAGAGACAAACGGATTTCATATGGGAGAAAATGCAATTACAGTTTCTTATGCAGGTGCAGGAGCAGCCAATGAAAACTACAGGGCACTTCCTTCCCAGGCAAACGAAACCGTGACGGTAAATCCAATTGCCGTAAAGATGCAGTATGATACCATCCAGCAGACAGCTGCGTACACAGGGCTGAAACAGAGCTGCCTTGTTTCCACGGTAAATGTAGTCCGAACGGACAACGGACAGACGGTAGATTCGCAGGTAAAGCCTGAAGTTTTCTATCGGCAGGATGGGAAAAATGTTGTTCCGGTGCAGCCGGGTAGTTATGATGTCTGGTTTAAAGTGGATGGAAACCAGTACGATGTGATAGTGGAAAAAGTCGGAACCTTTACCATTACAGCGGCGAAACCATCGATTCGTCTTACGGCAGAGACAGAAAACGGTAATTCCGTACATCTGTATGCAAAGGTAGATGGAGTCCGAAATGGCAGTATTCCGCTTGGTTCGATTTCTTTTTATCAGGACGGAACCATAATAAAGGCACAGGAAAAACTCGTATATGGGGAAGCCGATACGGTTGTATCAGGCTTAAAACGTGGCGGTTCTTATCAGTTTAAGGCAGTATATGAGCCGGATGATAAGGATGGACAGACTTATTACGAAACAGTGACAAGTGAAGCCGTGACCGTTACAATCAAAGAGGACAGTTCCACCGGAGGAAGTGGAACAACCGGAGGCGGCTCATCTTCCGGAGGCGGTGGAGCAACCGGAGGCGGCTCATCTTCCGGAGGTGGTGGAGCAATTGGAGGCGGCTCATCTTCCGGAGGAAGTTCTGGTGGTGGAAATACTTCGGGTGGTAACACAGCCGGAGGGGGAACACCATCCAACGGAAACAAAACCGATGTAGAAACTCCGTCTAACGGAAATACAGCTGGTACACAAACACCGTCCGATGGAAACGCGGCCGGACAAAATACACCAACCGTAACCGTTACCGGAACCCGGAAAAATAAAGCCATCAAAACAACGGTGACCGCTGATCTGATAAATCAGATACTGGAAGAAAACGATGGAAAACACACAGATGTGACGATCCAGGTCACCGATCCGGCTGGCAACGTAAGCTATACACTGACCGTAAATACAGCAGACATACAGACCGGAAACAAGCTGTATGTGTGCGCAAAAGATCAAAAGACAGGTGCCTATGTCCTTGTAAACGACAAGAGCTATACGGTTACAAAAGCCGGAAATGTGAATTTTTCAGCAGATTCCAAAAAGGATTATGTCCTTATGGATCAGAAAGATATGGATCAGGTTACAGCGAAAATACTAAAAACGGTTACATTGAAGAATAAAACCGTTCAGGTGAAGAAGGGAAAACAAAAGAAGGTTTCCCTGTCGGCTGCCTTAAATATGGATAATGTAGAAAGTGTTTCTTATCAGAGCAATAACAAAAAAATTGCATCTGTAAACAAGAAGGGTACCATAAAATCGAACAAAAAAGGAACTGCGTCCATTCGCGTGACAGTAACCTTAAACAATGGAAAGACCAAAGTTTTAAAATTAAAAGTCAAAGTCAAATAGCAGATGCAGGAAAAGACAAAACCCCGGAAATAAATATCCGGGGTTTTTGTTTTACCTAGAGAGAAAGTGCACACTGATCAATTTTTTCCAATTCTTCCTCCGTAAACGGAGCAGAGTTTAACACTTTCAGATTTTCAAGAATCTGTGCCGGGCGGGAAGCTCCGATCAGAACGGAAGTGACCACACCGTCACGGATGACCCATTTGAGTGCCATCTGTGCGAGGCTTTCACCACGGGCAGCCGCAATCTCATTCAGGCTCCGGATACTTGCCATCCGCTTTTCATCAAACTGATCCGCATGCAGGAAACGTCCGTCCGTGTTGACACGGCTGTCTTTTGGAATACCGTTTAGATAGCGGTCGGTCAGCATACCCTGCGCGAGCGGGCTGAAAGAAATAATTCCTTTCTTCCCATCTGCCGCGGCCTGTTTTAAACCGTTTTCTTCAATGGTACGGTTAAAGATATTGTAGGAATTCTGGTTGATAATAAACGGGCAGTGCAGATCTTCTAAGATGGCAGCCGCGCGTTTCATCGTTTCCCCGTCGTAGTTGGACAGACCGACATACAGTGCTTTTCCGCTTCGCACGATCTGGTCGAGTGCACCCATGGTTTCCTCCAGCGGTGTGTCCGGATCCATGCGGTGGTGATAGAAAATATCCACATAGTCCAGACCGAGCCGTTTTAAGCTCTGGTCAAGGCTGGCAATCAGGTACTTGCGGCTGCCCCAGTTTCCATAAGGCCCCGGCCACATGTCAAAACCGGCTTTGGAACTGATGATCAGTTCATCGCGGTAGGAAGAAAGCTCTTCCCGAAGGATCTTCCCGAGATTTTCCTCCGCACTGCCCGGCTGCGGTCCATAGTTGTTTGCCAGATCAAAATGTGTGATCCCGTGGTCAAATGCCGTAAAGCACATCTGTCTCATATTTTCATACACACCGGTATCTCCGAAATTGTGCCAGAAGCCCAAAGATACTTCCGGCAGCATCAGTCCGCTGTCGCCGCAGCGGTGGTATTTCATGGTTTCGTAACGTGATTCATTTGCGTGATACATAAGAAATCCTCCTTAGTTTGTAAAAAATTTATCATAAATGCCAAATCCAAAGATAAAAAGCACAATCAGCGGCAGAATATAGGTAATGTAGCCGCGCATCCAGTTTTTAATTTTTAATCCTTTTCCGGTATTGGCTTCGGTTGTGTAGTTTTTCCAGCCCCAGCCGTAGCGGCTTGTGCAAAACAGAAGATATACCAGGGAACCGAGAGGCAGGAACAGGTTGCTTACCAGAAAATCTTCCAGGTCAAGCACAGACCCGCCAAAGATTGAAAAACCTTTCCAGTTCCATACATTGTATCCGAGTACACATGGCAGGGAGAGTACAATGATCAGTACCAGATTAACGGCACAGGATTTCTGGCGGCTGCATCCGGTCAGTTCCATACCGCAGGAGATGATGTTCTCAAATACTGCCAGGATTGTGGAAAACGCTGCAAAAAACATAAACAAAAAGAACAGGCTTCCCCAGAGTCTGCCAAGCGGAATATGGTTAAAAATATTCGGCAGGGTGATAAAAATCAGGCTTGGTCCGGAAGTCTGGTCAACATGGAACGTAAAGCATGCCGGAAAAATGATAAGTCCGGAGGTGATAGCAACAAACGTATCCAGAATGGCAATATTTACCGATTCACCAAGCAGAGAGCGTTCCTTTCCGATATAACTTCCTAAAATTGCCATCGCGCCGATTCCAAGGCTTAACGTGAAAAATGCCTGGTTCATGGCACCCGTAATGGTTTTTGCAATACCGATCTGTTTCATCCGTTCAAAGTCCGGGATCAGATAAAAGGCAAGGCCTTCTTTTGCACCATCCATAAAAAAGCTGTTGACTGCCAGAATGATCATGATGATAAGCAAAGAAGTCATCATGACCTTTGTTACTTTTTCCAGACCGTTCTGCAGTCCACGGGAGCAGACAAATACGCCGGCGCAAACAACTACCACCATCCAGAAGCCCATGGTCAGAGGTTTGCTCAGCATTGTGGTAAACTGTCCGGATACACCGTCGGCATCCAGTCCCTGAAACTGTCCGGTGACCGTCATATAAAAATAATGAAGCATCCAGCCGGTGACCGTTGTATAAAACATCATAAGAAGATAGCAGCCGATCAATGTGATAATCCCATGGATATGCCATTTCTGTCCGGGTTTTTCCAGTGCATGGTAGGCTTTGACCGGACTTTTCTGGCTGGCACGTCCAACCGCAAATTCCATCGTCATGATCGGGAGTCCGAGAATAATCAGAAACAACAGATAAAACAGCACAAAGGCACCGCCTCCGCCCTGTCCGGCAGTGTATGGAAACTTCCATACGTTTCCGATTCCGATCGCACATCCGGCTGACAGGAGAATGAATCCCAGACGGGATTTTAATTTTTCTCGTTCTTCCATAAAATAATCCACCTTTTTGTAAATATTGTATAAAATACAAACGAAATTATACAATCTGTTGTGAGAAGTTTCAACCCTTTTTGACGAAATTTTACCAGGTATGTGTTGCATTTTTTTACAGATACTAGAGGAGAAGGTTGCGGAGTGTTCATGTTCTGCAATCAACAAGATTATCTTATGGAAAGAAAGAGGGTTAAACCATGGTTTTAACAGAAAAAGAGATGGCTACAATTGAGGATCTGCACACACAGGAGCTGTCCTGCGTGGAGAAGTACAAACGTTACGGACAGGAAGCAAAGGACCCGGTGCTTCGGGATTTATTTGCCGATCTGGAAAAAAAGGAGCAGAAGCATGTGGAGTCTCTGGAACAGGTCATGAAAGGCAGCGTCCCATCCTGTAACGTCAATGACAGGGATGGAAAGATGTATGAGCCAAAGGCAACATATGATTCTATGACCAATCCGGAAGATAAGAAAAACGATAATTTCCTTGCCACAGACAGCATTGGTTCTGAAAAAATGGTGTCCGGAACGTATAATACCGATGTGTTTGCATTCGGGGATTCCGATGTGCGCAAACTTCTGGCAGATATCCAGGTGGAAGAACAAAACCACGCGGAGATGCTCTATAAATATAAAACCGTAAACGGCATGGCATAGCCGGCATGTGGAGTGGATGTTCCGAAGCATCCACTCTTTTTGTTTTTACAAAAGGATTACAGAAACCGGATAGTACATCTTACATAACCCGTTTATTATAAATCCTGTAATAAATCTTACAGATTTCACAAGGAGAACAAAAGAATTATGAGAAAAAATGTGATGAAACTTACAGCAGGAGTTCTCTCCACCGCTGTATTGACAGGAATGTTTGCCACTGGTATCCCGACAAAGATTGCAGCAGCAACGGAACATTGGAATGATGCATCCCAGGAATCCACAAAATGGAGCAACTGGAAAAAGAACTGGGCTTCTTACAGCAGCCAGTATGAACATGTATCATTAACTCCGGGTGCAGATGAGACCAAATTAAATTATGCATGGTACAGCAAAACGGCTGAGACTCCAAAGGTGAGAATTTCCACAAAACAGAACATGGATGGAGCAACAGAATTCACCGGAGCGCAGACCGAAGCTGTAACCATAGATGACACAAAGTATTTTTCCAATAAAGTGACTGTAAGTGGACTGAAAGAAAATACCGCATATTATTATCAGGTATTTCAGGATGGAGCATGGCAGGATACACAACACTATACCACACAGGCTTTTGATGAATTTTCATTTCTGTATGTCGGAGATCCGCAGATCGGTGCTTCCAAAGGGCAGACCAGCAGTGAGAATGAAAAGATGGAGAATGCAGGAAATGTTGTAACTTCTGCTCCAGAAAAGAATCTTGCAGCAAGAAATGACAGCTATAACTGGAACAATGTGTTGAATGAGGCACTCGAAGATCATTCCGATGTTAGTTTTCTCGTATCCGCAGGAGATCAGGTGAATTACGGAAGCAACGAGCGGGAGTATGCAGGATATCTTGGAGCCAAGGCACTGACTTTTCTTCCGGTAGCAACCACCATTGGTAACCATGACAGCGTTTCCAACCAGTACAGCCTGCATTTTAACAATCCGAATGCTTTTTCCGATACCGATACCAATTATATTCAGGGAAAAACAAAGGCAGGAACCGATTATTATTATCGCTATGGAAATGTTTTGTTCATCGTGCTTGATACAAACAATTATAACTGTGCAACGCATGAGAATGTCATGAAAAAAGCAATTGATGAGAACAAAGATGTCAAATGGAGAATTGTGGTATTCCATCAGGATATATACGGCAGCGGCTACGATCATTCTGATTCCGATGGTATGGTACTTCGTACCCAGCTTACACCATTGCTGGATAAATACAAGATTGATGTGGTGATGCAGGGACATGACCATACATATTCCAGAACCTTCCAGCTTGAGGGAGATGGAAAAGATCATACTTCTTACAGTGCTTATGGATATAAATCCGTAGAAGAAGCAGAACAGGACAGTGCATATCAGGCACAGAACAACTGCTATGAGATTGTGAATAAGACTGTTGGCGGAACTGTTACCAATCCGGAAGGAACCGTATACTTAGAGGCAAACTCTGCAACCGGATCAAAATTCTATAACCTGATTGCTTCCAAGCAGGATTATATTTCCGAGAGAAGCCAGACATGGACACCAACCTATTCGGTAGTAAAGGTAACTGACAAGAAGTTTTCTGTTACAACTTATGATGCAACAACCAGACAGAAGTTACAGGGATCAACAACCTATACGATTGTAAAAGATGCCGTAAAACAGACGGTACAGGCGAAGAACTCTTACAAGAAAAACGTAGGAGACAAAGCCTTTTCCTTAAATGCAAAAGCCAAAACGGCGCTTACTTATACATCTTCCGACAAAAAGGTTGCAACTGTTGATAAAAACGGAAAAGTTACCGTAAAAAGGGCCGGAAAGGTTACAATTACGGTGAAGGCAGCAGCAACCAGCCAGTATCAGGCAGCAAGTAAAATAATTACAATTACTGTTACAAAGAAAGCAGTAAAGAAAGCAGCTAAATAACAATGAAGAAAAACTGGAAGAAATTTTTAGTAGGAACCCTGTGCCTTTTGGGGTTCCTGCTCTTGTTGGGAAAAGTAAATCAATTCGAAAAAGTACCTTTGATTTCCACGGAAGGCCAAAGTTACGAAAAAGCCATCGTGACAAAAATTACAAAGGATAATCTGGCGGAAGACGGGCAGCGTTATGGAACACAGGAAGTGCGTGTGCAGATAAAATCCGGAGCGCATACCGGAGAAGAACTGGATGCAGTGAATCCGAGTGGTTCTCTGTTTGGAATGGAAAACTGCCAGATTGGTTCGCACGTGATCGTAATCGTCAGTACGACAGGAGATAATAATGTAGTGACTGTCTACAGTAAGGATCGGACCGCAGCAATTTATCTGTTTGGTTTGTTTTTCTGTCTGATTGTCTGTGTCATTGGCGGAAAGAAAGGAATCAAAGCCATCGCGAGTCTGGTATTTACCGGCGTTTGTATCATCTATCTGATGTTTCCACTGATGTATCAGGGAGTATCACCAATTGGAATTACCATTGTAGTTGTTTTGTTATCAACACTATTAACGCTGTGGCTTTTAGGTAGGGTTTCCAAAAAAACAGCGTCTGCTGTAATCGGTACGGTCAGCGGCGTTATCATAGCAGCGATTGCGGCCATTCTGTTCGGTAAAGCTGCAGGCATCACTGGTTACAATGTGTCAGATATTGAAACCTTGAACTATGTTGCACAGAATACACATATAAAGATCGGGCAGCTTCTGTTTGCCGGAATTATCATAGCAGCACTTGGAGCAACGATGGATGTTGGAATGTCGATTGCCTCTACCATTCAGGAGCTGTATGACCGAAATCCCAAGCTGGGTGGGAAAGATCTGTTTGTATCCGGTATCCGTGTGGGGCGCGATATGATGGGAACGATGGCAAATACTCTGATTTTTGCTTATGTTGGGGA
>OGHE01002207.1_pt1 | contig 10344 bp, 8 predicted proteins | sample 1571431 | NCBI WGS metagenome assembly OGHE01 (sample SAMEA2581966, study PRJEB24529) | metagenome | biome: Human gut stool | place: China | collected 2011 | reverse complement strand
GCCGCACCTCGCTCGCCGTATCGGCACTTAGAATTATGCGGTATTGCCATAAGTGCAACTGTTTATCCCGAATAAGAGTGCTCTGGCTTGAGCTTCCCGGCGGGATGGGTGGCTGCCATATAACAAATGAAAGGCAGGCGGCCTAACATGATGCGTGTGATTGCAGGTACAGCCCGCGGCAAAAACCTTGCTGCGCTACCGGGGGAGGATGTTACCCGCCCCACCATTAACCGCGTAAAGGAGGCAATGTTCTCCAGCGTACAGTTCTCTGTGCCCGGCGCGCGCGTGCTGGACTTGTTTGCAGGCAGCGGCCAGCTTGGCATTGAGGCATTATCCCGCGGGGCCAAGCGCTGTGTTTTCCTGGATGCTTCCCGCGAGGCGATCCAGATCGTGCTGGCCAACTGCAAAACGGCGGGCGTGTTTGCGCAGAGCCGGGTCATCCCGGATGATGCGTTCCACTTTTTGGCCACCACGCAGGAAGAGTTTGATCTTGCCCTGCTGGACCCGCCGTACCACCACGGCACGGTAGCCAAAGCACTGCCGCAGCTGGCAGCGCACATGGCCCCTGGCGGTGTGGTGCTGTGTGAAACAGAACTGGACGCCGAGCTGCCGGAACAGGTTGAGGGGCTTGTTTTGGCAAAACAATATAAGTACGGCAAGATTTTGGTAAGCCGCTATGAGAAAGAGGAACAGCTATGAATGTTGAGGAACTGCTGGATATGCTGGAGGAAACGCTGGAGGAGGGTACCGCTGTGCCGTTTGCCGCCGCCAAGCGTGTGGTAGATGTGGATCGCTGCCGCGATATCGTGGATGAGGTGCGCAATAACCTGCCCGATGAACTGCACGACAGCAAAAAGATTGTGGCAGACCGCGAGCAGATTTTAAAGAACGCCCAGACCGATGCGGATAACATCATCAAGCAGGCAGAGGAACGCGCACGGGTACTGGTATCGGACAAAGAGATCACCAAGCGCGCACAGAAGATGGCCGTGGAGCTGGTGAACGCCGCACAGGCACAGGCGAAAAAGATCAACAATGCCTCCGCGGCTTATTGTGAGAATATCCTCAAAAACTCGGAGGAAGTTCTGGCCCGCAGTGTGGCGGATATCAAAAATACCCGCATGAACCTGCGCAACCTGGCCAGCCGCGGCCCCCATGGCCCACAGAAACCGAATCTGTAAAATCGGCCCCCTGTGCGGGCTTTGTGAAAGAGATCTGCACGGTTCCTGCCCCGCAAACAACAAATAAGACAGCATTTGTGAAAACTTTATGGCCCGCAGCGCTTTTTGGCGCTGTGGGCTTGCTTTTTGCCCCGCGATTTGGTACTATATAAGTGTTCCAGTGGGTAAAAGTGGGCAGTTTGGGGTTAAAGTGGTGAGTTATCCACACATTCCACAGGGTTGTTAACCGCGAAATTCCGCTGAAACGCTAAAAAAGCGACAGTTCCAACCGGGAAGGGGGCGGGTTCGACAATGTTCATGGGTCAGTATGACTACGCAGTGGACGCAAAGGGCCGTCTGAATTTCCCCGCAAAGTTCCGGGATGGAATGGGCGAAACCTTTATCGTGACCCGCTGGCTGGACCATTGCCTTGCCGCGTTCCCGCCGGAGGAGTTTGAAAAAGTGGCCCAGCGCATTGCCGAAAAAGGTATGGTAAAGGGCCGCAATGTCAGCCGTATGCTGTATTCCTCTGCGGTGGAAGTAACACCGGATAAGCAGGGCCGCATTCAGCTGCCCGCAAAACTGCGGGAATACGCCAACCTGGACCACGATGTGAGCGTGATCGGCAACCGCAACTTTGCGGAGATCTGGAACACCCAGGATTGGGAAGCCCGCCAGGCGGAAAGCGATGAAGATTTTACCGCCGCAATGGAAGACCTTGATTTTTAAGATACACTTTGAGCGGGGGTGTACCCCTGCATGTTAAACCGTGTGAAACGGGGAAAGAGGAGAACACCGTGGAATTTAGTCATATCCCCGTTTTGCTCAGCCAATGCCTTGAAGGGTTGGCCATTGACCCTGCCGGGATTTATCTGGACGGAACGGCCGGCGGGGCAGGCCACTCAAAGGAAATAGCAAAACGCCTGACCACCGGGCGGCTGATCTCGCTGGATCAGGACCCGGATGCGGTGGCAACCGCTGCCGCAAGGCTAAAGGGCTTACCCGCCCAGGTGGTTCAGGCCAACTTCCGCGAAACCGCCCGCGTGCTGGATGAACTGGAGATCCCCTTCATCAACGGCGCGCTGCTGGACCTTGGCGTTTCCAGCCACCAGCTGGACGATGCCGAGCGTGGCTTCTCCTATCACGCGGATGCCCCGCTGGATATGCGCATGAGCCAGCAGGGACCCACCGCGGCAGACTTGGTGAACACCCTGGACCGTGAGGAACTGACCCGCATCCTGCGCGATTATGGTGAGGAACCGTATGCCTGGCAGATTGCGGGTAAAATCGTGAAAGCACGGGAGGAAGCCCCGATTTTGACGACCCTGCAGTTTGCGGACCTGATTGCATCCGCTATGCCGCCTGCCGAGCGCCGCAAGAACAAGAACCCCGCCCGCCGCAGCTTCCAGGCAGTGCGGATTGCCGTCAATGGGGAACTGGATGCCCTGAACGAGGGGATGGAGGCGATTTTCAGCCGCCTGGCCCCCGGCGGGCGGTTCTGCATCATTACGTTCCACAGCCTGGAGGACCGGCTGGTAAAACAGAAATTCCGCCGCTGGGCCCAGCGCTGCACCTGCCCGCCGGAGCAGCCTATTTGCACCTGCGGCGGGATGCCCAAAGCTAAACTGATTACCCGCAAGCCGATTGAAGCGGACGCTGGTGAATTGGAAGAAAACCGCCGCAGCCGTTCCGCCAAGCTGCGCGTACTGGAAAAATTATAAGCGTGCCAGGAGGGAACATTGGCAGCGCGGCATGGCGCTTGTGACCATGCCGCACAGCTTAAGGAAAGCCGAAATTTTACGATACGAGAAAGGGGGCGGCGCCCATGGCTTCCACAGCAGCAGAAATTTCAACCAACAATCATTCCGGTTCCTCCCGCACACCGCGGGTGCGCGTTGTCAAGGGCGGACGCTACGGCCTGAGCAAGGCACGCCAGTTTGCCCGCACGGCGGGCACGGTGCTGGTCATTGCCATCTTTTTTGGTTTGTTTGCCAGCATTGTCGCCAGCCAGGCACGCATCACACAGCTTTCCGGCGAAATTGATGACGCCAAGTCGGAACTGACCAATGCCCAGAGCTATAACGACTATCTGTCCACCACCATGGATCAGATCACCAACAGCACCAGCGTCCAGCAGGAAGCGGAGGATCGGCTGGGGCTGGTTAAAATGGACCCCAGCCAGGTGACGTATGTCCGGCTGGAGGATGAAAGCGTGATCGAACGCGCAGCCGGCACAGCAGACAAGTTTTTTGCCGGTATCAAAACCGCAGCGCTCAGTCTGCTTGGCAGTTTTGACCCGTAACCGATCCGGTCAAGGCAATACCGCATAACTTTGGGTGCCCAAGCCGTCAGGTGGGAATCATGCGGTGCTGCCCTTACATTGCGCCAAAGCGTGCATCCCAACAGGAGCACGCTTTTTTTGCCATCATGGGCGGGCGCGTATTCGTGCAAACAGTCTTTTCTGTAAAGGAATGAACCTATGCCAAAGCAACCCGACAACAAGAATCAATCCACGCGTCATCACAACCGCCGCAGCCCGGAGCCGGGGCAGAATCATGCGCTTACGCTGAACGGACGCATCATGGTTTTGCTGCTGGTGATCGGCTTTATCGCTGCGGGGTGCGGCGTTCTGATTTATAAGCTGTATACCCTGCAGATCCGGGATGCTGAGCAGTACCGTGTTCAGGCGGCGGAACAGCAGCTTTCCGATACCCAGATCCCCGCCACGCGCGGCTCTATTTATTCCGCTAACGGCAAACTGCTGGCCAAAAGCAGTGTGGTGTGGAACATTATTGCCAACCCGTCCAAGTGCAACCAGGATTATGTGGCGGAAGCCAGCCAAAAAATCAGCGAATTGCTGAACGGGAGCGTCAGCGCGGAAAAAATTCAGGAGCAGCTGAGCAAAACGAATAGCCAGTACCGCGTGATTGCCAAGGGCATTGATATGGTAACGGCGCAATCCATTATTGACTATGCCAACACCAAACGCATTACCAACGGCAAGGCGGAGGGGGATCCGGATGCCAAGTACGAAACGGTGCTTTCCATGTACAAGGAATCCTCCTCCACGCGGGAATACCCTAACGGAATGTACCTTTCCTCGGTCTTGGGCTTTTGTGATGACAGCGGCAACGGCATGTACGGCCTGGAAAAATCGTATGATGAGAAACTGGTCGGTACACCGGGGCGCAGCATCAGCAGCGAGAACGCATGGGGCTATGAACTGGCTAACGAGGAAAGCGATACCCATGCGGCTATCAACGGCTATAACCTGAACCTGACCATTGACGATACCATCCAGACCGTGCTGGAAACCGAGCTTTCCAACGCGATTGATGACTATGATGTGCAGAACCGTGCCAGCGCCATTGTGATGAATGTGAACACCGGCGCGGTGCTGGGTATGGCAACGGCGCCGCAGTTTGACCCCAACGATCCGTATAATATCACCGAACCCAAATTGCAGGCTATCCTGGATAATGCCGGAACGGCGCTGACGGAGGACGATATTTCCGTCCTGCAAAGCCGTTTGGGGCAGGACGCCGTAGCTGATATCATTGCGGACGGCGTTGTGAACCCCAACGGAACAAAAAGCATCGACGAAGAAGGCAACGAAATCGACGTTCCCAGCGAAAAAAGCCAGCTGCAGGGCATGATCCGTGAGGCCGAGTGGAAGAACAAAGCCGTGACGGAATTGTATTACCCCGGCTCAGTCTTTAAGCTCATGACGGCCGCTGCGGCGCTGGATTCCGGCCTGATGGGGGCGGACCAGCAGTTTTACTGCGGCGGCGACCTGACAGTATTCCCCAATACCGAGTGGGAACACAGCTACCGCTGCGCCGAGGGCAACACTCACGGCTGGCTGGATATGGCCGGGGCGCTGAACCACAGCTGCAACCTGTACTTTATCCAGGTGGCGGAAAAAATGAGCGCCGAATTCTTTTATAACTACTACCAGGCGTTTGGCCTGACCCAGACCACTGGCATTGACCTGCCGTATGAGGCAAAGGGCATCTCCAAAAACCAGCAGGAGATGGAGCAGGTGGAAACGGACCTGTACTCCACCGCGTTCGGCCAGTCCCAAAAGCTGACCCTGATCCAGATGGCAGCCGCCGTGGCTTCCACCGTGAACGGTGGCTACCTGATGACCCCCTATGTGGTGGATAATATGACGGACGACACCGGCAACGTGGTATGGCAGGCTGAAACCGACATTAAGCGCCAGGTCGTCAGCGAGGAAGTCAGTGAGCAGATCCGCGCCATGATGGAAAACAACGTGGGTCACACCGGTACCAGCAATGACCTGGACTATCACGGTTGTGCCAGCGCTTATGTGGCGGGCTACCGCATCGGCGGCAAATCCGGTACGGGAGAACAGCTGGACTGGAAAGGCGCTTACAAGTACCGCCCGGACGGCGACTACCGCAAGGCCATCAGCTTTGCCGCCATCCTTCCGGCGGACGACCCGGAAATTCTGGTGCTGGTCATGATGGATGACCCGCGCTGGATCTTTGACTACGCTTCCCAGATTGTGGCCCCTGTTACCGGCAACATCATCAGCCAGATCGCGCCGTATCTTGGCATTGAACGGGATTCTTCTTATGATAGCAACGGCAGTGTGGAAGTGCCAAATGCCATTGGCACCCGCTGGACTTCCGCCCAGGTCAAGATGAACGCCGCCGGGCTTTCCCACCGGTTTGTGGATACCAGCGACGGCGATGTTGTGTATCAGTACCCCGCAGGCGGCACCGTGGTGCCCGCAGGCTCCACGGTTTACCTGTATACCCAGTCCACCACCGACGCCACCACCACCGTGCCGGATGCCACCGGCAAAACCGGAACCTTTGCCGCACAGATGCTCAAGGCTTCCGGCGTCAATGTGGCAATTTCGGGCAGTGCATCGGACCGTGTTGTCAGCCAGGATATTGAGGTTGGGAGTGTGGTGCCCTACGGCACAGTCGTTACCCTGACCACGGAACCCGACGGCAGCAGCGATGCCCAGCAGGATGCAGATACCCCGCAGGACGATGCCGCCCAGGACGATACGCCCCAGGACGCCGCCGGTGAAAACGATCAGGATAGCACGACCCAGGATGATACCGGCAGCGATGCCGAGCAGCAATAACCCCGGCCACGGCAGGGGGACCCCACAGCAAACTGAAACATGCCGCAACTAAACCAACCAAAAGGAGCGTGTTCCCATGAAACCCATGAACGCGAATGAACTTCTGGCCGGGCTGGCACTGGCCCGCCCGGTGCCCATCACCGCCGTTGTAACGGACTCCCGCAAGGTGCAGCCAGGCTGCATTTTTGTCTGCTTCCCCGGCGAGCGTGTGGACGGCCACGACTATGCCGCCAAGGCGTACCAGGCCGGGGCCGAGTATGTGATCGCCAACCATCCCGTGGAGGGCGTGCCGGAGGATCACCTTGTCATCTGTGAATCCAGCTACCTTGCCATGATCCGTATGGCATCCAACTACCGCACGCTGTTCAGCCCGCTGATGATCGGTGTGACCGGCAGCGTGGGCAAAACCACCACCAAAGAGTTCTGCTATGCGGTTCTTTCGGCTTTTGGCAATACCTTAAAAACAGAGGGCAACCAGAACAATGAGATCGGCCTGCCCAACACGCTGTTCCGCCTGGAGGATACCACCCAGTATGCTGTGGTGGAAATGGGCATGAGCCACCTGGGCGAGATTGCCCGCCTGGTGCGCGCAGCGCGGCCGTCTGCCGGTATCATTACGATGATCGGCGTTTCCCACCTGGAAAATCTGGGCACGCGGGAGAATATATTGAAGGCAAAGATGGAAATCTGCAAGGGCCTGCCGGACGGCGCCCCGCTGGTTCTGAATGCGGACGATGACCTGCTGCCCACCGCGCAGATCCCCGGCCGCCTGCGCCCGGTGTGGTTCGGCATCCGCTCCAGCTCCGCCGATGTGCGCGCCATCAATATTCATACCGTAGGGGAGGGTACCGGCTTTACCCTGGTGGATAACGTGGACGGTGAAACCTATGAGTTCAGTGTAACCATCCCCACGGCAGGCGTTCATACCGTGTATGATGCCCTTGCTGCTTACACTGCAGCCACCCGCTTGGGGCTGGAGCGTGCCCGTGCCGCCCGTGCGCTGGCCAGCTATCAGACCACCGGTATGCGCCAGAACATTGTGCAGCACGGCGGTGTGACCTTTATTGAGGATTGCTATAACGCCAGCCCGGACAGCATGAAAGCAGCCTTGCAGATTCTGCATGACCGCCAGCCCGGCCCCGGCGGCCGCCGCATTGCCGTGCTGGGCGATATGCTGGAACTTGGCGCTGCCAGTGAATCCGGCCACCGCCAGACCGGCAAATGGGCTGCCGATGCCGCCGACCTGCTGGTGGCTTACGGCCCGTTGAGCGCAGCCATGGCCGAAGCAGCCCGGCAGAAAGGGCTGCAAACCATCCATTGCCAAGCGGCGGAGGAAGTAGTAGAATATCTACGGCAGAACGTCCGCCCCGGCGATGTTGTGCTGGCAAAAGCCAGCCACGCCATGAAGCTGGATGATGTATTAAAGCAGCTTTACGCGGCGCTGCCAAACGCATAATTGCATATTTTGGGGGAATATCACATGGGAATGATCGTTTCTTGGATGCTGGTTGCCGCGGCAATCGGTGCGTTTGCCGTTACGGCACTTTCAGGCTGTTTTGTAATTCCGGCACTGCACAAGCTGCACTTCGGCCAGACCATCCGGGAATCCGGCCCGACCTGGCATAACAAAAAACAGGGCACACCCACCATGGGCGGCCTGTGCTTCATCTTTGGCATTCTGGTGGCCTGCGGCCTGGTGTATGCCGGGTTCTACCGCTATGCACAGGACCTTTTGGGCATTGTGCAGGTGCGCGCCGCCTTGCTGGCGCTGTTCCTGGCGTTTGGTTCCGGCTTTATCGGTTTTCTGGATGACTATATCAAGGTCGTCAAGCACCGCAACCTGGGCCTGCTTGCCTGGCAAAAGCTTATCATGCAGTTCATTGTTACCGGCGGCTTCTTGGTGGGGCTGCACATGCAGGGCCTGCTGACCACCATCATTATGCTGCCCTTTATCGGTGCGGTAGATCTGGGCTGGGTGTATTACCCCATTGCGTTCTTCGGCATCATCTTTTTGGTCAATGCCGTCAACCTGACGGATGGTCTGGACGGCCTGTGCTCCTGTGTGACCTTTGTTTCCATGCTGGGCTACCTGCTGGCTGCCAGCATGCTCAGCTTTTATCATGTGGCCGTTCTGGCGGCGGCAACGGCTGCTGCGGCAGCGGGCTTCCTGGTGTGGAACTTCTACCCGGCCAAAGTGTTCATGGGCGATACCGGCAGCATGTTCCTGGGCGGTATGGTAACGGCCCTTGCCTTTATCATGGGCCGGCCGGAGCTGGTGTTCTTCTTTGGCATTGTGTATATCTGGGACGCCATGACCGTTGTGATCCAGCGCGTTTACTTCAAGCTGACCCACGGCAAGCGCATTTTCCGCATGACACCGATCCACCACGCATTCGAGATGCGCGGCTGGAAAGAAGTCAAGATCGACTTTTTCTTCAGCCTGATCGCCATTATCGGCGTGGTGCTGGGCTTGATGTACGTTTACATGGCATAAAATATTCTTAGGGCAACACCGCACAATTCTAAGTGCCGATACGGCGAGCGAGGTGCGGCAGATGCCAAGCCAAAAGCGCAGATAATACTGGATGTCTTATCGAGCATTTTGGCAACGCAGATGCCGTGCCGCAGCTGCCGGAGCGGTGCTTAAGCCGCAAGGCGGGAATTGTGTGGTGCTGCCTTAGCGTTCAGAAAGGGGGCTGTACCGCAAATGACGCTTGCCCAGCTTTTCGATTTGGCCTTTGGCAACATTGGCAGGTTTTTTAAGGAAATCGCGTTCAAAAAAGAGGAACGCGGCAAACTTTCCTATGGCTTTGTCGGCACGCTGATCCTTGTGTTGACTTACGGGCTGATCATGCTGTTCTCCGCCAGTTATTCCACCGGGTATTACCGCTTCAAGGGGGATATTTACCACTTTATCCGCCCGCAGGCAATTCTGGCGGTGGTGGGGCTGGTGCTGATGTATCTGATTTCCAACATTAACTACCGCAGCCTGCGCCACATGAACTGGTACTTATACATTTTAACGCTGCTGCTTTTGGTGTGGGCCCTGTTCAGTGAGCCGTACAACGGCTGTTACCGCTGGGTGTATATGTTTGGCACAACCCTGCAGCCTTCGGAGCTGGCAAAGTTTTCGGCTATTTTGGGTCTTGCCTGCTTTGCGGACCGGTATTATGAAAAACGGGGAACACTGCTTTACGGCATTGTGCTGCCCGTGCTGCCGCTGCTGCCAGTGCTGGTTCTGCTGTACAAAGAACCCCATAACTCTGCTATCATGCTGATCCTGCTGATTGCGGGCAGTATGATTTTGTGTGGCGGTGTGGGCCGGTTCTGGTGCATCCCGGCGGCAGGCGCGGCTGTGTTTGTGATTTACAAAATGCTGACCGGACAGGATAACTATGTTCAGCAGCGCCTCGGCGCATGGAACGGTGACGAGGGTGATATTTTGTACCAGACCCAGCAGAGCCTGTATTCCATTGCGTCCGGCGGGCTGACCGGCCTGGGCATTGGCAACAGCCGCCAAAAGCACCTCTGGCTGCCGGAAGCCAGCAACGACTTTATCTTTTCCGTTCTGTGCGAAGAGCTGGGCTTTATCGGCGCGGTGATCTGTATGGGCCTTTTTGCCGCACTGATCATTCAGGGCGTTATCATCGCCCTGAACTCGCCGGATTATTTTGGTACGATGCTGGGTATTGGCATTATGTCGCAAATTGCCTGGCAGACCATGATCCACATTGCGGTGGTCACCAATGTGGCCCCAAATACCGGCATCAGCCTGCCGTTTTTTTCCTCCGGTGGTACCAGCTTGCTGATTCTATTGTGTGAGATGGGCATTATACTAAGCATATCGCGGGCGGGCAACGCGCAAAACGCTGCGCGCAGCAAGCGCTCGCATGAAGAACTTGCCCGCCGGATGAACCCGCAGCGCCGCACCCACAAAGCCCTGCACAGCAACTGAGAATTCCCGCATGCCTGCGGAAAGCATTGTTCTCTTTGGTTTCAGATATAAGGCAATACCGCACAATTCCCGCCTTACGGCTTAAGCACCGCTCCGGCGGCTGC
>OGHE01002188.1_pt1 | contig 10412 bp, 5 predicted proteins | sample 1571431 | NCBI WGS metagenome assembly OGHE01 (sample SAMEA2581966, study PRJEB24529) | metagenome | biome: Human gut stool | place: China | collected 2011 | reverse complement strand
TATTTACATCATTTTTCTTATTTACACCATCTAAGGACTTCATTGTCGGGAACAGCAACACATCTCTGATTGCCTCTGCACCTGTCAGGAGCATACACATACGGTCGATACCGAATCCGATACCACCTGTTGGCGGCATACCGATCTCCAGTGCATTCATGAAGTCTTCATCTGTTGTGTTGGCTTCATCATCGCCCTGTGCAAGCAGTTCTTCCTGTGCTTTGAAACGCTCTCTCTGGTCGATCGGGTCATTCAGCTCGGAGTAAGCATTTGCCATCTCCCAACCATTCATGAAGAACTCGAAACGCTCTACATATTCCGGATTTTCCGGTTTTTTCTTTGTAAGAGGTGAAATCTCGATCGGATGATCCATAACAAATGTAGGCTGAAGCAGATGTTCCTCTACATACTCTTCAAAGAACAGGTTCAGGATATCTCCCTTTTTATGTCTTTCTTCAAATTCGATATTATGCTCTTTTGCGATTACTCTCGCCTGCTCAAGATCCTTTACTTCATTCCAGTCAACGCCTGCATATTTCTTAACCGCATCAACCATTGTAATACGCTCAAACGGCTTCCCGAGATCCATCTCGATTCCCTTATATACGATATGAGTTGTTCCAAGAACTTCCTGTGCAACAAAACGGTACAGGTTCTCTGTCAGATCCATCATGCCATGGTAATCTGTATATGCCTGGTAAAGCTCCATCAGAGTAAACTCAGGATTATGTCTTGTATCAAGGCCTTCATTACGGAATACACGACCAATCTCGTATACCTTCTCAAGACCTCCAACGATCAGTCTCTTCAGGTACAGTTCCAGCGAAATACGAAGCTTCAGATCTTCATTCAGGGCATTGAAATGCGTCTCGAATGGTCTTGCAGCTGCTCCACCGGCATTTGCTACAAGCATCGGTGTCTCAACTTCCATGAATCCTTCTCCGCTTAAATATTTACGGATTGCTGCAAGGATCTTGGAACGTTTGATAAATGTATCTTTAGAGTCTGCATTCATGATCAGGTCTACATATCTCTGACGGTAGCGTGTATCTGTATCTGTCAGACCGTGGAACTTCTCCGGGAGCATCTGTAAACTCTTGGAAAGGAGTGTCATCTTCTCTGCATGGATGGAGATTTCTCCTGTTCTTGTTCTGAAAGCAAATCCTTCCAGTCCGAAAATATCACCGATATCAGATTTCTTAAAATCAGCATAAGATTCTGTTCCGATTGCATCTCTGGCAACATATACCTGGATATTTCCCTGTAAATCCTGGATATTACAGAAAGAAGCTTTTCCCATAACTCTCTTGAACATCATACGTCCTGCGATTGCTACATGGATCGGATTTGCATCCATAATGCTTCTTCTCTCTTCGTAATCCTTTTTAAGAGCCTCTTTTGCCTGCTCCTCATCCATTCCCTCTACATTCGGTGTCTGGTGATCCTTTAAAAGTTCAGCCTCATGTGCCTCATAAAGATCCTTTACCTCAAGTGAATGATGCGTCTGATCAAACTTTGTGATCTGGAACGGGTCTCTTCCGTTCTGCTGCAGTTCTGCAAGTTTATCACGGCGAACCTTTCTCAACTGATTCATATCCGGTTCCTGTGCATTTTTCTGATTCTGTCCCACTGTCTGTTCTCCTTCCATATTGTCTGCCCTGCGTCAGTCCGTTTCAGATGAATGACGCAGAAAACGTATCTCTTTCTGCCGCTTTCAGGTTACCCTTTAAGCGAACTAAGACCTCTTAATTATTTAAGAGGTCTGTGCTGGCATATCTTATACTGATTATGAACGCTGAATATCAAGTACTTTGTACTGGATCACTCCTGCCTGGGTTTCTACGTCAACTACATCGTTCACCTTTTTGCCCATCAGTGCCTGACCTACCGGAGATTCATTGGAAATCTTTCCTTCCAGACTGTTAGCCTCTGTAGAACCAACAATTTTAAATTCCATCTCCTCGTCAAAAGTAATATCAAATACTTTCACAGTACATCCGACATTGATCTTATCCAGATCTACTTCATCCTCAACAACTACCTCTGCATTTTTCAGAATTGCTTCTAATTCTTCGATACGGGCCTCGATATCTCTCTGCTCGTCCTTTGCTGCATCATACTCAGCATTCTCGGAAAGATCTCCCTGCTCCCTTGCTTCTTTGATCTTGCCTGCTACTTCTTTTCTCTTTACTACCTTCAGATTCTCCAGTTCATCTTCCAGTGCTTTTAAGCCTGCGTAAGTAAGTAATCTTTTCTTAGCTTCTGCCATCGGTTACGCTTCCTTTCTGATTCTTTCTTTTCTGTCTATACTTACAGGTTCAACCTTGTCCGTATACTGTTCTGACCTGTTCATCTATACAGACTGTACACAACCTGATTTTCACCTGTATGCTGTCATTTAAGTCTATTTCGCAATTTCAATATTATACCCAAACCGCCTGCTGATGTCAAGCAGATTCGGCTTTCGCATTCGGCTTTCGTATTCGGCTTTGTATTCGGTTTTCTTGCTTTCGCATCACCGATTCTGTACTATGTTTTATAGCTGTCTGTACAGCAGATCTTCCAGTTCTGCATAAGACTCAACCCGGTTGATCTCTTCCCGCAGTTTTGCTGAACCCGGCAGCCCTTTCGTGTACCATGCCACATGCTTTCTCATTTCCCGGATTCCCAGATATTCTCCTTTATATTGAAGCTGAAGCTTTGCATGTCGGAGCATCATTTTCCGGATTTCTTCGTTCGTCGGTCTCGATGGGATCCTCCCTGTTCTTTCATGCTCGATCATCTCAGAAAAGATCCACGGATTTCCCTGGGCTCCCCGGGCGATCATCACACCATCACAGCCGGTTTCTTTCACCATGGCATCTGCATGCTCCGGGCTGGTCACATCGCCGTTTCCAATCACAGGAATGGAAACCGCCTCTTTTACCTGACGAATAATCTCCCAGTCTGCTTTTCCGCTGTAATACTGCTCTCTTGTCCTTCCATGGACTGCAATGGCTGCTGCCCCCGCATCTTCTGCGATCTTCGCCATCTCCACTGCATTAATGCAGTTGTCATCAAAGCCTTTTCTTATTTTAACTGTCACCGGTTTCCTGATTGCTTTGACCATAGCACTGATAATTTCATGTGCCAGCTTTGGATTTTTCATCAATGCCGATCCTTCACCATTTTTCACGACTTTCGGTACAGGACATCCCATATTAATATCCATAATATCAAACGGTCTTTCCTCGACCCGCTTTGCCATTTCACTCATAATCTGAGGATCTGAACCAAAAAACTGGAGAGATACCGGCTGTTCATCCGGATGGATCTCCAAAAGCGTCTCTGTATTCTTATTATTATAGAGAATGGCTTTTGCACTGACCATTTCCATGCACAAAAGACCTGCTCCCTGCTCTTTACACAATAAGCGAAACGGCAGATCTGTCACTCCCGCCATTGGCCCCAGAATATAAGTATTCTCTAAGGTTACATTTCCTATTCTTAACTGTCTCATCGTATTATTCCGTTCTGTTCTTCTCTATTTCGTTCTTTTCAGATTTTATCGTTTTCATCTTAGACGAAACCATTTTAAAAGTCAACCTTGCCTCTATTGACATTTTTACATTTTTATGCTAGGTTTCTACTATATATTGGCACTCATTAGTTAAGAGTGCTAATAATCTATCAGATGAAAGGAGAATTACTATGGTAATACAGCCAATTTATAATATATTATTTCTTCCCGATGTCACCTATCACTTCAAAAAAGAGTTTTTTACTGAAAATGCATCCGAGCAGCTTGAAGTCGGCAGTGAGCTGCTTTTTGCTTTCTTAAGAAATGAAGATGACGCTGAAGAACTGGACGCTGACCATATCTGTCCGGTCGGCATTTCCGCCAGAGTAGAGGCTTTCGGAGACGATGACAGTGTTCAGATCCGCACGCTGGAGCGTGTTGATCTTTCAGATGTCGAGGTGGAAAATGGTCAGATTCTCGCAGAGGCATCTATTCGTGCAGAGGTTGATGACTATACGGCAGAAGAAGAGAAGGCTCAATTTCTCCGTTTACGTGCCGCACTTTTGAAATTTGTCCAGGGATACCAGTGGGGAATGTGGGCAAGAAGTTTCATTTTACAGCGGAAAAATATGTATGATCTCGGATCTGCCCTTTCGGAATATCTGAATATCAGCCCCGAAGAAAAATATGCCATTGTTGAAACGGATTCCCGCCGGGAACGCTGTACGCTGATCGAAGCTGCCATCAACGAATTTATGGAGGTTGCCAAAGTTTCCACCGAAGCAAAGGAAGCTCAGAAAGATGATCAGGAGCAGCTTTATCGCGAGGCAGCCATCAAGAAGCAGATCAGTTATCTTCAGAAAGAACTGGACGAACTTCACCCTGAAAATATTTCCGATACCCGGAAATTTGAGAAAAAGATTGAAGAATCCGGCATGAATGACGAAGCCCGTAAAGAAGCTGAAAAAGTGCTGAACCGCATGAAGCAGGAAGGCAAGGACAGCCATGAGTACGGTCTTCTGTATGATTACCTTGACTTTATGACCAGCCTGGACTGGAAAGCACCGCAGTTTACCCCGATCGATCTTGACCGGGCGGAGCAGATTCTTGATGAAGATCACTATGGTCTGAAAAAAGTCAAAGAACGCATCATCCAGCAACTCGCCGTTATGGCTCTCAACCGGAAGCAATATGGCTCGATCCTTTTATTTGTTGGTGCTCCTGGAACCGGGAAGACCAGTATCGGGCAAAGTATTGCACGGGCTCTCGGAAGAGAATATGTAAGGATCAGTCTTGGTGGTATCCGTGATGAGGCGGAAATCCGTGGCCACAGACGTACTTATATCGGTGCTATGCCCGGACGGATCATGGAAGGAATCAAGCGAAGCGGTGTCTCCAATCCGGTCATTGTACTGGATGAGGTTGACAAACTTGCAAAAGATTACGGCGGAGACCCTGCCAGTGCCCTTCTGGAGGTTCTTGATCCTGAACAGAACAGCACTTTCACTGACCACTATATGAATGTGCCTTACGATCTGTCCAATGTACTTTTTGTCTGCACTGCAAACTCACTGGATACGATTCCTGAACCACTGCTCAACCGTATGGAGGTTATTAATTTCTCCGGTTACACTGCAGTAGAAAAATATCAGATTGCCCGCAGACATCTTCTTCCAAAGGCTCTCGATGCCATGGGAATTAAGAAAAATGCATTGAAAGTAACCGACGGAGCGATTCGCAGGATTATTGATGAATACACAATGGAGGCAGGTGTCCGTGACCTGAAAAAACTGATCGATACTCTTTGCCGGACGGCTGCCGTCCAACTTGTTAAAAATGAGGGAACAACACTGACAGTCACTAAGACAAATCTCGAAAAATATCTTGGGAAAAAGCAGCTCCACCATGAGCGGAAACTTTCTTCCCCTGAACCGGGAGTTGTCACCGGACTTGCATGGACAAGAGCGGGCGGAGAAATTTTATTTATAGAAAGTAAACTGATTCCGGGCAAAGGCAAGATGATTATTACCGGTCAGCTTGGAGATGTAATGAAGGAGTCCATTCAGATTGCACTGAGTCTTGTAAAATCACTTTATCCAAAGGAAAGCAAAGTGCTTGATGACCACGACCTCCATATCCATGTTCCTGCCGGTGCGGTTCCAAAAGACGGTCCATCAGCCGGAATCACGCTGACAACAGCTCTTGCATCACTTCTCACCGGGAAGAAAGTCAGCCCGGAATATGCCATGACCGGAGAAGTTTCCCTGCGTGGCGGTGTCATGCCGATCGGCGGACTTCCTGAAAAGCTTATGGCCGCCCAGCGTGCAGGAATCACAAAGGTTCTGATTCCTGCTGACAATGAACAGGATCTCGATGACGTTGCCGATGAGGTTAAAAATAAGCTGGAAATCGTTCCGGTGAAAAAAGTGACTGAGGTACTGAAACTGGTGTTGAAATAACCCTGGATTTCCAGTCTCTTTCTTGTAAAAGATTACCTTGATAACCGATAATCCGACATAATTCAGAAATCGCCCTATACCAGTTGCTGTGCATCTGATATAAGGCGATTTTTTATCTATTATGCAGCAATTTATGTTCCTTCCCCTTCAGGATTCCCTCATAAACCTCTGCAATGATCGGATTTTCATCAGATCTCTTGATCTGTGCCATGCTGTCGATCTTATACATTCCATCCAGCCGGGCCTGTTTCGTCCTCGGTCCGATCGGCACCGGCTGTCCACCACCGGCAATACAGCCTCTTTTACATGCCATCACTTCTACGAAATCATACTGGACTTCACCGGCTTTGATCCTCTCCAGCAGTGTTTCTGCACAGCGAAGACCATTCACCACTGCAATTTTCACCGTTCTGTCCTCAAGCTGGATGGAAGCTTCTTTGATTCCTTCAATCCCGCGGATTCCCGTAAAGCTGATGTCCTGCAGATCTTCCATCCTGCTGCTGTGTACCAGACGTCTCAGAACTGCCTCGGTCACACCACCCGTTACTCCAAAGATCGCTGCTGCCCCCGAAGACAGACCAAACGGCATATCCAGTGCCTCCGGTTCGATCTGCGACAGATCCATTCCCGCTTCTTTGATCATACGGGTCACTTCTGTCGTGGTCAGTACATAATCTACATCCTGCTGCCCTTCTGTAAAATGCTCCGGTCTTTTGATCTCTGCTTTTTTTGCCGTACATGGCATAATCGAGATCACAACAGTCTTGCGGAGGCTCCGTCCTTCTTTTTCCGCTTCTGCCGCTTTCATCCGGGCTTCTTCCTTCAGCAATGCTCCGAACATTGCCTGCGGAGAACGGCAGGTGGAAATATTTTCCCGAAATTCCGGGTAACGGTTCTCACAGAACTTCACCCAGCCCGGACAGCAGGAAGTAAATAACGGAAGATTCTTACCGGATTTTAAACGCTCCAGCAATTCTGCTGACTCTTCCATTACCGTCAGGTCTGCCCCGAAATTTGTATCATATACCTCATCGAATCCCATACGTCGCAGAGCTGCCACCAGGCGTCCCAGTGTATTTTCACCTTTCGGGATTCCAAATTTATCTCCGATCGCCACCCGGACAGCCGGTGCGATCTGTGCCACAACTCTGATATTCTTATCTGCCAACGCTTTCCATACCGGATCAACATCCTGCCGGATACTGATCGCACCGGTCGGACAGACCGCCCTGCACTGTCCGCAGCCTACGCAGTCAGTCTCTGCCAGTTCTCTGTTAAATGCCGGCATAACCTGCATTTTTGAACCCCGGAAAGCAAAATCCAGAATGCCAAGTCCCTGGATTTCATCACAGGTACGCACACAATCCCCACAGAGAATACATTTATTGGGGTCTCTTATTACACAATCCGAAGAGGTATCCAGTGGAAGTGGTTTCTTATGATTTTCAAATCTGATCTCTGAAATACCCAACTGGCTTGCCAGCTTCTGTAACGTACAGACTCCATTTTTGGCACACGTTGTACAGTCACGGCAATGGGATGACAACAGCAGTTCAATGATCATTTTCCTGTGATGCTGCAATCTTGGTGTATTTGTATAGATCACCATACCATCCCGTGGTACTTCTGAACAGGATGCAAATACCTTTCCACGTTCATCTTCCACCACACACATCCTGCACGCCCCATAGGTTGACAGTTCTGAATGATAACAGAACGTAGGAAGATCAATCCCCGACTTTCGGATCACTGAGAGGACATTTTTTTCGTCTGTAAAAGCCACTCTCCTGTTGTTGATTGTCATATAGCCCATACTCTGTTCCTCCTACCCTTCAATATGAATCGCACCAAATGCACAGGCACTCGCACATGCTCCACATTTGATACATTTTTCCGTATCGATCGTAAATGGTTCCTTGATCTTTCCGCTGATCGCACCGACCGGACAGTTTCTCGCACATTTTGAACATCCTTTACACCGCTCAGGACTGATGATAAACTTTCGTAATGCAGTGCAGGTATGGGAGGCACATTTCTTTTCAACCACATGCTCCACATACTCATCATGGAATACTTTCAGCGTACTCATAACCGGAAGTGCCGCACTCTTTCCAAGACCGCACAGTGCAGTTTCTGTGATCATGTTCGCCAGTTCCTCCAGCAGATCAAGGTCTTCCAGCTTTCCATTTCCTGCCACGATCCGCTCCAGGATCTCCAGCATACGCTTTGTTCCTTCACGACATGGCACGCACTTTCCACAGCTTTCATTCTGCGTAAAATTCATAAAGAATCTCGCCACTTCCACCATGCACGTATGGTCATCCATCACAACCAGTCCGCCCGAACCGATCATTGCCCCCATTTTTTTCAATGAATCAAAATCCAGACTGACATCCAGATCTTTCGACACCAGGCATCCTCCTGACGGACCTCCGATCTGCACCGCTTTGAACGCTCCGTCTCCTTTGATGCCACCACCAATATCGTAGATCACTTCCCGCAGGGTCGTTCCCATCGGCACTTCGATCAGACCTGTATGCCGAACACTTCCTGTCAATGCAAATGCTTTTGTTCCCGGACTTTTTTCCGGTCCGATGGAACGGAACCATTCTGCTCCTTTATTAATGATCATCGGAACATTGGCAAAGGTCTCTACATTATTAAGAACCGTCGGCTTTCCAAACAGACCCTGTTCCACCGTCCTTGGCGGTTTGACACGCGGCATACCTCTTTTTCCCTCAATGGACGCAGTCAATGCACTTCCTTCTCCGCAGACAAATGCTCCTGCACCGCGATTAATATGTAGACGAAATGAAAAATCTGTTCCTAAAATATGATCGCCTAAAAGACCGCTTTCCTCTGCCTGTGAAATTGCCCGTTTCAAACGGCTGATCGCCAGCGGATATTCCGCTCTCACGTAAATATAACCTTCTCTGGCTCCTACCGCATAAGCCCCGATCATCATTCCTTCGATCATCTTATGCGGATCTCCTTCCATAATACTCCGGTCCATAAATGCTCCCGGATCTCCCTCATCACCGTTACAGACTACATAGCGGGTCTTTTCTTCCTGACGGGCTACCTGTGACCATTTATATCCCGTTGGGAATCCACCGCCTCCTCTTCCTCTTAAATTGGATGCTGAAATCTCTTCCACCACTTCCTGCGGTGTCATCTCAAACAGGACTTTCTCTAATGCCTCATATCCTCCGGTGGAAATGTATTCTTCTATATGTTCTGCATCAATATGTCCACAGTTTTTCAGTACATTTCTCGTCTGCTTTTTATAAAACGGGATTTCTTCCTGCTTTTTATACTCAATCCCATCCTGCTTAAATAAAAGATGACGGATAACATCTCCCTTTTCGATCGTTCTGTGGAAAATCTCATCGCAGTCTTCCGGCTTTACTTTTGTATAAAGGATTCCTGCCGGTTCGATCCGCATCAGCGGTCCCATTTCACAGAATCCGTGACATCCGCTTTTCTTCACTTCCAACGGGCCACTACCATGAGCAATCTCCGGTCCAAATTCCACGTCAATATCCGGATTTTCTTCTGCAAGTTCGCTCATCCGCCTGTATATCTCACCTGATCCGCCTGCCAGACACCCGGTTCCTGCACAGATCAAAATCCTGCAACGGCTGTCGCTGATCTTTTTTGCCGCCTCTTCACGAATCTGATGAAGTATTTCTCTGCTCGTAATTTTTTCCATACTTATTCCGCTCCTCTCAATTCGTGAATCAGTTCTGCCGCAGCATCCGGGGTCATTCCCGGATAAACCTTATCATTTACTGTCAGAACCGGAGCAAGTCCGCACGCTCCAAGACAGGAAACTGTCTCCAGTGTAAATAACATATCGTCCGTTGTCGCCTTTTCTTCTGAAAGTCCAAGTTCACTATAAAGCCGTTCCAAAATCGGAATTGACTTTCTGACATGACAGGCAGTTCCATTACAGACTTTAATAATGTACTTTCCCTTTGGTTCAAAAGAGAAGTTTTCATAAAATGTTGCCACACTGTATGCCTTTGCTTCATTGATCCCAAGTTTCTTCGCCACATACCTCAGAAGTTCCGGTGGAAGATACCGATATTCACTCTGAATGTCCTGAATGATCGGAATCAGTGAAGCCGGTTCAAGTCCATGCTGCGAAATGATCTCATCTGCTTTTTTATAGTAGGTTTGATCTAACATATAGCTCCTCCTTCAATATTTTTGTGCAGTTCTTATTATACTTTGATAATTTTCTATCAATTTGTTTTTATTATAGGTTATTTTATATGATTAATCAATAAACATCGCCCTTCAAATGTCTATTTTTAACAATTTTAGTTTTCCTTTCCACTCTTTATTTTCTTAATTTTCCCTTTATTTCCAATAAAAAATGGCTTCATAAAACTGATATTGTAATAAGACTGTAAGCGGATAAATATACTTCCGGGTATTCTATTCGTTTA
>OGHE01002182.1_pt1 | contig 10437 bp, 9 predicted proteins | sample 1571431 | NCBI WGS metagenome assembly OGHE01 (sample SAMEA2581966, study PRJEB24529) | metagenome | biome: Human gut stool | place: China | collected 2011 | reverse complement strand
TATAGATTTACAACATTCGCCCGCAGGAGGTTCAGCTCCGTCCGGTCATGGGTCACCAAAATCACCGGCTTGGTTTCCGCCGCGGCGGCGACGCACAGCACTGCTCTCCGGCGATTTTCCTCATCCAGCCCTGTGAACGGCTCGTCCAGCGCCACGGCGTCTGATACTGCCAGCAACGCCCGGGCCAAAGCCAAGCGGCGCTTCATGCCGCCGGACCACTCTCGCACCGGCTTGCCCGTCTCCCAGGTCAGGCCCAGCGCCGTGAGCATGGCCGCCGCTTTCGCTTCCTCGTAGTCCGTCCCCAGCGCAAACCGGAGATTTCCCAAGGCGTCCAGTCCCTCTAACAGGCGGTCCTCCTGAAAAACGGCGCTCCAACGGACGGCCGTTCCCATCAGTTCACCGCTGTCTGGCTTTTCCAGACCCAACAGGATCCGCAGCAGGGTGGTCTTTCCCACGCCTGACGGCCCCCACAGGGCCGTGACTCCCACACCGACGGTAAAAGACACGTTTTCCAGCACCGGACGATCTCCGTAGGCTTTGCATAGGTTTTTGACTTCCATCACAGCCCCGCCTTTCTCATCAGTCGGTCCACCAGCGCCAAAAACAGCCGCTCAAATACCACTGACACCGCCACGATGGTGACGGTCCATGCAAACAGATCCGCCGTCTGGAAGTAGACCTTGGCGGTGTATAGCCGCTCTCCCATGGACCCGGCGGGCAGGCCGATGATCTCCGCCGCTGCCCCGGCTTTCCAGCAAAGCCCCAGGCCCAAAGATACCGCCGTGCGGAAATGGGGCATCACCTGCGGCAGATAGATGACCCGGAGCCGCCGCCCAAGGGGGACCCGGAACACCCGGGCCATTTCCAGAAGCCGACGGTCCGTGTGGCAGATACCCTCCAGCACATTCAGGTACACCGGCGGGAACACCATCAGCGCCGAGATGAACAGGGACAGGCTCTGGCTGTTGAGCCACACCAGGGCCAGAATGATGAAGGACGACACAGGCACCGCCTTGATACCCGCCACTAAGGGTGCCATCAGCCCCCGGAACCAGGTTTTCCAGGCCGCCAGAGCCGCCAGCGCGACCGCCAACACCGTGGCGAGCAGAAATCCGCCGAAGATGCGGATGGCGGACCAGGCCACCGTCCGCCAGAAGGCCGCGGTGACGGCCAGCTGCCCCAGCCGCAGCAGCACATTCACCGGGGACGCCAGCAGCAGCTCACCGTGGGGATAGACCGCCGCCAGCGCCATGGCCGCCAGCTGCCAGACCGCCAGCCAGAAAGCCACCGCCCACAGGCGGAGGTCTGTTTTCCTGTCCATAGGCGGCGCTCCTTTCTATCGTAAATTCAGATATAGGCCAAGTGTAGCTCTGCCTTCTCGGATTTTCCGTTTTTATCCGCCGTAGTAAAAATCATCCCCAGGCAGAGTGCCGCCCACGGAGGAAGGCTCCGCGTCGGCCAGGACCTGCAAATAACCGGAGAGTTTGTCCTTCATCTCGCTGCCGGTGATGCAGACGATGTTGCAGTAGGGCAGGGCCATTTCCGCCACAGGGGCGGCCTCGATGATGCCGTACTCCGCGATCAGCTGGGCGGCGTCCGCGTTGTTGGCGTTGACCCACTCCACGCTGGCGGCGTAATTCTGGAGGAAGCTGTCCACCGCGCCGGGATTGGCCTCCACCACGTCCCGCCGGGCCACGATGACGCCGGTGATGAGGCCGGAGCCGTTATCCAGCTTTTCCCACTCCGCTGTCAGATCCAGTGCCATGCGAAGGCCCTCAATTTTTGTCTGAGCCACGGTGACAAAGGGCTGCGGCAGCAGGGCGATGGCCGCCTGGCCGGAGGCCAGTGCCGCCACGCACTCGCTGTGCTCGCTTTTCCAGTCGATGGTCACATCCTTGTCCGGGTCAATGCCGTTTTCCGTCAGCAGATACCGCAGTGCATATTCCGGGGTGCTGCCCTTACCGGCGGCCACAATGGTCTGACCCTTCAGATCTGCCATAGACTGCACCGTTTCCCCATTTTCCACGATATACAGCACGCCCAGGGTATTGACGGCCAGCACCTCCACGGCGCCGCCGGTCTTGCCATACAGCACGGCGGCCAGATTGGCGGGGACACAGGCCATGTCCAGCTCCCCCTTGATGAGGGCGGGGGTCACCTCGTCGGCGGAACCGGCCAGCGTGAAGGTGTAAAGATTGCCCACCTCACCCTCGTAGGGTTTGGCAGAGCTCAGCAGTGCGCCGGTCATTTCATCATTGTCCTTCATCAGCTTCACAAGGCCCATAGCAGTCGGGCCTTTCAGGGCGGCAATTCTGAAATGAGCAATGTCTGCCTCTGTACCATCCGGCGCTTCGGCCGCAGGCTCTTCCGTTTGGGCAGGTTCCTCCGGCTGCTCCGGTTCGGCGGCCTTCTGGCCGCAGGCAGTCAGGGACAGGGTCAGGGCCAGAGACAGCCCCAGCGCCAACAGTTTTTTCTTCCAGTTCATGGCTTTTCTTCCTTTCATACGCTCCCTGCCGGGGCATAGACGGTCTTGGCGGTAACGCCCTCCAAGCGGCCCAGCTTGCCGGACAAGGCGGAGATGACGTCACCGGGGGCATCCATGGCCACGCTGATGATGTTCACGCCCTTCTCCCGGTAGGGTACACCCATGCGCCCCACGATATACGGCCCGTACTGGTGCAGCAGGTCATTCAGCACCGCGACCTGCGTGCCCTCCCGGACAATGATGGCAATGACGGCCACCCGCGTTTCCACAGCTTCCACAGCGGTCTCTCCTTCTCATAAAGTAATACATCCCCCCTGCCGTTCAGCAGAGGGGATGACAAATGTACAGCGATCTTATCCTTCCTCATCTTTCGGTTCGGAGCATCCTCACCGGCAGAACGGTATGCGGGCATGGTGTCGCCGGTCAGAAACACTTTCCGGAGACGTTCCAACCATAACATACCCGTATGGTCCTGTCAAGACAAAGCCCCGCCCCGGAATGATCCGGGACGGGGCATAAACATTTTTCTTATTACATGCTGCAGGGCTGATAGGTGGAGGTCAGCACCTGTTCAAAGGCTGGGGCATCCGGCGTTTCGATCCGCCGGAGGATCAGTTCGCCGGCAGTCTCGCCCAGCTTTTCCACCGGCTGGATGATGCAGTCCATCTGCTTTGAATACAGATAGTTGATATCCGAATCGTAATCCACGAAGGTGACCAGATCGATGTCCTCTCCCAGCTTGAGGCCCTTCTTGTGGAGGTAGATCACCGTCTCCGAGGCCATCAGGCCCTGGGCCACCACCAGCGCGTCACACTTCTGCTCCAGCAACTCATCCAGACAGGACTGGGCGCTGTTTTCCATAGAGTTGCCGTAGCGGATCAGCAGGTCATCCTGAGGCAGGCCGCAGTCCGCCACTGCCTCCTGATAGGCAGCGATCCGCTCCTTGGTAGAGGACAGCCGGGGCAGGCCGCCGATCATGCCGATCCGCTTGTCGCCCTTGCCCGCCAGACGGCAGACGCTGCGGTAGATCGGTTGGAAATTGGACACGCTCACCGACGGGAACCGCTTTGTGTCAAAGGTCCGGTCCACCAGCACCACAGGAAATCCGGCGGGGATCAGGGACTCAAACCGGCTGAAATCCTCCATGGTGCTGGCGATGAGCAGCCCGTCCACCAGTCCCGCGGAAAGCAGGCGGATATTGGTCTCCTCCCGCTCTGGGTTCTCCTTTGTATTGGCAATGATCAGATGGTATCCGTGGGCAGAGAGATAATTCTCCACGGATTCGATCATTGTTGCGAAAAACTTATTGGAAATATCCGGAACGATAAATCCAATGGTTTTTTTCTTTCCGGTCCGGAAGCTTCTGGCCGAGGCGTCCGGCGTGTAGCCCAGCTCCGCGATAGCCCGGTAGACCTTCTCCTTGGTCTCGCCGGAGACGTAGCGGGTTGAGTTGATGGTGTGGGAAACCGTGGCGGTGGAAACACCTGCCAACCTTGCCACATCGCTGATGGTCACCTTCATGATCGTTCACCTCTTTACGCAATTTTTCTGCGTTTGCGTAATCATTTGCATTTTACAGTATACGCCCCCGCTTCATATAACGTCAAGTCTTTTTTGGCTCCTTTCTTCTACTTTTTCGCTTTTTTATCAAATTCCAACCAAATCCTCGCCATTTTGCCCAATATGCTCTCAGAATGTTATGCAAAATGCTGATTGCCATTTTTTATCGTCCATGATAAGATAGTAAAAGCAAAGAAATAATCGTTTGCGCAAACGATTCTTTAATCTTTTAAAGTTTTTTCAATATTGAAAGGAGTTTTCCCATGCTCACGAAGATTGGTATCAATGGCTTTGGCCGCATCGGCCGTCTCACTTTCCGCGCTGCCCTGACTCATGACGATGTTGAGGTTGTCGCTCTGAACGATCCCTTCATGAACCCCGAGTACATGGCTTACATGCTCAAGTATGACTCTGTTCACGGCAAGTTCCCCGGCACTGTCGAGGCTTATGACGGCGGTCTGATCGTCAACGGCAAGAAGTACCCCGTCTTCACCTCTATGGAGGTCAAGGACATTCCCTGGGCTTCCGTGGGTGCTGAGTACATCTGCGAGTGCACCGGCAAACACCTGACCAAGGAGCTCTGCCAGGGCCACATCGACGCTGGTGCCAAGCACGTCATCATGGGCGCTCCCTCCAAGGATGACACCCCCATGTTCGTCTGCGGCGTCAACCTGGATAAGTACACCAGCGACATGACTTTCGTCTCCAACGCTTCCTGCACCACCAACTGCCTGGCTCCCATTGCCAAGGTTCTGAATGACAAGTTCGGCATCGTGGAAGGCCTGATGACCACCGTTCACTCTGTCACTCCCACTCAGAAGCTGCTGGACGGCGCTTCCCTGAAGGATTGGCGCGGCGGCCGTGCTGCTACCGGCAACATCATCCCCTCCTCCACCGGCGCTGCCAAGGCTGTCGGCAAGGTTATCCCCGAACTGAACGGCAAGCTCACCGGTATGTCCATGCGTGTTCCCACTCTGGACGTTTCCGTTGTGGACCTGACCGTCAAGCTGGCTAAGCCCGCCACCTATGAGGATATCTGCAAGGCCATGAAGGACGCTTCCGAGGGCGAGCTGAAGGGCGTTCTGGGTTACACCGATGAGGAAGTTGTTTCCTCTGACTTCCTGGGCGATTCCCGCACTTCCATCTTCGACAAGAAGGCTGGTATCGCTCTGACCGACACCTTCGTGAAGGTCGTTTCTTGGTACGACAACGAGTGCGGCTACTCCAACAAGATGGTGGAGCTGATCCGTCACATGTCTGCCGTTGACCACAAGTAAGTTTTCAAGCATCATGAAGCGGCATGGCGTTCTGCCATGCCGCTTCAGCGTGTAGAAAAAGTCTTTTCTCTCTGCTGAGTCTATTTTCAGAGCTTTACAACTGTTCTAAAGCTTTTTAATTTCAATAACGCAGCACCCTTTTTGGGGTGGCCGCGCACACGCTTCCTCACCGCTGCAGAAAATCTGTCGCTTTCTTGGCAGGCGCAAAGCCGCTCGCCGCAAGGGTTCCGGCAAAAAGCGCAAATTTCTCAAGAGAAATACAGAAAAGGGCTTGACTTTTTTAAAGTCTCTGTTATAATAATATCGCTGTCTGTTCAAGGCAACAAGTGCATAGCGGAAAAGCGCTGGACACAGCTATGGAGAAGTCGCCTAGTTGGTCGAGGGCGCATGATTGGAAATCATGTAGGCTCCTAAAGGGTCTCGAGGGTTCGAATCCCTCCTTCTCCGCCAAAGAAAACGTTCTATTTGTTATCAAATAGAACGTTTTCTTTTAGCTTCCCGCCGTTTTTACGCTTAAAAAGTTCTGGTTTCGAGCAGTGTTCAAAACCACTACCCCTAAGTTTACCCCTAAAGCACATTTCCACAAAAAATTCCGCCAGAAAAATTATTTCTGACGGAATTTTTTTATGCCTTCTTTTGACCTAAATTGTCGTAGTAGTTCTGCATCCGGGCAGCGGTGTCCTTCTTCATCTGGTCGCTGGTATGGGTGTATACATTCAGCGTAAAGCTGGCAGTAGCATGACCCAGCAGGTCCTGTACGCTCTTGACGTCCGCGCCGGAGGCAATTGCAATCGTAGCCGCCGTATGCCGCAAATCGTGTGGTCTTGCATCCGGACGCCCAATTTCGGCAACGATCTTCTTGAACGTCTTATAGAATGTTGAAATTGCAAGGTTTTCTCCGATTTCCGTTGTAAACACAAGATTGTGCGGGTTGTTCCACAGTTCGCCTGCAAGCAGTCTGTTTTCCGCCTGCCGCGCCCTCTCTGCCCTTAAATACTGAAAGGCAATGTCCGGCGGTACGATTTTCCGAACCTTTCCGTTCTTAGTGGTCGGAGCGATGTAATATTTTCCGTTCTTTTTCTTCTCGCGTTGAAGCTGCTGGCTGATGGTAAGCTTTTTCCCCTCAAAATCAACTTGGTCCCACGACAGCCCCAAGCATTCCCCCTCCCGCAGTCCTGCAAACAGGCACAGCGCATAGGCGTTTCTCATGGGATTATCTTCGATGGCTTTTAGAAACAAAGGAATTTCTGCATCCGTCAGTGGTTTGATTTCCCTTTGTATCACCTTGGGAACCTCTGCGGCTTCACACGGATTCATCTGAAGCATTCCCTGTTTCTTTGCCATAGAAAATGCTTTGTGTAGAATGGCGGAAATATTCTTTACCGTCTTTGCAGAAGAACCGGAAGCAATCATGGAGTTATACAGCTTTTGAATATGAATGCCCTTTACTGCCTGTACCTTCAAGGCACCGATAGCGGGCTTGATATGGGTACGAATCGCCGTTTCATAGCTGCTGTATGTCAGCGGCTTGACCTTGACCGCACAGAAGGTTTCCATCCAATCATCCAGCCATTCCGAAACCGTTGTTTTGTCCGGTTCCTGATAGGTGCCGTTGTCAACGGCTACCTGAATACTCGTCATTTTCCTGCGGACCTCGGCTTGTGTTTTCCCGTACACGCTTTTTCTGTCCGGCTTTCCCGTTCCGGGGTCCATCCCAATCGTGATACGCGCCTCCCACGTTCCGTCGGGGCGCTGGCGGATGGAGCCAGCGCCTTGCGCGTTTCTTGTTGTTGCCCGTCTTGCCATGATTATCTTTTCTCCTTAGACTTCCAGCATTTTTAAAAGGCAATCCCCGCAAAGGATATTGACCGTCTTAGTTGCCCGGACGGACTGCCCGCATTTGGGGCAAATCAGCTTGCGGGTGCTGCTGGGGCGTTTGCCTCCCGGTGCGGTATTGGCTCCCGCTTGGGCTGCTCCCCCGGTGGCTCCGGTACGAATGAACGGCGGCAGGCTGCTGCGCCCTATCTTGATTTCAGACCAGTTTTTTGAAAGTGCATATTCAACCAAGCCATCATTCGGCGTGGTGTTCCAACCGTACTGTCCACATGGCACACAGGTCAGTCCGTGGGCTTCCGCAACTGCCTTGAATTTGCCGTTATGGTACTTGCCCCCTCTGCTGACCTCCTTAATGCCGTTTTCCCGGCAGTAGAGGTGGACCATTTCATGGAGCATGGTATCTAACGTTTCTTCAATGGGGTAATTCAAGACCTCGGCGGCAATGTTCAGTTCATACGCGCCTCCGTCCTTGCGTTGCCAGACCTTGGCGGCGGTACAGTGTCCGTAAGTCCCCGGTTTACTCTGGACTGTAATAATTGGTATCGGCAATGCCCCGGAAAAGAAGTCCGTATTCAAATTGTTGTAGATGTGTTCTAACTGGCTGACTGCCCGGCTCATTTTTGTTGTTTCCTTCATAGCGGTGTCTCCCATCATATAGAGTGCGCGCAGCGAACTCGCTCGCGAGATCGCTTGATTACCCCGCGATGCACACTTCCTTACAAGTCAAGGGGAAAGGCGTGGAGATTTTTCAGAATGAAAAATACGACCCGACCTTGACTTGTAATGATGTGTGCTGCACCGTCCCGTAGGGACACCTTATTCTCCCGTCCTCAGAGCTCGACGAACGGAACTTTTAACATTTTGATGTTGGCAGGCTCCTGCTTATCATAGAGAATAGCATGGAGCGGTGGCAGCTCCTTGATCGTATCAGGCGATACCTTGTATTCCCGCACTACCTTTTTCGTTCCTGCTCCGTCAGCGTCCAGCAGAATCCCGGCAGACTTGTGCGTAGTTTCCACGCTAGCTTTCGTCCCGATAATATTTGCCATTGTCTCTGCGTCTGTCGCCGAATTGAGCCGCATAACCACATATTGACCGCAGTTTTCCAGCACCCTTTCTGCAAACGATTCGGATACGGCAGACAGGTCGGCAATTGACTGCGTTGCCACGATGATTTGGAAGCCTTGGCTCCGTGCCTGTGCGAAAATAGGCATAAGCTGTTCCGTTGCATATGCTCCCAGCTCGTCCATGATAATCAAGCGCCGCCACCCATCTGGGCGCTGTGTTGCGATCATGTGCCGTACATCATGAATGAACAGCTTACCGATTGCTCTTGTGTAATCGGTGTATTTGAAAGAATCCAAATCCGCGAAGAAGATTGCCTCCTTATCACGCGCCATGGATGCGTTGATACCTTTGCGCTCCGGACCTCCGAAAAAGGATGCACCATCCCCCAGCAGCAAATCCACATAGCGGCTCTTGGACAAGGCTGCTTCCTGCGCGATGCCTTTCAATTTCCAGTATTCCTGCTGTTTTTCCTTTGAGATTTTTCCGCTTTCCACAAGCATTGCCAGCAGCTGCATGAAGTCCTCGTAATCGTAAAAGTCACAAATCGCCGCAATAGATAGAGGGATTTCCGCCGCACACAAACCTTCACATACCGCCTTAATCCATGCAGAGGTGCAGGCTTTATAATGCGGCTCCGTATACTCTGAAATTTCCACCAGTGCATCCGCCGCCTCGGTCGGTGACATCCCATTCAAAGGGTTGTACGGTTGTCGGCTCTCCTCCTCTGCGTTGAGGCTCACCGTATACATCGTTCGTCCGTAGCGGGCGGCGATTCGCCGCGTTACATTAAGCAGGCTCCTGCTGTCATTAGTTCCGTTTTTGCCTGACAGGATATACACATCGTCACTCTGCTGTATGGTCAGCAATATGTAGTTCAGCAGATAGGTGGTCTTTCCAGAGCCAGTGGTTCCCGCTACAAAAATATGGCTTGGGTTGTGGTTGTCAACCTTAGTAGCTTCTGGAAGCCGTGAAGTCTTGGAGCCTTCCAGAAGAACTGCATCCGCAGATGTGGTGCCTACCGTTACCAGCGCAGTCATAGTTACGACCGGAATCAATAGTGCAGGCAATGATGGAGTAAAAATCCAGCTAATTACCGTAGACGGTGCGAGCGCAAGCAGGCATTCCACGCTCAAATAATGAATCATGATACCGTTTGCAACGACTACCATCATCGTCAGCCCAAACAGCGCGACCTGATACATCACACGCACCTCCGGGCGCTTTTTGGCGTAGCTGTAAATACCCAACATAACTACGGTTGCTGCCGGAGCCATCAGGAGAGAAGCTGCGATTGCCCATGGCAGAATTGCCGCGATTCGCTGACGTAAATAAATATTCTTCATAAGGCATCTCCTTTACTTCTTGAAGTACGACGTATACTTAGACATGGAATGTGTTGCAGGCATTGAAACTACACTTTCAATTTCATCCCATGTGCCTGTATCTCTTTTGTTTTTATGAATGTCCGCCGTTGCAACCTGTTTCTCGATTTCCACAAGAGGAATCGTCTGAATCCGGACACCGACTCTCTGCGCACAGCTATTCAGATTTCTGGCGATACCCGGTCGATTGTCCGGCGTAATCCATACCTGTTGTTGATAACTGTTGTTGTCCCGGATGTTCTTTTCCAGCAGGGAAAGCGGCTTGTGATTCAACTCGATTTCATAAGCATGACCACGGAACACAATGTCAGGGCGGTGACGCTGCTTGTCTCCCTTGCTCCGCAATACAGAATCCGTCAGCAGCTCACCGGGAGAGGCTCCCTCAGTGCGTCTGAGCCACGCACAGACCCGACCGACTACCAGAGCATGATGGGTCGTAGCGGACACCTCATAGGTGTGGCTGGTCTGCTTTCCCAGCACCGCCAGCCCCCGCCCGGAGAGATAGTAGCAGTTGGACCCAGCAGAATCCCGGCAGATTTGGAGCAGCCCCATATCGCAGAGCTTACGCAGGCACTTGCGGCAGTAGGTATAGTCGGTATACCCAGCCAGCCATGCAGCATCCGTCGCCCGTATAATTCGCAGTCGGTCAATCACTGCCAGCAGGATATGTTCTCTATCTGAAATCATTTCCATAAGTTACCACCTTTCTACGCGCGACGCGCGTTCTAATTGCCCCTCGTCACATTGCCGCCCTGTCTCACAGAAAATATGTGCTGGTTGTCCCATGTAGGGCGGCTGTGGTTCCGGGTGGAAAGCCGGAACCACAGTC
>OGHE01002164.1_pt1 | contig 10530 bp, 8 predicted proteins | sample 1571431 | NCBI WGS metagenome assembly OGHE01 (sample SAMEA2581966, study PRJEB24529) | metagenome | biome: Human gut stool | place: China | collected 2011 | reverse complement strand
AATAACTTTTTTAATTATTTTACCTTCTATATTTTTTCACTCAATTTTTTCTTCTGCTTTATTCGTCTTCCTCATTATATAGAAATAATACGGCACCAGCGGAATCAACGCAGAAATCCACGCTGCCGGATCTGCCAGGCATACACCGGCAAAACTTGCCCTGCCCGATACAATATAGACGATCGCCGCCCTTGCGATCAGTTCAAAGACTCCTCCCAGCATCGGTACAAGACCGTATCCAAGTCCCTGCAATGTATTCCGGTACAGGAAAATACTTCCTAAAAATGGATAACACCAGAAGACCATCCGGAAATAAGTGACTGCCGCACTGACTACTGCAGTTTCTGACGGACTGATAAACAGCCAGGTCATATATTTTCCAAAGAAGAAAACCAGTACCATTGCAAAAATACTATATCCCCAGATCATAAACTGCGTACAGCGGACTCCCTGTCTGACACGATCCATTTTCCCTGCACCACGGTTCTGTCCTACATAAGTTGCGATCGTAGCTCCAAAAGCAACAAATACCGTCATAATAATATTTTGCAGCTTACTTGCCGCTGAAAATCCTGCCATGGCATTTTCTCCATATACATTGATCGCACCCTGTACGATAATTGTTCCGATCGCCGTGATCGAGAACTGTAATGCCATCGGAATACCCAGTGCCAGAAGCCTTCCCCATGCAGAAAGGGAAATCTTAAAGTCCTCTTTTTTCAAATGCAGGATTGGAAATTTCTTTATAATATAAATCAGACAGAGTACCGCAGAGATTCCCTGTGCAATGACAGTTGCATACGCACATCCTTCGACTCCCATGCCGCCAAAAATAATAAATGCCACGTCCAGTACCACATTAATCGCCGCTGAAATGATCAGAAAATACAACGGTGATTTTGAATCACCCAACGCACGCAGAAATGCAGCAAGTGAGTTATATGCAGCCGTTACGATCAGCCCTGCATAGATAATTCCCATATACGCCTTTACATCCGGCATGATCTGATCGGAATAATTCATCAGTCTCAGGATCGGCTCATTCGCAAACCCAAATCCGATGGTCATCAATAATGCAAATCCAAGTGCAAGATAAACCGACATTGCCACATAATGCCGCATCCGGTCATATTGCTTTGCCCCGAACCACTGAGATACAAGGATCGCAAATCCACTGCTCAGTCCGTTCAGCCAGCCCGTTACAAAAAACATCAAAGATCCCGTACTGCCAATCGCTGCCAATGCACGTACACCAAGGAATTGTCCGGCAATGATCGAATCTGCCACATTATAAAACTGCTGGAAAATATTTCCCAGGAACATCGGGATCATAAACTGCACGATCAGCTTTACAGGACTTCCCGTTGTCATATCATGAATTGTCTTCGTTGCCTTTACAGCACTGTTATTTTCACTCATGCTCCATCCACTCCTTTTCCTTTGTCGTAATTTCCTTTATCACAATTTCCTTTTCCCTCATTCTCTCATCTGCCTGCAACTTTTCCATGCAGACTGAAAGAATCCATTTCTCCTTTAACTTACATTGCATTGCCCTGACTTTTTCATCTGTACACGGAACTTCCGTCCATCCCGGGTCGGACTCCGGCTGAAATGCAAAATCCGTCAGCTTTGCCGTCATTCCCTGCCCGCTTCGCTTCACATAGCTTTCCTTCAAAGTCCAAAAACGGTAAAAAATTTCTTCATATTTTTCTTTCTCTGCTTTATAAGAAAAAAGAAGTTCCTGCTCTGCTCTGTCAAATACCTTCGGAATAACTTTTTCCTTCACTTCCCTGATCCGTTCAACATCCACTCCCGTTTCCGTATCACTAAATGCACAGGCCACCAGTCCTTCACAATGGCTAATGTTAAAATGAATTCCCGGGTAATCCCGCAGATATGGCTTCCCATGCTGCCCGGAAGATAATCCGGCTTCCACAGATGTCTTCAATTCCAGTCCATAACGCTCTCTCAAGCCAACCGCAAGCAGTTTTGTTCCTGCTTCATGTTCCATCCTGTGTTTCTGCTCCGTTCTGTGCTTCTGTCCTGTCCTGCGTCCGCCATTCTCCTCTGCTATTGGCAGATACATGATATAGATATGGATCACTTCCGCAACCTCCCGTTTTTCACTCTTAAACTCATCTCAAAGAAGATTCCAACGTCTGATTGTAACGCACTCTTTTCGATTTATCAATTCGTTTTTCGATAAATTTTATCATTTTTCTTGCAACTCCATCTTTGGTGTGATAGAATAAGGCAATCCTGCGAGGGAGTAGTCGACGCTTCAATCCTGGCTTTTACAGAAGCGTTGTATTATCGACATAATGGTGCAGATGCACCCGGTATTACTGTAAACGACGAGACTCATGGGGCGGTATTTTTATACTGTCCCTGAGTCTCTTTTTTTTGCATTACAGTCATTACCTGTCGCTTTTTAATTAAGCGGTTCACATCAAATTTAAAGAAATGAGGAAAATGAAATGGGATTAACTGAACTTTTTATTCTTGCTGTCGGTCTTTCTATGGATGCATTCGCTGTCTCCGTCTGTAAGGGTCTCTCCCTTGGGAAGATCAAGACAACGCATATGTGCATTGCCGGTGCATGGTTTGGCGGATTTCAGGCTCTGATGCCTCTGATCGGCTATTTTGCCGGACGTTTTCTAAGTGATTTTGTAACAAATTATTCTCACTGGATCGCATTTATCCTACTTGCCATTATCGGAGTCAGTATGATCAAGGAGTCCTTCGGTGATGAAGAACAGATCGATGCTTCCATGGATGTAAAGTCTATGTTCCTTCTGGCTGTTGCTACAAGTATTGACGCACTGATGGTCGGTGTAACCTTCGCTTTTCTGAACGTTGCCATCGTTCCGGCTGTTCTCTTTATCGGTGCGACCACCTTCGTCTGTTCTGCTGTCGGAGTCAGGATTGGAAGCATCTTTGGAATGAGATACAAATCCCGTGCGGAACTTTGTGGTGGGATCATTCTGATCCTGATGGGATTAAAAATCGTATTAGAGGGAATTGGGCTTCTCTGAACCCAATTCTCTTATCATGCAGTATTGCTTCAGATGAAAAGGTGCTTTTTCAACCACCCCGAATGTCTTAAATCCAAGATGTTCATAAAATGCGACGTTCTTCGGATTGTGCGTCTCTAAAGAGATCATCATACCATGCTCTTCTGCCTGGTCGATCACTTCCTGCATCATCATCTCTGCCAGTCCATGATGCTGATATGCCGGATCTACCGCAAGGTAAATCACATGCAGCCGCCGGGTCTGATGAAGCTGTGCCGTCCATGCCGAGTTGAGATAATCTTTTCCAAGCATAAAATTCCAAAAAGTCCTTGTGCTCGGATCTTCATGAATCAGCCATCCGTCTGTCACCAGGCTTTCTTTCAGACTTACAAAATAATTATAAAATGCATGACGGTGATCCGACTCATCAGAAACGATCAGGATTCCTTTCAGCTCTTCACTGTCCGCATACACCTCACACGTTTCAAAACATTCCGTTACATCGCACGAAAATAAATGCGGCATCAGTCTTTCCCTTGTCTCCTGATCTTCGATCAACGCACTGTACAGCGGATCATTTTTAAAGCAAATCGTCAGTATCTCCCTTAACCTGTCCAGATCTTTCTCCTGAACCCGGTATAAATTTTTGCATTCCATATTTTTTGTCGGAGGCTTAAGTCAGTACCTTGCCACCTCCGGCTCCTTCCTTTTATTATTTTCTTCTGTATGGTTCTCTTCTGTATTATTCGATCCTGTAGTCTTTGATTTCCTGTAAACTGGCTTCCATCATCTTCTGCATCTTTTTTACAGATTCTGTCATATACCGGATATCATCCGTCAGATATGCCCTCTGTCTTCGCTGTGCTGCCTGCAGCCGACGTATTTCCTCTTCCAGATCCGGGATCTGTCCATGCTCTGCCTGTTGGCTTTCCAGCTTTCTAAGCCGTTTCACGATCCCATAAAGATTTTCATGATGCAAAATTCTTCCGGCTCCCCACATCAGCCTGTCTTTTGGCTGATGAAGAATATATTCTGTAAAATGATAATAAACTTCCTCGTCGAAAAGAAATGCATAACAGTTATTATCCACTTCATAGAGTGCCTTCAACGCTTCTTCTATTTCGCCCTCTTCCAGTGCCTGCACCGCCTGATTCAGATAGCAGATATTGTTCGATGCAGCTTCATGTGGGAACAATACTTCATCCTGCCAGTTCAGCCGCACAAAATAATCCTGTCCCTTTCTGAAGATTCCAAGCAATCTCTGTGAAATATCCTCACCGCTTTTTGCAGCCACCGGGCAGACAATCTGTGATTTTTCAATCCATTCATACAATTCTTCCGCTGTCCGCTCCGCCTGTTCCGTCTCCCGGATCAGCGTCTGCATCACTCCCTGCAGATCTTCTTCATCCTGTTCTGCCATCCTTGCAGAGACAGAACTGTGCATTTTCCTGAACAGATGGGAAAAATCCAGTGGAGGAAAAATCAGCGTATCCAGCTTCAACAAAAGTCTTGTATAGAGTTCATGGTGAAACCGGTAGACATTTTCCTGATAAATCTCTTCATTATCATACTGCGAATGATAATGTGTCTCCATAAAAGGACCGGCACTGAAATCATTCACCGTTGACGGGATTCCCGCAATCGCCATAGAGAAATCATCCGACCATGTCTCAATCGGGGCAAGCACAGTCAGCCCATCCGGGTAGGCATCCTCTGGCACAGCAATTTCATCTGCAAATTTTTTCAGAAAATCTGCATATTCATAAGTACAGCGGATGGCATCCCGACTGCTGTGAGCATGTGCCGGCAGTTCAAAGTTCAGATCTGCCAGCACCTTTCCCTGCCACTCCGGATGGATGCGGAACACCTGATTCCAAGCTCCCGTAGACCAGTCATACTTTGAATCGCACACACCCCATTCTTCTGCTGCCAACGCACAGATCACAATCGTATGACGGGGTCTGTAACCGCTCTCTAAAAGTGCTTTCGCAATGCCAATCGTCATGGACACTGCACAGTTATCATCCTGAAATCCATCAAAATAGGAATCATAATGCGCTGACAGAAGGATCATCTGATCTGTCTCCGTTCCCGGGATCTTTCCGGTAATATTATAAGCCGGACGATTTCTCTCCACTCGTGAACACGCATCCAGTTCTACCATGACAGATTTCTCATTTTCACAAAATCGGTCTTTCAGAAGTGCTGCATCTCTCCTGGAAATTGAAAATGCCGGTGCATATTCCGGTCCTGCGATATCCTGAGCATTCAGTGCTTCCTGATCCACTTCTCCATATCCCTGCATCTGCACAGCAATCAGCCCCACTGCCCCTTTCAGATATGCCTGATAGACCGGATAATTGATCCACCATTCATCTCTCTGATTGATATCTGCCAGCACCAACTTGCCCCGTACATCCAGATTTTTATAATCCGCTGCCGTTCCTCTTCCTACATAAACCAGCTCATACTCTTGAAATCCATCCGTCTCAAAATTCGTCTGATAAGCCCCAAGCTGACAGGTATATTCTTTCCCGCTGCTGTCCTTAAACCGCAGGACTGCCCGCTCGAAAGTCCACGAATCCAGCCAGAATTCTTCTTTTTGAACTTCAGTCAGTCCGATGGATCTCATTTCCTCATACAGGAAATCACCGGTTGCCTTCTCTGCATGAGAACCTGCGGTACGGAAACCTAACACCGGGTTCGTCTTCTCCCGCTCCATCTGCTTTGCCAGCCGACAGGAATAGTCTGTATCAAGATGGGAAATGCATCTTTGGATGATCTCCTCTTCCGTCTCTTTTTCTGCTCTGCATTCTCCCTGAGTTCCTGCTGTTCCACTCATAAGTCATCCCTCCGGTCATTCAAGATTCACTGTGGTTTATTTTAACATTTTCACGGCATTTCTACAATGATGATTGTAAATGATGATGCAAATGATGGTTCATCAATTCTTTCACTTTCCATATACATATGCTATAATAAATCTGTATGTGTCCATCCGCTGTATTTTCATTCATAAACGGATGGATCTGAAATTTACCATTATTTCTCAATAAAAGGAGTTATTGATTATGAAAATTATCGTATTAGCCGGAGGTCTCAGCACAGAACGTGATGTATCACTTTCTTCCGCTGCCGGCATCTGCCGTACATTACTTGAAAAAGGACATGATGCGTTCCTTCTCGACGTATTTATGGGACTGGAGCATACACCGGAAAATCTCGAAGATGTCTTTACACTTCCGGATCATGGCCTTGATATCGTCAAAAATATCAGCACAGAAGAACCGGATCTTGCCGCAGTTAAAGCATCCCGCCCGGATCAGTCTGACTGCTTTTTCGGTCCGAACGTCATTGAGCTGTGCCGCCTTGCAGATATTACTTTCCTCGGCCTTCATGGCGGAGAGGGAGAGAATGGAAAGCTTCAGGCTGCATTCGATCTTCTTGGCATTAAGTATACCGGACCGGATTCTCTCGGATGTGCCGTTGCCATGCATAAGGGCGTTGCAAAGCAGATCTTCCTTGAGTCCGGTGTAGACACACCTGGCGGTGGAACTTTATATAAGAACGGATCGGATCTTTCCTACCAGTCTCTTGGACTGACACTCCCGGTCGTTGTAAAGCCATGCTCCGGCGGTTCAAGTATCGGAGTTTATATTGTGAATACCGATGAAGAATATCAGAATGCTCTGGAGCATTCTTTCCACTATGAAGATGAGATTGTGGTAGAACCTTATATCAAAGGACGTGAATTCGCATGCGGAATCATTGACGGTAAGGCTCTCCCTCCGATCGAGATCATTCCAAAGACAGGGTTCTTTGATTATGCCAACAAATATCAGGACGGTGCTACCATGGAAGTCTGCCCGGCCGACATCCCGGAAGAGGTTGCAGAGCGGATGAAAGCACTGACTGTAAAAGCATTTAATGCGTTAAAACTCAACGTATACAGCCGTGCCGATTTTCTTCTCGATGCAGAAGGCAGCCTCTACTGCCTGGAAATGAATACACTCCCGGGAATGACTTCTGCCAGCCTGATGCCGAAGGAAGCAAAAGTTGCAGGGATCGAATACAGCGATCTTTGCGAATTAATCATTAAAAAATCAATGGAGGCAAGATACTCATCATGAAAAATATGAGCTTAAAGGAAATAGCTGCTGCCTGTGGCGGCACATACCACGGTGATCCTGCCCTTCTTTCAAAAGAGGCATCCAGCGTCGCTATCGACAGCCGTAAGGTCCAGAAAGATACGCTCTTTGTAGCAATTAAGGGTGCCAGAGTGGATGGCCACAGCTTTATCCCTCAGGTCATGGACCAGGGTGCCATCTGCTCTTTATCTGAACAGGATCTTGGAGATGTAACTTACCCTTATATCCAGGTTGCATCCTGCACAGAGGCTCTCAAGGATCTTGCAGAACATTACCGTCGTTCACTGGACATCAAAGTGGTAGGAATCTCCGGCAGCGTTGGAAAGACCAGTACCAAAGAAATGATCGCATCCGTTCTTTCTGAAAAGTACTGTGTATTAAAGACCGAAGGGAATTTCAACAACGAGATCGGACTTCCTCTGACCGTATTCAATCTCCGCAAGGAGCATGAAGTTGCTGTTCTTGAAATGGGGATCAGTCATTTCGGTGATATGGAACCACTTGCAAAGATTGCACGCCCGGATGTCTGCGTGATCACAAATATCGGATATGCTCATCTCGAAAATCTCGGAACAAGGGATGGTATTTTAAAAGAAAAGACTTCCATGTTCGATTTCATGAATCCTGATGGTACTGTCATTCTCAACGGTGATGATGACAAGCTCCGTGGATATACTTCCGAACGTGGGATTCAGCCGGTTTACTTCGGACTCGATCCTGCCTGCCCGTTCCACGCAGAACAGATTCAGAAAATGGGACTGAAAGGAACAGTTGCCACATTCGTGACACCTTCTTCCAGTTTTTCTGCCCACGTTTCCATCCCCGGAGATCACATGATCTCCAATGCACTTGCAGGAATTGCCGTCGGTTATGCACTTGGGATGAAAGACGAAGAGATCATCCGTGGAATTGAAAAGCTTGTCCCGATCGCAGGACGCAACAATCTGATCGAGGCAGAACATTATACGATCATTGATGACTGTTATAATGCCAATCCGGCTTCTATGAAGTCCTCTCTGGATGTTCTCGCCTTTGCCGATACCCGCACCGTAGCAATCCTCGGTGATATGGGAGAGCTTGGAGCAGATGAAAAGAAAATGCATGCCGAAGTGGGAACTTATGCCGTTAAAAAAGGCATCAGCCTTCTGATCTGCATCGGAACTCTTTCCTCAGAAATGGCAAATGCCGCCCGGACAGCTTCTGAAGCAGCTTCTGATTCCGATACCAAAACTCTCGTATATCATTTTGATACAAAAGAAGCTTTTTACCAACAGATGGATCAGCTTTTAAAAGAGCAGGATACTGTTCTCGTCAAGGCATCTCATTTTATGGAATTTCCTGAAATAGTAAAAAAGCTGCAAGAGCAATAAATTAGATGCCAGCATAAACTTGGGTTCCTTGTTCATCTATATGCAGAGAGTCTGCCACAGGCAGCAGCTTCTCTTGTATACTTTGGCATAGAAAATCCGTATGATATGAGTTTTCCCATATCATACGGATTTTTGTTCTGGAATCTTATTCAGAAGATCACGATCCGATCTTACAGAATCCACTGATCCACATTCTTAAATATTCAGAATTTCTAGAATCTTTAGATATTCAGAAGGTCGCTGAACACTTTCAATGCTCCGTCTGTCTCATGTGCAAGCACACGCTTTGCGAGAACCTTACCAAGCTGAACACCTTCCTGATCGAAGCTGTTTACATTCCATACAAATCCCTGGAACATAACTTTATTCTCAAAGTGAGCAAGAAGAGCTCCGAGAGCCTCCGGTGTGAGTGCCTCACCAATAATGATACTGGACGGGCGTCCACCTTCAAAGTTCTTATTTTTATTCTCATCAGCTTTTCCACATGCAAAGGCTACGATCTGTGCAGCTACATTCGCACATAACTTCTGCTGGCTTGTGCTGTCCTGGATCACTACATCTGTTCCGATCTGACTGTTCTTAAATCCGATAAACTGAAGCGGCACGATATCCGTTCCCTGATGAAGCAACTGATAGAAAGAATGCTGTCCATTGGTTCCCGGCTCTCCGAAAATAACCGGTCCGGTCGGATAATCTACCGGCTCACCAAAGCGGTTTACAGATTTACCGTTAGACTCCATATCCAACTGCTGCAAATGTGCCGGGAAACGGCTCAGAGCCTGTGAATATGGAAGAATCGCTGTGCTTGGATATCCCAGTACATTACGCTCGTAAACTCCGATCAGAGCATCCAGCATTGCCGGGTTCTGTAATACATCCTGATTCAGAGAAAGCTTGTCTTCCTCTGCCGCACCCTTTAAGAATGCTGCAAATACTTCCGGTCCAAATGCCAGTGAAAGAACTGCACCACCAACTGCAGATGTTGAAGAATAACGTCCTCCGATATAATCATCCATGAAGAAAGCTGCAAGATAGTCATCACTCTTTGCAAGCGGTGAAGTCTCACTTGTAACAGCGATCATATGCTTAGATGCATCCAGTCCTGCATTCTTCAGGGCATCCTTTACAAAAGATTCATTTGTCAGCGTTTCCAGTGTTGTACCGGACTTAGAAACCAGTACGAAAATAGAATGTGCCACGTCGATGGAATTCAGAACTGCTGCCGCATCATCCGGGTCAACATTGCTGATGAACTTTGCTTCCATCTTAAATGTATCATTCTTCTTTGCCCAGTTTTCAAGTGCAAGATACATTGCACGCGGACCAAGGTCACTACCACCGATACCAATCTGAACAACTGTAGTAAATTTCTCACCTGCCGCATTCGTAATCTCACCGTTATGTACTTTATTTGCAAACTCTGCAATTCTCTCCTGCTGCTCTACATAAAAAGCTCTCTTGTCCACGCCATCAGCCTCAACGGCCTCTCCAAGCTGTCCACGGGTCATATGATGAAGTACGAGACGTTTCTCTCCGGTATTGATCACTTCTCCATTGTAAAGAGCTGCAAACTTCTCTCCAAGCTGAGCTTCCTCTGCCAGCTTTACAAGTGCATCGAGAACTTTCTCATCCACCTGCTTTGCAGCATAATTATAAGCAAGTCCTGCTGCCATCGGGATACTGTAATTCTTCACACGTTCAGCACCATTCTCTCCTGTCATTGCAGATACGAGATCTACCCGTTCTGTCTCTGAAAGAGCCTGAAATGAAGCCAGAGTATTTAAGTTGTTCCAGGTAACCATAATAGTTTCCTCCTTAATAAAACTTTATTTATTGCCATTGTCTTCTAGTCTTATTGATTATACTATTAAAAGGTTCTTAATTCAAGACTTGCAGATTCCGGAAAAAGAAAAACCTGAAGAATACTTTCTCTTCAGGTTTTGAGAGGCGCAGACCGGATTTGAACCGGTGCATCAGGGTGTTGCAGACCCACGCCTT
>OGHE01002162.1_pt1 | contig 10535 bp, 8 predicted proteins | sample 1571431 | NCBI WGS metagenome assembly OGHE01 (sample SAMEA2581966, study PRJEB24529) | metagenome | biome: Human gut stool | place: China | collected 2011 | reverse complement strand
TTCGTTTTGGTAAACTCATATCAGGCCACCTCTTTCCGAACAATAAAAAATGCCCTGCGCCGCACTGCCGCTTGGGCAGGATGACGCAGGGCGCAAAAAGACCGCATGAAACCAGAAGCCGGCGATGGGGGACCGGCCTTTTCCAGGATTGGCAGGATTCAATTTTCCAGGCGCCCACACGGGAGAGGGCGGCTTAGCACGGTACATCCTCGTTCCTCCTGTCCGTCTGTTCCTTGACCCGCAGCATCTCACCCAGCAGGGCGGTGATTTGAAACTCCACCATGTCGTTCGCCACCTCTGGAAACAGGAAGGGCATGGCGTCTGGAATGGCCTTGTAGACCATCATCATGGACAATGCCAGATTGCCAAACAGACGGGGCTCTATGCTGCCCGCGGGAAGTCCAAAGACCATAAGCAGCTCACGGAATAATTTGGTCTGGTCCTCCCGGAAGGTCTGAAAGCTTTCCTGAGAGAGACAGTGGTAGATCTCCTGTTCCTCCTCAATGGACAGTACGGCGATGCCCTTTTTCTCACCATAGGCGCAGGCCTCCAAAAAGGTCCGGACGCCTTCCTGCCAGCTGAGTGCGGGATCCTCCATCAGCTGCCGGGCGTATTGCAGCAGCTTGGGCTGCTGGTAGCGAAGCGCCTCCAACACCAATTCTTCTTTCGAGGCAAAGAAGGTGTAGAAGAAGCTCTTGGAGATGCCGACCTTTCTGCACAGGACCTCAATACTGCTGTGGATCAGACCCCGGTCCACGATACATTGGAGCGCGGTGGTCAGAAGGGCTTCCCGCACCTGTTCCCGCTCATGCTCTGAATAGGTTTTACGCGCCATGCCGCTTCCACTCCTTCCGGGACCAATAAAATATAAAATCAAAAATTAGTATTTATATCATAACCGAGAGTGGACCAGGATGCAATCCCCTTTCGTAAATTTTTGGAGCCGTGCCGAAAAACGCCCCCTGACGCAGCAAGCTGAAGCTGCATCAGGGGGCGGCGTAATGTGCATGTGACTCTGGAGTGAGGCGCGCAGCGTGGAGCCGGCGGGAACCGGTCACGGGGCGGGACTGCCGGAGCGTTCTCCGGGCTGCCCATAGACTCTGCGGAGGTGGGCGATACTCCAGCAGCTGGCGGGGATGAGGAACAGGTCGGCACAGATCCAGGCGGCGGGGGAGGCGAAGCAGGCTCCGGTATAGCCGATGGCGGGCACCAGAAGGGTGGCCACACCCATCCGGGCGAACATCTCCATCACGCCGGCCAGGATGGCCAGGTTGCTGAAGCCCATCCCCTGGATGGAGAAGCGGAGGATATTCACCAGGGCCAGGGGAAAGAAGAAGGCGCCCAGGGTGGTGATATACTGGGCGGTATAGCCGATCAGGGCCTCCTCGCCGGGATTGAGGAAGAGGAGGGCCATCTGAGGGGCAAAGAAAAAGATGGAGGCGAAGGAGAGCAGGGCATAGCCCAAGCCCAGCAGGGAGCAGGCCCGGAGCCCCTGTCCCAGCCGGTCCAGTTTGATTGCCCCCACGTTCTGCCCGCAGTAGGTGGCCATGGTGGCCCCCATCGCGTCAAAGGGACAGCAGATGACCTGGAACAGCTTGGTCCCCGCCGCCACCGAGGCCACATAGCGGCTGCCCAGGCCGTTGACGGCGGACTGGAGGACGATGGAGCCGATGGCGGTGATGGAGTACTGAAGCCCCATGGGAATGCCCATGAGACAGAGGGTGCGGCAGGTGCGGCCATCCAGCCGCCGCTCCTCCGCTGTCATGTGGAGGATGGGGAAACGCTTGACCATAAAGACCAGGCAGGCCAGACCGGACACACCCTGGGAGATGACGGTGGCCAGAGCGGCCCCGGCCACGCCGGCATGGCAGTACAGGATCAGGAGCAGGTCCAGGGCGATGTTCAGCACCGAGGAGATGGCAAGGAAATACACGGGTGTTTTGCTGTCCCCCAGGGCCCGGATCACCGCAGCCAGCAGATTATAGAGGAAGGTGGTGGGGATGCCCAGGAAGATGATGAGGATATACCAGTAGGCCCCATCAAAGATGTCCTCCGGGGTCCGCATCACGGTGAGGATGGTGCGGCAGAACAGGCCGGTGAACACTGTCAGCACCACGGCGAACAGGGCGGACAGCCACCCGGCGTTGGCCACACAGCGGCGCATCTGGCTGTAATCTCCGGCTCCCATGCGCTGGGCCACAGGAATGGCGAAGCCGTTGCACACCCCCATGCAGAAGCCGATGACAAAGAAGTTGATGGAGCTGGTGGAGCCGACAGAGGCCAGGGCGGAGGCGCCCAGCAGCTGCCCCACGATCATGGTGTCCATCATGTTATAAAACTGTTGGAACAGCATTCCGAACAGGGTGGGCAGGGCGAAACTCCAAATGAGCCGCATAGGGCTGCCTGTGGTGAGATCTCGGGCCATGGGTCATTCCTCCTTGGTGGTGTTAAGCGGAAGTGCTCAGGCTGTGCCGCAAAACGAATGGAACAGGTCATTATCATAATTCAGAAGTGGTGGGGATGAAAAGAGGATTTTTTCATAATCTTCCCGAAATTTTTCCACAGATCATGGGCGAAATGTGGAGAGAAACATGAAACCGCCCGGGCGGGAGAGGGCTGCGGGAGGCCCCGGACGGTGGAGCAGCTCAGGGGGTCAGGTCCGCCTGACGCCGCAGGAGGGAGAGGGGAGGCACAGACCGGGGCAGCTTCAGGCGGAAGCGCATCTGGGGCCTGCGGACCTCGTCAAGAGGCTGGCCCTCCTCGTCCCGCAGGTCCTCCACGGAGAAGAAGACGGGGCGCACATCGGGGCCTACCAGCTCCAGCAGGTCGCCCCTGGCGAACTTGTTGTTCAGGGTGAGCAGGGCGTTCCCCTCGCTGTCACAGGAGAGGACCTTGGCCACGATCTGCCAGTCCCGGATGTACCGGGCGTCCTGGGTGAACTGGCCGGGCTGGCCGTAGTAAAAGCCGGTGGAGTAGTGCCGGTGGCTGATGTGCTCCACCTCGTCCCGCCACACCGGGTCCAGGGGAAGTCCCGCCGCCGCCGCGTCGATTGCGTGGCGGTAGGCCCCGGTGACGATGGCGGCATAGTAGGCCGACTTGGCCCGGCCCTCCAGCTTGATGGAGTCCAGTCCGGCCTCCATCAGCTCGCCTACATGGTCGATCATGCACATATCCCGTGAGTTCAGGATATAGGTCTCGCCGTTCTCCTCATAGACCGGGAAGTACTCCCCGGGCCGCTTCTCCTCCATCAGGGCATACTGATAACGGCAGGGCTGGGCGCAGGCCCCGCGGTTGGAGTCCCGGCCGGTCATGTAGTTGGACAGCAGGCACCGCCCGGAGTAGCTGACGCACATGGCGCCGTGGGCGAAGGCCTCGATCTCCAGCTCCTTTGGGGATTTGGCCCGGATCTCCCGGATCTCGTCCAGGGACAGCTCCCGGGCCAGGATCACCCGGCTGGCGCCCAGCTCATACCAGGCCCGGGCGGACTGGTAGTTGACGATGCTGGCCTGGGTGGAGATGTGGCACTGGACTCGGGGGGCGTGCCGCTTGGCCAGGGAGAGCACCCCCACATCGGCCAGAATGACTGCGTCCACCCCCACGTCGTTCAGATACTCCAGCCACTGGGGCAGCCGGGCTGCCTCGTCATTGCGGGGCATGGTGTTGCAGGTGACGTGGACCCGCACCCCGTGGCTGTGGCACAGCGCCACGGCGGCTTTCAGCTCCTCCGGGGTGAAGTTGCCGGCGAAGGAGCGCATTCCGAAGGCGTTGCCCGCCAGATAGACCGCGTCAGCCCCATAGGCCACCGCCATGTGCAGCCGCTCCATGTCCCCGGCGGGGGCGAGCAGCTCAATGTTCTTTCGTTCCAAGTCGTATTCCTCCTGAAATAGGGCCCCGGAGATGCTCCGGGGCCCTTCTGCGTGTGTGGGTCAGCTGTGGCTGTACATGGCCTGGGTGGACATGAAGTTCTGCATCTCCCGGTAGGTGTTGAAGAAGTGGTGGCGGTTGTCGTCGCCCAGCACATAGTAGTAGTAAGAGGTGCTGTTGGGGTTGATGGCCGCCAGGATGGACTCGACCCCCGGGTTGGAGATGGGACCGGGGGGGAGCCCCGGATAGAGGTAGGTGTTGTAGGGGGAGTCGATGGACTTGTCCGCCTCGGTGGGCACCTTGCTCCCGTTGAGGTAGGCCAGAGTGGCGTCGATCTGAAGGTAGCCGTTGGTGCCGGCGGAGGAATTGGGGTTGTTCAGCCGGTTGTAGATGACCGAGGCGATGTCTGCCCGGTCAGCGCCGTCGGTCTCCTTCTCAATGAGGGAGGCCACGGTGAGCACCTCGTGGATGGTGCGCCCGCTGTCGGCGATCTGCTGGCGCAGTTCCTCGGTGAGTTTGGCGTCAAACCGGACCAGCATCTTGTTGATGACGTACAGGGGATTCTGGGGGGTGGTGAATTCATAGGTGTCCGGGTACAGATAGCCCTCCAGCCGGTGGTAGTCGCCCAGGGGCAGGTCCTGGAGGAAGGAGAAGGCGTAGTCGTGGTTGGCTGCCTCCTCCTCCAGCTTGGCTGTGTCCGACACCACGCCCTTTTCCTCCAGCAGAGCGAAGATCTGATCGATGGAGTAGCCCTCCGGGATGGTGACCTTGACGGTGGCCTTGGTGGCCGAGTTGGCGCTCATGCCGGAGATCAGGGCCCGGTAGTCCATGTCGGTGTTCAGGGTGAAGGTCCCGGCTACGATCTTGTCCCGGCCGCCGGTGAAGGCGGCAAAGAGCTTGAAGAGGCTCTGGTACTCGATCAGGCCGTTTTCCTCCAGCATGGAGACCACGTCGCCGAAGCTGTCCTCCTCCCGGATGGTAATCGTGGCCGTCTTTTCCGGCTTGTTCAGGGCCAGTACATCGTTGGCCGCCACCCAGCCGATGCAGGCCAGCAGGGCGGAGATCCCGATAACAAAGATCACATAGAGCAGGGCGAAGCTGGCCCCGCCGTTCCGGCGGCGGGCCGGAGCAGGACGGGACTGAGTGGAGCGGGTCCGGGGGGCGGAGCGCCCCCTCCGCTCCGGCTCGTGGGGAGATCTGCGGTGTTCCTGTGCCATAGAGTCAGCTCCTAACAGAGAAAAATTTTCCGTCCCGGGGGAACCGGGGACAGGGGTTCGCCATAGACTATACCAGAACGCGCGGGAGAGGCTCCCGGCGCTGTAAGTGAGGTGAAACAAAAATGTGTTGCGGAAACAATGGCTGGGGCGGCAATAGCTGCCTGTGGATCATCCTGCTGATCATCATCCTGTGCTGCTGCTGCGGAAACAGCTGGGGCGGCAGCGGAAGCGGCTGTGGGAACAACTGCGGCTGCGGGAACAACTGCGGCGGCTGCGGCTGTGACAACGGCTGTGGATGCTGAGGAGATCCTGAGCGGACCGGCGGAGGGAGCGGGGAAAACCCCGCTCCCTCTGCGTTTCAGAGGGAGAAGCGGCGGCTCTCGGTGAGAAGAAACTCCACCCGGCGGTCGTGGTCCTCAATCGGGACGTGCTCTTGGAGCACACAGTCCCGGCACAGCCCCACAGTAACGCCGGAAAAACCGGACAGCCAACGGTCGTAGTATCCGCCGCCAAAGCCCAGGCGGAAGCCGCGGCGGTCATAGCACACGGCGGGGACCAGTGCAAGGCCGATGTCCGCTCGAGGGGGAAGGGGGGCGTCCGCCGGCGGCTCCAGGATTCCGAAGGCCGCTGGGACCAGGGGGCGGTCCGGGTCGTACAGCCGCACTTCCATTTGGCGGCCGGGCAGCATCCGGGGCAGACCCACCCGCTTGCCCCGGGCGGTGAGGGCCTGGACCAGACGGCCGGTCTCAGGCTCGCGGCCCGGGATGCCCCAGAAGGCAAATATGGTGGAGGCCGCTTCCACCTGGGGCAGGGCAGAAAAGGCGGCGAACAGGGCATCGTCGCTGCGGCGGAGCGCGTCCGGGGACAGGCCGTCCAGAGTCAGCCGCACCTGGCGGCGCAGGGCGGCCTTATCCTCAGCGGCGGTAGTAGATGACATCGTTGACAGCACGGGCGGCCTCCTCGCCCCGGAGGACCTCCACCAGCTTCAGGCCGAAGTCGAAGGCGGAGCCGCAGGCATGGCCGGTGACGAACTTCCCGTCGGATACGGCACGGGCCTCCGGAAGGACCTCGGCCTTGCCCAGCTGACCGTGGCGGGTGGGGTAAGAGGTGGCCTTCCGGCCGTCCAAAAGCCCCCAGCGCCCCAGAAGGATGGGGGCGGCGCACAGAGCGGCCAGCCAGACGCCCTTCCCGGCGGCTTCCTGGATCAGGGCGGAGACCCGGTCGTCGGCCCACAGGGCCTCTACGCCCCCCAGGCCGCCGGGGAGGACCAGCATCTCAGCGTTGGACAGGTCCACCTGGGACAGCTCCAGATCGGCACACAGGGTGATCCCGTGGGAACCGGAGACGGTGGGACCGGAGAGGGAGACCAGGGCGGTCTCCAGACCGGCCTGCCGGAGCAGGTCGGTGGGGACGACGGCTTCCGACTCCTCGAAGCCGGGGGCGAGCAGGACATAAACCATAACGAGACCTCCTTAAAATCAGTAAATGGGTGGGACCCGGGCAGAAGCGGCACCGGGCCGGGGAGAGGGTCACAAAAGGGGCTCTGCCAGGGACCAGATCTCCTCGTGGATGGATTGGATGGAGCGCAGCCGGCCCGCCTCGTCCACACAGCGGACCACCTTCCAGCCTAGCAGCTGGGCGGCCTGGAGGGCGCAGGAGCGGCAGGCGGACAGATAGCCGGTATCCAGCTCGTGGATGTCCGCCTGGGTGTGGGTGTCGCTCTCCCGCTGCCGGAGCAGGGAGACGGCGCGGTCAGTGGGCATATCCAGGTAAAGGACCAGATCGGGACGTGGAAGCCCCATTTTGTGATGCTCAAAATCGTCCAGCCAGCGGAGAAAGGCCTCCCGCTCCTTGGGGGCGCACTTGACCGCCTGGTGGACGGCGTTAGAGGTGGTGTAGCGGTCGGTGAGGACTAGACCGCCCGACTGATAAAATGTTCCCCATACCTTTTTAAAGGAGGCGTACCGGTCCACCGCGTAGAAAGAGGAGGCGGCGTAGGGATTCACGTCGCCGGGATGGGAGCCGAATTCACCGCCCAGATACATCCGGATCAGGGCGGAGGAGGGCTCGCTGTACTGGGGGAAGACCAGCTTCTGAAAGCTGTGGCCGGACCGGGCGGCCCGATCGCACAGGGCCCGGAACTGGGTGGATTTGCCGGAGCCGTCCGTCCCCTCGAATACGATCAGCCGGCCCGCCATCACAGGACCCTCTGCTTTCCCCGGCCGCTGGCCCGGCGGCCGGCGGCCTTGACCAGGACCAGGGGCAGCTTGGCCATGCGGCCGATGCGCTTGGGCTCCTTCACCAGGCGGTAGGCCCACTCCATTCCCAGCTTCTGCCACTGCTCCGGGGCCCGCTCCACATTGCCGGCGAACACATCCAGAGCGCCCCCCAGGCCGATGGCCAGCTTGGCCCCGGTGAGCAGGCCGAAGCGGGTGATCCACTTCTCCTGCTTGGGCGCGCCCAGACAGACGAACAGCAGGTCGGGCTGGGCCTGGGCCACTTCGTGGGCTACGGGATCGGAGTCCTGAAAATAGCCGTCATGGACGCCGCACAGAACGATGTTGGGGTGCTGCTCCAGGATACGGCGGCCTGCCTCCTCGGCCACGCCGGGCTTGGAGCCCAGCAGGTACAGCCGACCGCCCATCTCGTCCAGCACGTCCAGCATATCGCAGGCGAAGTCAAAGCCGGCCACCCGCTCCTTCAGCGGGGTGCCCAGGATCTTGGCGGAATAGACCACCCCGATGCCGTCTGGGAGGACCAGATCGGCCTGATTCAGGATCTTCTGAAACTCCAGGTCCTTGTCTGCGGTGAGGATGAACTCCGGGTTTGGGGTGACGGCGTAGTGAAAGTCGGAGGAGCGGAGCAGTTCGGCCCCGGCCTGCCTGGCCTCCTCCCGGGTGAGGTTGTCAAACTGGATGTCTAATATATTGGTTTTCAATGGACGGTTCCTCCAGAGCGTTTGTGGTTCCATGGGAACAAAATTCCCCTGTAAGTACTCTATTTTATCATGCCCGCGCGTTAATGTCTACCCTTGCGTGGATTGGGACGCTGACAGCTGTTTCCGCCTTTTTCTGTGCCCGCCGCTCCGGTTCTGGAACCTGTGCCCAGGAAGCTGGCGCGGCCCGGAGCCGCTCTGGGATTTCGTTTGATTTAGCACTGCATTACGCTGAACTTTTTTGCGCAGCAGTGTCCATTTTTGTCGCATTTAACCGGCCTAGCCTCTTTACTTTTACAGATTCTGTGCTATACTATTCACGTTCTGGGATCGTCGGCGGGTCACGCGCGCCGGCTCCGGACGGTATTGAGAGAAGAGAGAACGAATGTTAAGGAGTGTGTGTGTATGATTACATTCATCATCGGTCTTGTCATCCTGTTCGTGGGTGCCGCTGTCTACGGCGCGATCTGCGAAAAGGTGTTTGGTCCCGATGACCGGCAGACTCCGGCCTATTCCAAGCAGGACGGCGTGGACTATGTGCCCATGCCCAAGTGGAAGAATATGCTGATCAATTTGCTGAACATTGCAGGTACCGGCCCCATCTTTGGCCCCATCCAGGGCATCCTCTTTGGCCCCATCGCCTTTATTACCATCCCCATCGGTAATATCATCGGCGGCGCCATGCACGACTACTTCTCTGGTATGATCTGCCTGCGTGACGGCGGTTCCCAGATGTCCTCCATGATCCACAAGTATTCCAACAAGGGTATTTACCGGATCTACAACGTGTTTGTGTGCCTGCTGCTGCTGCTGGTGGGTGCTGTGTTCATCTACACCCCCGGCGACATCGCCGCCACCGGAATCTTCGGCTTTGACGGCGCTGCCACCTCTGTCTCCACCTGGGTCATCTATGGTGCGATCTTTGTCTACTATCTGATCGCCACCGTGTTCCCCATCGACGCCATCATCGGCAAGATCTACCCCATCTTCGGCGCGATCCTGCTGTTCTCCGCCGTGGGCGTGTTCGCCGGCATGTTCGTCAAGGGCTATCCCCTGCTGAACCTGTGGGACAACTGGCAGGCCCCCGCCTTCGCCGCGTTCCAGACTGCGGCTGACGGCTCCACTGCCGCGTTCAGCTATGGCGAGTACTTTGCCAATGGCCACTTCCTGCCTGTGTTCTTTGTGACCGTGGCCTGTGGCATCCTGTCCGGCTTCCATTCTACCCAGACCGCCATCATCTCCCGCACGGTTAAGAGCGAGAAGGAAGGCCGCATGACCTTCTACAACATGATGGTTCTGGAAGGCTTCATCGCCATGGTTTGGGCCGGCGCCGCCATGGGCATCTTCAATGCTGGTCTCCAGGCCGCCAATGCCGGCGCCACCAGCACTGTTATCAAGGTTTGTAAGGACATCCTGGGTCCCGTGGGCGGCGTCATCGCCCTGGTGGGCATTGTGGTCCTGCCCATCACCTCCGGCGATACCGCCTTGCGCGGCCTGCGCCTGACGGTGGCGGAGACCCTGCACATCGACCAGAGCACCAAGGGCAAGCGCCTGAGCCTGTCCGCCGTCATCTTCGCCTTGGTGGCCGTGATCCTGGTGTTCGCCAAGTTCAACAACGAGGGCTTCCAGATCCTGTGGCGCTACTTTGCCTGGTCCAACCAGACCCTGTCCCTGTTTGCCTTCCTGGCCATCACGGTCTGGATGTTCGAGAACGGCAAGGGCAAGTATGCGTGGATGCCCATGATCCCCGGCGGCTTCTACTGCTTCATCTGCTCCACCTACATCGCCAACGCCAAGATCGGCTTCAACATCCCCTGGACCTATGCCTATATCATCGGCGTTGCGGCTGCTGTGCTCTATGTGGGCGTCATCATCTGGTACGGCCGCAAGCGCGCCGCCGCCCATACCCTCCAGCACTGATCCCAGTCCTGGTATCTTTTCAGGAGCGGACCCGTTTTAGGGTCCGCTCCTTTGTCATCTGCCGGCCCTTGTGTGCCGCTCCGGTCTGTGGTATGATACCAGTCAGCTGATTTGTTTTTTGAGGTGATCCCATGAAGTCCAGTAAACTCCTCTGCATCTTGTCCGCTCTGGCTACGGCCCTGCTGGTGCTGTCCGCCTCTGTGGCGGCCCCCATCCTGTGCCGCCCCTTCTATTACGCCCACATTGCCCCACTGGAGCTGACCCGGTACGGCCTGCCGGCGGAGGAGATCCGCCGGGCTTATGGGGAGATGATGGATTACTGCCTGGGACTGCGCCCCGACTTTGCCGCCGGGGTCCTTCCGGCCTCGCCGGAGGGGGCCGCCCACTTCGCCGATGTGCGCGCCCTCTTCCTGCTGGACCTGGGGGTGCTGGTCCTCTCCGCGCTGGTCCTGGCGGTCCTGTTTGCCGTGGGCCGGAGGAAAAAGCTGATCCCTGCCGCCCCTCTGGGGCACGGTCCCGGCTTCTGGGCCGCGGCCGGACTGGCGGCGGTCTTTCTCACGGTGGGCGGTCTGGCGGCCCTGGACTTCCAGCGGGCCTTT
>OGHE01002142.1_pt1 | contig 10626 bp, 9 predicted proteins | sample 1571431 | NCBI WGS metagenome assembly OGHE01 (sample SAMEA2581966, study PRJEB24529) | metagenome | biome: Human gut stool | place: China | collected 2011 | reverse complement strand
TCGATGTTGTAGCCGGTCAGGCGGGCGCACAGGCGGGCGTTCTGGCCCTTGTTGCCAATGGCCAGACTCAACTGCTGGTCGGGCACGGTGACGCGGCAGGAGCGGGTCTCGCCGGGCAGCAGCTCCACCTTGACCACCTTGGCGGGACTCAGGGCTGCGGAGATGAACTCAGAGATGTCCTCGCTCCACTTGACGATATCGATCTTCTCGCCGCCCAGCTTTTCCACAACAGCGGCCACGCGGGCACCGTGCTCGCCGATGCAGGCGGAAACGGGGTTGACGTTGGGATCCTTGGACCAGACAGCCATTTTGGTGCGGGCACCGGCCTCGCGGCTGATGGCCTTTACCTCAACAGTACCGTCAAAGATCTCAGGCACTTCCAGCTCAAACAGGCGCTTGACAAGGCCGGGATGGGTACGGCTGATCATCACGCGGGGGCCGCGCTCGGTGCTGACCACGTCCACGATGTAGACCTGCAGGGTCTCGCCCTCGGTGTACACCTCGCCGGGCACCTGCTCGTTGCGGGGCAGAACGGCCTCGCCGCCCTTGCCCAGATCCAGCGCAACGATGCCCTTTTCGTTATCCACGCGGGTAACGGTGGCCTGCACGATGTCGTGTGCGCGGGACTGGATCTCGCTGAGCTGCTGGTTGCGCTCTGCCTCGCGGATGCCCTGACGGATGACGTGCTTTGCAGTCTGGGCGGCAATGCGGCCAAAATCGCGGGTCTTGAGCGGGGTGATGATGCGGTCACCCACCTCGTAGCTGCTGCGGATCTTGCGTGCCTCGGTCACGCCGATCTCGGCGTGCTCGTCGTACCAGTCCTCATCGGCCACGATGTCCTGGATCAGTGCCACATCAAAGCGGCCGGTGTCGGGGTCGATGTCCACGCGGATGTGGTCCTCCTCGACCTCGTAGTTCTTCTTGACGGCGATGATGATAGCCGCCTTGATCTTTTCGATCAGGTACTCTGCGGTAATGCCGCGCTCATGCTCCAGCATGGAGAGCGCTTCAAAAAAATCCTTGTTCGCTGCAGTCATTTTTCGGTTTCCTCCTGTATATTTGTTCTCTTTTCTCTATCAGAGAAGGTTATTCTCAGTTGAACAGGTCCTCGTCGTCGCACAGCTGCACGCCGGAGGCTGCGTTCACCTCAAAGGTCACGGGGCCGTTCTCGGTTTCCAGCGTCACGGTGCTGCCCTCGCGACCGGTCAGGATGCCGGCCAGCTCCCGCACGCCGTCGGCGTTGGGGCGGATGAGCTTTGCCCGCACCTTCTGGCCCTTCAGGGCCTCGTAGTGCTCCGGGCGGGTCAGCTTGCGGCCAAGGCCGGGGCTGCCTACCTCCAGATAATAGCTCTGGTCGATGGGGTCTGCCTCATCCAGAATGGGGTCCAGTGCGTGGGACACCTCTGCACAGGTGTCGGTATCCATGGTGCCGTCCCGGTCGATGAGGATGCGAAGATACCAGTCCGGCCCTTCCTTCTCAAAAACCACATCCCACAGGCGCAGACCCATGCCTTCCACCGTGGGACGGACAAGCGCTTCCACTCTCTGGGCGGTATTGCCGCCAGACTGCTTCGCCATAAAAAACCTCCAAACAAACAAGAAACGCGGACCTTGCGGCCCACGTTTCAGGTTAAACTATATCGTACTACTAGAATATAGCATACTCTTGCGATTTATGCAAGCATTTTCGCAATTTTTTTGCAGTTACGCGCCCTCCGGGGCCTTTTACAGCACCCAGACACCGTTCTCGAACAGCTGCACGGTGCGTCCGTCGCGGCATTTGCCGGTGATGCGGGTATCCTCGGCACCGATCATCACGTCCTCATGCAGGGAGGAATGGTTCATGCCGCGGGCTGCCAGCTCCTCCTTGGAAAGACCGGTGCCGCCCACGGTGGTGCCGGGGTAGCTGTCGCCAAAGGCGATGTGGCAGGCAGCATTCTCGTCAAACAGGGTGTTGTAGAACAGCTTGCCGCTGCGGTTGATGGGGCTGGAAGCGGGCACCAGTGCCACCTCGCCGATGTGGCGTGCGCCCTCGTCGGTGTCCAGCAGCTGCCCCAGCAGCTCTGCGCCCTCGTCTGCGCCGTGCTCCACCACCTTGCCGTCCTTGAAGGTGACGTGGAAGTTTTTGATGAGCTGCCCGTTAAAGACGTAGGGCTTTGTGCCGTAAACGATGCCATCCACCTTATCCTTATGGGGTGCGGTGAACACCTCCTCGGTGGGGATGTTGGGCAGGAAGGGCACGCCTCTCTCGTTTTTGCTGCCAGCGCTCTCCCACACAGCCTGCTCGGCCAGACCAACGGTCAGATCAGTGCCGTTGGCGCTTTCAAAATGCACGCTTTCCAGATCAAGGGCGTTCATCTTTGCGCCCAGCTCGTTCAGGCGGTTCAGATGCTTCTGCCACTCCCCTACCGGGTCGCCGCCGGTCACGCGGCAGGTATCAAAGATGAGCTTCCACTGTGCCTCAATGGCGGCGGCCGTGTCCAGCTCCGGGAACATCTTTTTTGCCCACGGCGCGGCGGGCAGGGCGGCAATGGACCACTGCACACGGTCGTTCATGGTGTACTCCCGCCACGGCTGCATGAAGCTGCGGTTGGAATTGTTCACACGGCTGATCTTGGCACCGTCCAGCCCGGCAAACAGCTCCGGGTCGTCCGCAATGAGGTGCAGCACACACACGCTGCCCTCGCTCTCGGCATAGTCCAGATAGCGGCGCAGCTGCCAGCCCTTATGGTCGGTCAGCGCCTCCTCGCTGCCCAGCTCCATGCGGATGCGGGTAACGGCGTCATCCTGCCAGTTCACCTGCACGTCCCGCGCGCCGGCCTCGTAGGCGCTGCGCACGCACAGCCGTGCCAGCGGGGCACCCTCCAGCGGGCAGTTGATGATCAGGGTCTGCCCCGGCTGCGGGTTCACACCCACCCGGACGATAAAATCTGCATACTTCTGCAGCAATTCGTTAAAGTTTTCCACGTCAGAACCTCCTGTGGTGTAAAATCACCGTTGTTTTTCTTTCAGTATACCGCGTTCCGGCGCTTCTGTCCACTGCGGGCAGAGCTGCCGCTCACCCTTCCGAGGCAAAAAATGCGCGGGTCAGCTGCACCACCGTGCCGGAAAGCAGCAGCAGCGCGATGAGGTTGGGGATGCTCATCAGGCCGTTGAAGGTATCGGCGATGCTCCACAGCAGGCCAAGGTCCATGGTAGCGCCCAGAATGGCCACAAGGGCGTACACCACATAGAAGGGGCGCGCCACCTTATCGCTCCTGCACAAAAACACCAGAAAGCGGGAGCCGTACAAACCCCAGCCGATGATGGTGGAAAAGGCAAAGCAGCAAAGCGCCACAGCGGTAAAGATAGAGGCCCAGCCGCCGTAGGTGATGGTAAAGCCGGAGATGGTCAGCTCTGCGCCTGCAGCTGCACCGTAACTGACCGGGGTGCCGCTGCACAGGATGACCAGCGCGGTCAGGGTGCAGATGACGATGGTATCGGCAAACACCTCAAAAATGCCGAACATCCCCTGCTTGACCGGCTTTTTGGTGTCGGCGCAGGCATGGGCGATGGAACCGGTGCCAAGGCCGGCTTCGTTGGAAAAGATGCCGCGGGAAACGCCCTTCTGCATACTGACGAACAGGCTGCCGATGGTGCCGCCGGTAAAGGCAGCGGGGTTGAACGCGCCCGCCACGATGGATTCCAGCACATAGGGCAGGCGGGAGAAGTTGAGCGCCACCACGCCCACCGAAAGCACAATATAGAACAGCGCCATAAAGGGCACCAGCTTCTCGCTTACACTGCCAATGCGCTTGATGCCGCCCAGTAGCACCAGCGCCACCAGCGCAGCCACAAGGATGCCCACGATGAGGTTGAGGGTGGGCAGAAAGCCGCTGCCCACCAGCCCGTATTCCAGCAGTGCGGTATCCACTGCCGCCACAATGGTGTTTACCTGCGTTGCGTTGCCGGTGCCGAACACGGTCAGCACGCCGAACAGCGCGTACAGCACCGCCAGAAACTGCCAGCGGCGACCAAGGCCGTTTTTAATATAGTACATCGGGCCGCCCACCCACTCGCCGGTATCGCTGCGCTCCCGGAAATGCACGGCAAGCGTCACCTCGGCAAACTTGGTGCACATGCCCAGCAGCGCAGAGCACCACATCCAGAACACCGCACCCGGGCCGCCGATGGCGATAGCGCCCGCCACACCGGCAATGTTGCCGGTGCCCACCGTGCCCGCCAGCGCGGTGCACACCGCCTGAAAGGGGGTCATGGCACCGTCCGTGGCGTCCCGCTTGCGGAACATCCGGCCGATGGTGGTACGGATGGCGTAGGGGAATTTGCAGATCTGCAAAAAGCCCGTGCGGACACTGAGCAGCAGCCCCACGCCAATGATGCACACCATGGCAGGGACGCCCCAGATAAAGCTGTTCACCGCCTGATTGACGGCGGCAATGGTTTCGATCATATACTTCCACATCCTCTGTAATAGCTTGTGCGCTGACAGTTTTTGTCAGAACATAAAAAATATTTTACCGTACTTTTACCGTAGTGTCAATCAAAAATAGGGACGCTGCAAAACGTCCCTATCAGAAATTCTTATTTTTTATGTGTGACCGCCCGGCGGTAAACGATGCCGGAGACCGCCGCTGCCAGCACCTCTGTGATCCAGAAAGCGTGCCACACGCCGTCTGCGCCCAAGCGGCGGCACAGCAGCGTGGCCAGCGGCATGATGAAAATGACGTACCGGCACAAGGCAATGACCAGCGATTCCGCGCCCTTGCCCAGACCCTCCAGCGCACCGGAGGCGGTGGTGGACACCGCCGAGATGACAAAGCCGATGCTGATGATGCGCAGTGCAGTCTGCCCGGCGGCGACGGTCTGGGGGTTCTGGGTAAACAGCCCCATCAGCTGCCCGGAGGCAAGCTGACAGATGACCGTGCCCGCCGCCATGATGCCCGCGCTCATGAGCAGGGTAAGCTGGTACAGCTTTTTCACCCGGGCGTGCTCCCGCGCACCGTAGTTGTAGCCGATGAGAGGGCGCATACCCTGCACGAAGCCGTTGGCGGGCAGGTACAAAAAGGTCTGCAGCTTATAATAGATGCCCAGCACCACCACATAGCTCTGGGAGAAGGCCGCCAGCAGCCCGTTGAGGAAGGTAACCAGCAGCGAGGGCAGCGCCAGATTCAGGATAGCCGGAATGCCGATGGCGTACAGTCTGCCGTCCAGCACCATATCCGGGCGCAGACAGCGGCGGCGCAGCCGCACCGGCAGCTCGGTGCGCAGGTAGACCACAAGGTAGACCAGCACGCTCAGCGCCTGACCAATGCCGGTGGCCAGTGCCGCGCCCGCAATGCCCATGGCAGGCACCGGCCCCAGCCCGAAAATGAGTACCGGGTCCAGCAGAATATTGCACACACAGCCGGTGATCAGGGCGACCATGGACACCTTCATGCGGCCCACGGCCTGAAAGATCTTTTCAAAGGCCAGCGAGGCCATGTTCACGATCAAAAACAGGAACACGATGGTGGAGTAGGTGATGCCGGCGGAAATCAGTGCCTCGTCCTGTGTAAAGCGGTGCAGAAAGCCGGGCATAATGGCGATGCTGACCACCATCATCACCACACCGTGCACAAGGCTGAGCACAAAGCCGTGGGTAGCGGCCATCTCGGCCTTTTCGCGGTCACCCGCGCCCAGATACAGCGCGATCATGGCATTGATGCCGATGCCAAAGCCGATGGCAATGGCGTTGGAAAAGTTCTGGATAGGAAACACCAGACTCAGCGCGGTCATGGCATCCTCGCTGATGCGTGCCACAAACAGGCTGTCCACGATGTTGTAGAGGCTGTTCACCAGCATGGAGATCACGTTGGGCAGCGCCATCGAGAGCAGCAGCGGCAGCACCGGCTTTTCCTTCATAAAGGTATCGTTCATAAAAAATTTCACCTGCTATCCGTAAAAGTTCAAAGCGTGGAGCGCACAGCACCGGCCGACCGCCGGTTTCCGGCGCACAAAAAAGCCACACAATGACCCATTGGGGTCATTGTGTGGCGAAAAGTAGCATCTTTGCTGTAAAAATCCACACGGTTTTTATGATCGCGGCAGCTGTCCGCGATATGCAGCCTGCGCATTTGCGCACTGCAACCCCAGCAGAATACCACATCCTCTGCGCTGTGTCAAGGGGTTCCGGTGCAAAAGTATGACTTTTGCAATTTTCTGTCCCTTTTTTCAGCCGCTGCTGCTTTCCGCTGCAGTTGTGATAATGTTGTGATATTCCTTTTTTTGCCTGCAAAAGCCCTTGACGAACTGCCCGAAATGCTGTAAACTAAGTACAACCTTTAAAAATAGAGGGAGCTGTAAGCTTTGTACTGAACGCAGGCGGTGCAAAGTGTAGCAGTAAACCCCATAAGGCATCATAAAAAGACACCGGAGGCTTTGCATCAGCTTCCGGTGTTTTTTTGTGCGCAGCCGGGCTATCTTTTGCAGCGCCGTCATGCTACAATAAAGATACAACGTGAATTGCAGGAGGAATTATGGATTTTTACGGAACCATCGGCCCCGCCTGTGCCGATGTAAAGCTTTTGCAGCAGATGGTGGAAGCCGGCATGACCGGCATCCGCATGAATCTTTCCCACGGGCCGCTGGCGGCACACAGGGACTGGCTGGCGCTGCTGCGCAAGGCCGGGGTCAAAAAGCTGCTCATCGACCTGCAGGGGCCGGAGCTGCGCATCGGGCGTCTGCCGCAGCCGCTCACCCTGACCGCCGGGCAGACTGTGCGTCTGGGCGCGCAGGGTATCCCCTGCCCTGCGGCGCTGGTGCAGGGTGTGCAGCCCGGTCAGGAGCTGCTGCTGGACGATGGCAAATTGCTGGCGCGGGCAGACACCGCAGAGCCGGATGCCCTTGTATGCACCGTAGTGCGGGGCGGGGTGCTGCAAAGCCGCAAAAGTCTGGCCGCGCCGGGGGCGGACATCCAAATGCCCACCCTGACCGCCGAGGACAAGGAGAACCTTGCCATTGCGGCGGATTGCGGCGTTACCGGCGTGATGCTGCCCTTTGTGCGCGACGCTGCGGATATCCGGGCTCTGCGGCAGGCGCTGGCAGAGGCCGGCGCGCCCGGGCTGAAAATTCTTGCCAAAATTGAAAATCTTGCGGGCGTACAGGCGCTGCCGGAGTTTTTGCCGCTGGTGGATGAAATCGTCATTGCCCGGGGCGACCTTGGCAACGCCATGCCCCTATGGGAGCTGCCCCGCTGCCAGAAGCAGCTTTCTGCCGCCTGCCGGGCAGCCGGTGTGCCCTTTATGGTGGTGACCCAGATGCTGGACAGCATGCACACCCGGGCTGTGCCCACCCGCGCCGAGGTGAGCGACATCTACAATGCCGTACTGGACGGCGCATCCAGCCTGATGCTCACCGGCGAGACCGCCGCCGGGCAGTACCCGGTACAAACCATGGAGTATCTGGTGCGCACCGCCCGCACAGCGATGTGACAGAAATAGATTCAGAATGCCCTCCGCTGCGCTCTGGGCATTTTCAGCGGAAAGATTATTTATATTCGCCAATCGGGAAAATCTGAGGATTTTCCCGATTGGCCTTTTCACGGGAGGGTCGCAGCGGGAAGCAGCATCTATAACAATCATTATAGACTTTCCAAAATGCAAAAATAAATCTTGAAACTGCCACTTCCGGTCACGCCACCTTTCCGTGAAAAAGGGATTTCGAAAAGTCCGCAGACTTTTCGGAATCCAAAATAAAAATATTTTTTCCTCTAACGATGCCCAGAGCGCAAGCGGAGGGCATTCCCAATCGTCCCGCCTTAGAGATATTTTCTGCAAAAAACGGTAAAAAGATAGCATCTTTTGTCTGCTTCCTGTATAATACAGGTAAAATCAACTAAAAGCAGAAAGGTTTATCGTTTATGGGCATCGTAGTCATCGGAGCTGTTTTTGTGGACATCAAGGGCTATCCCCTTTCCACCTATATCCCCGGCGGGCGCAACGCCGGCCGCATCGAGCAGGTACACGGCGGTGTAAGCCGCAATGTGGTGGAGGATATTGCCAACGTAGAGCTGCGCCCCACCTTTGTGGGTCTGGTGGACGACACCGGCATGGGGCAGGACGTCATCGACAAGCTGGCAAAACACAAGGTGAACACCCGCTTTATCCAGAAAGTTCCGGACGGCATGGGCACATGGCTGGCCATCTTTGACAACGACGGCGATGTGCACGCCGCCATCTCCAAGCGCCCGGACACCACCCCGCTGACCGGGCTGCTGCAGGAGCAGGGCGATGCCATTTTTGCAGACTGCGATGCCATTGCGCTGGAGCTGGACCTGGAAAAAGAGACCGTAAAGCAGACTTTGCGCTACGCCAAAAAGTACGGCAAAAAGGTGTTTGCCGTGGTTTCCAACATGAGCATTGCCATGGAGCGGCGGGATTTTTTGCAGCAGATCGACTGTTTTGTCTGCAACCAGCAGGAGGCCGAGCTACTGTTCTCGGATGAGTACGACCACCTTTCCCCGGACGAGATGTGCCGGGTGCTCAGCAGTAACGTGCGCAGCGCCAACATTCCCAGCATGGTGGTGACCATGGGCGGGCAGGGCGCAGTTTACGCCTGCGCCGACGGCAGCAGCGGCATCGTGCCTGCCAAAAAGGTGGACGTTATGGATACCACCGGCGCGGGCGACGCCTTTTTTGCCGGCACGGTCATCGGCCTGACCTACGGCAAAACGTTGGCAGAATCCTGCGAGATCGGCAGCCGTCTGGCAGCTTCGGTCATCTGTATCACCGAGAATGTCTGTCCCCGCTTCCGCCCGCAGGAGTTCGGGCTGGATGTACCGGTGGTGGACTGACGATTTAAAATGGTCTCCGCTATCGGGTTGCGGCACCCAGCATCCGCATCGTGCCTTGGGCGGCACTTGCGTCTTGCTGGCCGCTGCCCCAACAACTCCTCCCTGTTTCCGCCACTGGCGGCGGTCGTTGTCGTTGCACTTTGACCATTTTCAGCGGAAAAATATTTATACTTTGCCAATCGGGAAAATCTGCGGATTTTCCCGATTGGCCTTTTCACGGGAGGATTTTTGCGCAAAACCGCACCTTCCCCCTTGACAGGAGCGGAAGTTTCTGGTATCAATAAAAATGATAAAGGGGAGTAAAGGGCAGCCCTCCGGTCAAAGCTTTTCCGGCAGGCTGCTGCATGGCAGCGTCATCACGGCAGCAATGCCCGATGTCATGTGTTCGCTTGAGACTTTTGTCACAGATCTTACGCTGTGGCAAGGGTCTCTTTTTTCTTGCCGCAGCATCAGAACAAAAGGAGGCAGGAAAACATTATGAATTTCTGGAACGCATTCGCCGCGCTTTTTTCAAACTTTGGGGCGCTGACATGGCAGATGGTGGTGATGTGGGGCATTGGTGCCCTGCTCATCTACCTTGCCATCGCCAAAAAGATGGAACCCAGTCTGCTGCTGCCCATGGGGTTTGGTGCCATTCTGGTCAACCTTCCCGCGTCCGGCGCTATCACGCAGGGGGACACCGTGGGCCCCATCTCCGCCCTGTTCGAGGCGGGCATGTCCAACGAGCTGTTCCCGCTGCTGCTGTTCATCGGCATCGGTGCCATGATCGATTTTGGCCCGCTGCTGGAAAAGCCGTGGCTCATGCTGTTTGGTGCAGCGGCGCAGTTCGGCATCTTTTTTACCCTGTTTCTGGCCGGGTTCTTCTTTGACATGAAGGACGCCGCGTCCATTGCCGTCATTGGCGCGGCGGACGGCCCTACCGCCATTTTTGTGGCAAACACCCTTAAGTCCCAGTATCTGGGTGCCATTATGGTGGCGGCCTACAGCTACATGGCGCTGGTGCCCATCGTACAGCCGCCGGTCATCCGGCTGCTGACCACCCAGAAGGAGCGCCGCATCCGTATGCCCTACGAAAAAGGCAACGTTACCCAGCTGACCAAGATCCTGTTCCCCATTGTGGTCACAGTGGTTGCCGGTCTGGTGGCCCCGGCCAGCGTGGCGCTGGTGGGCTTTTTGATGTTCGGCAACCTGCTGCGGGAGTGCGGGGTGCTGAACTCCCTGAGCGAGACCGCGCAGAATGTGCTGGCAAACCTGATCACCCTGCTGCTGGGCCTGACCGTGGCCGGGCAGATGACCGCCGACAAGTTTGTCCGGCCGGACACTTTACTGATCATGGCACTGGGTCTTGTGGCCTTTATTTTTGACACCGCCGGCGGCGTGCTGTTTGCCAAGCTGCTGAACCTGTTCCTGCCCGAGGGCAAAAAGCTGAACCCGATGATCGGCGCGGCGGGCATCTCCGCCTTCCCCATGAGCGGGCGCGTGGTCAACAAGATGGGTCTGGCCGAGGACAGCCAGAATTTCCTGCTGATGTACTCCATCAGCGTCAATGTTTCCGGACAGATCGCATCCGTCCTTGCCGGCGGACTGATCCTTTCCCTGATGGCTTAACGGAGGTGCCTTTATGCTTCATCTTTCTTCCTGGATGACCACCCTGCCCATGATGCTCATCGGCATGACCGGTATTCTGCTGGTCATCGGCTTTCTTGTACTGGTGGTGATGGCGCTGAACTGCCTCACCCGCCGCAAATAAAAAGCCGCAGAAAATATTTTTAGCGCAAGTCGAGAAATTAGCGCAA
>OGHE01002124.1_pt1 | contig 10717 bp, 10 predicted proteins | sample 1571431 | NCBI WGS metagenome assembly OGHE01 (sample SAMEA2581966, study PRJEB24529) | metagenome | biome: Human gut stool | place: China | collected 2011 | reverse complement strand
GGATTACCGCTAGCATCATAGGCGTAAGTCAGGCTGTTGCAGAGCCAGTCATTGGCGGCTCTGGCTTTTGCCCATGCAGTATCCTGTGCTTCCACCTGTTCCCGTGCCGCAGTGATCTGTGTTTCCAGTGCACGGCGTTCCGCCTGTCGTGCCGTCCCGCTGGTGTATTCCTCGACGCAGGCGATATAAACCGCACTGACATAGTTTTCTTCCGTTTCAAAATCGTAGTCCATGCTGTACAAGTAGGTGTTCCCCACAAAAAAATACATGGGATTGTCATTGCGGAACATGGAAATGACCTTGACGGTATCCTCGTTGGAGAGAGAAGAATCCGTATTGCTGACTATGGCAAAGCAGGGTAGCTTTTCCTCATCAGAACCGTAAGACACTCCTTCTGCCGCCGCAGTTCCGGTATAAAATGCATGTGCCGCCGCCTTGATCTTGCGGTATAGGCTTTTTTGTGCATCGTTCAGAACGTCATAGCCCATTGTGGAACTGTAAATGTCCTCCGGATACGCTGCCTGTTCGTCCGGGGACGTGTTCCCTGCCCCGTAAAGGGCAATTTCCGGCGTGTATTCCACCGGAATCCCCTGCACCGAAAGCAGATCATCCGTCATGGCAGCTTCCGCCGCAGACACCGGCGGCAATGCCGAAAGCGATGACATCAGCATTGCCGCCGCCAAAAAAAGCCCCATCTTGGGGGTGATCCAATTGTGCCGCATTTGCCGACACCTCCTTTTTCTGCAATTGCAGAATTTTCAACTGCTTTTATTATATCATATTTATAGTTTTCTGTCAATCCAGAGATGCATCTTTGTGCAAATTCACATCACTCACAAAAATTCCCTCCGATTCCAAAAATTCGGTAAGAAATTCGTGCTGTGCAATTGGAAATCCACTATTTTTTTCACACTGTTACATCTGGTTTTGTACTTTTCCCCAGTCAATCGACACTTTTCGGGTGGAAAATCATTGGAAACGTACAATTTTCAGAAAATCGTTCGGCATTATTGACAAAAAAACTGAAATCAGTTATAATAGTAAAGTATGTTGTGTTCCGCTTGTTTCTATACGGCACACAGGTGTTTATCACGGAGAAACCGGCATTCCCACGAGAGCCTGTCGGTATCTCCCAGCTTCATGTATAAGGAGAGAGGTTTTTTCATGAGTCTAAAACTGTTCGAAGTGGCAGGCACGCATATTTTCAGCATGTCCGCCATTGTCATGGTCCTGTTCTTTGTCTTTGCGATCATCGTCGTAGGCTATCTGCTGGGCAAGATCAACATCAAGGGCGTTTCGCTGGGAACCGCCGCCATCTTTCTGGTAGCTCTGGTCGTTGGCCACTTCAAGGGCGTGGCATTCGGCGACAATGGCATTGCCGCATGGATCGCTGACGTAGAGGCACAGGACGCTGTCAACTTTTATTTCAAGTTGATCCAGAGCTTTGGTCTGATCCTGTTTGTCACTTCCGTTGGTCTGATCGCCGGTCCGACATTCTTCAAGAATCTGAAGAAAAACGCCAAGTCCTACGTTCTGCTGGGTGCGATCATCATTGCTGCCGGTGCAGGTGTCTGTGCTCTGATCACACTGCTGGTGCCGGACATGAATTCTGCTATGAGCGTTGGCCTGCTGTCCGGTGCACTGACCAGTACGCCGGCATTTGCCGCAGCACAGGAAGCGATCGGGGAAAGTTCTCCGGTGTTCAAGGAGATCGCCGTAGGGCATGCCGTGGCATATCCGTTCGGTGTTATTGGTGTTGTTCTGTTCGTGCAGATCGTACCGAAGGTACTGAAAGCCAACATGGACGAAGAACGTGCCAAGCTGACTTCTGTAGACACTGGCGAAGAAAGTCCGCTGAAGCAGAAAAAGCTGTTTGAAATGGACAAATTCGGTCTGGGTGCATTTGCCCTGACTGTTCTGACTGGTGCCATTCTGGGCTGCATCAACATTCCGCTGGGTGCAGGTTCCTTCAATCTGGGCACCACCGGCGGCCCGCTGATCATGGGTCTGATTTTCGGACACTTCGGCAGAATCGGCAAGCTGAGCATGAAAGTCAACAAGCATCTGCTGGAAGTCTTTCAGGAATGGGGACTGGTTCTGTTCCTCATCGGTGCCGGCGTAGACGGTGGTGCCGGATTCGTACAGACACTGGAAAAGTACGGTCCGCTGCTGTTCCTGTGGGGTGCACTGATGACGATCATTCCGCTGTTCATCGGCTTCTTCCTCGCGAAGAAGGTGCTGAAGCTGAGCCTGTTCAACAACCTCGGTTCTATCACCGGCGGTATGACCAGCACACCGGCCCTGGGTGCTCTCATCAATACCAGCGGCACACCGAACGTTGCAAGTGCTTACGCTGCAACCTATCCGATCGCACTGGTACTGGTGGTTCTGGCATCGCAGTTCCTCACATATCTCTAAGGAAACGCTGAATAAAGCCCGCCTGACGGCTTTGTACGCAATCTGCTTGCAGATTTTCCGTCATATTGCCCAGAAATCCCTTGCCATACGGCAGTATGCCTGCGGAATTTCTATGCAATCTGCCGAAAAATCTGACTACGCATCTTACGCACAAGCTTTATTCAGTGTTTCCCTAAATTTGTTTTTACTATCTAAATTTATTTGAAACTAAAAACCCGTCCGCACCATGGCTCTCCGGTGCGGACGGGTTTTTTATGATTTCACAGCTTGTACAATATGATGCCTTACAGTCCTGCCTGCCAGTCCCAGTTGTACAGTTCCAGTGCAGTCAGGTCGTAAGGAGTCTGCTGGTAGACGCAGTAGTTCAGCCAGTTGGAGAACAGCAGGTTCGCACTGCACCCCCAGCTGAAATGGGGTTCCTTGGCGGGATCATCATCTGGAAAATAGCCATAGGGAACCGCAATCTCTGCTCCCTTTTCCTTGTCCCGAAAATACTCCCCTTTCAGCGTGTCCCGATCATACTCGGAATGACCGGTGATGAAGTACTGTCTGCCGTTTTTGTTGGCGACGATGTGCACGCCGGAGAGTTCCGACTCCGTCAGAATTTTCAGCTGCGGCACCTTTTCGATGTCCTCCCGATGCACTTCCGCGTGGCGGGAATGCGGTGCGTGGAACACGTCGTTGAAGCCGCGGAGCAGCTGACAGTGCGGCTCCAGCACATGCTGTGGGAAAACGCCGAACATCTTCTGCGGCAGGTCATACTTGGGCACATCAAAATGATAATACAGCCCCGCAAGAGCCGCCCAACAGATGTGCAGCGTGGAAAAGACGTGGGACTTTGTCCACTCCATGATCGTGCAGATCTCCTGCCAGTAGTCCACATCTTCAAATGCCAGATGCTCTACAGGAGCACCTGTGATAATGCAGCCATCGTAATACTGATCCTGAATTTCGGAAAAAGTCCGATAAAATGTGGCAAGGTGATTCTGCGACGTGTTCTTGCTGATATGACTGGATACATGCAGAAATTCAACATTCACCTGCAACGGCGTGTTGCTGAGCAGCCGCAGGAACTGACATTCCGTTTCAATTTTTTTCGGCATCAGATTCAGCACCAGCACTCGCAGCGGGCGAATGTCCTGATGAGCCGCACGGTCGCTGTCCATGACAAAAATATTCTCCTCGGACAGAATGTGATACGCCGGCAGCTCCGGTGAAATACAAATTGGCATTGCCTGTTCCTCCTCCCAGAACGTTTTTTGATAGAATTATCGATAGAACTATGAATACTCCGATTATCTCCGTCTGCCCTTGTTCTTTGCCGGAGCAGCGGTTTCGCCGGTTCCCATGGCATTTCGAATGGCACGGAGTTCCTCGGCGGTGAGGTCACGGTAAGTACCCGGCTTCAGCATGCCCAGCTTCAGCGGTCCGATGCTGATTCGCCGCAGACGGGCAACTTCCAGCCCGACGGATTCGCACATACGGCGGATCTGTCGGTTCTTGCCCTCATGAATGGTCATCAGCAGGACGACACGCCCCGGTTCCTTGGTCTTGACAACCACGGTTGCCGGCTGAGTCATTTTGCCGTCCAGTTCCATGCTGCCGGACAGGGCGATCAGCTGTTCCTCAGTCACGTCCGGACGAACGGTAACACGGTAGGTCTTGCTGATATGGCGGCTGGGGTGCATGATGCCGTTGGCGAAACTGCCGTCATTGGTCAGCAGCAGCAAGCCCTCGGAATCCTTGTCCAGTCTGCCCACGGGGTAAACGCGTTCCTCCACGTCCTCCCGCAGATCCATGACACAGCGGCGGTTCAGCTCGTCAGAGGTGGTGGTCACATAGCCCCGCGGCTTATACAGCATCAGATAACGGTACTGTTTCTTTCGCGGCAGATATACCCGTTCGCCGCCTACGGTGATCAGATCCGCCAGTGTTGCCTTATCGCCCAGCTTGACAGGGTGTCCGTTCACCTTGACTTTTCCGTCAGAGATCAGCTTTTCCGCCTGTCGTCTGGAACAATATCCGGCATCTGCCAGCAGTTTTTGAATTCGTATTTTTTCCACTTCCTGTTTGACTCCTTTTTTGCTCTATTTTTGCAGCAGCCGTTTCCACCAGCGTTGGGGTTCCGGCTCTGTCGTTTTTTCCTGATAAGTTACCGCAGACTGCACCAGCAGCCTGCCCTGTGCGGCAACTCTGCCGTCCAGCAGAAGCTTCCACGTACCGGCTTCCTGTCCGGCGGTCAGCGGGGCATAGAAGAACGGCGGCGTGTTCAGCTGATACGACCACGCCGGCATGTTCCCGTCTTTCACGCCTACTGTCAGCGTTTCCGCAGGAGCCACCGCAGCAGTTCCCGTGGTGCCGCCGGTCACGGGCAGCGTCCAGTCGGCGGGAAATGTCACCTCCTGCGGGGAAAGCTGCCCGAAGCCATAATCGTACAGGACTTCATGATCCTGCCAGTCGTTCCGGTCGTTCAGGGTGACACAAATCAGCGTGATGCCGTTCCGCACACTGGCGGACACCAGACAGCGGCCGGCTTCGTCTGTGAAACCAGTCTTGACACCGATCACCGTTTCGTCCATGGTCAGCAGCTTGTTGGAATTGGTCAGCCACCGTTCATAGGGCGGATTGCCGAAGCACACCTTGGCAGAAGCCTGCCCGCAGATCTCCCGAAAGGTTTCGTTCTGCAAAGCCGCCGCTGTCAGCAGTGCCATATCATGGGCAGTTGAGTAGTGCTCCGCATCGTGCAGACCGGAGGGCGTGACAAAATGGCTCCGGGTCATGCCCAGTTCCTGAGCCTTCCGGTTCATCTGCTCTGCAAAAGCGGCATAGCTGCCGGCAAGCTTCACAGCAGTTGCTCCGGCAGCATCGTTGCCGGAGGGCAGCAGCATGCCATAGCAGAGGGCACGCTTGGTCACAATGTCCCCGTCTACCAGCCCCATGGAAGAACCCTCTACATGGATCGCATCGTTGTCCACCGGAAAGGGCGTATCCAGATCGCCGCTTTCCAGACAGAGCAGCGTGGTCATGATCTTGGTCGTGCTTGCCATAGGTCGCTGCTGATCTGCCGCCTTTTCATAGAGCACCTCACCGGTCACCGCTTCCATCAGAATGCATGACTCCGCCGAAACCGACAGAGCCTCGCCCTGTACATGCAGCACCGGCAGACCAGTCACCGCCAGACACACCGCCCATATCCCGCTGAGCCACCGCAGAAAATGTTGTTTTCGCATTTCAGATTCCTCCGCATACTTGTAAAATTACCACAATGTATGCGAAAGAAGCGGCAGTTTATTCTGCTTCGCCGGAATCCGTTTCCGCAGGTTTTTCCGGATTTTCAGTCTTTTTGTCGTTTTTCTTGTCGCCCTTCTTGAACATGCTGCCCAGACGGTCTACCACTTCCGGCACCGAGCGAATGGCACTGGACAGAGCATCGCTGCCCTCGTCCATTTGCAGCAGCCGCACGCCGTCCTCCTGTACCACCAGAAAGGCGACCGGTTGAATGGACACGCCGGCACCGGCACCGCCGCCGAACAGGTCTTTCGGATTGGTTTTCACCGGCAGGTCAGAGCCGCCGGAGGCAAATCCGTATGACACTTTTGACACAGGCACAATGGTCACCTTGTCAGAAACCACGATCGGATCTCCGATAATGGTCTGCACATCTACCATTTCCCGCATTTTTTCCATTGTAACTCCCATGAGATCCTGAATCGGACGCTTTTCTGCCATTATATTTACCTCCTGTTATCTCACCGCAGCGTGTTCTTTTTCTGCGGTATCTTCTTTTTTCTCTTTCCCGTCAGTTTCCTGCCGTTTTTTCTGCATCGCATAGCCTACGGCAAAGCTGCACAGTGCCGCCAGAGCTGCCAGAAGACAAAGATGCAGCTTTCCGCGGACGACCCAGCGGGAGCACTCCTGCCCGAACGCACACTGCACCTGTATCTGCTGCACCTGTACCCGCATGGCACTGCCCAGCAGCCCCACAGCGGTGTACACTGCCGCATTGGCTGCTCCGTAGGCGAGGGCACATTCCTGTGCATCGAACCGTCCCACCTGCACACCCACTGTCAGCTGCTTCAGAGAGATGCCTTTCCACAGCAGCCGCAGCGGTTTCGGAAGCACGGACAGGCTGCCCTTGATGAGAGCCCAGCCGTGTTCCAGCTTTTGCTTTTCGGTCTTTTCCGAAGATTCCGGCGACTTCTTTTTTGCCGGTCGGCGGGACTTTTTCGGCTTCTTCCGCTTCTTTTTCTTCTGCTTTTCCGGTTCTTTTTCTGGCTTCTGGGATTCCTCGTTTTCCCGCTGAAACAATCCCTTTCCGGCACTGTCAGCAAAGGAGATCCCCAGCCACGAAAGCTTCCAGAAGAAGCGGTCTTTCGGGGCATCGTAATCCCACGCAAAGGAGAACGGCGACAACAGCAGTCCCAGCAGCAGTGCCAGAATCCCCAGCACGATCAGCCAGCCAACCATAGACCACTCGCCTCCTCTGCATCATTCTGCCAGATCGTCAGATTCCTCCGACTCCGATACCATTTCCTGCGGCACAGCCGACACCGGCAGCGGCGGCAGCTCGTCCAGCGACTGCAAGCCGAAGCACCGGAGAAAATGAGGCGTTGTCGCATAGGCGACCGGCTTGCCCGGCACGTCCAGCCGTCCGGCTTCTGTGAGCAGTTCCTTTTCCACAAGGGTGTTCACCACGGAACTGCTGTCCACGCCGCGGACATGCTCCACAAAGCTTTTGCTGACCGGCTGGTTATACGCCACAATTGTCAGAACCTCCATGGCAGCCGCCGACAGCGGAGCCGCCTTTTTGGTTTCCACTGCCCGCTGGATCACAGTCGCATAGGCAGGGTGAGTGCACATCTGCCAGCTGTCCCCCAGCTGCTGCACGCAGATCGCACTTTTTTGTTTTTCATACCACGCCGCCAGCTGCTGTAAGGCAGTCTGCACTGCGGATTCTGATACTTCACAAGCCTGTGCCAGACGGGACACCGGCACCGGCTCTCCGCTGGCAAACAGCACCGCCTCCAGCATCAGGCAAAGCGGCGATCTGGTGTTTCTTTCCATTATCATTCCCCGATTCTTCGGATTCATACCTGAACGGCTGCACAAATGAAGTTCTCTCAACCCTTTGCAGAATATTTCACATAGTCTGTCCGGCGATAGAGATAGGTGCCGTCCTCGCTGATGCCGATCCTGCCATGCTTGGTCAGTTCCAGCACCGCCAGAAACAGTGCCACCCGTGCGGAACGTTCCCGCACATCGGCGTACAGTGCCCCGAAATACACGTGTTCATCGTGATACACCTTTCGCATCACGTAGACCACCTTGGACATCACCGACACCACCGGACGCGTCACTACACGCTGTAACCGTTCGCGGGCGTTTTCCTGCGGGGCAAAGCGTTTCTGCCCCATGGTGTTCCATGTTTCCAGCAGCACACAGGGCAGGTGAGTTCTGGCGTATGCCGGAGAAACTTCCATCTGCATCGGCGGACGGGTGAAGATCTGTCCGCCTACAAAACGCTGTGCCAGAGCTTGTGCCGCCTGCTTACAGAGGGCGTACTCGATCAGTGCCCCCTGTAATGCCTGCTTTTCCTTTTGGGCATCTTCCGGACGGGGCAGCAGCGAAGCCGTTTTGATGTAGATCAGCCGTGCCGCCATTTCCAGAAATTCCCCTGCCAGCTCCAGGTCCTGTTCCCGACACTGATCCAGATACGCCAGATACTGTTCCAGCAGGCTGGAGATCTCAATGTCATAGATGTTCAGCTTGTGCTTGGAAATCAGGTTCAGCAGCAGATCCATGGGGCCTTCAAAGACCTCCAGCTTAAACGAAATCGTCTGCATGAACTCACATCACCATCTGCACCAGCGTGCCGATCCACTGGGTCGCCCAGACGAAGAAGTGCATGATCCAGTTGGACAGATAACTCAGCGGTATGCTCAGTACGCCCACCAGAATCAGGATCCACAGTGCCAGCGACAAATACCGCTGGTTTCGCTCAAGCCACGCGGACTGGCGGTACGGCAGCAGCATCATCAGCACCTTGGAGCCGTCCAGCGGCGGCACAGGAATCAGGTTGAACACTGCCAGCGAAATGTTGATCGCCACGAACCAGTACAGCAGCGTATAGACGCCTGTCAAAACGGCGTTGGGGTCGGCATAGTAAAACGGAAAGACGATCTGCATCAGCACCACACCCACCAGTGCCGCCAGCAGATTGGACAGCGGCCCCGCCAGTGATGTCCAGATGATGCCCTTGCGGGGGTGGTTCATTCGTGCCGGATTGATCGGCACCGGCTTTGCCCAGCCGAATCCGGTCAGCAGCAGCAGCACTGCACCAAAGGGGTCTACATGTGCCAGTGGATTCAGCGTCAGCCGTCCGGCAGCTTCGGCGGTGTCATCACCGCATTTCCGTGCCACCCAGCCATGAGCAAACTCATGCAGCGGCAACACCAACAATATGATCACGATTCTTGCCAGAATCTCATAACGGTTCAAGTTCATAAAATTGCTCAGAATTCCCATTGCTCCAGTCCTTTCCAAATGAAAATGTTCTACCCAGATACCCTATAATGTGTTCTTTTTATTATACATGGTTTTCCGGAAAAATTCAAGCCTATTTTGCCGTTTGACATAAAATTTACAAGATTTCCGCAGGACAGAATGCCGGAAATGTGCCGATTTCTTTTTCGATTGCTTTTTGAAAATAAGTTTGCATTTTATTTCACAGTCTATTTTCGCAAATAATTGTATTTTTCGAAAGGTATTTCTATTGTAAAAAAAATATTCAAAAGAATCCAAGGAAAGGGGTTGCTTTTTTTCGGGAAATTTGATAAAATAGATATGTTAGTTTGCAGACTGCCGCAGAAATCTATTTTTCGGTGGTCGGCATGCAATGTTAGGATAAGGAGGTGCAGTAGAATGGCTAAATGTGAAGTTTGCGGAAAGGGTGTTACCTTCGGTATCAAGGTTTCTCACTCCCACAGACGGTCGAACAGAACATGGAAGCCGAACGTAAAGCGTGTAAAAGCGATTGTGAAGGGAACTCCTTGTCATATGTACGTTTGCTCCAGATGCCTGCGCTCCGGCAAGATCGAGCGTGCGTAAGCTCTGTTTTTGACAGTTGAATATGAAAAGTGACCGAAAGCAAAGGCAATTGCCGCTTGTTTTCGGTTTTTCATTTTTATGCAACAAAAAAGGAGCACTCTCCGGCCAGTTCCACCGGAGGGTGCTCTTTTGTGTTTTGAAAATCTGTCACTTCGTGCCGTTTGCCAGCTTACGGAGTGCCTTATAGGACGGCTTCAGTTTGTGATACATGTCCTTTACCTGCTTGCCGTCGTGATAATAGCGGGACAGCAGGTTGTTCAGTGTCAGCAGGTCTTCCGAAGCGGTGATGATCGCACAGATCCGGTTCACCGCCTGCTTGTCGTCTGTGTCCAGCAATTCCCGCACTTCCGACTGTAGCTCTTTCGGGAACAGCATTGCCGCACTGCTTTTTGCTTTTTTCGGTGCCGCCGGTACGTTTTCTTCTTCTGTTGAAGTCGTATCCGCAGGTGCAGCCGCAGCAGTTTCTTCCAGAGCCTGTACTGCATCTCTCGTGGGAATGCCTTTCATTGCATTCTCAATGGTAGAATAAATCGACAGAGCGTGCACATCCTCTTGCAGGTACCGGTCGTAGAACTGCTGGTTCAGATCGAAGTCGGTGTCCTTGCTGATGATATACAGACGTTCTTTCGGACGACTGCCGATCAGATAGCCGATATACATGGAAAGCTGCAAGTCCAGTGCATTTTTCACCGTGTTTTTTCTGGTGGACAGTGCTGTCACTTCCATCAGCCGCAGCTTTGCATCACAGGAGATCAGCCGCTGGTGCAGTTCAAACGTCAGCCCGCAGCGGTTCTGTGTGTAGAAAATCACTACCTCGTCCCGCTTTGTCAGATACTCCAAACCGGTCAGTCCCTCGATATAGACATTTTCATAGTCGATCAGATACGTTGCCATTGCATTTCCTCCTTTCCTTTCGATTGGTTCAGGTGCTACAAGAGCCTGTCCTGCACGCTGCAAAACAGGTACAGGACAGGCTCTAAGGTATACGTATCCTCCAGCCGCAAAGCTTGACCTTCAAGAGATACAAAAAAAGAGAACGCCCGCTTGCGTTCTCATCTCTTGGAGGCGCCATCCAGATTTGAACTGGAGAATCAGGGTGTTGCAGACCCTTGCCTTACCACTTGGCTATAGCGCCATTGGAGCGGATTACGAGGCTCGAACTCGCTACCTCCACCTTGGCAAGGTGGCGCTC
>OGHE01002114.1_pt1 | contig 10758 bp, 8 predicted proteins | sample 1571431 | NCBI WGS metagenome assembly OGHE01 (sample SAMEA2581966, study PRJEB24529) | metagenome | biome: Human gut stool | place: China | collected 2011 | reverse complement strand
CACTAGGCAAAAGGGGAGAATTATATTAAAATAGAAAAGAACGAAGTTTGAAAAAACACGCAAGGAGGGAATTCGGGTGGAAAATCCGAAGTATAAACGTGTGCTGCTGAAGATTAGCGGCGAGGCTCTGGCCGGGGACGCGACCCGGGGGCTGGACTTTAATGTGATCGGCCAGGTGTGCGACGTGGTCAAGCGCTGTGTACAGCTGGGCGTGCAGGTGGGCATTGTCGTGGGCGGCGGCAACTTCTGGCGCGGAGTCAAGGACGGCGGGGACCGGATGGTCCGGGTCCGGGCTGACCACATGGGGATGCTGGCCACCGCCATCAATGCCCTGGCTGTGGCCGATGTGCTGGAGCAGAAGGGCGTGGAGGTCCGGGTGCAGACCGCCATTGAGATGCGCGCCATGGCGGAGCCCTATATCCGCTCCAAGGCCATCCGCCACCTGGAGAAGGGCCGCGTGGTCATCTTCGGCTGCGGGACCGGGAACCCCTTCTTCTCCACGGATACGGCGGCGGTGCTCCGGGCGGCGGAGATCGACGCCGATGTGATCCTGCTGGCCAAAAATATCGACGGCGTGTACTCTGCAGACCCCAGGAAGGTGCCCGACGCGGTGAAGTACGATTCCATCACCTATTCGGACGTGCTGGCCCAGCGCCTCCAGGTCATGGACTCCACCGCCACCTCGCTGTCTATGGACAATAAGATCCCTGTGCTCCTGTTTGCCCTGAAGGACCCGGAGAACATTCTGCGGGCTGTGATGGGTGAGAAGATCGGTACGATTGTCCAGGGCTGAGTCCCCGGACAGGAAAATCAAACGGAAAGGAAGATCAGACCAATGAGCGCCGAGACAAACGTGTATGATCAGAAAATGCTGAAGACCATCGAGGTCGTCAAGTCCAACTTTGCCTCCGTCCGGGCGGGCCGGGCCAACGCCGGTGTGCTGGACCGCATCACCGTGGAGTACTATGGAACGCCCACCCCCCTGAATCAGGTGGCCGCGATCTCCTCCCCGGATCCCCGGACGCTGGTGATCCAGCCCTGGGACGGAAGCCTGCTGAAGGCCGTGGAGAAGGCAATCCAGACCTCCGACCTGGGCATCAACCCCCAAAACGACGGGCGTGTGGTCCGCCTGGCTTTCCCGCAGCTGACGGAGGAGCGCCGCAAGGATCTGACCAAGCAGGTGCGTAAGTACTGTGAGGAGGGCAAGGTTGCCCTTCGGAACATCCGCCGGGACGCCATGGAGGACTTCAAGAAGAAAAAGAAGGCCGCCGAGATCACCGAGGATGACCTGAAGCAGCTGGAGAAGGAGCTTCAGGATATGACCGATAAGCACTGCAAGGACATCGATGAACTGACGGTCAAAAAAGAGCAGGAGCTGATGGCTGTCTGACACACAGGGACCTCCGGCGGGCCGGAGGCTCGGGGTGCGGGATGCCTGGGGGCCCAAGGGGTCCAGGCGTTCTGCACCCCCCTGTGTGTGGTGGGGGCCAACGGCCCCCCGGCAAGATCACACTGCGGAGTTTTGACTGTCTGGAAGGATCACATATTATGCTCTTTTTTAAACCAGCGGAGGAGGTCCAGGCGGATCTGTCCTGCCTGCCCCGCCACATCGCCATCATCATGGATGGAAACGGCCGTTGGGCCAGGAAGCGGGGCCTGCCCCGCACCGCCGGACACGCCGCCGGGGCGGAGACCTTCCGCACCATTGCCACCTACTGCAAGGAGATCGGACTGGAGTATCTGACGGTATACGCCTTTTCCACCGAAAACTGGAAGCGTCCGGCGGAGGAGGTGGGAGCCATCATGGGGCTGCTGAAAAAGTATCTCCTGGAGGCCATCGGCCAGATGGAGCGGGACCGGGTGAAGATGGAGTTTTTTGGAGACCTGTCCCCGCTGCCCCAGGAGCTCCGTGACCTGTGCCAGCGCACCCGGGAGATCTCCACCCACTATGAGGGGTGTCAGGTCAACATCTGCCTCAATTATGGAGGCCGGGATGAGCTGCTGCGGGCCGCCCGTGCCTATGCCCAGGAGTGTCTGGAGGGGAAGGCGGACCCCAACCATCTAAGTGAGGCCCAGTTCTCCGGCTATCTGTTTTCCCGGGGGGTGCCGGACCCGGATCTCATCATCCGGCCCAGCGGAGAGCTGCGGCTGTCCAATTTCCTGCCGTGGCAGTCCGCCTATTCGGAATTTTATTTCACAGACGTGCTGTGGCCCGACTTCTCCAAGGAGGAGCTCCACCGGGCCATCGCGGCCTATCAGAGCCGCAGCCGCCGATTTGGAGGTGTATGATTTGGTCACACGGATCGTTGTATCAGTGGTGCTGGCCCCGCTCTTTTTTGTGATCCTGTTTTTCCTGCCTCCGGTGTATCTGGCGGTGCTGATGGCCGCCATCTGTGCCCTGGCCTCCTATGAGCTGCTGCGGGCCACCGGCGTGGCCCCTCACAACGGGCTGTATGGCTTCACGGCCGCGGCCGCGGCAGCCATCCCCCTGGGGCAGTGGCTGGGGCGGGGGGCCCTGGTGGCAGGGATCGCCGCTGTGCTCCTGGTGGTCACACTGTTTTACATCGCCATCCGGCTGTACGATGAGGAGCAGGCCATCCGGGTGGAGGACGTGCTGCTCTGCTTCTTCGGCGGGCTGATGATCCCCATGGCCCTGTCCACTCTGGTGGTGCTGAAGGGGATGGAGCATGGCCGCTACCTGGTCCTCCTTCCGGTGCTCTGTGCATTCCTGACGGACGGAGGGGCCTATTTTGCCGGGGTCTTTCTGGGAAAGCACCGGGGGATCACCAAGGTCAGCCCCAATAAATCCCTGGAGGGATACATTGGCGGGATCCTGTCCGGCGCGCTGTTCCTGCTGCTGTACGGGGTGATCCTGCGCCAGTTCGCGGGGCTGGAGGTCTCGCTTCCGGTGATGGCGGTGTACGGTCTGCTGGGCAGCGCGGTGACCGAGCTGGGCGACCTGTCCTTCTCCCTGATCAAGCGGCAGTTCGGCATCAAGGACTATGGGAATCTTCTTCCGGGGCACGGCGGGATGCTGGACCGGTTCGACTCTATGACCTTCGCGGCCCCCACGCTGCTTATTCTGGTGACGCTGCTGCCGGCGTTTTGAGCGCTTCACAGGGAGCCCTGTTCCTGTCCGTCCATGTGTATAGGAAGGGATTTTGATATGAGCAAACGAATTTCGATCTTAGGTTCCACAGGCTCCATCGGGCGGCAATCATTGGACGTGATTGCCGCCTGCGGCATGGAAGCGGCCGCTCTGACGGCCAACTCCAACGCGGCGCGGATGGAGGAGCAGGTTCGGCAGTTCAAGCCGGAGCTGGCGGTTATGATGGATGAGCGGGCGGCGGCCGACCTGCGGATCCGGTTGGCGGACACCCCGGTGCGGGTGGCCTCCGGCATGGAGGGCCTGCTGGAGGCGGCGGAGCTGCCCTCCGCCGATACGGTGCTCACGGCGGTGGTGGGGATGATCGGGCTGCGGCCCACCATGGCCGCCATTCGGGAGGGCAAACGCATCGCCCTGGCCAACAAAGAGACCCTGGTATGCGCCGGACAGCTGGTAATGGAGGAGGCGCGGGACTTCGGTGCGGAGATCCTGCCCGTGGACTCGGAGCACTCTGCGCTCTTTCAGTCCCTCCAGGGCTGCCGGGACCGGGGGGAGGTCCGGCGTCTCATCCTCACCTGCTCCGGAGGACCGTTTTTCGGAAAGACACGGACTGAACTGCAAGGGGTGACAAGGAAAGATGCTTTGCAGCATCCAAACTGGTCCATGGGGGCGAAGATCACCATTGACTCGGCTACGCTGATGAACAAGGGGCTGGAATTTATCGAGGCAATGCACCTGTACCAGGTGCCGCCGGAGAAAATTTCCATTGTGATCCACCGGGAGAGTATCATTCACTCCCTGGTGGAATACTGTGACAATGGAATGATTGCCCAACTGGGCGCCCCGGATATGCGCCTGCCCATTCAGTACGCTCTGACATGGCCCAGACGGACTGTGGGACCGGCTGATCCTCTGGATCTGTGCAGCTGCGGCCCGCTGACCTTTGCCCAGCCGGATCTGGATACCTTCCGCTGTCTGGACCTGGCCCTGAAAGCGGCCCGGACCGGGGGAACGGCGGGGGCCATCCTCAACGGGGCCAATGAGGCTGCGGTGGCCCTCTTCCTGGAGGACCGGATCGGCTTTTTGGAGATCGCGGACCGGGTAGCCCTGGCTCTGGACCGGGTCCCGGTGATCCAGGAGCCCTCCATGACCCAGATCCTGGAGGCGGACCAGGCGGCCCGGGAGGCCGTCCTCAGCGCCTGACAGGGGTTGGAATTTGAATCGTGTGGGAGGTCCTATGCTCTACATCATCTTAGCTGTCCTTATGTTTGGACTGCTCATCGCGGTCCATGAGTTCGGCCATTTTGCCTCCGCAAAGCTGTTTGGGATCCAGGTCAATGAATTTTCCGTTGGCATGGGACCGACTCTTTTGAAGAAACAAAAAGGGGAAACACTTTACAGTCTCCGTGCTCTGCCTATTGGCGGCTTCTGCGCTATGGAGGGGGAGGATGAGAAGTCCTCCAATCCCCGGGCCTTTGGCAACGCGGCGGCCTGGAAGCAGCTGGTGGTGCTGGCCGGAGGAGCGGCAATGAATTTCCTCACCGGTCTGCTGATCCTTCTGATCCTCTACGCCCCGGTCCAGGGATTTCGGATCCCGGTGTACAGCGGTGCGGAGCCGGGCTACGGGGCGGAGGACTGCGGGCTTCAGCCGGGGGACCGCTTTCTGTCGGTGGATGGACACAGAGTCCTGGTGTATGGAAACGTACCCCTCTATTTAAGCCGTGCAGGGGACCGTGTGGACCTGGTGGTAGAGCGAAATGGGGAGAAACTCCGGCTGGATGGGGTGTACCTGCCCTACCAGACCCGGGTGGATGAGAACGGGAACAAGACCCAGCGCCGGGGGATCAACATCGGCTGGGAGGTGGACCCGCCTACAGTGGGCAACAAGCTTCATTACACCTGGAACACTGCGGTGGAATATCTCCGCACGGTGTGGCTCAGCCTTGGAGAGCTGGTCCGGGGGGCGGTGGGCCTGCGGGATCTGTCCGGCCCGGTGGGGATCGTGAATACCATGTCTCAGGTGGGGAGCCAGTCGCCCACAGCCGCGGACGCGGCCCGCAGCCTGCTGGACCTGGCCGCCCTGATCGCGGTCAACCTGGCGGTGATGAACCTGCTGCCGCTGCCGGCGCTGGACGGCGGACGGATCTTTTTCCTGCTGCTGAATGGGGTGCTGTTCGCCCTGTTCCGAAAAAAGATCCCGGCGAAGTATGAGGGTTACGTCCACATGATAGGGATGGCGGGCCTGCTGGCCCTCTCTCTGGTGGTGACCTTCAGCGACATTGGAAAGCTCTTCGGCATCTGAGTTGCCGGAGCATGGCAGCTGTTTGGAAAGGAAGGGATTGCAGTGACCAAGCAGATCATGGTGGGCGGGGTCCCGGTAGGGGGCGGAGCCCCGGTGACCATCCAGTCTATGACCAATACCCGCACCGACGATGTGACAGCCACTTTGGAGCAGATCCGGAGACTGGCCGCCGCGGGCTGTGAGATTATCCGTGTGGCGGTGCCTGACCAGGCGGCCGCCCGCGCGGTTGGGAAAATCAAGGAGGAGAGCCCTATCCCTGTGGTGGTGGACATCCACTTTGACTACAAGCTGGCCCTGGAGGCTATCGCCGCCGGGGCGGACAAGGTGCGCATCAACCCGGGGAACATCGGGAGCGAGGACCGGGTGAAGGCGGTGGCCGATGCCTGCCGCCAGCGGAACATCCCCATCCGGATCGGGGTCAATGGAGGCTCTTTGGAGAAAGAGATCCTGGCTAAGTACGGCCGGGTATGCCCCGAGGCTATGGTGGAGTCCGCCTTTGGACATATCCGCCTGCTGAACAAGTTCGACTTTGACGACATCTGCATCTCCCTGAAATCCTCCAGCGTGCCAATCACCATGAAAGCCTATCAGCTGATGAGCCAAGAAAGTAATTATCCTTTACACATTGGAGTGACGGAGGCGGGGACGGTCCGCATGGGGACGCTGAAGTCCGCTGTGGGGATCGGTGGTCTGCTGGCCATGGGAGTCGGGGACACCATGCGGGTCTCCCTGTCCGCCGACCCGGTGGAGGAGGTGTATGCCGCCCGGGACATCCTACGGGCGGCGGGCATCCGCCGTGAGGGGGCGGAGCTGGTGTCCTGTCCCACCTGCGGGCGGACCCGCATCGACCTGATCGCGCTGGCCGGGCAGGTGGAGGAGCGGCTGAAAACAGTGGACAAGCCCATCACTGTGGCGGTCATGGGATGTGTGGTCAACGGCCCCGGCGAGGCCAGCGCCGCCGATTGCGGCATCGCAGGCGGCGTGGGGGAGGGCCTGCTGTTCAAGAGGGGGCAGATCATCAAAAAGGTCCCCCAGGATCAGCTGGTGGACGAGCTGTTTGCCCTGATTGAGACTCTGTAAAAGGGGCGAAGAAGCGGCCCGCTGGCCGCTGTGATGGAGAAGATTTGAGGAGACGCATAGGGTTATGTCCAAAAAGATCCCGTTTTTAGAGATGTTTGCCGCCCTGACACAGTGGGCGGAGTTCGTCAACGCCATGGAGGGCTGGGTGATCACTGAGGCATCCATCGACCGCTCCAGCCGCAGTGCGGTGGTGACAGTGGAGGGGGCCGCCGGTGCCGGGCCCAACCTGGTCGTCCAGGCGGAGGAGACAGTGGCCCGGTGTTATGGACTAAACTCTGTAAAGCTGAATTGCATTACAGATAAAAAGGAACCGGAGCGTGCGGAACCCGCTGAAGCAGCCCCAGCGGAGGAGCAGCCCCAGCCGGATGCCGGGGCAGGAGCGCCCGCAGCGGAGGAGGACGCCTTTGCCCGTGCGGAGGCCATCCGGGCGGCCGCCCTGAAAAAGGTCCGGACAGCCGTGCCGGCTTCCGGCAAAGGCAAGGGCGGAGGCGAGAAGCGGGGCAAGGGCCGTGCCATCTATGGGAAACCCATCAAGCGGGCCCCAGTCCCCATCGGGGAACTGGAGTTGGATATGGGCATGGTGGTGGTGGAGGGCGATGTGTTCGCTGTGGACCACCGGGAGCTGAAAAAGCGGGGGGCCTGGGTGACCGCCTTTGACATCACCGACTACACCGGCTCCATCCGGGTCAATAAATTTTTCCCCGGGGACGAGGGTAAGATCCTGGTGGACGGAGTTAAAAAGGGGATGCGCCTGCTGGTCCAGGGGCGGCTGAACATGGACCGCTTCTATGGCGACATGGTACTGGAGCCGGTGGCCGTGATGGCGGCGGAGCAGCACGTGCGTATGGACAACGCCCCGGAGAAGCGGGTGGAGCTCCATCTGCATACCAATATGTCCGCCATGGACGCCCTGACAGCGGTGGGCTTCAAGACAGACTCCACCATTGGCACCGACAAGAATGTGATCAAGAGGGCGGAGGCCTGGGGACACCCGGCCATCGCCATCACGGATCACGGCGTGGCCCACGCCTTTCCCAACGCCAAGCACTCGGCCAAGAAGATCAAGGTGCTCTTCGGTGTGGAGGCCTATTACATCAACGATGTGGACGACCGGGTGGTGGTCCATGGACAGACGGACGCCCTCTTTTCGGATGAGATCGTCTGCTTTGACATCGAGACTACCGGCCTGAATAAAAAGTACGAGGTCATCATCGAGATCGGCGCGGTGGTGCTGAAAAACGGGGAGATCACCGACCGCTTCAACACCTTTGTGTCCCCCGGCCGCATCCTGAGCCCGGAGATCATCCATCTCACCGGCATCACGGACGAGATGCTGGAGGGGGCCCCCTCTCAGAAGGAGGCGCTGGAGGCCTTTCTGGCCTTTGCTGGGGACCGGCCTCTGGCGGCCCACAACGCCGATTTTGATATGGGCTTTATTGCTGCGGGATGCCGGAAATATGGGATTCCCTTCCACAACCCCTCGGTGGACAGCCTGATCCTGGCTCAGAACCTGCTGCCGGAACTGGGCAAATACAAGCTGGACATCGTGGCGGAGTATCTGCATCTGCCCGCCTTCAACCACCACCGGGCCAGCGATGATGCAGCCACTGTGGCCTATATGCTGCCCCACTTTTTCAAAAAGCTGGAGGAGATGGGGCTGCGTACCCTGGGGGAGATCAATCCCGCCATGCCCAAGCTGCGCCGTGGGGGTGGGAAGCTGCGCCGGAAACCCAAGCATCTCATCGTCCTGGCCAAAAATCAGACGGGGCTGCGCAACCTTTATAAGCTCATCTCCCTGTCCCAGCTGGAACACTTCAAGCGCTACCCCATCATGCCCAAGTCCCTCATCAACGAGAACCGGGAGGGCCTTATCATCGGCTCAGCCTGTGAGGCGGGAGAGCTGTTCCAGGCGGTGGTGGACGGAAAGGACTGGGATGAGCTCAAACGCATCGCCTCCTGGTACGACTACCTGGAGATCCAGCCCCTGTGCAACAATATGTTCATGCTCCGCAAGGGAATCGTGAAAAGTGAGGAGGAGCTGCGGGACTTCAACCGCACCATCGTCCGCCTGGGGGAGGAGATGGGCAAGCCGGTGTGCGCCACCGGGGACGTCCACTTCCTGGACCCGGAGGACGAGGTCTACCGGCATATCCTGCTGGCCTCCAAGGGCTTTGAGGATGCGGACGAGTCCCTGCCCATCTACTTTAAAACCACGGAGGAGATGCTCCAGGAGTTTGCCTATCTGGGGAAGGAGAAGGCCCGGGAGGTGGTGGTGACCAACACCAACCTCATCGCCGACTGGTGCGACCCCATCGACCCACTGCCCCAGGGGCTGTTTGCCCCCAAGCTGGAGGATTCCGACGGGGAACTGAAGCGGCTGGTGTGGGGGAAAGCTCATGAGCTTTACGGAGAAAATCCCCCCAAACTCGTCACCGACCGCATCGAGGTGGAGCTGGGCGACATCATCCGGTGCAAATACGATGTGATCTATATGTCTGCCCAGAAGCTGGTGCAGAACTCCCTGGAGCACGGATACCTGGTGGGCTCCCGGGGATCAGTGGGTTCTTCTCTGGTGGCCTTCATGTCAGGCATCACCGAGGTGAACTCCCTGCCTGCCCACTACCGCTGTCCCAACTGCAAGCACTCCGACTTCGACTATGCCCGGGACCCCGCCCATACCTACGGCTGCGGGGCGGATATGCCGGATGCGGTGTGCCCTGTGTGCGGCACGAAGTATGTGAAGGACGGCTTCAACATCCCCTTTGAGACCTTTTTGGGCTTCGGAGGCGACAAGGTGCCCGATATCGACCTGAACTTCTCCGGCGAGTACCAGGCCAATGCCCACCGCTATACCTTCGAATTGTTTGGCCAGACCCATGTGTTCCGGGCGGGGACCATCGGCGCGGTGGCGGAAAAGACGGCCTTCGGCTATGTGAAAAAGTACCTGGACGAGCGGGGGAGGACCGTCTCCAAGGCGGAGGAGAACCGCCTGGCCATCGGCTGTACCGGGGTCAAGCGCACCACCGGCCAGCACCCCGGCGGCATGGTGGTCATCCCCCAGGATAAAGAAATCTATGACTTCTGTCCGGTCCAGCACCCCGCCGATGACCCCAACACGGACATCGTCACCACCCACTTTGAGTACCACTCCATGGAGAGCAACCTGCTGAAGCTGGATATGCTGGGCCACGATGATCCCACCATGATCCGAATGCTGGAGGACCTGACCGGAGTGAACGCCCGGACGGACATCCCGCTGGATGACCGGGATACCATGTCTATCTTCCAGTCCTCCAAGGTGCTGGGCTATGAGAACGACAAGATCCTGGGGCCCACCGGCGGCACCGCCATCCCGGAGTTCGGCACCACCTTTGTCCGCGGGATGCTGGAGGACACCCAGCCCGACCAGTTCGATATTCTGGTGCGTCTGTCCGGCTTCTCCCACGGTACCGACGTGTGGCTGGGCAACGCCAAGGACCTGATCACCTCGGGGACGGCCAAGGTCAGCGAGGCCATCGGCTGCCGGGATGACATCATGCTGTTCCTCATTTCCAAGGGGATGGAGCCCAAGCGCTCCTTCAAGATCATGGAGGCGGTGCGAAAGGGAAGGGGACTGCCCGAGGGAGCGGAGGACGAGATGCGGGAGCACGGGGTGCCCGACTGGTACATCGGCTCCTGTAAAAAGATCGCTTATCTGTTCCCCAAGGCCCACGCCGTAGCCTACGTGATGATGGCCTTCCGGATCGCCTGGTTCAAGGTCCACCGCCCGCTGGCCTTTTACGCCGCCTACTTCTCCATCCGCGCCAAGGCCTTTGACGAGGCATTCATGTGCCGGGGGATGGACGTGTGCCAGCGGAAAATGCGGGAGATCGTGGCCAAGGACAAGGAGGCCTCCGCCGTGGAGCAGGATATGCTCACCACGCTGGAGGTCTGCTATGAGTTCTACCTCCGTGGCTTCACCTTCGACCGGATGGATCTGTACAAGTCGGAGGCCATCCATTTCACCATGGATGAGGAGCGGGGCACGCTGCGCCCCCCATTTGTGTCGGTGGCCGGTCTGGGCGACACGGCGGCCATTTCTTTGGCGGAGCAGGTGAAGGGGAAGCGGTTCATCTCCATCGAGGAGGTGGCGGCCGCCTGCCCCAAGGTGTCCAAGACCCATATCGACAAGCTGACAGAGGCCGGAGCATTTGGAGATATGCCGGCCACCAGCCAGATGGACCTGTTTTCCATGTTTGGCTGAGCCTGTCCGCGAAACGGCCGCCGGAGG
>OGHE01002113.1_pt1 | contig 10759 bp, 8 predicted proteins | sample 1571431 | NCBI WGS metagenome assembly OGHE01 (sample SAMEA2581966, study PRJEB24529) | metagenome | biome: Human gut stool | place: China | collected 2011 | reverse complement strand
TTTTGATGGTGCAAATATAATGCATTATTCTGAAATAATTGCTATGTTTGCGAAACAAAATGAAAAAAGAAATTATGTTGATATATAATACGACCTATCACGTGGAAGAAGGACAGGAAAAATTCTTCCTTGCCTGGATGCAGGAGTTTTACCTTCCCGAAGTAGAAAAACATGGTACGCTGTATGCCCCGCGCATAGCACGCATACTGAGTCATATTGAGGAAGGAAGTATCTGTTACTCTGTACAGTTTGAAGTTGAGAACTCTGCCAAGCTGCATCACTGGCATCAGGAGCAGGGCGTAAAGCTGAATGAGGAATTACTGAGAATCTTTAATGATAAAGTAATCGGTTTCCGACGTTGATGGAGGTGATAGTGTGATACAGCCGGTAAAGGAAAAAATCATTTTGGGCATTGACCCCGGTACCACTATTATGGGGTATGGAGTGCTGCGTGTGGCGGGAGTAAAGCCTGAGATGATTGCTATGGGCATCATAGACCTTCGTAAGTTCGGTGACCACTATCTGAAACTTCGCCATATCCACGAAAGGGTGTTGAGTATCATTGAAAGTTACCTGCCGGATGAACTTGCTATTGAAGCGCCTTTTTTTGGCAAGAATGTGCAATCGATGTTGAAGTTGGGACGCGCTCAGGGAGTAGCTATGGCTGCGGCTTTGAGTCGTGACATTCCGATAACAGAGTATGCTCCGTTGAAGATAAAAATGGCGATAACAGGAAACGGTCAGGCATCCAAAGAACAAGTGGCGGATATGCTGCAACGCATGCTTCATTTTCCAAAAGAAGAAATGCCGGTATTTCTGGATGCCACCGACGGACTTGCCGCCGCTTACTGTCATTTTCTTCAAATGGGGCGTCCTGCAGCAGAGAAAGGTTACCACAGTTGGAAGGACTTTGTGGCCAAGAATCCCGGTAAAGTGAAACGATAACCTCACCTTAATATTTTGTACTTTAATACTTAGAAATACTGCCATGAAACTAAACGATCTTGTCATTATCGGAGTAGCTGCGACAACAGTTGTCAGTTGCGCCCCCTCGAAGAAAGAATACACCTCCTATGAGCTTTATCCTGTCCGTACGGGCAGCCTGACGGAAATGAAATATAGTCCGGACGCCACGCAGTTTACGCTTTGGTCGCCTACGGCGGACGAAATGCGCCTGATGCTATACGATGCGGGAGACGGCGGGTATGCTTATGAAACAGTGGCCATGTCGCCGGCTGAAAACGGTACGTGGACGGCTAAGGTAGAGCAGGACTTGAAAGGCAAGTTCTATACTTTCAATGTGAAAATCGACGGTAAGTGGCTGGGTGATACACCAGGCATCAATGCGCATGCAGTAGGTGTGAACGGAAAGCGTGCCGCCATTATCGATATGCGTGAAACCGATCCGGAAGGCTGGGAAGAGGATCAGCGTCCGCCATTGGCGTCGCCTGCGGATGTGATTATCTATGAGGTGCATCATCGTGATTTTTCGGTAGATCCGTCGTCGGGCATTAAAAATAAAGGTAAGTTCCTTGCCATGACGGAAACGGGAACGGTCAGTCCCGATAAACTGGCAACCGGTATTGACCACTTGAAGGAACTGGGAGTGACACACGTACATATCTTGCCCTCCTATGACTATGCCTCAGTGGACGAAACCAAGTTGGACGAGAATAAATACAACTGGGGCTACGATCCACAGAATTATAATGTGCCCGACGGGTCGTACTCTACCGATCCTTACAAACCGGATGTGCGTATCCGCGAATTCAAACAAATGGTGCAGGCTTTGCATAAAGCAGGCATTCGCGTTGTGCTGGATGTGGTGTATAATCATACTTTCAACACCTCTGAGAGTAATTTTGAGCGTACTGTTCCCGGATATTTCTATCGCCAGAAGCCGGACGGCGGTTTTGCGGATGCTTCTGCTTGCGGCAATGAAACGGCAAGTGACCGTCCTATGATGCGTAAATATATGATAGAGTCTGTCTTGCATTGGATAAATGAGTACCATATCGACGGTTTCCGCTTCGACCTAATGGGTATTCATGACATTGAAACCATGAATGAGATACGCAAGGCGGCAACGGCGGCCGATCCTACTATCTTTATTTATGGAGAGGGCTGGGCAGCGTCGGCTCCTCAGTTGCCACAGGACTCACTGGCAATGAAGGCCAATACTTATAAGATGCCGGGTATTGCCGCGTTCTCCGACGAGATGCGCGACGCATTGCGCGGCCCGTTCAACGATAATCATCAGGGAGCATTCCTTGCCGGACTGCCGGGAGGGGAAGAAAGCATTAAATTCGGTATTGTTGGCGCTATCAAGCATCCGCAAGTCGACAACGGACAGGTGAATTACAGTAAAGCTCCTTGGGCGGAACAACCCACGCAGATGATCAGCTATGTGTCTTGTCACGATGATATGTGTTTGGTGGACAGACTGAAAGCCAGCCTTCCCGGTGTTACCCCCGAAGAACTGGCCCGGTTGGACAAGCTGGCGCAGACGGCGGTGTTCACTTCGCAGGGCGTACCCTTTATTTATGCCGGCGAGGAAGTGATGCGCGATAAGAAGGGGATACATAACAGCTACCAAAGCCCTGACTCTATCAATGCTATCGACTGGAGACGTAAAACGGAACATGCCGATGTGTTCGCTTATTATAAAGGATTGATTCAGTTGCGTAAGAACCATCCGGCTTTCCGCTTGGGAGATGCCGACTTGGTTCGCAGACATCTGGAGTTCCTGCCGGTTGAGGGCAGCAATGTGGTGGCCTATCACTTGAAGGAAAATGCAGGTGGAGACGCGTGGGGAGATATTTATGTGATATTGAACTCACGTAAAGAGATAGCCAAAGTGCCGGTGCCCGAAGGCAGATATACGGTAGTCTGCAAAGACGGGTTCATCAGTGAGCAGGGCTTGGGGACGATATACGGGCCGGAAGTATTTGTTCCGGCACAGTCGGCGCTGATTTTTTATAAATAAGGAAGCCGGAGAACGGAATATACCCCTAACTTTCATTTCTTACATCTGGACAGATAAAATTCCCTTCAGGAGATATGGCTCTTCTTTAGGGCGTACTGATTGTTGCTTCAGTGTACGCTGATTCTTTCTTCAGCGCATACCTGACTGTTTTTTCAGAGTATATTTTTGTTTGCTTAGTTTAAACTCCAAGTTTATTAGGGATAAACTGACGCTGTACTTCGTGTGGAAAGTCTGCTTATAGTTTGTTCATCCGTACGGAAGTCGCCACATCCGAAGAAGACAAAATAAAAAGTTTACAATCCCGCTTCGGTTAATAAAAAAACTGTTTATCTTTGCCCCGTTTAAAACCCAACCCATCGTCAGGATGCAACAACACACCTTACATATAGCGGGAGGCGTAGCCCGCAACCCGCTTGTCCGTTTATCAAACCCTGTCACGCTCGACTTTCTCGACGGAGAACACATCGCTATTGTAGGCCCTAACGGAGCCGGAAAAAGCCTGCTGGTAGACTTGCTTACGGGCAAATATCCTTTGCGTGATGGCGTGCTGACTTATGATTTCCGCCCTTCCGCTACGCAAACCGCTTACGACAACATCAAGTACATCGCCTTTCGCGACACCTACGGCTCAGCCGATGCCAATTACTACTATCAGCAACGTTGGAACGCCCACGATCAGGAAGATGCCCCGCTGGTGCGCGAATTATTGGGCGAGGTGAAGAATGAAGCCCTCAGGCAACAGCTATTCGGACTTTTCCGTATCGAACCGATGCTCGATAAGAAAATCATTCTCCTTTCCAGCGGCGAACTTCGTAAGTTTCAGTTGACGAAGACGTTGCTCACAGCTCCGCGTATTCTCATCATGGACAATCCTTTCATCGGGTTGGATGCTGCAACCCGCGAGTTGTTGTTTAATGTCTTGGAAAAGCTGGCCCAACTTGCTTCCCTGCAAATCGTGTTGGTTCTTTCTATGTTGGACGATGTGCCGTCTTTTATCACTCATGTGGTTCCCGTTGAAAATGGGGTGGTGGGAGAGAAAATGGAACGTGCCGCCTATTTGCGGACTTTTCGTGAACGGGATGCTATTCGTGTTGAGGCAGATGCCGCTTCTTTCGGTGAATTGCAGCAGCGTATAATGGACCTTCCGTATGAAAATACGAATTTTACCTCAGACGAAGTGGTCCGTCTGAACAAGGTCAGCATCCGTTATGATGACCGTACGATTCTGAAGGAATTGGACTGGACGGTGATGCGCGGGCAGAAGTGGGCATTGAGTGGTGAGAACGGTGCGGGAAAATCCACTTTACTCAGTCTGGTGTGTGCAGATAATCCTCAATCTTACGCCTGCGACATCAGTCTGTTTGGGCGTAAGCGCGGTACAGGCGAGAGCATTTGGGAAATAAAAAAACATATAGGCTACGTCAGCCCGGAGATGCACCGGGCCTATCTGAAGAACCTGCCGGCTATTGAAATCGTTGCTTCCGGACTACATGACAGTATCGGTTTGTACAAGCGTCCGCATGCCGGACAAATGGCTGTGTGTGAGTGGTGGATGGATGTTTTTGGCGTAGCCGGATTGAAGGATAAACCTTTCCTGCAACTCTCCAGCGGCGAACAGCGTCTTGCGTTGTTGGCACGCGCTTTCGTGAAAGATCCCGAACTGCTGATTCTTGACGAACCGTTGCATGGACTGGATACCTACAATCGCCGCCGAGTAAAGAAGATCATAGAGGCTTTCTGCGCCCGCCGGGATAAAACAATGATTATGGTAACCCATTATGAGAATGAACTTCCCGCTACGATCAGCGACCGCCTGTACCTGAAACGCAACCGGTAAAAAAGTCATATCTGCTTATCTTTCACGCATTTCTTAACCAATATTGGCGAGAAATAGAATAAAATAGTTTATTTTTGCCGAATATAATCTGTATTAAGACAAGACTTCGATGAAAGAAAGACTGATAGGATTCCTCAAGACATATTTTTTGTTTGTCTGCATATTTATGTTGCAGAAGCCGTTGTTTATGTTCTTCTACCAAACCTTGTACGAGGGCGCCTCGTGGACGGAATGGTTTCGTGTGATTTGGCATGGGTTGCCGCTGGACTTATCCCTTGCAGGATATCTGACGGCTGTTCCCGGATTACTTTTTATAGGTTCTGCATGGGGGCTGTCCAATCTTCTTCGCCGTATATGGTGCGGCTATTTTATTTTTGTTTCTGTCTTACTCTCTGTCATATTCACCGTCGATTTGGGATTGTATGAATATTGGGGCTTCCGGCTGGATGCTACCCCTTTGTTCTACTTCTTTTCCTCTCCCAAAGATGCGGTGGCGAGCGTCAGCGTCTGGATGGTGGTCGGAGGGATTCTTGCAATGGGCGTCTATGCGGCGGTTTTATATGGAATATTCCATCGGTTGCTGTTGCGGAAAGCCGTTTTCGGACGGATGAAGGTACCTTACCGGCGTTTGAGAGTATCGGGCGTCCTGTTACTGCTGACCGGGTTGCTGTTCATTCCGATTCGTGGCGGGTTTACGGTATCTACCATGAATACGGGAAAGGTGTATTTCAGCACGAACCAGCGTCTGAACCATGCTGCCATAAATCCGGCTTTCAGTCTGATGGAGTCTCTTTCCAAACAAAAGGATTTCGGAAAGCAGTATCGCTTTATGGAAGCTGCTGCCGCAGATCGCATTTTCTCCGGTTTAGTGGATCCTGCCGTTTTAAGAAAAGATTCTGCACCGGCCGACTCTTTACGGCAAACCCCGGACTCCCTGCACTCATTGTTTACGACACAGCGCCCCGATGTGCTTTTGGTAATATTGGAAAGCTTTTCATCTCGATTGATGACTGCATTGGGAGGAGAGCCGGATGTAGCTGTGCGGTTGGATAGTCTGGCGCAAGAAGGAGTGCTTTTCACCAATTTCTATGCAAACAGCTTCCGCACCGATCGCGGACTGGTCGCTATCTTGAGTGGCTACCCGGCGCAACCCACCACCAGTATCATGAAGTATCCGCGTAAGACGCAGTCTATGCCTGCCATTGCCGGTAGCTTGAAGAAAGCCGGTTACGAGACGAAATACTACTATGGCGGCGATGCGGACTTCACCAATATGCGCTCTTACCTGATGTCGTCCGGCTTTGAGGATATTGTTGCCGACCAGGACTTTCCGGTGTCGGAACGTTTGAGCAAGTGGGGAGTGCACGATCACCTTGTGTTCCGCCGCTTACTGGATGATTTGCGGATGGAAGCAACGGATAGCACTCAGGCAGAGAAGCATGCACCGCATTTTCGCGTGTTGCAGACTTCCAGCAGCCATGAGCCGTTTGAGGTTCCTTACAGCCGTTTGGAGAACAAGCGCCTGAACGCTTTTGCATATACGGACAGTTGTGTCGGTGATTTTGTAAAGCAATTCCGAGAACTTCCGCAGTGGAAAAATACAGTGATTGTGTTTGTACCCGATCATTTGGGATCTTATCCCGAACATATCGGCAATCTTGAAATAGCCCGTTACCAGATTCCTCTGTTGATGGTGGGCGGGGCAGTACGCGAGCCGGGACGTGTGGATGTTTACGGTTCACAGCAGGATATTGCCGCTACCTTATTGGCGCAACTGTCATTGCCGCATGGTGAGTTTACGTTCAGTAAAGATATGCTCAATCCTGATTCTCCTCATTTCGCTTTTTTCACTGTGCCTGACGCTTTCGGTTTTGTGACGCCTGACAATCAATTGATATTTAATAATGAAGCGAATGGTATTGCTGTGGATGAAGGACCGGAGAAAGGACAAAACCTGCTGCGGGGACAAGCTTATTTGCAGAAATTGTATGACGATATAGCCAAAAGATAGGATGATATTAGCAGATGTTTTATCGGGGTTGGTGGAAATGGATACCGCCCTGTTGCTCGCAATCAACGGAGCACGTGCGGAGTGGGCGGACTTTTTCATGTATGCCTTTAGTGGAAAATGGATCTGGGTGCCGCTGTACGCAGCAATTCTCTATGTGATAGTACGTAATTTGCATTGGAAAGTTGCCATAGGCTGTGCCGTAGCTATTGCGCTGACCATTACTTTTGCCGATCAGATAGGGGCGACTGTTATCCGGCCGTTGGTGTGCCGCCTTCGTCCGGCCAATCTGGAGAATCCTGTTTCGGAATTTGTGCATATCGTGAACGGTTATAGGGGTGGGCGATATGGCTTCCCTTCCTGCCATGCCGCCAATACATTCGGACTGGCTTTCTTCTTGTTTTATCTGTTCCGCAACCGGGCCTTGAACTGGTTCATTATGATATGGGCTCTGCTGACGTGTTATTCCCGTTCTTATTTGGGAGTACACTATCCGGGGGACTTGCTGGCAGGTGCTTTGGTGGGCTTTGCTGGGGCGTCTCTCTGCTATTGGCTTTTCAGCCGGTTGTGCAAGTATGAGCGGAAAGAAGATTATAAGCATATTTATGTTCCCATTTGGGTTGGGGGAGCTACGGTGCTCGGTATACTGGCCTATGCGCTGATACGCACCTTGTTGTAGCGTCTTTCTTGTTGCCTTTTTCCGTAAACGAGGATTGATAAACATCTTTCTTCCTCATTTGTTATCTGTATTGATAAACTAATAAAACAGATACTTATGATGAGCTTAGGAAGCTGGATGAACGAAATCCTCATTGATTGGGGAATAGACCCGAAACTTGCGAATATGTTTGACGAAACTATTATAGCCGTATTGATGATAGGTGTGTCAATAGGGCTGGATTACCTGTGTCAGGCTATATTTGTGGGAGGGATGAGGCGTTATACGAAACGTGCGCCCCATCAGTGGAATACACTTCTGATGAAACGTAAAGTGGTGCATCATCTTATTCATGTCTTGCCGGGCATATTGGTCTATTTTTTATTGCCCTTGGCATTTGTACGGGGAAAGGAAATCTTGGAGTTCTCACAGAAAATATGTGCGGTATATATCATTGCTGCAATACTGTTTACCATCAACGGCTTGCTGCTGGTGATGCTGGATGTGTATAATGCAAAGGACAAGCAGAAGAGCCGTCCTATGAAAGGCTTTGTGCAGGTTCTTCAGGTGCTGTTGTTTTTTATCGGCGGGATTATTATAATTGCCGTACTCTTGGATAAGTCTCCGATGACATTGTTTGCTGGTTTGGGGGCATCGGCGGCTGTGCTGATGTTGGTGTTCAAAGACAGTATTCTTGGATTTGTGGCGGGCGTGCAACTCTCTGCCAATGACATGCTGCGTATTGGCGACTGGATATCCCTGCCCAACGATACCGCCAATGGAACAGTGGAGGAGATCACGTTGAATACGGTGAAGATACGTAATTGGGATAATACAATCTCAACAGTACCTCCTTATACATTAGTGAACAATTCTTTTCAGAACTGGCGCGGAATGCAGGAGAGCGGCGGGCGTCGTGTGAATAAGAACATTTATCTGGATATGACTACCCTTAAGTTCTGCACTCCCGACATGCTGGATGTCATTCGTAAGGATGTTCCTCTGATGGCGGATTATCAGCCGGCAGAAGGAGAAGTGCCCACCAATGCCCAGCTTTATCGTATCTATATTGAACGCTATCTGCGCAGCCTTCCGGTGGTGAATCAGGATTTGGATTTAATTATCAGCCAGAAAGAACCTACAACTTATGGAGTCCCTGTTCAGGTCTATTTCTTTTCGCGTAATAAGGTGTGGAAAGAATATGAACGTATTCAGTCCGACATATTCGATCATTTGTTGGTCATGGTCGGCAAGTTCGATTTGAAACTGTATCAGTATTCCGACTAATATAGTAACCTGAATTCTGCCCATACGGGAAGGTGGTCGCTGTATCCCGCCTGGTATTTCATGCCATAGTAGGTACGGAAAGGTTGATTGTCTCCGTATTTCTTGTCTTCGGTCAGAAGAAAGGGAGCATGGAAAACATCGGCTTTGTCTTCTGCGGTATATAGAGGGGAAGTTGCCGTTAGCAGATTGCCCGAAAGGATGATATGGTCGAGCAACCCCCATTCTCCCTGATATTTGTAGCTTCCGAAATGCTTGTTTGCAGCGCTTTTCCTTGCCAAAAGGTGATAAAGCATTTGAGATTTCAGTGAGTCTGTTTCTGCGGGTGGTATTCCGGCTTTTAGTATCTTTTGCACAGACTTGTTGCCGGGATAGTCGTTGAAATCGCCCATGATGATAATTTGAGGATGGGTGCGGACATGAAACAGACTGTCTGTTGCATTTTTCAATCTTTGTGCTGCCAGCAGGCGATAAGGTTCGGATGCTTTTGCTCCGCCGGAACGGGATGGGAAATGGGCGACGAATACATCTAAAGTGTCGCGGTTCAAAAGTAAGCCGCTTACATGAAGTATGTCGCGTGTAGGACGGCTGCTTTTGTGAAGTCCGGTTACCGGAAGGCTTTGGCTGGAAAGTAGTTTGAATATTCCTCTTTGATAAAGTAATGCCACATCAATGCCCCGTTCATCGGGGGAATGGGTAATGACATAACGGTAGCCGGCCTCCCGCAGGATGGAGTAACGGGTGAGGTCATGCAGTACACTGTCATTCTCTACTTCGCAGAGCGCCACTAATGCAGGTGGTGTCCATTTACCTACGGCAATGATGACACGTGCAATGGCATCTAATTTTTTCTTGTATTTAAAATAATTCCAGTGACGGACGGCATCCGGTAGGAACTCGTAATCGTTTTTCAGAGTATCATGGCGGCAATCAAACAAATTCTCTACGTTGTAGCCCATGATGCGAAAAGTGAGTGTGTCTTTCTTTATTTGTCCGTATAGCGGAGCAGATGATAAGAAAGCGAGAAAGACCAAAGCGGCTACAGGAATAAAAAGAAGCGGAGCACTTCTTCTGTCACTCCGCATCTTTTCTTTATATTCCGTTGTTGGTATGTCCATTAATGTTTGGCAGGGATATGCTTCAATATATCCAGCAGATGATCCCAGAATTTCTGTACGGTGGGGATAAGCATCCGTTCATCGGGAGAGTGTACTCCTTGTAAAGTCGGACCAAAGGAAATCATATCCAAAGAGGGATATTTGTCGAGGAATAATCCACATTCCAATCCGGCGTGGATAGCCTTGATTTGGGCATCTACACCGAACAGGCGTTTGTATGATTCCGCTGCCACTTCCAGAATTTCCGAGTGAGGATTGGGCTTCCAGCCCGGATAGCCGTCGCCGAAAGAAACGTTGGCCCCTGCCATTTCGAATACGGTACGTACCATAGTGGCGATGTCTTGTTTGGAAGATTCGGTAGAACTGCGTTGGCTTGTCTCAATACGGATAATATTACCCGGTTTCATCTTTACGGATGCCAAGTTGGTGGATGTTTCTACCAGGCCCGGAATATCCTGGCTCATAGCATATACTCCATGAGGAACGGCATAAAGAGCTTGCAGCAGATGGTTGGCAGTGTCTTTGTCAATGGCTTTTGTACGGTGGGATTCTGACTCAAGTGTGAACTGTAAATCAGGATCGGCTACTGCATACTCTGCTTCTGCTTCCGCAGCAAATATGTTTAGGTCAGTGCGCAGCGCGTGTTTGTCGGCTTCGGGGATGGCTATAACAGCATGTGCCTCGCGTGCAATGGCGTTACGCAGGTTACCTCCGTCTATCTCGCAGAGATATGCATCGTATTTTTTGAAAGTCCGGTTCAGGAAGCGGTTCAATAACTTGTTGGCATTGCCGCGTCCCAAATGAATATCACCACCGGAATGTCCGCCTTTAAGTCCTTTTACCTGTACCTTGCAGAAGAAATATCCGG
>OGHE01002099.1_pt1 | contig 10831 bp, 9 predicted proteins | sample 1571431 | NCBI WGS metagenome assembly OGHE01 (sample SAMEA2581966, study PRJEB24529) | metagenome | biome: Human gut stool | place: China | collected 2011 | reverse complement strand
TGGCATTACAATCGAACGGATCAAAGCCTGCAAACCGATACCGGCTTGCTGTAAGGAATACGGTCAGCCGTTTCTCTCCAAATACGTCAGTGAACAGATCATGCGGTTACAGATGCACGGATTTCAGTGGGAGGACAAGCCACTGCCGGAATTGCTGGAGGAATACCCGAACTGCAAGATTGCCCTGCAATGGTGGTGCAATGCCTACTATACACCGGAAAACGGGATTGTCAGAATGAGCCGTTTCTCTATCAACAGAAACAGGTGGCTCAAAGAGTTTATGATCGCCAATCCGCCAAATTTCAGGATCTCCAACAAATGCTGTGAATATGCAAAGAAAAAGCCTGCAAAGCTTCTCATTCAGAAATACGATGCAGACCTGGAAATCATCGGGGTGCGAAAGGCTGAGGGCGGAATCCGTGCTGCCAGCTACAAGACGTGTTTTTCCGAGAGCAGATCAAAGGGCTGCAATTCCTATCGACCGGTATTCTGGTATACGGACGGCGACAAGAAAGTCTATGAGGAATTCTATGGGATACGGCATTCCCGGTGCTATACCGAATATGGAATGAAACGCACCGGCTGCGTCGGCTGTCCATACAATCCCAGAGTGACAGAAGAACTGGAGATCATCCGAAAGCATGAACCAAAACTGTACACCGCAGCACAGAATATATTCGGAGATTCTTATGCATATACCCACAAATACCGAGCGTTTCAGAAAATGATGAAAAAGAAAGCAAAGGAGAATACGAATGCTTAAATTCCTATTAGGCCTTATTATCGGCAGCAGCATCGGCGTTTTCACAATGGCAGTGATTCAGATCAACAGAGGTGAACGAAATGCCCATTAGTACAATGTTATCCGGAAAACTGGTCTCGGTCGGCACAAGCCTCTTTATGGTGCTTGGCAGCGGTCACTACGATCTGGATCAGGCTACACAGGAAGCAGATATTGCTGTTCCCGCCACCACACAGATCACAGCTGCCATGCCGGTCAATTCCGTCCCAAGATCAACGCCCACAAGTACCAGGACGGCTGTTTCCACAACGCCGCCTGTCACAGAAAGTGAACCGGCAGATGCTTTTACACTGACGGCAGCGGCAATTTCCGTATCCTGTATCAAGCTGGAATGGAACGGTGATGCGGATACGGAATACACAGTTACTGCAATCCAAAATTTGAATGATGACTATGTAGACAACATCTATTTTGAATTTAAATCCAATACCCTTTGCTATGTGACAGGACTTCGTGAAAATTCGGAATATACATTTGAGCTTTCTGATGAGAATGGAGAAGTTCTTGCATCTACAGTTCAGAAAACCGAAGCGGTAGAAGTGATCGAGGAATTTGATTACATAGATGGATGGACAAATTGTTTCGCCTATGAAAAAGCAAGCGGTCTGACCAGAGATCTGTCCTATTCGGCAATTCAGGGTGCTGTCCCCGATCCTGTTACCAACACAGGCATCATGCGTGATGAATATGGCGATTACTGCTGTGCCATGGGAACTTTCTTCGGCTACTGCGGTGACCGATTTTTCATCACGCTGGAAAACGGTACACAGTTTACCGTAAAGATCTGTGACAGCAAGGGCGACCGTTGGTATCACCCGTTCGGCGGTGATGGTAAGTGTATCGTGGAGTTTATCCATGCCGACGAATATTTGCCGGACTGCGTTTCTTTTACAGGAAACTACGGCTCATACAACTGGTATGGTTTGAATTTTGACAATATTCAGAGTATCAAAAAGATCAATTATGGTACTTCAATCAAATATTGAAAGGGTGAATTTACATGAACAGGATTTGCAAAATAATCGGTGCAGTTGCAGCGGCAGGAGCCGCCATAATTGCAGGAACAATTTTTTACCGAAAAGGTTATGGAAAGGGATACAACAAGGCACTTCGTGACAGCGATGATATGGGAGATGATTTCGTATGAGTATTCTGGTAATCGGCGAAAAGCCTTCGGTCAGCCGAGAACTCGCAAAGGTTCTCGGTGCAAACACCAAGAAAAACGGCTGCTTAGAGGGAAACGGCTATGTTGTCAGCTGGTGTTTTGGTCATCTGGTCGGATTGCAGTTTCCAGATGAGTATTCTGAAAATTGGGAGGCAAAATGGAGTTTTGCACAGCTCCCCATGATTCCGGAAGAATGGAAATTTAAGATTTCTGAAAGTTCCAAGGACCAGTTCAAAGTATTGAAGCAGCTTATGAATGACAGAAACATCACGGAGATTATCTGTGCAACCGATGCTGACCGTGAGGGCGAATGTATTTTTCGATATGTATACAATCTTGTAAAGTGTCAAAAGCCTGTGAAAAGGCTTTGGATCTCCTCACTGGAAGAATCGGCAATCAGGGACGGTTTCTATAAGCTGAAAAGCAGTTCTGCGTATGACAATCTCTATCAGGCAGGCTTCTGCCGTGCAAAGGCGGACTGGTTGGTCGGCATGAATGGTTCCAGATTGTTTTCGGTGCGATATAACGCCCACCTGAATACAGGCAGAGTGCAGACACCGACACTTACCATGATCGTGAAACGTGATGTGGATATTGCAAACTTCATCAAGCAAAAGTATTTTACGGTTGTTCTGGATATGGGATTCCCAGCAGAAAGTGCAAGAATCGATGAGGAGCATACAGCGGATATGCTGGCATCTTCCTGCAATGGCAAAACGGTAACGGTAACCGATGTGAAGAAAGAGGTCAGAAGCATATCCGCTCCGAAACTTTTTGACCTGACCTCCTTACAGCGTGAAGCCAACAAAAAGTTTGGTTACACGGCACAGCAGACCCTCGACTATATGCAGTCCCTCTATGAGAAAAAGCTGGTCACCTACCCCCGTACCGATTCTCAGTACTTATCCGATGATATGGAACAGACTGCCTATGCTCTCATTCCGGCAATCAGCGAACATTTTGGATTTGGAAGTGTTGCAGAACCGAATCTCAGGGCAGTCATCAATAACCGCAAAGTCACAGGACATCATGCAATTATTCCAACGGAAAGCGGCGTGAAATGTGACATTTCGGCACTTGCAGCGGGTGAACAGAATATCCTGAAACTCGTTGCACTCCGTCTGCTTTGTGCTTCAGCTTCTGCATATCAGTATGGTGCTGTAAAAGTAACACTTAGCTGTGAAAATACGGATTTTACTGCATCAGGCAAAACTGTCTTGGAATCCGGTTGGAAAGCATTAGACGGCAAAATCGGAGAAGCAGAGAAATCTGGCGAAAAGAATCTGCCTGATTTGGAAAAGGGCATGACTTTTACGGCAAAGGCAGTAAAATCAGAGCACTTTACATCTCCGCCAAAAGCATTTACCGAAGATACGCTTCTCTCTGCCATGGAACACGCAGGGGCAGAAGAATTTGATGAAAATGCGGAGAAAAAAGGACTTGGCACACCTGCAACAAGAGCCAATACCATTGAAAATCTTGTCAAGCACGGATATATTCAGCGTGACGGCAAGAAGATCATTTCTACTGACAAGGGCAGAAACCTGATTCATATTATGCCCGATGAAGTTAAATCTGCACGTCTGACTGCCGACTGGGAAAACAAGCTGCTTGCAGTGGAACGTGGCACACTCTCTGCTGACTGCTTTATGGATGAGATCAATGTTTTTGTGACGGATTTAGTCCGCAAGTACAGTGCAGTCGATAATTCCGTTTCTTTTGGCGAAAAACAGCCCAGTATCGGCAACTGTCCGAAATGCGGCAAGCCTGTCATCAAAGGTAAATACGGCTGGTACTGTTCTGCCAGATGCGGCATGAATCTTTCAAAAGTGTATGGTGTGGAACTCTCTGAGGGACAAATCAAGCTATTGCTTTGCGGTAAGGAAACAAGCTACATCAAAAACGGCAGAAAGACCATTGTTGTGCCAAAGGTAGCAGAAAATGCGTTCAATGGCAAGACGTATTACAACTGGGCGACAAGAAAAGAATGATTTGCATTTTCCAGACAGCGTCCGGAAAATCTGACCTGTCAGAAAGGAACGAATTTTGGATATAGAAACATTAAGAAAAGCGGCAGATGTTCTCGGCGTTCTCACCGATCACCTCCGCACAATGCCGGAAGAAATACAGGAAGATATTTGCCGGGCAATGAAGCAGTATGAAGCAAGTGACGAACTTTCGGCACACAAACAATATGAGGAGATCGAAAAGCTATGGCGAAAAGGAACACTCATTCTCGGTATGCGTGAGATTGCAGAAAATACCGGCATGGAGATTGACGTTCTGATGCCGCTTTCTGAAAATGAAAAGCTGAATCTCATGTATGAGTATGCGATCGGCACGGAGAAAGACGAACTTGTCAGAATGGTGAATGAGCGATGAAGCCATATACAGAAGAAATGCTGCTCTTTCTCTCTGAACCGGAAAGTCAGCATTATGCAAGACTGCTGTTGCCGGAAATTGCTGATGTGCTGGGCGTGACGGTGTCACAACTGGAAAGCAAGCCTATCGATGTTCAGCTGATTCTTGCACAGACGTATGTCAACTGCTGGCACAGCGATCACGGCAACATAAAGCAGGCACTGGAACAGGCTCTGTATGTAGATGAAAAGACTGCAAAAGAGCCTGAACCGAAAAAAGAGGAAATTTCAAATCACAGAAAACATGAAATGGAGCGAATAAGATGAATCATGTAACTTTAATGGGCAGGCTTTGCGGAGAGATAGAACTAAAAAGAACGCAGAACGGAAATGTCTGCACAAATTTCAGCCTTGCGGTAGACCGATATGCAAACGGCAGCAAGACGGCAGATTTTATCCGATGTGTTGCCTGGGGCAAGACCGCTGAGAACATCGGAAAATTCTTTCATAAGGGTGATGTGCTTGCAGTTCACGGAAGCATCAAAACCGGTAATTTCACGGACAGGAATGGCAATAAACACTATACGACCGATGTCTATGTGACCAACTTCTATTTTACAGGCAGCAAGGCAAATCTGCAAAAGAGCAACTATCAGAACAGAAATTCTGCAAACTACAACAGAAGTCCATATCCGCAGAATAGCCGCAGCAGTTACCAGAACGGATACTATCAGAATCCATTTGACGGCTATGAAACGCTTTGAGAGGTGACGTAAATGCCAATACAGGAAAATGAAGAAGTCAGACAGCAGCCGGAGGTTGAAGAATCTGCACATCAAAGTGAAACGCTTCTTCCCCTTTTCAATGCCGCTTATGACGATCACATGGACAAGCTGGACAATTTACAGGAACACAAGGCAGAGGTGCAGGATAAGATCAGCAAGTCGGAAAACAAGATCGCTGTTCTCGAAGAAAAAGTTGCGAAACTGGAAGCCACCAATGCCATGCTTGGTGAACTGATTGAACATGGAAAGCTGCCGAAAATTGCACAGAAAATCATAGATGCCAATGCAGACAAGATCAAGGCAATTCAGGAAAGGCAGATTCCAAAATTAGAAAACGGCATAAAGCAAAATCAAGAGAAAATTTCGAAACTGGACAGCCGCATTGCTGTGGTACAGCTGAAAGCGGAAAAGCTCCGAAATTTCAGCAATGTGATCCGTTCATTTCTGACACCTGATCCACAGAAACGCAGAGAACTTTTCTGTGAATCTATGGACGGTCTGCGTAACAGCACAAAGAATTTACTGAATATCGACCGAAATGCTGCGAAAAACAAGCTTGCAAAGCTGTCGGAACAGTATGAAAAGAGCGATTCCATGGCGGAGAAATATAAGCTGGGTCAGAAAATCGAAGCGGTAAAGTCATCTATTTCTTCAATTGAAGCCAAAATACACAGACTGGAAACTACTCCGAAGTTTCAGGAAGCAGACGACCATACAGTGGACAAGACCATTGCAAAAACGGAAAGTGAAATTGAAAACACAGACTTTTTTTGCAGGCGGTGAGATTTTCGATATGGACAAGCCGGCAGAAACGGTGGCATTGGATTCATCGGAATATCTCCGCAATGCGGAAATGTCTATGGAAGATGACTTCAATATGATTGACGGCATCATCAACAACGGTAAAAAAGAAGAACGTCCCGATGTGCCGTTATTTCTCGAAGAAATTGATGTCAGTACTTGTGATGATGCAACACTGCAATCGTTTCGGGAATCTGCAAAGGCAAACATGGAATGTGCAAAAGAGATCTCACAGGCACTCTCTCAGAATTACGATTATGAGAGATACACCCTGAATTCCGAACAGGCACTTCGTGATGTGCGTGAGAAATTTTCTGACGACCGTATCGCCTTTGTGCTTGCAAATGTTCTGCAAGGGACATCAGACGGCAGAATTTCTAAGGAAGTCAAAGATTTTGCCAAAGAGACACTTCAGGACGTACCGGAACTCTATACGAAAAGAAAGCTCTTTCTCAGTTCCCACGCCGGACTGATCAACCTGTTTGCGAAAACGGTCATGCAGGCTCAGCCGGAAAAACAGGTGGAGAAACAAGCAGAAAAACCAACACCGGAAAAGAAAGAACCGCAGAAAACCCGTTCGGGAATCCGAAAGATCAATCCCAACTATTACAGACAGATCCCACCGGAGGACAGAGTCATTACCAATGAGCCTGCAAAGGTCGGTGCGATCATTATGACGGAACTGGAAAAGCAGAAAATCCCATTTTCAGCAGTAGAAACGGAGAAAGGTGTTACCATTACCGTTGCAAAGGAAAATGAAGATGCTTTCCGTGCTGCGGAGGATAAGGCAAAAGATACACACGTCCGACTGGTCAATCCTGAATTTTTCAAGCAGATACCGCAGGAGGACAGGGCGATCCAGCCAATGTCTGAAAAGGAAGCACGGGAAACCATGCAGAAGCTTGAAAAAGACGGGATTCCCTTTTCTGCAAGACTGGACGGTGAAAAATCAGCGGTTACAGTACGCAAGTCAGAAGCCTCTGCCTATTTCAGCCGCAGACAGATGAAGAAGCTGGCTCAGGAAGTAAAAACGGAAGGTGCAAAACCAAAAGAACCGAAAAACAAAGGGCAGGAACTCTGATGAAAGTTACATCGGAACAAATCGAACGTGCCAATCTTGTCAATCTCCCTGATTTCCTGAGAAGTCAGGGATTTGTCTTAAAGCAGGTCGGCAGAGAGTACATTCTGCAAGAACATGACAGCCTGCATATCAAAAATAACGAAGCCTGTGAAGTTGGAAAGTGGTTTCGCTTCTCTGAAAACAAGGGCGGTAACAACATACAGTTTGTACAGGAATTTATGGGACTTGATTTTATTTCTGCGGTGGAGTTACTCAGCAATGAAAAAGCAATCCCGTTTCACTCCCACAGTATTTCAAAAGCAGAACCGCCCAAAAATCGTGAGATCACACTGCACGAGAGCAAAGATTTATCCAGAGCCATGCACTATCTGCACCATGTTCGTGGATTATCTATCGCATCTCTTGAAAAATTGGCTGTTGAGGGAAGATTATCACAGGAAGAAAAAACAGGCAATGCAGTATTCAAAATTTTTGATGAGAATGGCTTACTGGTCGGTGCGGAAAAGGTCGGTACGTCAGTAAGTGTACGGTTCAAATCCTTTGACAAAGGCACAGCAGACGGTTATGGCTTTGAAATAGTCAGCGGAGAACCTGCCAATACCTATTTTTTCGAGAGTGCGATTGATGCAATCTCATTTGCCGATCTGCACTCTGAACAAAGTGATTACAGGTTGGTTTCCATGGCAGGTGTAAAGCCCTCTGTTGTCACGGAAACGATGAAACGATATGCAATATCACCTGAAAACATCTATCTCTGCACCGATAACGATAAGGCAGGAAACGAGTTTGCCGAAAAACTGATTGCTCAGTATCCTGCCATGAAAAGAGTAACACCAAATGAAGCAAAAGATTGGAATGACATATTACAAGGGAGAATGAACAAAATGAAGCGATACGGCAATCCTTATTGGCAGGAAGCAACGGATAACAGAGATAAAACCGTTGCAGTCATGCGTGAAGATACATTTCAGCAGATACAGCAGGCACTTGATAAATCGGGGCTGAATTACTGTGCATACAGTGACGGCAAAAACACTATGATTGCGGTAAACAGTTCTGAAATCGATCACTTTAAGAATGTGACTGGTCTTGACGAATCTCTTTGCAAATTGCAGAAATCCGGAAAGGAACACATTCCGCAGGACAAGAACATCATTGGCAATACCGATTACAAATACATTCCGCAGAAAACCTACCTCAATGATGACAGAGAAACCATTTTGAAAATGGCGGAACTGGCAAACAAGGCGAACATTTCGTTTTCCGCAAGAATTTATCCAAGCGGCAAGGCGGTCATGACTGTTTCACAGGCAGATATGGCTCGTATGAATGCGATTCGTGATGCTGTGAAAGCAATGCGAAAACCGATGATACAGAACACCAGACAGGCTTCTCAGGAGATCATCGGCAACAAGCCATACCGAGAGATACAAAACCGTCAGTTTATGATCTCACCGCTGACACCGAAAAGGTATCACAAGATCGAACCAAAGCTGTTAGAACGTGGTGCAGAGTTTTCCAGTCTGATCCGTGACAGCAAAGTTATGTTTACCACAGAAAAAGAGGATGCACCGCATTTTCAGGCAATTCTCCGTCAGACCATCTGTGAAGATCAGATTCTTGAAAATCTACATCGTATGGAACTGAATGAACCGCAGATACAGGCTCTTTCTTCTTCCATTGAGATTGCTTCCCGAAACAACATGGCAAATGTCATTGAGAACTATGTTTCCAAGGATTATGACGTTACGCAGCTTGAAACAATGAATGCGTTGCTGGTCGATTATCTGAATCAGAGTGATACCGGTCAGTTCCTTGATAACATCGAGCATCTTGACCGGCTCATGTCTGCCAAACAGGAGTTTGATCTGCAAATTGCTCATCGTGAAGAATTGTTATCCGATGAGGAGATTGATCTTCCGGAACCGGATTCCATATCATTCCGCTTTGGCGACCAAAGTAAGGAATGGTTTACCGAAAGTGATTTGCTTGCTGATTTTGTCCGGGATAATCCTGAAATGTCATTTGCCCTTGCAAATGCGGTACTTGATTATCTCGATGAAAAACAGCATACAGAACGTAATATTGCCGGCTTAAATGCAGGTTGGTACAAGAAAACAGATTTTACAGTTACCACTATGATCAATGGACAGGAATTCCGTCATTCCGGGCGTTTTGACATTGGGGACGGTGCAGGAACAGGCGGCGGAACGCTGATCGATCACATTGAACAGTTTGCAAAGAATGCACTGGAACAGGAGTTTTTGTACAATGAAAACGACCGTGAATCGTTGAATTATCTGCTTGACCATGTTGTTCCTTTCCTAACGGAAAATGCAGAACTCACCCCAGAAGAGCAACACATTTTAGATGATTTCAAGGCACAGCATCCAATCCGTACCGCTGCTGATGTAGAAATTACAGAACCGGTTCAGAGCGAACCACCTGCCATTGCAGATTCTGTGGCGAAAACAGAAGATGATCCGACCGAAAAGACACAGAGCCGTGAAATTTCCAATCTGCCTACTTTTGATGTCTACATCTTCGACCGGGAAAGCGGTGCAAGTTCGCCCATGCGTTGTCAGGCAAAAAACACAGAGGAAGCAAAGAAAATAGCTAACGAATATATCAAGCGTTGGAATCTGGTCGATGCAGAGATCACTGATATTCAGCTTGTAGAACCGGAAAAAGAACTTGTAAAAGAGAAATCGGTTACAGTCAAATCAGAGGAAACAGAAATTTCTGATGATACCCCACTTTTTGAGGAAGATGTCATCGCCGATGCCGGACTGGGGTTTGTTGCAGATGACAAGGAACACAAGCCTTTTGAAAATGCAAAACAGGAATACGAACAGCTGACATTGTTTGGAGAAGCAGAACCGGTCAATTCGTCTGCACCTGCACAAACTGTTTCTCCTGTTCAGTATGGTGAACCGATTGCCGATGTGGATCGTTTTCAGGAACTGCATAAGGAAATCATGCGTGGAAGTGAATTTGAGAATGGAAAATTTCGCATTGCGGAATTTTTTCAGGAAAATCACCCAAGTACTCAGGAATTTGCTGACTTTCTGAAAAACGAGTACAGAACAGGCGGTCACACCTCTGACGGCAACATCTTCTCGGTTGACCATGATTCCAAAGGAATGCAGTTTACCGTCAGAAGCAAGGAAAATGGTATCAGCAATGAAACATTTGATTTCACCTGGACGGAAGTTGCAAAGCTGACCGCAGATCTCATCAAGCATGAAAAATATCTCACACAGGACGAGATCAAACGCAGAGATCAGCGTGAAGATTATGCAAAAACTGAACCGGTTGTTGAAACTGTTTCGGATGACAAATCGACACCGGAAGTTGAGTCAGAAGAAAAATCGCAGAATTTCACCATAACCGACGACAATCTCGGTGAGGGTGGTGCAAAGACCAAGTTCAAAAACAATCTGCTTGCCATTCAGACATTAAAACAGATCGAAAGTGAGGACAGAACGGCTACTTCTGAAGAACAGGAGATCCTATCAAAATACGTTGGCTGGGGCGGTCTTGCTCAGGCTTTCGATTCAGAAAATGCACAGTGGAGCAAAGAGTTTGCCCAACTGTCCGATGCACTGACCCCGGAAGAATATGAAGCTGCACGAAAATCTGTTCTCTACAGTTTTTTCACCTCTCCTGCGATCATTGACGGTATCTATGAAGCGTTGGAGAAATTCGGCTTCAATGGAGGCAATCTGCTGGAACCGTCCTGCGGTGTCGGCAACTTCATTGGAAAAATGCCGTCGGAAATGGCAGGACAGACAAACGTCTATGGTGTTGAGATTGATTCTGTCAGCGGACGAATTG
>OGHE01002098.1_pt1 | contig 10841 bp, 10 predicted proteins | sample 1571431 | NCBI WGS metagenome assembly OGHE01 (sample SAMEA2581966, study PRJEB24529) | metagenome | biome: Human gut stool | place: China | collected 2011 | reverse complement strand
GGGTCTTGGCAGCTTTAAGCTTTTCCACAAAGTCCTCGTTCATCAGCATCTGCATCATGCGGGCCAGCATATCCACATGCAGGCTGCCGTTTTCCGGCGCGGCAATAGCAAACAGCAGGTCGGTGGTGCCGTCATCCTCGGCGTTGTACTGTACCGGGGTGCTCAGCCGCAAAGCGGCCAGACTGGGGCGGGTGACCACATCGGTCTTGGCGTGGGGCACGGTGATGCCGTTGTCCACATAGGTAGAGCCCTCAGCCTCGCGGGCGTAGAGTGCCTTTTTGTAGGCATCCTTGTCGGTAATGTTGCCGTGGGTAGCCTGCAGCTCCACCAGACGGCTCAGGATCTGCTCCTGCGTCTGCAGTGCCTCGTCCAGCGCAATGGACTGTGCGGTAAATAACTCGGTAATGCGCATAAACTTTTCTCCTTTATTCCTTTTATCCCATCAAAGCTGCGCCAGCAGCGCGTCGATCTTTTCCTTTGTGGCAAGCCCAAGGCTGAAGGCCGTGGCGCTGCCGCAGGCCGTGCCCAGACGCAGTGCCTGCGCGTAGCTGCCGCTTTGCAGATAGCCGGCCACAAAACCGGCCACCATGCTGTCGCCTGCACCCACGCTGTTGACCACCTTGCCCTTGGGGCAGCCGATGCAGTGAACCTGTCCCTGCTCGTCCAGCAACAGGGCACCGTCCCCTGCCATGCTCACCAGCACGTTGCGGGCACCCTTTTCCTGCAGGGTACGGGCAGCGGCCACAATCTCGGCATCACCGGTCAGCACCTTGCCCACAATCTCGCCCAGCTCATGGTTATTGGGCTTGATGAGGAAGGGGTGGTAGGGCAGCACATTCACCAGCAGGTCGCGGGTGGCATCCACCACGGCGCGCACGCCCCTGCCCTGCAGCCGCGCCAGCAGCCGCTCGTACACGCTCTGCGGCAGGCTTTCCGGGATGCTGCCCGCCAGAATGAGGATATCGCCCTCGGTCAGCTTATCCAGCTGTGCTTCCAGCTGCTGCAACGCGCTTTCCGGGATGGCAGGGCCTGCGCCGTTCAGCTCGGTCTCCTGCCCGGCCTTGATCTTGACGTTGATGCGGGTCATGCCGCTTTCCAGATGCACAAAGTCGGTCGCAAGCCCCTGTGCAGCCAGTCCGCGCTCCAGCCATGCGCCGGTCTCGCCGGCCACAAAGCCAAGCGCTACACTCTCGCAGCCCAGCTGTGCCAGCACGCCGGATACATTGATGCCCTTGCCGCCCAGCACGCAGTCCTCGCCTTTGGCGCGGTTCACTGCGCCAACCTCCAGCGGTGCGTCCAGCCGCACAACGTAATCGATGGCCGGGTTAAAGGTAACGGTGTAGATCATGCTTGTGCCTCCTTTACGAATGTCTGCTGTTTATACTTGGGGTCTGGGCAGCGGTTGGTCAGGATGGCACCGCCGTGCAGGTCCGTGATGACCGCCGGGTAAATTTTGGCAAACTTGGCGTCGTCCACCAAAAACCAGCTCTCCCTTGCGCGGCGGACGGCGGCAGCCTTTACGGCGGCTTCCTCGGGGTCCGGGGTGGTAAAGCCCGCTTCCAGCGCCACGCCGTTGGCACCCATAAAGGCTTTGGTAAAGTTATACTGCTGGATGCTGCTGACCGTCGGTGCTCCCACGATGGCCTCGGTCTGGGGACGCAGCAGCCCGCCGGGCAGATACACCCGGCAGCCCTTTTGTGCCAGCAGCCGGGCGTGCGCCACGCCGTTGGTCACATAGGTGGCCTTGAGCGCCGCCCCTGTCAGCATCCGCACCAGCTCCAGCGTGGTGGTGCCTGCATCGATGAACACAAAATCCTCGGCGGTGATGAGTGCTGCAGCGACCGCAGCAATGCTGCGTTTTTCTGCCACAGCCAGCGTTTCCTTGGCCTCCATGGTGGGCTCGTCTGCCAGAAACCGGCTGTCCTGCAGGGTAGCACCTCCGTGCACCTTGGTCAGCCTGCCCTGCCGGTCCAGCTCGGTCAGGTCGCGCCGGATGGTGGATTCGCTGGTGTTCAGCGCCTCGCACAGCTGCTGCACCGTCACGGTGCGCTTTTCGTTCAGCTGCTCCATGATCAGTGCAAAACGTTCTTCTGCCAGCATGGTGTCTTTCCCCTTCTTTCCCACACCTGACCGGTTTTGCCCGGTCTTGGCGTTTTTTGGTTGTCTGCATCTTTATTATAGCAAAAAGTCAGTCAAAATCAATCACTTTCGGTCATTTTCGTTCACAAAGAATTGCCCCGATTTTTATGCACAGTTGCCAATAACTGGGATACAAGAATATTTTTGTACGCAAAAGACCACCGCACTTCTCGTGTGCGGTGGTCTTTTCTGCGTTTATATGACCGGTCGTGACCGGTTTTGGTGCTCAGGCTGGTTTTACTCAGGCATCCGAGCGGGAGTAGGCGTTCTTCATCTGACTGCTCAGCTCAAACAGCACCTTGTCCAGCGTGTCGGCGGCCTTTTCCTGCAGCATAGCGGCAATGGCGGTGTTGGCCTCCTCCCGCAGGGCGGCGCAGCGGGCAACATCCGGCTCGGCGGCAAGCTTTGCATCGTACTGGTTCACCAGTGCGCGGGCAGCGGAGAGCACGGCTTCCTCGTAGCGCTCAAGGTGGAACAGGGACTTGTTATAGGAGGCATCTGCCATGGCGGCGATCAGGCGGCTGGTCCAGTAGAAGTTATCGGTGGACACGGTGCCGGTGGTGTTGGCCAGATACTCCGGGGTGCGCTCCACGTTGGCGTAGAAGGGCACCATGGTGTTGAAGGCGTTGGAGGCATAGGCCACCCACTCCACCGCGCGGGATTCCTCCGGCTGGTCGGGGCGCATCTGCAAAAGCGCCATAAAATCGTTGCGGTTGATGCCGATGGAGCGGTATGCGCCCTTTGCGGACTTGTCGCCGTAGCTCAGGTAGGGGTCGTAGGGGGTGCCCTGATAGTGGCTGGACAGCATATACTTGATGTCCTCCGGGGTCACCTTGCGCTCCGGCACCATGCACCAGGGCAGATCGTCGGACGTGGGGGTGTAGTCGGCATCGGTGCCTTCCCACACCCATGTGCGGGGGTTGAGGTAGCGCAGCATATACCATGCGCGGGGCGTGTTGTAAACATGGTCGGCATCATCGTGGCTGCCAAAGGCATCCCGGGGGTTCAGTGCACCGTCCAGCGAGAGGTCGAGGTGGTTTTTGACAATGAACTCCCGCAGGTCGGCAGAGCAGAGGTAGTTTTCCTGTGCGCCGAAGGCATCTTCCAGATCAAAGGTATCGATGCCCAGCTGGTTGGGCATGACTACATACACATCGTCCGGCACGCGGCGGGCGATCCAGTGGTGACCGCCGATGGTCTCCAGCCACCAGATCTCGTTTACATCCTGAAAGGCAATGCCGTTCATCTCGTAAGTACCGTACTGCTCCAGCAGACTGCCCAGACGCAGCACGCCCTCGCGGGCAGAGTGGATATAGGGCAGCACCAGATAGACGATATCCTCCTCGCCGATGCCGCCGGGCACCTCGGGCTTTTCGCCCTTGGCGGGCTGGTACTCCACCAGCGGGTCTGCGCCCAGCACGCGGGGGTTGGAGGTGATGGTCTCGGTAGCGGTCATGCCCACGTTAGCGGCATTCACGCCGGAGGCTGCCCAGATGCCCTTGCCCTCCACGGCGTTGGGCATGGCGGTAAACCGCAGTGCACCCTCCGGCAGGGGGATCTCAACGTGAGAAAGGACGCTGCGGTAGGTCTTGGGCAGCTCCTCCGGATGGATCACGGTAAATTTCTTCGCGGTGAAATGGCCGGAACCGGAGTCATCGTTGCGGGCGATCATGGTAGAGCCATCGTACGATGCTGCTTTGCCGACCAGAATGGTAGTGCAAGCCATAGTTTTTCCCTCCATATTCTATAATGTGTCTCTATTGTAGAACTTTTGCGCCGGAATTGCAACCGGAAAACAAAAACCGCCGCGCTGCGTACCACGGCAGAGCGGCGGGAGATGGAATGCTTTTTTTTCAGGCCGTTACTGGGCTGCCCAGTAGAAGTCCTCGCCGGGCAGCGCGCCGCCCACGGCGGCGGGGTCGGCGTCGTAGAGCACCTGCAGGTAACCGGCGGCGTCCGCCTTCAGCTCCTCGCCGGTCAGGCAGACGATGTTGCAGCTGGGCAGCGCCTTTTTGGCGATGGCGGCCTTTGCCACCACGCCCTGCTCCTCACACAGGGCGGCGGTGCCGTCCAGATCGGTGTTGGCGGCGTTCACGCTCTGGGCGTAGTCTGCCAGAAAGGCGGCTACCACGTCCGGATGCTCCTCAGCGTAGGCCTTGCGCACCACGGTCACGCCGGTGATCAGCTGGGTGTCTGCCACCTTGTCCCACTCGGCGGTCAGGTCAAGGGCTACCCGCAGGGTGTCGTCCTTCAGCCCGGCAGCGGTCACATAGGGCTGGGGCAAAACGGCAATGGCGTCCTGCGCGGCGGCCATCTGGGCGGTCACCTCGGTGGCCTCGCTGTAATATTGGATATCCACATCCTTGTCCGGGTCAAGGCCATTGGCGGTAAGCAGATAGCGCAGCACATACTCCGGGGTCGTGCCCTTGCCGGTGGAAAGGATGGTGCGGCCCTTGAGGTCGGCCATGGTGTGGACGGTATCGCCCTGCTCCACCACATACAAAACGCCCAAGGTGTTCACCGCCACAGCCTGAATGCCGCCGTTGGTTTTCTGGTACAGGGTCGCTGCCAGATTGGCCGGGATGGCAGCCATGTCCAGCTCGCCCTTGATGAGCAGCGGCACGATCTCATCCGCCGCGCCGTAAAGCTGCAAATCGTAGTCCATGGCGGCAGTGCCGGCCTGCTCCATCGAAAGCAGGTTGACAAGGCCCATGGTGGTGGGGCCCTTCAGGCCGGCGATGCGCAGCGGCTCGGTGGCAGACAGCGGTGCAGCAGCTTCAGAAGCAGCCGCAGAGGAAGCAGCTTCGGACACTGCTGCGCCGGAAGCGGCAGAACTTGCGCTGCCGCCGCAGGCTGCAAGGCTCAGTGCAAGGCTGAACGCCAGCAGTAAGGACAGGATCTTTTTCATGAAATACTCCTTTTTGCACCCGGCACGCCCCGCTGCGGGGACGGAAACCGGTCTTTTTTGAAAAATTTTGCAAAATCATTTGCTTTGCGCGTTCCAGTTTACTATAATAGGGGTAAAAATACCGTTGCGTGTGCAACGCAATTGCAGGAGGCTGCAGAGAACGCTGTTTTCTCTGCGGAGTTGCGATGAATAATTATCTGCCGCTGTTACAAACCACCACGCTGTTCGCGGGCCTTTCCGCTGCGGAGCTCAGCACGCTGCTGTCCCGGCTGGGGGCCGGTGTGCGCAGCTACGGCAAGGGCGAAGCCCTTGTGCTGGCGGGGGAGCCAAGCCGCCGGGTGGGCATCGTGCTGTCCGGTGAGCTGGAGGCCTACCGCCCGGCACCGGGCGGGGTGCGCATCCCCATTGCCCGGGTAGAGCCGGGCGGGGTGTTCGGGGACGTGCTGGGCGGCAGCAGCCTGTCCAGCCCGGTCACCGTGCTGGCTGCCACCCCCTGCGAGGTACTGCTGCTGCCCTACGAGCGGCTGCTGCTCTCAGACGGCAGCCCCGCCCACCAGCGAGTGGTACAGAACCTTGTGCGCACCATCAGCGACAAATATTTTTCCCTCTCCCGCCGCATCGACCTGCTGGTGATGAAGAGCCTGCGCGCCAAGGTGGCAGCCTATCTGCTCAGCGAGGCCGCCCGCGCCCACAGCCTGACCTTCAGCATCCCCTTCTCCCGCATCCAGTTGGCGGACTACCTCAACTGCGACCGCAGCGCCCTTTCCCGGGAGCTGAGCACCATGCAGAAGGAAGGCCTCATCGATACCTACCGCAGCAGCTTCAAACTGCTGGAGCCGGACGCCCTGCAGCAGATGGTGCAGTAACCCCCTCTCAGGCGCGCAGCGATGGCTGAAAGGGTCATTTTACAAAAAGGAGCGCATTTACTATGTCCAAGCCTGTTCTCTGGATCGTGATTCCCTGCTACAACGAGGAGCAGGTGCTGCCCATTACAGCACCCATGTTTCTGGAAAAGATCCACAGTCTGACCGCACAGGGGCTGGTCAGCGATAAAAGCCGGGTGCTCTTTGTCAATGATGGCTCCCGTGACAAAACGTGGGAGCTGATCCAAGGCTTTGCCGCACAGGACGAGCACTATATCGGCATTTCCCAGAGCCGCAACCGCGGCCACCAGAACGCCGTGCTGGCTGGGCTGATGGAGGCGCTGCACAGCGACAGCTGCGATATTACCATCTCCATCGACTGCGACGGTCAGGACGATATCAACGCCATGGATGAGATGGTGAAAAAATATCTGGACGGTGCCGAGGTGGTGTACGGCGTGCGCAGCCGCCGGGACACTGACACCTTCTTCAAGCGGTTCACCGCCGAGGGCTTTTACCACCTGATGAACGCCTTGGGCGCGGACATCGTGTTCAACCACGCGGACTACCGCCTGATCAGCACCCGCGTGCTGGAAAGCTTTGCGGATTACAAGGAGGTCAACATCTTTTTGCGCGGCATGGTGCCGCTGGTGGGTTTTGCCCACGATGTGGTCACCTACGAGCGCCACGAGCGCTTAGCCGGCGAGAGCCACTATCCCCTGAGCAAGATGCTGGCACTGGCCTTTGACGGCATTACCAGCCTTTCCAACAAGCCCATCCGCATCATCACCGGTGCGGGCATCGCGGTAAGCCTTGTCAGCTTTATCGGGGTCATCTGGGCCATTATCTGCGCCGCCATGGGCAGCAGCGTGGCAGGCTGGGCCTCCACCGTGTGCATCGTCTGCTTTATGGGCGGCGTGCAGCTGGTGTGTCTGGGTGTGATCGGCGAGTATATCGGCAAGATCTATATGGAAACGAAAGCCCGCCCGCGCTACATCATCTCGGAGCGCACATGGGCACCCTACGAAAGGAAATATCACGGATGAGCAAACAAAGCTGGAAGGGCAGCACCCTTCTGAACCCCGAACCGCCGGTACTGGTATCCTGCGGCGGGCTGGATAAACCCAACCTTATCACCATTGGCTGGACAGGCACCATCTGCACCCAGCCCAGCATGGTATCCATCAGCGTGCGCCCGGAGCGGTACAGCCATCAGCTGCTGTGCGAGAGCGGACAGTTCGCCATCAACCTGCCCACCGAAAAGCTGGTGCGCGCCATCGACTGGTGCGGCGTGAAGAGCGGCCGCGATGTGGACAAGTTTGCCGCCTGCGGCCTGCACGCCGCCCCCGGCAGCGTGCTGACCGACTGCCCGGTGCTGGAGGAAAGCCCGGTCAATCTGGAATGCCGCATCACCCAACGCATCCCGCTGGGCAGCCACGACCTGTTTCTGGCCGAGGTGGTGGCCTGCGATGTGGACGAAAGCCTGCTGGACGAAAAAGGCAAGCTGTGTCTGGATAAGGCAAACCTCATCGTGTACAGCCACGGCGAGTATCTGGCCCTTGGCAAAAAGCTGGGCACCTTTGGCTACAGCGTGCGCAAGAAAAAGCCCGTAAAACGTAAAAAATAACAGAAAGGCGATGCCGCACGGCATCGCCTTTCTGTTATTTACTCTCCGTGCTTTACCCGCTGGATATCTCCCAGATCATAGGGGGTGTTCTGGTAGACATAATAGTTCAGCCAGTTTTCATACAGCAAGTGGGCGTGGGCGCGCCAGCGGAACAGCGGCGGCTTTGCGGGGTCGTCGTCCGGGTAGTAGTTGGCGGGCACATGGATGGGCAGTCCCTTGGCCACATCCCGCTTATACTCGGCATCCAGCGTGTACTTATCGTACTCCGGGTGGCCGGTGACGAAAATCTGCCGCCCATTCTCGGTGCTCATCAGGAAGGGCCCGGCGGCATCGCTTTCCGCCAGAATGCGCAGAGCGGTGCAGTTGTCCACATCCTCCCGGCAGATGCCGGTATGGCGGCTGTGGGGGGCGTAGAACACCTCATCGAAGCCACGCACCAGCGGGTTTGCCGGGCGGGTGACCCGGTGCTCGAACACACCGAACATCTTTTCCGGCAGCAGCTGCTTGCGCACGCCGTAGTGGTAGTACAGCCCGGCCTGTGCGCCCCAGCAGACATGAAGGGTGGAGTAGACGTTCGTTTCGCTGAAGTCCATGATCTCGCACAGCTCGTTCCAGTAATCCACCTGCTCAAAGTCCATGGTCTCCACCGGCGCACCGGTAATGATCATACCGTCGTAGCGGCGGTTCTTCACCTCGTCAAAGGTCTTGTAAAAGGCCTCAAGGTGGGCAGCCGACACATGGGTGGCGGAGTGGCTGGCAGTCTGCAGCAGGGTCATGTGCACCTGCAGCGGGGTGTTGGCCAGCAGCCGAGCGATCTGGGTCTCGGTGGCGATCTTGGTGGGCATCAGGTTCAGGATCAGAATTTCCAGCGGGCGGATATGCTGCGCCAGTGCCCGCTCCCGGTGCATGACAAAGACGTTTTCCTCATACAGGGCATCAAAGGCGGGCAGGGTCTTGGGGATGATCAGCGGCATAGGATGGTTGCTCCTTTGCTAGACGATTCAAAAATGGCTGCGCGTTCGCTTTGCCATCTTCAGAGGGATCATAATTTTTGATTTCACATTTGTCGCGGGAGGGAATCACACCTTTTCCAGCGCCTGCGCGATATCGGCAATGAGATCCTCGGCGGATTCCAGACCGCAGCTCATGCGCACCAGCTCGGCGGGCACACCGGCAGCAGCCAGCTGCTCATCGGTCATCTGACGGTGGGTGCTGGAGGCGGGGTTCAGGCAGCAGGTGCGGGCATCGGCCACATGGGTCTCGATGGCGGCAAGCTTCAGCTCCTTCATAAAGGTGCTGGCAGCCTGACGGCCGCCGGCCAGGCCAAAGCTCACCACGCCGCAGCTGCCGCCCGGCAGATACTTCTGTGCCAGTGCGTGGTAGGGGCTGCTTTCCAGCCCGCAGTAGTTTACATAAGCCACCTTGGGGTGGTTCTCCAAAAACTGTGCCACGGCCATGCCGTTGGCGCAGTGGCGCTGCATCCGGACGTGCAGGCTTTCCAGACCAAGGTTCAGCATATAGGCGTTCATGGGGGACTGCATGGAGCCAAAGTCCCGCATGAGCTGCGCGGTGGCCTTGGTGATGAAAGCCCCCTCCTTGCCAAAGCGCTCGGCGTAGGTAATGCCGTGGTAGCTGTCATCCGGGGTGCACAGACCCGGGAACTTGTCGGCGTGGGCCATCCAGTCGAACTTGCCGCCGTCCACGATGGCACCGCCCAGCACTGCGCCGTGGCCGTCCATGTACTTGGTGGTGGAGTGGGTCACGATGTCCGCGCCCCACTCAAAGGGGCGGCAGTTGACCGGCGTGGGGAAGGTGTTGTCCACCATCAGCGGCACGCCGTGGGCGTGGGCAGCCTTGGCAAACTTTTCAATGTCCAGCACGGTCAGGGCGGGGTTTGCAATGGTCTCGCCGAACACCACCTTGGTATTGGGCCGGAAGGCGGCGTTCAGCTCCTCCTCGGTGCACAGGGGGTCCACGAAGGTGGCGGTGATGCCCATTTTAGCCATGGTGACCGAGATGAGGTTGAAGGTACCGCCGTAGATGGTGCTGGAGGCCACGATGTGGTCCCCTGCCTCGCAGAGATTGAACAGCGCAAAGAAGTTTGCAGCCTGTCCGCTGGAGGTGAGCATGGCGGCGGTGCCGCCCTCCAGCTCGCAGATCTTTTTGGCTACCATGTCGCAGGTGGGGTTCTGCAGGCGGGAATAGAAATAGCCGTCTGCCTCCAGATCAAACAGCTTGCCCATGTCCTCGCTGGTAGCGTACTTGAAGGTGGTGGACTGGATGATGGGGATCTGACGGGGTTCGCCGTTGCCGGGGGTGTAGCCGCCCTGCACGCAGATGGTATCACGGTTCATACAACATACTCCTTTGCTGGTTTGTGTCGGGAAGGACGATTCCCCGCAGGAGGGGTTGCCTCCGGCGGGGAATCGAAAATTCAAAGCTTCTTATTTCCGCAGGCGCTTATCGCTCTTGGTGGCCCACAAAGTACCCACAGACTGGAACGCCTGCACCATCAGCACCAGCAGCACCACACAGACGATCATGATGTTGGTCTGGTAGCGGTAGTAGCCGTAGGACAAGGCGATCTTGCCCAGACCGCCGCCGCCGATGACGCCGGACATGGCGGAGTAGCCCAGAATGGTGGTCAGCGCGGTGGTCATGCTGGAGATCAGGCCGGGCAGGCACTCCGGGATCATGACCTTGGTGATGATCTGGAACGGGGTAGCGCCCATGCTCTGGGCGGCCTCCACCACGCCCTCGTCCAATTCCCGCAGACTGGTCTCCACCAGACGTGCCACAAAGGGGAAGGCGGCGACCACCAGCGGAACGATGGTGGCCTTGGTACCCACCGTAGTTCCCACGATGGCGCGGGTAAGCGGGAACACACAGATCATCAGGATGAGGAAGGGCACGCTGCGCAGGATGTTGATGACGATGTTGATCAGGTGCATCAGCCAGCCGGGCAGGGGCAGAATGCCGTCCTTGTCACCGGCCACCAGCAGCACGCCCAGCGGCAGGCCCAGCACCAGCGCAAAGGCGGTGGAGAGCACCGTTACATAAAAGGTCTCCCAGATGGCAAAGCCGTAAGCTGCGATATTCATATACCGGTCACCTCCTCTACCGTTACGCCGGACTGGCTGCGCATATATTCCATAGCCTGCTGTGCTACAGCAAGCTCTGCGGGCAGCTTGAGCAGCATGGAGCCGTAGCACTGACCGCTCAGATCACGGGTATCGGCGCTGAGCACCGACACCAGAATGCCCTTTTCGGCGGCAAGGCTTGCCACCAGCGGCTTTGCGGTGGA
>OGHE01002096.1_pt1 | contig 10861 bp, 9 predicted proteins | sample 1571431 | NCBI WGS metagenome assembly OGHE01 (sample SAMEA2581966, study PRJEB24529) | metagenome | biome: Human gut stool | place: China | collected 2011 | reverse complement strand
TAGCTACTAAATTAAATGCTGGCGTTTTTACTGTTAAAGATATCTTAGATGCTCTAACAAAACCAGGTCGCGACCCACGTGAAGATTTACCAGCACCACTTACACGCCAAAATATCATCAAATTAGAAGATATCAAAGTGGGTACTATCATGCGTGGTACAGTTCGCAATATCACTGATTTCGGTGTTTTTGTTGACATTGGTATCAAGACTGCTGGTCTTATTCATATCTCTGAATTAAGCAATAAACATGTAAAACACCCATTAGATGTTGTATCTGTTGGTGATATTTTAAATGTTTTAGTCATCAGTGTAGATGCTAAACGCAATCGCATTGGCTTAAGCCTTAAACAAGTAACAAAGGAGAACAATAATGTCCTTGCTTAATCAAACTATAAAAAAAATCTTACCACCAGATCAAAGAGCGATAAAATTTGTTGAAAATAAATTAGCTCAAACCATGACAAATGCAGATGGTCTTGGTGAGTTAAAAAATCTATTATTACGCTATGTAGGTATCACAGGTCAAATTCACCCTGAAATTCCTAAAAAATTCACTATCATAACTTGTGGCGACCATGGTGTTGCTGAAATGAATGTCAGCGCTTATCCTCAAGAAACAACAGCACATATGACTAAAAATTACCTTGTTTCTAAAGGTGCTGTAGCCAATTGCATGTCTAATTTTTGTGGTTCTGATATGATAGTTGTAGATATGGGTATCAAAGCTCCCGTTGATGATATTCCTGGATTAATCGACCGCAAAATCGCTCATGGCACACAAAACTGTGCTAAAGGCCCTGCAATGACTCGTGAACAAGCAATCCGTGCCATTGAAACTGGTATAGAACTTGTAAATGAATATGCTAAACAAGGATATCGCTGTTTCTTGCCTGGAGAAATGGGCATCGCTAACACTACATCAAGTGCTGCTATGGTAGCTTGTCTTTGTAATCTAACACCTAAACAAGCAACAGGTAGAGGAACTAATATTTCTGATGAACGACTTGCCATTAAAATTGAAGTAGTAAAACAAGCTTTAAAAGTAAATAAACCTGACCCTAATGATGGTATTGATGTCATCAGTAAATTAGGTGGCTTTGAACTTGCTTGTATCACAGGCATAATATTAGGTGCTGCCGCTAATCGTTGCTTTGTCGTTTTAGATGGTTTTAATACAGGCTCAGCTGCTTTAGTCGCTCAAGCTATTTGCCCTGAAATAACAAATTATCTCATGGCATCTCATTTAGCTGCTGAACCAGCTCATAATGCTATTTTAAAGAAATTAAATCTATCTCCATACATGGATTTACAATTCCGCTTAGGCGAAGCTACAGGCTCATCTATCGCTGTTAATATCTTAGATTGTGCTATTGAAGCTTATCAATCTGTATATCAAGCAGCACTTGCTGAAACAGATAAGTTAATCCGCCCTAACATTCCTCAAGCAGATTTAAATACAAAGACCACATTATTAAAACGCACTCGCAATATTCCAGCTTTAGACGCAGATATCCAAAAACAATGTAGATTTCGCATTGATAATCTAACTAAACCTATTTATAGTTTAGGTAGATTAGAAGAAATAGCTGAACATATATCTGGTATTGTAAAAAAAGTGAAACCTACATCTGTACGCAAAAAAATCATTGTTTTAACATCTGAAAAAAGCTGTAGTATCGTACAACATCGACTCACTCAATCATTTGCTCATCATGCTAATGCAGATTATCATTTCACTGCTATTCCACAATCCAATCTCACAGAAAAGACATTATCCTTCAGTCTTTTACAAGGTATAAGTTATGGCTCTAAAATTAAAAATGTTGAAGTTTTAGGCATAGCTTGCTGTGAAACTCATCCTAAAGAAATTTGTGGTACATTCAGCTTAAATATTCAACAACAATTATGTCTACCTAATGGTGATTTACGTTACGGTAAACGCGGTTTTCTTTCCTTAACACCTACAGAAGATTTACAACAAATCGCTTTTATGGCAGGTATCGCCATAGGTGCTGCTAGCAATGGCATATTGACATTATCTGATGATTTAGTATCCACTATCGCTTTAAAATACGCTTTAGTTTTAGCTCCTGCTATCAATCCTTATCTAATGTTTGTATGTCCTGATTATTTAGACTTAAATATAACTACAGGCGGTGGTTGTATCTGTAGCTTGGGCATGAAATTAATTGACGCATCACTTCAAATGATGAAAGATATGAAGACATTTGCTGAAGCAGGCGTTGCCATAGCTACTGATGGACCTGGAGCTGGTATTCAAGTAGATAAATAAAATGTTTCACGTGAAACATTTTTAATTTTAGATTTTATAAATACAAAGAGGAGTAATAATGACACTTAGACATTTAGCTATATTTATTAAAGTTTGTGAAGAAAATGGTATTACTGCTGCTGCCAAAAAACTTCATATGACTCAACCATCTGTTAGTCAAGTTATTCAAGAATTAGAAGCACATTATCAAACACTTCTATTTGAACGTTTAGGTCGTCGCATTTTTATTACAGAGGCAGGTCGTAGATTATTACGTTATTCTCGCAATTTGATCAATCTGAACGCTCAAACAGAGCAAGCTATGCGTGCATTCAATGAAGTATATCATCTTCGCATTGGTGCTAGTATCACCATCGGCAGTAATTTTCTCATTGATTTAATTCAGCATATTTCCCATAATGGTTCTGGCAAAGAAATCTTTTCAGAAATTCATAACACCTCTGAGCTTGAAGAAATGCTTTTAAATGATAGCTTAGATTTAGCTTTAGTTGAAGGTGAAATCCATTCTGAATACTTGATTACTAAACCTTTTATGAATGATGAATTAGTCTTTATCATTGGACAAAATCACCCATTAGCTGATAAAGAAATCACTCTTGAAGATTTAACAAAACTAAGATTTTTCGTTCGTGAAACAGGCAGTGGAACTCGTGAATTATTTGAACAAGTAATGCACAGACATAATATTTATTATCAAACTGCTGGTATTTACAATAGCATGGAAGCTATAAAAAAAGCTGTCATCAGCGGTTTAGGTGTTTCTGTAATCTCCACTGAAGCTATCAAAGATGAATTAAAAGAAAGCGAAGAAACAATACAAAAGATAAGAGGAACAATCAGCAGTATTCAGGAAGAAATTGCAAAATTGACCGGAAACAGGGAAACTGCCGAAAAGCAGATCAGTGACGATATAAAATCTGCATGTAATTTAATTACGGGTGCTCTGATTGCAAGTAATATAATTACAAGTAATATAATTACATGTAATCAGAGCACTTTAACTGGAGATACAGATGTCAATACATTACAGACCATAAAAAACGCTGATGGGAGTCAGGTTTTGTCAATAGAAGATTTTGATGCAAAACCATACCATGTACAGTCTGTGATTACTATGCTGCAAAGAGCAGCCGATGAGAAAAAAGCGGAACTTTCCAAAAAACAGGAAGACGAACGAAAAAAGACTGCCTTAGAAAAAAAGATTCCGCTCGATGAAACAGAAATAAAAACACTTGCCGACCAGATCAATGTGGCAGAACAGGAGCTGGTACGTCTGCAGACAGAGTACGCAAATGAAGAAAAGAGTCTCAATGAGCTGAAAGAGCAGGTAAAGGATGTAACAAAAGAGGGGGTACAGACACAGATAAACGAGTTTACCCTGAAAAAAAGAAATTTAGAAGAGAACAGAGAAAAGACAAGAGAAGCGTATCATAATTACGAAAAAAGCAGAGAGACGGAAAAGGGCGTCATTCAGATGCTGCTTCGTCAGATTGAGGAAACAGAGAAAGCAATATCGTTTCCGGAAGAAGAGATCGAAAAGCAGGCGGGAGAACTGCGTGAAAAAAGAAATGAGATGGAAGAAAACAGGGCTTCAAAATATACATCTTATTGTACTAATAGGGAAATCTGTAAAAATGTCAACAAAAAACAAAAAGATATCGCACAGACCGAACAAAAGTATGTCTGGATGAAATCTCTTTCCGATACGGCAAGTGGAATGTTAAACGGTAAGGCAAAGATTGAACTGGAAACTTATGTGCAGATGGCTTATTTTGACAGGATACTGATCCGAGCAAACCGGAGGATGCTTACGATGAGCAGCGGGCAGTATGAATTAAAACGTGAGGAAGAGACAGGAAGCCGCAAGGAAAAAGCAGGATTGGAACTTTGTGTGATTGATCATTATAACGGGACAAAGCGCAGTGTAAAGACGCTTTCCGGTGGGGAGTCTTTCCAGGCATCATTGTCACTTGCGCTTGGACTGTCGGATGAGATACAGTCTTATGCGGGTGGAATCCGTATGGATTCCATGGTTGTGGACGAGGGATTTGGATCACTCGATGAGGATGCCTTAGAACAGGCGTTAAAAGCATTGCTGCAGCTCACCGAGGGAAATCGTCTGGTAGGAATTATTTCACATGTATCTGAATTAAAAGACCAGATCGACAAAAAAATAATTGTGACAAAGCAGCGGACGCCGGAGGGTGTCAGCAGTGTTGCAAGAGTGGAATAAAAAGAAACGCAATTTGGGGTAAACAGGTGTTACGGCTTTCGTCGATGCCGATATTAAGATCCAAAGTTATTGACTGCGACACTTCAATGTGCTAACATACTAAAATATAGATAAAATCATGAATCAGAGAATCATAACAGTAAAGCAACGATAAAAGTCCTGTCATCCCGCTGCAATGCCCCCACATAACAATATCCGGCATCCGCAGTAAAACCGGTCTTACCGGTAAGAGCACCCTCCATCATATTAAGAAACGCATTGTGGTTATTACAGGAATAAGAAAAATTCTTTTCGCAGTCCTGAAAAGTATACTGCATGGTGCGGGTGATTTTCAAAAAGGCCTCACGCTGGGGCGAAACCATAATGCAGTAACGCAGGATCAGTGCAAGTTCCCGGGCTGTAGTATGATGATTGCTTTGAGAATCCTGTGCATCCAATCCATTGGGAGAAATGAAATATGTATTTTTACATCCTATTTCTTCGGCTTTCTGATTCATCCTTTGGGCAAAAGCTTCTACACTGCCATCAATTCCCTCCGCTATTGCAACGGCAGCGTCATTATGGGATTCCAGCATAAGGGAATAAAGAAGATCTTTTAAATAAAAAGACTGTCCTTCTGTCATTCCAAGATGGACTTTTGGCTGGGAGGCTGCTTGAGAACTGACAGTGATCTTCCGAGATGGATCAGATGCTTCGAGAGCAAGAATACACGTCATGATCTTCGTTGTACTCGCCATAGGACGTGGATCGGATCCATTTTTTTCAAATAAAATACGTCCGCTGTCTCCGTCCATAAGGACGGCTGAACGGGCGTATAATTCTAAAGATTCACCGGCATCTGTATAGACAGTAAGATCATCGCTTACTGATTCCTTTGCAATCACCTGTAAAGATGGATTGAGAGTCATCAGGATCATTACTGATACGATCAGCCAGTAACAAATTTTTCTCCGATAAAATAATCTGACTTTTGCCACTGCTCCAACTCCGTTACAGAATTGTCTTGTCATTATTTTATGTATCCAGTCTGAAAATCAGACCTTATAAAAGAAGAAACTGCTTGCGTAACTAAAAATCAGATATCAAGTTTTAACTTGGCCTCGTCTTCTGCTTCTTCTTTAAAATGCTCAATCTGTTCAGGAGCAAGAGATGGAAGATCATCAAGAGACTGAACACTGAAACGCCGAAGAAATTCCTCGGTTGTCCCAAATAAAATAGGTCTGCCCGGGGCATCCATCCGTCCGACTTCTTCCACTAGTCCATATTCCACCAGCTTATTGACAGCATGATCAGATTTTACCCCGCGGATCTTTTCAATTTCCAGTTTGGTTACCGGCTGACGGTATGCAATGATCGAGAGCGTCTCCAGCATAACATCCGTGAGTACATACCTCTTAGGTTGTCTGGCAATGCGGATGAGATAATCATAGTATTCTTTTTTTGTACATAACTGGAATGAATGATCCAGCTCAATAATCCGGATACCGCGGTTCTGCTTTTCATAAGCAGTCATCATATCAGAAATGATTCCACGGGTCGTAGGTTCATCCTGTTCAATCGCTGCTGCAATCTTACTCAGTTCCACTGATTCCCCCATTGTGAACAGAATCGCTTCAATCGCTGCCTGAAGCTTCTTTGTATTCATCTGCTTCTCCTATCCTTTCAATCATGATCTCTCCACAGGTATTTTCCTGCTCTACGTGAATCTCTCCCAGCTTCATCATTTCCAGGATTGCAAGAAAAGTAACAACGATATGCATCTTACTCTTCTGTTCCAAAAGAAGCTGCCTGAAACTGAACCTCTTATGCTGACGCATATATTCATGAACATAGACAAATTTATCTGAAAGAGAAACCTCTTCTTTTTCAATCTTTCCGAATTTACTCCTGACCGGATCAATCTTTTCAGCCTGACGCTTCATGATCTCACGGAACACTTCTCCTAATTTAGCCATAGTGAGATCTCCAAGAAGCTGATCCAGGTCTACAGGTTCTGCGTATTCAAGAATCTCTTCCGGAATATCCGGAGATTTATACATAACCTGACCCGAATCCAGTTCACGGTCTTTCAGTTCAAATGCCATATACTTGTACATCTTATATTGAAGGAGCTGTTCCACAAGCTCCTGACGCGGATCTTCTTCCTCTCCTTCTTCCGTCACTTCTTTAGGAAGAAGCATCCGACATTTGATATCTAGAAGCGTCGCTGCCATCACAAGAAATTCACTCATGACATTCAGATCTTCATGCTGCATCCCCCTGATATATTCCATATACTGGTTCGTGATCTCAACAATCGGAATATCATAAATATCAACTTTATTTTTCTCTATCAAATGAAGGAGCAGATCCAGTGGTCCTTCAAATACTTCTAATTTTACCGGTATACCCATTTTTCCCTCTTGTCATTTCTGTGCTTAAAAGCATGATCTGAAGTACCTGCAGACTTTCCCGGTGCATATTTCCGGAGAAAATCCCAAAATACCATAACATGAATATTATAGGGGAAAAAAGGAATTTTGACAACGGCTTTTTCATCTTTCATTATTTCCGGCTATTCAAAAATCATTTCATATTTTCTGGTTTTTTCAGGCGGATGGACACGACTTCCGGCTGATTAAAAAGCCGGATATTAATCGTATGCGTTCCAAGTCCACGGCTGACAATGATGGTCTGTTCTCCTTCTTTCGTCATTTCACCAGAGTATTTTGGAAAAAGGAATGCCTGTGGTGTGATCACTCCACCAATTCCGGGAAGTCGCATCACTCCACCGTGGAGATGACCGGATAAAATAAGGTCAGCCCCCCATCCTTTATAAGCATTCATATAAGCCGGATTATGGGCAAGTAAAATGCGGTAAACTGAATCTTCAGTAACCGAAACACTATCTTTATGGAGATATTCTGCAATATCAGAAGTCTGGATTGGAAGCTTTTTCAGCTTTTTATACGATTCAGATGGAAGTTCCACACCTGAAATTTCCAACAGAACCGTCCCAGCTTCAATCCGGCAGCTTTCATTTTCCAAAAACAGAATGCCCCTGTCTTTTAACTGTTGCCGGTAGTCGGCATAGGAAACCTGATAGATTTCAGAGTTTTCCCGCATACGCTGCTCGTGGTTGCCTGTTGCGTAAAGCACCGGAGCAATTTCGGGTAACTGACTGGTAAAATCAAGTGCAATATCATAGGAGGCATCTTCCTTGCCGACGAGCATATCTCCACCGATTAAAATAAGATCTGGCGTTTCGTTGCGGATAGCCTGCAGCAGAAGTTCATTTTTCTCACCATAAACCCGGTTGTGAAGATCACTTAGAAAAATCAGACTCAGATCCCTGCTGAAGCCTTTGAATTTCTGTGATTCAATCGTGTAGTGAGTTACCCGGAAATGATGGAGTTCCCGATAAATCTCCAATCCAAGCAGTCCCCCTGCGATCAGAATAAAAAGAAAAATAATCATTGGTATATTCATAAATGTCTCACTCTCCTGTCTCTGCATCCCGGCAGCAGATAAAATGATTATAAATCACATTCCCTTTCAAGGACAAGAAAAATATAAAGATGTCGGGGGTTTTTGCCCCCGACATCTCTCTATAGTAGCATTCTTTATAGTGCAATCCAGTAAAGAGCTTTTCTCAGATAATCAAAGAATCCTGCTTTTTTAACGGTTTCTTCAGCCAGAAGATTCACACTGCCGATTTCTTTTTCGTCTAAATAGTAAATCCGTTGACCGACAGGGTCTCCTTTTTTAACCGGAGCATTTACTTTATCAGGAATCTGAAGCCTTGAAGTAACAGCATTCAGATTTGCTCCTGTTGTATCCAGATAAGTAAATTTCTTTTCATATTCAAGTGAAATGGATTCCTGTATACTACCGGTGACAGAGATTGGATCCAAAGAGGGCATTTTTTCATCCGTATACATCTGACATTTTCCGAACCCATAATTTAATAAGGTAACAGCATCCTTGAACCTGGCTTTGGAATCTTCAGCCCCCATAATAACTGCGATCAGACTGACACCATTTTTTTCAGCAGTTGCTGAAACACAGAACTTTGCCTTGCCGGTAGAGCCGGTTTTTAATCCGGTTGCATATTCATACTGACGGATCAGTTTATTGGTATTAGTTAATCCAAATTCAGACGAACCTTTTGAGGTTGTATGAGTGATATTTTCCATCCAGATCGTACAATAATTATGAATTTCCGGATATTTCAGGAGAAGTTCACGGGACATCAATGCAATATCACGGGCACTTGTTTCGTGACCTTCTGCATCCAGTCCGTTACAATTCACAAAATGAGTGTGTTTCATGCCGAGACCTTCTGCACGAAGATTCATCTGACGGACAAATTCCTCTTCATTTCCTGAAATATATTCAGCCATAGCAACACAGGCATCATTTGCACTGGCAATAGAAATACATTTGAGTAAAGTTTCTACGGTCTGCTTTTCTCCCGTTTCCAGGAAGACCTGAGAGCCGCCCATAGAAGAGGCATATTCAGAAGTTGTAACTTTATCCTCCAACTGAATTTTCCCTTCTGCAAGTGCATCAAAAATTAAAAGCATTGTCATGACTTTCGTGACACTTGCCGGTGGTCGTGCAGTATCCGCATCTTTTTCGTATAATACTGTACCCGTTGTCATTTCCATTAAAATTGCAGAAGGAGCAGTCACTTCTACTGCCGTATCCGAAGTTTGTTCTGTTCCTGGAGTGGTTGCTGTTTCTTCAGCCAGGACATTTGGAACCATTGAAAATTGCAGTGTCTGTATGCAGATCAGCATGACTGCCAACAGCTTCTTGATCGTTTTCATAAAGGATTTCCCCCAGAATCTCGTATGTTACTAATATAGTAGGGAGAATTTCAAAATATGCAGACAGAGTTTCATTGACTTTTGAAAATGACTAGCGTATATTAATCATGGGAAATAAATGGTTAATAAATGGTTATAAGAAGGAGGTCCTTCATGAAGTCTCGCACTTATTATGAAATATTAGGTGTGTCCAGAGATGCGTCAATCGAGGAAATCACAATTGCAAAAAATGCATTGGCAAAAGTGTATCATCCAGATGCAAATGCACATAAAGATATAGATACAACCGCTTTTATGCAGGAAATACTTGAAGCATATCAGACATTATCTGATCCCGAAAAAAGAAAAGGTTATGATGCACAGTTTTTCGGGAATTCAGAACCAGTGGAACGGGTATTTAAGACATTCAAGCTTGAGCCGGAGGAAAAGACAGCGGAGTCTGTTTCTTTTGTTACCTACTGGAATGCATATAGCAGTCTGAATGAAATACTTGAAAAAAGTTTACAACTGATGAACCGCGAGGAAAAGAAAAAAAGTATGCCGAAGCGATTGCTCGGAAAGCTTGGACGGGCTGAACATGAAAATACATACCGCAATCGTCAGATCGCAAAAATGGCCAGGGAGGCAGTCCAATATATCACTTTACTGAAAATGGCAGAAATCCCGATGGAATTTTGGAATGACGAGGCAATGAACTGGGTACTGGTTCGGTGGGGACAGAAACCCGGAAATGATTACATTGCCTTATTCAACCGTTACCGGGTTCAGGTTGAGCAGATGAAATCTGCATCAGAAAAAAAGAAACTGCACAGTAAAAACCGGCAGTTTCATCACAATTTAAAAAAATTACTTTCTTATGCACTGGAAGGCTGATTGAAAATCAGGAACGAAAAGTAAAAAGTACAGGAGTATAAGCCTGAAACTTTACTTAAAGTTTACAGATGCAAGAGACATTCATCCAAGAGGGCTTCACAGCCCTCTTTTACGTCCCGGTAAGTTGCATCAAAATTACCGGTATACCATGGATCTGCAATATCTTCACCTTTTCGGGAAGTATAATCTAATAATTTGGATATTTTTTTATCCGGATCTCCCTTGAGCATACGATGAAGATTGCGTATGTTGGCAGAATCCATACCAATGATATAATCAAAATTGGTATAGTCGGACCAGGTAATCTGTCTCGCCTGATGAGGAACTACCGGAATGCCCATTTCTCTTAATTTATTAACAGTTCCTCTGTGGGGTGGATTGCCGATTTCTTCTCTGCTTGTTGCACAACTGTCAATGACAAACTGGTCTGCAAAACCATTGGTGTTCACCAGATAGGTGAAAAAACTTTGGGCAAGAGTTGATCGGCAGATATTGCCGTGGCAAATGAATAGTATTTTTATCATTGTTGCATAACCTCGCATTTCTTAGTTTTTCTTGGTTTTTCGGGCTTTGTAAGCCTTTGTAAATTTTTGCTTTCTGGCATAACCTGGTTTATTTTCGCATAATATCGTCAGCAAAAGGTGTAAAA
>OGHE01002095.1_pt1 | contig 10861 bp, 10 predicted proteins | sample 1571431 | NCBI WGS metagenome assembly OGHE01 (sample SAMEA2581966, study PRJEB24529) | metagenome | biome: Human gut stool | place: China | collected 2011 | reverse complement strand
TTTGCAAGCAGATGGCGTGCAAAGTCGCCAGACGCTCTTTGTGCGGTATTGCCTTGACTTATTAAATCGGTCTGTGCTATAATGGAAAAGCGGATGTTTTGCAACAAAAAAGCGGAGGAATCTGCAAGCAGATTACATGCAAAGCCGGACAGACTGGAGGTATTTATGTATGCAGACATTTTTCGGGGCATTCTGATCCCATTTTTGGGGACCGCACTGGGGGCGGCGTGTGTGTTCTTTATGAAACGCACCCTGTCCACGGGAATCCAGCGTGCCCTGACGGGATTTGCTGCCGGCATCATGACCGCGGCTTCGGTGTGGAGCCTGTTGATTCCGGCAATGGAGCAAAGTGCCGGTATGGGAAAGCTGGCGTTTTTGCCGGCAGTGATCGGCTTCCTGGTGGGAATCCTTTTTCTGCTGGGGCTGGATCACCTGATCCCGCACCTGCACATGAACAGCAGTGAAGCCGAGGGACCGAAAAGCAAACTGAAAAAGACGACCATGCTGGTGCTGGCGGTGACGCTGCACAACATTCCGGAGGGCATGGCGGTAGGCGTTGTCTATGCCGGCTGGGCATCGGGCAATGTGTCGATCACCGCAGCCGCGGCAATGGCACTGTCTATCGGCATCGCCATTCAGAATTTTCCGGAGGGTGCCATTATTTCCATGCCGCTGCGGGCAGAGGGCATGGGAAAGGGCAAGGCATTTTTGTACGGTACCCTTTCCGGCGTAGTGGAACCCATTGGGGCGATCCTAACGATTCTGGCGGCAGGGCTGGTGCTGCCGATTCTGCCGTATCTGTTGAGTTTCGCCGCCGGTGCCATGATCTATGTGGTAGTGGAGGAACTGATTCCGGAAATGTCGGAGGCACCCCATTCCAATGTGGGGACGATTTTTTTCGCCGTGGGATTTGCCCTGATGATGACGCTGGACGTGGCGTTGGGATAATGGAAATGGCCGGTTTTTGCGGAGAGCAGAAGCCGGTTTTTTGTGGGCGTTTTTCCTTTTTGGAATGGAAATTTTTGAAAAATCATTTGACTTTTTACAGCATCTGTGCTATAATGGAAAAGCAGACATTTTGCAACAAAAAAGAAACGGAGGAATGAAGATGAGGTTGTGGAAAAAAGTGCTTGCCGCCGCCACCGCCGGCATGCTCTGTCTGGGCAGCGTTGGTGCGTATGGGGTGCAGAGTGTGCTGGAAAGCGTGGGGACGGTGCTGTCGGCGAGTGCAATAGTGCCGAAAATCTATAACAATACCTATGATAACTTATACTATAGTATAACAGATGCGGACGAAATTGCAATTGTAGGCTGTAATACAGATGTTGTATCAGTAGAAGTTCCAAAAGAGATCGATGGAAAAAGTGTGACAAAAATTGGCGATGGTGCTTTTAGTAGATGTGCTAGTTTGACTCAAATCATCATACCAGACAGTGTGAGCTGTATTGAAAAGTATGCTTTTGATAGCTGTACTAGCTTAACAAATATCACCATCCCAAGTGGTGTAACTAATATTGGAGAACGTGCTTTTTATGGTTGCACTAGTTTAACAAATATCACCATTCCAAGCAGCGTAATCGATATTGGTGATCGTGCTTTTTCAGGTACCCCTTGGTTGACAACAAAGCAGACAAAAAATCCATTAGTTGTAATAAATCATATTTTAATTAGCTATGGAAATGGCGTTGGCAGCGTTACAATTCCAGAAACGGTGACCAGAATTAGCGATGGGGCGTTTTCTTATTGTAATGACTTAACAGAAGTCATCATACCCAAAAGTGTTATCCATATTGGAGATTCTGTCTTTGCCTTCTGCAAGAATATAACGAAAATTTCTATTCCAGACAGTATAACAAGCATGGGGGAGGGTGTTTTTTTCAATTGTTCCAGTTTGAAAGAAGTTACTATACCAAATGGCATCACAAGTGTGAATCATGAAACTTTTTCCGGATGTGCCAGTCTGGAAAAAATCACGATTCCAAACAGTGTGACGAGCATTGGAAATCAAGCTTTTGAGGCAACCAGTTTGAAAGCTATTACTATACCAGACGGTGTGACTAGTATTGGAAATTATGCTTTTTCTAAATGTGCCAGCTTGACCGAAATCACCATACCGAATAATGTGACAAGTATCGGAGATTGTGCTTTTAAAGAATGTTCTAATTTAACAAAAATAGCAATTCCAAACGGTGTGACACGTATTGGAATTGCGACTTTTTCCGGCTGCAGTAAATTGACTGAAATCACCATACCAGACAGCGTAACCAGTATAGAGGATTACGCTTTTGAAGAATGCACCAGTTTGGCAGCGGTCATGATACCAGATAGTGTGACCAGTATTGGCGATAGTGTTTTTTCTAAGTGTACTGATTTAGCAAAAATCTCCATACCGGACAGTGTGACCCATATTGGATATAATACTTTTTTGGATACACCTTGGCTGAAAGCGAAACAAAATGAGGATAAACTGGTAGTGGTAAATCATATTTTAATAGACGGTACAACTTGCGTTGGAAGTGCTGTGATTCCGGACGATGTGACCTGTATTGGAAATAATGCTTTTTCCGGCTGTGTCGATTTAACAGGAATAACTATACCGGATGGTGTAACCAGTATCGAATGGAGAGCTTTTTGGGGTTGTACCAGCTTAACCAAAATCACCATACCTAACAGTGTGATCAGCATTGGAAACAGTGCCTTTGGAAATTGCATCAATTTGACTGAAATCATCATACCGGAAACTGTGACCAGCATTGGATATTATGCTTTTCATGATACGTCATGGTTAAAAACAAAACAAGAAGAAAATTCATTGGTAGTAGTAAATCATATTCTAATAGATGGTGCAACCTGCGTTGGCAGTGTTACAATTCCGGACGGCATAACTGGCATTGGAGGTGGTGCTTTTTCTGAATGTAGCGAACTAACCAAAATCACTATACCGAATAGTGTAACCAGTATTGGAGATGATGCATTTTCTTACTGCACCAATTTGACTGAAATTACAATACCAGACAGTGTGATCAATATTGAAAGCGATGCTTTTTACAAATGTACTGGATTGACTGAAATCACCATACCAAATAGTGTAACTAGTATTGGCTTTAGTGCTTTTGCTTCTTGTACCAACTTAACAAAAATCACTATACTAAACAGTATGACCACTGTTGGATACTATGCTTTTTCTGGTTGTTATAATTTGACAATTTACAGTTATATCGGTTCTTATGCAGAAATTTATGCAAATGAAAATTACATGCTTTTTGTATCATTAGGTGATGATCCGAGTGCAAATCCAATAACGACTACAACAGATGTGACCACCACAACGACCACCGAACAAACAACAGCTACCACCCCAGAACAAACCACAACTACAGCAAAGCAAACTACCACTGAACAAACGACAGCTACCACCCCAGAACAAACCACAACTACAACAAAGCAGACCACCATAACGACCACAAAACAAACCACCAAAACAACCACAAGTCAAACAACAACCACAACCGCAAAACAGACAACCACCACATCTTCCACTCTCACCGAACCCACCGAGATCTACGGCGACATCAACCTTGACGGACGGGTGGACATCACCGATGCGGTTCTGTTGAACAAGGCTTGTGCCGGTACGGTTATGCTGGACAGCACTGCCAAGAAGAACGCCGACTGTAATGGCGACGGCGAAATTGGCAGCGATGATGCAGTGGTGCTTCTGAAATTCTTGGTGCATCTGGTGAATACGCTGCCTTTCAGCGAATAATCCCGTTCCGCACTGGACAACCCGCCGGAAATGTGCTATACTAAAAGTATTCCCAAACCGTTCGTTTCCGGAACGGAAATTCAAAAAGTCAGGAACGTGATGTAAATGAAGCGATTTCAGCAGAATATCCGGAAAGTGGTGCCGTATGTGCCGGGAGATCAGCCGGATTTTCCCGATATGATCAAACTGAATACCAACGAGAACCCCTACCCGCCGGCTCCGGAAGTGCAGGAGGTTCTGGCAAAGAGCAACGCTGAACAGATGCGGCTCTATCCGGATCCCACCGCACATCAGCTGAATGCTGCCATTGCCGAGGCGTACGGCGTAGAGGAAGCACAGGTATTCACCGGCGTGGGCTCGGACGACGTGCTGGCAATGATCTTCCAGACCTTTTTCAACAGCGATCTGCCGATTCTGTTTCCGGATATTACATACGCGTTTTATCCGGTGTGGTGCGACCTGTTCCGGATTCCCTACGAGGTGCAGCCCCTGAACGAGAAGCTGGAGATCGTGCCGGAGGACTACTACAAGCCCAACGGCGGCATTGTGTTCCCGAACCCCAACGCCCCCACCGGCATCGCTCTGCCTTCTGCGGTGATTGAGGAGATTTTGCAGCACAATCCGGAGTCGCTGGTGGTCGTTGACGAAGCCTACGTGGACTTTGGCGGGTAACCCGTTTTGCCGCTACTGAACAAGTATGAAAATCTGATCATGGTGCAGACGTTCTCCAAGTCCCGTGCTATGGCTGGCGAACGAATCGGCTTTGCCATTGGCTCTGTGGAACTGATCAAGGCTCTGCATGATGTGAAGTATTCGTTCAACTCTTACACCATGAACCGTTCCGCACTGGCTGCCGGAACCGCAGCTGTGCAGAATGCCGCATACTTGCAGGAGATCACCGCCAGGATCATAAAGACCAGAGAACACACCAAGCAGGTGCTGGCGGAAATGGGCTTCCGGTTTCCGGACTCCAAGAGCAACTTCCTGTTTGTGACACATCCGGACTGCGATGCACATGAACTGTTCGAGGCACTGCGGGAGGCACATATTTTCGTCCGCTGGTTTGATTCTCCCAGAATCCGGAACTATCTGCGGATCACGATCGGCACCGATGCTCAAATGGAATCGCTGTTCGCATTCCTGCGGGCGTATCTGAAAAAGTAATTTCTGTTGGACAGACATCAAAAAAGGGGAAGCTTCCCGTGAGAAGCTTCCCCTTTTTCAATAGGAGATACATTTTATGAAACTGCGGCGTAATTACCGCAGGGGGAGAACCTGTGAATGGACAGATCCCAGCAGGTTTACTGGATCTCGATCTGTTTTACTTCCGGCTTTGCCGGCTGCTTTTTCGGCAGTGTCAGGGTCAGCACGCCGTTTTCATAGGCGGCATCAATGTGTTCTACATCGACATTGCTGATGTCCAGCCGCTGCAAATACTTGCAGAAGCTGCGTTCCCGCTGTAAATAGGTGCCCTTGCTTTCGGGCTGTTCTGCCGTTTTTGTTTCGCCGGATTCGCCGTCTTTCTCGGGGGCTTCTTCGTTCTGTTTCTCTGTGGTATGCTCTGCCGCAATTGTCAGAACATCGCCCTCCAAGGACAGCTTGATTTCCTCTTTCCGGAACCCCGGCATGTCGGCTTCCAGCACATAGCTGTCACCGGTATCCCGCAGGTCGGTTTTCGGCACTTTTGTGATCTCTGTGTCTTTCAGAGAATTCCACAGTGTGTTTGCAAACGGTTGAAAAATGGTCATCATAAGTCATTCCTCCTTGGAATTATCTCTAGGGAAACATTGCATAAAGCCGTCAAGCGTGCTTTATGCAGTGTTTCCCCAGCAGTCCATGCTGCTGTTCTTTCTTTGTTCTGTATGCTGCGAAAACAGCACTTTTTCTCTCTGTCTATTTGTCTTTCTCTCTTTGTTCTTGTGTTTGTTTTTTAGTGGATTTCCAGCTGACGGGAAACCGGAGCAGCCGGCTGCTTTTTCGGCATCGTCAGTGTCAGCACGCCGTTTTCATAAACTGCATGGAGTTTGGAAGTGTCCACATTGCTGATGTCCAGTTTCTGTTCATAGGAACTGGTGCTGCGTTCCCGACGGAGATAAGTGCCGTCTTTTGCCTTTTCTTCCTCGGTCTTTTCCTTGTGGACGGCGGACAGTGTCAGAGTGTCGCTCTCTACGCTGATCTTGATCTCGTCCTTCTGGAATCCCGGCAGCTCTGCTTCCAGCACGTAGCTGTCACCGGTGTCCCGAATGTCAGTCTTGCAGGAACTCATCGCTGCGGACTTTTCGCCGAAGAATTCATTCTCCCAGTCCCGCATGGAACGGAACAGGTCATAACCGGTACGTTCAAAAGGTGTCAAATATGTCATCATAAAGCATTCCTCCTATGCATGGTGTTCTGATTTTGTGGTTTGCGGAACGGTGCTGACCGGTTTGCTGTTTGCTTCTTCCGGAGCTCCTTTCCGTTTACAAGTATCATATTACCCCCGCTGTGTGAAAGTTCAAGGTTGGTTCTGTGAAAACTAGATGAAAATTAGCACTCTTAATAAAAGAGTGCTAACAAGTGCTGACGATGAGTGCTAACTCTGCAAATGAGTATCGAAAAGAAAAACGGGCACAGCATGCTGTACCCGTTTGCAACATTTGTTTCCAACCGATCCGGCTTTTCAATGTGAGATCACTTAAACTGATATACGGCGATATTTTCAAAGCCGTCCAGCAGGGTGTCCATTTTGCGGAATGCAATGGCAGTGCCCTTTGCCACGCAGTGAATGGCATCTTTGGCGACTACGCACTTGACCTGCAAAGTTCGTTCTACCAGCTTCCGCAGACCGCCCAGCATCGCACCACCGCCAGCCATGAGCACACCGTTTTCGTAGATGTCACCCACCAGTTCCGGCGGCGTTTCTTCCAGAACCGTCTTGATCGCTTCGATGATGTCGGCGATCACATCTTCCACGGCTTCAAAAATTTCCAGTTCGCTGATCTCCTGCATCTCCGGCAGACCGCTGACCAGATTCCGTCCCTTGACCCATGATGTCACATCGGCTCTGGGATCGTACAGGTTCGTCATTTCGATTTTCAGCCGTTCCGCAGTGCGTTCGCCGATCAGCAGCTTGTATTTGGTCTGCATGTAGCGGATAATTGCCTGATCCAGCGTGTTTCCCGCCGCACGGACGGAGTGAGAGGTGACGATGCCGTTCATGGAAACGATCGCCACGTCAGTGGTGCCGCCGCCGATGTCCACGACCATGTTGCCCCGTGCCTTGCCGATGTTCACGCCGGCACCGATCAGGGCGGCAATGGGCTCATCGATCAGGTATGCCTTTCGGGAGCCGGCACTCATGGCAGCTTCCACGACAGCACGCTTTTCCACGTCTGTGATAAAGGACGGCACACAGATGATGATGCGGGGCTTGGTGAGCCGGTGACCGGTGACCTGTAAAATGAATTCGCGGATCATGTACTGTGTCATGCGGTCGTCCGAAATGACACCGCCGGACAGCGGGCGAATGACCTCAATATAATCCGGTGTTTTTCCGATCATCTGATAGGCACGCTTGCCCACTGCAAGTACTTCTTTGGTGTGGGTGTGATAGGCAATGGCAGAGGGCTCGCTAAGCACGACACCCTTTTTTCCTAAGGTGATGACCGTGTTTGCCGTTCCTAAGTCGATACCAATATCTGTTTTGCTCATAGCGATTCCTCCTGTTTCTGGGTGTCCTTGATTTCTCCGTCCGATTCGTCAGACTGGGAAATCGGAAGTGTCTGCGTGGGCTTCTGCTGTTCCAGCATATCCCGCAGACAGGTATATCGATTCATACGGCGGTTGTTGTCCACCATTTGATAAATGACGTTTTGAGAGCCGATCAGGATCAGCAGCCGTCTGGCTCGTGTGACGGCTGTGTACAGCAGATTCCGGTAGTACAGCTTCGGGAATCCGCCCAGCAGAGGCATGACGACCGCCTGAAATTCGCTGCCCTGACTTTTATGTACGGTGACAGCATAGGCAAGTTCCAGCTGATCCAGCTGTTCAAAGGGATAGGTGGCACGTCTGCCGTCAAATTCTGCAATGACTTCCTGACCTTGCCGGTTGATCGCACGGAGATACCCGATGTCCCCGTTGAAAATGCCGGTGCCGTTTTCGCCGTCCTTGTGCCAGATGATGTCGTAGTTGTTTTTGATCTGCATCACCTTGTCGCCCTCCCGAAAGGTGTACAGGATCGAACGGCATTCCGGCTTGTCCACGGATTTGGGGTTGAGTACCGCCTGTAGCTGCTGGTTCAGTTCAATGACACCCATGCTGCCCTTGCGGGACGGGGTGATGACCTGAATGTCCTCCATGGGGGAGTAGCCATAGGCGTTGGGCAGTCTGGTTTTCACCAAGTCCAGCATCAGCTGTGTTGCGTCCTTTTCCTGTAACCGCTGGAAGAAGAAACAGTCGCTGTCCTTGCGGGACAGGTCGGGGTGTTCGCCCTGAATGATTTTGTGGGCGTTGGTGATGATGCTGCTTTTCTGTGCCTGCCGGAAAATTTCTTTCAGAGCCACCACCGGCACTCTGTCGCTGTGGATCAGATCCCGCAGCAGATTGCCGGCTCCCACAGAGGGCAGCTGGTCGCAGTCGCCCACCAGAACGACCTTGCAGCTTAGCCGCAAGGCACGGAGCAGATGCTCAAACAGCAGCACGTCTACCATGGACATTTCGTCTACGATCATCACATCGCAGTCCAGCGGGTTGTGTTCGTTGTGCTGAAACCGCATGTTGCCGGACATGTCGTATTCCACCGCCAGCATGCGGTGAATGGTGCTTGCCTCGTAGCCGGTAAGATCGGAGATGCGGCTGGCTGCCCGACCAGTGGGGGCAGCGATCATCACGCGGTAGCCCTGTTTTTCGTACAGCTCAATAATGGCATTCAGCGTGGTAGTTTTACCGGTGCCGGGGCCGCCGGTGAGGATCATGATGCTGCGGGAAAGGGCAGTGACAATGGCTTTTCGCTGCAACGCCGCATACTGCATGCCCTGTTCCTGCTGCTGTGTATCGATCATTTTTTCGAAGATCTCCTGATCTTCCGGTGCACTGAAGTCCTGTATCACACCGATGCGGTCGGCGATATAGCGTTCCGCAATGTAGTAGTCCTCCAGATAGACGAAATCCCGCCCATTCTTTTCATAGACGTAGAGGGTGTGGTCTTCCAGTGCCGCCGCATAGGCAATTTCAAATTCCGCCTCGTTGACCTGCAAGTACTTGCACGCCGTAGGACGGAGCCGGTCCAGCGGCAGGCAGGCGTTGCCGCCGTTGGTGTTGTACTGCAAAATATAGCAGATGCCCGCCTGTATCCGCTGGGGAGCATTGTGGGCAAACTTCATGCCCTGAGCCACGGCATCGGCTTTCTGGAAGTCCAGTTCCACGCCGGAGCTGCAAAGCAGATAGGGGTTGGCGGCAAGCATGTCCATGGCACCGGTGCCCCAGTGCTGATAGGCACGCATGGCATATTTGGAACGAATGTCATACTGCGACAGAAACAGCATCAGCGTCCGCAGGGAAAAGATCTGCCGGACTTCTGCGGCGATTGCTTCGCACTTTTTCGGGGAGATGCCCCGAATCTCCAGAAGACGGGTGGGCTCCTTTTCCATGATCTCCAGCGTTCTGTCCCCGAAGTTTTCCACGATTTTTTTCGCCAGCGATGGTCCGATGCCTTTGATCGCACCGGAGGAAAGGTATCGCTGGATATTGAAGGCATCTGCCGGCAGCTTGCGTTCCCAGTACTGTGCCCGAAACTGCATGCCGAAACGGGGGTGCGTGGTGTATTCGCCGTCTACCGACAGTCGTTCGCCTTCTTCGGTTTCTCCCATTTCGCCCACCACAGTGACCAGTGTGCCGTCTGCGTCCAGTTCCAGTACGGTATAGCCGTTATCCGGATTGCAGTACAGCACGTTTTCCACAGTGCCTTCCAGGTGCAGCGTTTTTTTTTCGTTTGGTGTCACTGCGGGTCCCTCCTTTGACAGCGGCAGCAGGCGTTCTGCATTGCTTCTACGGCTGCCGGAATTTGGCTCTCCTGTGGGCGGGAGAGTACACTTCTTTTATTATACCTGTTTTTTCGACAAATTGCAATGACTTTTTTCACAATCTGTGCCGCTTCCAAAAATTTTCGTCAACTCCGACAGACGGCAATAGCAAAAGTCCTTGTGCCGGCTGCAAAACGCTGTACATGCCGGTTCCAGTGAGCCGTCCGGTGTCGCGTCCACCAGCCAGACTGTCCGCACCATGTCGCGGTCCGTCCACGTCAGCTGTGCCGCCAGTGCTGCACATTGTGTTTCCCACTGCTGTGGATTTTCCAGCAGGGCAAGGGTCGCCATGTGTTGGGGCAGCTCATGGGAAAACAGCCGCCGGCACAGTCCCAGTGCTGCCAGTGCCGTGATCGCCAGCAGCCCGAACACCAGCAGGCAAACCAATCCGTTCATCTGTGACACCTCTCTTTCAGGGAACGGTAAATATCCCCACCGTCGGCGGGAACAGACTGAAGATCCCGAAGCAGACGGCAACGCCTGCAAACAGCAGGATCCCCAGCCATGAACCGCCTTTGGCGTGGGGCGTGTGTTTCCATGTCCAGAATGCCGTCACTGCCGCACCCAGAACAAATGTGAGAATATCTGCCCAGAGCCAGTGCCTGCCGCAGATGCCGGTATAGGTGTAAAAGAGGGCAGTAATGGTCAGCATGCCCAGCAGTGCTCCCTCTGCCCGCGTCAGGACGTAGCCCTTCCAGCGGTGTCCCACCCAGATGTACTCCCAGACGGTGTAGACCAGCACCGGAAAGAACAACAGTTTCAGATGTTCCCACGGACTTTCGCTGATCGCGGCATACAGCCCCACGACCCGATTTTCTCCTGTCCAGCCGTACAAAAAATGGAGCACTGTCCCAAAGACAATGCTCCATAGAAATCCGATCCAGACACTTCTGCGGAATTCCTGCATCACGCATCACCTCAATACCAAGGTATGCAGCATGCCGGAATCTGGTGCATGAGAGTCTGTTTCACATCTTCCTACACGCATCTTGCGTGCATATTTTCCGAGATATTTCGGGAAAATACTCGAAAATCC
>OGHE01002092.1_pt1 | contig 10883 bp, 10 predicted proteins | sample 1571431 | NCBI WGS metagenome assembly OGHE01 (sample SAMEA2581966, study PRJEB24529) | metagenome | biome: Human gut stool | place: China | collected 2011 | reverse complement strand
TTCTGCTGCCTTATGCAAGAAATAAAAAATGGAATTGATAGAACCCACCTTTAATGTAATGCGGATTGTTTGGGTCGCGGCTTGAGCAGACCTTTGTCAACTCTCCATGCAAATGAATAATATGCCTGCTACCGGCCCGTTCGTGCAAGTTGTCAATGTTTTGGGTCACAATCGTTACCCGGAAATCTTTCTCCAGTTCGGCCAGCAGTTCATGCCCGCGATTCGGTTCCACTTCCAGCAACTGCTTGCGGCGTTCATTATAGAAATGGGTCACCAGTTCGGGGTCGCGTGCATAACCTTCGGGAGTGGCTACTTGTTCTACCGGATAACGATCCCACAATCCTCCTGCATCACGAAAGGTACTGATGCCACTCTCAGCGCTCATTCCGGCGCCTGACAATACAACCAGATTTTTCATACTAGCTTTTATTTTTAAGTAAACCGGCCTCACTCCCCACCTCTCAAAAGAAACGTGAAAGAAGGCCTTACAAATTTAACCAAAATCCTTGAATAAACGAATATATCGTCCAACATTCCATCATCCCTTAACCTACCTTTCATCACTTTCCGTCCTTGGCTCTACAGCCAGATATCATACGTTAACACACAATGAGGCGGTATGACATACTGACACGGAGAGATTTAACGTCCAAACAGGGGATGTCAATCGTTCTCTCTTCACGGAAAAAGCGAAAAAAGACAGAAAGAAATACAAACGATGCTTTTAAGGAACCTTATCTATCACAGTAACGAAGTTAGTCGATAATAAGAATTTTTAAAACCAAAAAGTAAAATCATTCAAATAAAACACTTACTTTTGCCGCTTGTTAATTTGCAACTGACTGAAAGTGAAATAGAACATTCAGTCTCCAACAAAAAAATATATGGATAAATTTAGTTATGCAATTGGTCTCGGAATCGGCCAGAATTTGTTAGGAATGGGTGCTAAAGGCATCGCAGTAGATGACTTTGCTCAAGCTATAAAAGATGTGCTCGAAGGAAATCAGACAGCCATCAGCCATCAGGAGGCTCGAGAAATCGTAAACAAGTATTTCGAAGAGCTGGAAACCAAAATGAATGCAGCGAACATCGAACAAGGAAAAGCATTCCTCGAAGAAAACAAAAAAAGACCGAACGTTGTTACCCTGCCAAGTGGACTACAATACGAAGTAATCACTGAAGGTACAGGCAAGAAAGCACAGGCTACCGACCAGGTAAAATGCCACTACGAAGGTACCCTGATTGACGGAACCCTGTTCGACAGCTCTATCAAACGTGGACAGCCTGCCGTATTCGGTGTAAACCAAGTAATCCCGGGATGGGTAGAGGCTTTGCAACTGATGCCGGAAGGTTCAAAATGGAAACTTTTCATCCCTTCTGAACTGGCTTACGGCGCACAGGGAGCCGGTGAAATGATCCCTCCTCACAGCACACTCGTGTTCGAAGTAGAATTAATCGAAGTATTATAAAAATAAAATCGTAAAGCAAAATGAAAAAAGTAAGTATTTTGGCTGCTGTAGCCATGGCAACAGGCTTGGCTTCATGCACAGCTCAGGCTCCTAAAGCCACTCTGAAAACAGATGTAGATTCATTGTCATACGCTATTGGCATCAGCCAGACTCAAGGTCTGAAAGATTTCTTAGCACAACGCATGGATACAGCATATATTGCCGAATTTTTGAAAGGCGTAAACGACGCTGCCAATAAAACAAGCAAAAAAGACGAAGCTTATGTACTCGGTCTCCAGATCGGATCACAAATGGCAGGTCCTCAGGCTATCAAAGGCATGAACCACCAGTTATTTGCTGATGATTCAACTATGACTGTTAACAAGGGCGATATTCTTGCAGGCGTATTTGCAGGCGTACTCAATAAAGATATGAAGATGCGTCCCGAAGAAGCTCAGGTATTGATTCAGAAAATGATGGAAAGCATCAAAGGAAAAGCTGCCGAAAAGAAATATGCTGATAACAAAGCTGCCGGTGAGAAGTTCCTTGCTGAGAATAAAACTAAAGAAGGAGTAAAAACCACTGCAAGCGGATTACAGTACAAGGTGATTACTGAAGGTAAAGGTGAAATTCCTAACGATACTTGCAAAGTGAAAGTAAACTACAGAGGTAAACTGATCGACGGAACAGAATTCGAAAGCACTTACGAACGTAAGGAACCGTTCGTGACTAATGTCGGCGGAGTTATCAAAGGTTGGACTGAAGCCCTGAAAATGATGCCTGTCGGTTCAAAATGGGAACTTTATATCCCGCAGGAACTGGCTTATGGCTCAAGAGACATGGGACAGATCAAACCGTTCTCTACACTGATATTCGAAATAGAATTGCTGGATATTGAGAAATAAGAAATTAACAGGCCTTATTTAAAAAGAACAGGAGAGATGCCGGACGTAATCGTCCGGCATCTTTTTTATCCGGATAATAAAAATAGAAAGTATACGATTTTTCTGTTTTTTCTGACTTTTATATAGAGAAATTAAAATAAATCTCTATATTTGCTTACTATTTGATAACAATTGGAATTTACATTTATTATTATGGAAAAAATAGACAACCTTGACAGGCAGATTCTGGAGATTATTTCTCAGAACGCCCGTATCCCTTTTAAAGACGTGGCAGCAGAATGCGGCGTTTCACGTGCGGCCATCCATCAACGCGTGCAGAGACTGATCGATCTGGGAGTCATTGTAGGCTCTGGTTATCACGTAAACCCGAAATCTCTGGGATATCGTACCTGTACTTATGTCGGTATCAAACTGGAAAAAGGATCTATGTATAAAGCTGTAGTGGCCGAATTACAGAAAATTCCCGAGATCGTAGAGTGCCACTTCACAACCGGCCCTTACACCATGCTGACCAAAGTATATGCACGCGACAACGAACACTTGATGGACCTACTGAACAACAAAATGCAAGAGATACCGGGAGTAACCGCCACCGAGACCCTGATTTCTCTGGAGCAAAGCATCAAGAAAGAAATTCCTATTCACGCAGATAAGTAACCGATGGAGTGGTTGAATGAATATCACCTGTCAGGGCTGCTCATTGGTATTTGCACGTTCCTGATTATCGGCTTATTCCACCCCGTTGTGGTAAAAGCTGAATATTACTGGGGAACGAAATGCTGGTGGATTTTCCTGATATTAGGTATCGCGGGAGTAGCTGCCTCGTTGAGCACAGACAATATACTCGTTTCGTCTTTATTGGGCGTATTCGCTTTCTCTTCTTTCTGGACCATCAAAGAAGTCTTTGAGCAAGAAGAGAGGGTGAAAAAAGGTTGGTTTCCTAAGAATCCTAAACGAACATACAAGTTCTGAGACATACGGGAAATAGTCAGTTTTTTGACTAAAATGCTTGCATAATTCATCAGAAAGCATTAATTTTGTCCCCGCATCCGATAGAAAGGATACATCGGGCTTATAGCTCAGTTGGTTAGAGCAACAGACTCATAATCTGGAGGTCCTAGGTTCAAGCCCTAGTTGGCCCACTGAAATCGACTATAGATCAAATGATTTATAGTCGATTTCGTTTTATATATACTCCAAACATTTTTTTCAATGATTCAGCCATAGTTTAAAAGCTGAAAGTTTCTCCTCGCTTATCGTAATTTTCTGTTTATAAGGAGGGCGCACAGTTACCACTATCTTTCCGTTAAAGAAAGGCTCGGCATGGTCAATGGCATCAATGCAGACAAGAACCTGGCGGTTGGCGCGAAAGAAACGCTCCGGATCGAGTTGTTCCATCAGTTTGTTTAAAGACAAATCTAGAATGTATTCCTGACCTTTGCGGGTAACAGCAAACGTTACTTTGTTCTCGGAATAAAAATAGGCAATATCTGCCACTTGTAACGACCAGAAACGATCTACTCCGGAAATAAGAAAACGGGTACGGTAACGTTTCTCTTTGTATTGAAGTGCCTCAAGCAGAGTACCTAAGTAATCTTCCGGCCTGGGAACAGCATTGGTCAGCAAGCTCTCATATTTAGTGATTGCATCCGACAGGCGTTTTTCGTCTATCGGCTTAAGTATGTAATCGATACTATTGACCGTAAATGCACGAATGGCGTACTGATCATACGCCGTAGTGAAAATTATGACGGAAGAAGGGTGTGCGGCAGAAAGGAAGTCAAAAGCATTGCCATCTGCCAGATGTATATCGAGAAAGATCAGATCGGGATGCGGATGCTCGTCAAACCAGGCAACGGCTTCGTCTACACTCCCCGGTATCAGAGTAAGCTCCCATTGAGGGCGAAGTCCGGATACCATGGAATGTAGCAAACGGGCTGCCGGAATTTCATCTTCTATAATGGCTACATTTATTTTATTCATACAGTAAAGGTACTTTTACGATAAATACTTTTTCATCGTTGTGGACAATTATCTCTTTGCCGAGCATCAACTGGCAACGATTGGACAGGTTCTTCAACCCTACACCCGGTGATTCATGACTTTTTTTAGGCTGTATGGGGTTACTCACCGCAAGATATCCTTCCTCTAACCGAATATCTATCTTCATAGGCTTGCTGAGAGTAATAGAATTATGATTGATGACATTCTCTGCCAGTAACTGCAAAGTCAGCGGAGGCAGCATACAACTAGTATAGCCGGAAGCTATACAACAGTTACAACTAATGCAATCTCCCAAACGAACTTTATGCAGAAAGAGATAAGATTGCAGGAATTCCAGTTCTTCCGTCAACGTTACCAATGTTTTATCCTGACATTGCAAAACATAACGGTATACACTGGACAAATGCTTGGTGAAATGAACAGCATTACCTGGGTTATATTCTATTTCAGCAATCAGTGTATTGAGACTATTAAACAGAAAATGGGGATTCAGTTGACTTTGTAAAGCCGCATAACGTGCAGTGTCGTTCTCTGTTTGCAGTTTTGCGGCCTCCTGTTGCAGTTTCAGGTTATTCTGAATGGAACGATTTGCCAATAATAAGCCCACAATGACAAGCTCTACGAGCCATACCACGATCAGGATACGCCAGCCTCCATTGGAGAAAGTAAATAGGTTGTCAATGCCTGCCAATAGCTTAGCAGCAATCAGCAGGCTATAGTTCAACAACAGGAATAACAAGATAACGGCAACATAAATAACTATTATCTTCCAACGATGGCGGATATTGAGTGCATACTGAGTGTTTATCCACGAACTGATCCGAAGCGTAGAATAACCAAGCACATTGAAAGCGGTAATAAAGAAGACGAATGCTCCCTTTGAATAGAGAACATCCGCTACTTTAGGAGTCAGCTCCGTATAGTTGACAAGCAGGAGATAGGAAAAGATACCTAATCCCGAGAATAACAGACCATATAACAGGACATTCCATTTCATGCGAACAAAGCTATCATATTTCGGGTAATTATCATAAACTATTTAATATTTATTCAAAGCTCTGATCAATTCCGAATAAGCCCCTTGTACCGAGACTTTTGCCTGTACATGGTTCAGTTGGGAAGCTTGCCGGTACGTTTGGGCCTCAATCACCTCTATTACAGAGGCCTTCCCTTCAGTATACCGCTCCAATGCCATACGCTCATTTTCGAAGGCTTTGCTCAGTGAGCCTTCGGTGAGGCGCACCTGTTCCATAGTCTGCGACAATGAAACACGGGCTGTCTCCACTTCCAGTTTCACCTGGTCGGTGACCTGATTCAAATAATCAGTAGCCATTCCTACTTTGAAAGAAGAGGCTCGCTTTTCATCACGTCTTTTTCCCCACTCAAACAAAGGAACGGATACTTTGGCATAAATGGCATAATTGGGATCCAAATCGGAACGGAAATCATAACCGGGAGCAGAATAGCTTCCATCTACACCTATATAAAACTGTGGCTTATACTTAGCATCCGTTAATTTTTTCGAACTTTCTGCTATTTTAATCCGGGCATAGGCCATCTTAAGTTCCGGACGATCTATTTCACCCTCACCCCACAGATCTTTATCCGCCCTAACGACAGAAATCGTATCTTCTATTTCAGTCGGAGCATGAAGTTCCACGCCAATCAGAGAATTTAGTGCCATACGTCCTGTTTCCAGATTTCTTTTTGCTTGCAACAGTTGGTATTCCGCTTCATTCAGTTTTACCTCCGCCATCAGCAAGTCCTGCGGATCAACCAATCCTGCTTCCACACGCTCCCGTATGGTTTGGGAGAAGCTGGCAACCGAATTGCGATATTCCGTAGTTACACGGACTATTTCTGCACGCGCAACGGTGTTCCAATATTGCATATCCGTCTGATAGGATACTGCGGAACGGAAATAATCTGCCTGATGTATTGCCAGACTTTGCTGATGTTTAGCCATCCGGATACTTTCCAATAACCGCCCACCTGTATAAACCGGTTGTAACAAAGAAAGGGAAGCACCGTATTTCATATTTCTTCCTTCAAAAGCCAACGGAGTCTGCATCGAAAGCAAGTCGATATTCAATTGAAGAGGATTACCGGTATACTGAAAATTCGCCTCTCCCGACAGTTTAGGACGTAGATCCTTCTGTGCCGCTTTCTCCAATTCGATACTTGCAGCTATATTTTTGTCCGCAGCTTTCAAGTCATGGTTATAATCTAAAGCCATCGACCTGTACTTTTGCAGCAAACTATTTTGCTGAGCAAAAGCAACTGTCGGCACACACAGTAAAAAGATAAGCCATCTATTTATTTTCTTCATCATCATTTCTCTTTTATCTTATAAAATATTGCATATAATGCCGGAGTCACAAACAAAGTCAGCAAAGTAGCGAATGTCAACCCGAAAATGATAGTAGCCGCCATCCCGCCAAATGCTATGTCAAACAGCAAGGGAACCATCCCCAGTATGGTGGTTGTGGCTGCCATCAGTACCGGGCGGGTTCTTGAAACTGTAGATTCGATCACGGCCGTATAAGGAACGACTCCTTCCCGGCGTTGCACATCTATTTCGTCCAACAGTACAATCACATTCTTAATAACCATACCCAATAATCCCAACCAACCGGCAATCGGGAAGAATCCGAAATCAAATCCCGTCAAGAGCATACCGACAGCCACTCCGATAATGGACAGCGGAAGAACACATAGAATAATGACCGGATCGCGAAAGTTACCAAACAAGGCAACCAGAATAACGACCAGTACCAGAAAAGCCAGCGGAAAGAATTTACCGATTGCCTGCATCGCCTCTCTCTGATCTTTGTATTGTGAGTCCCAAAAAAAAGTATAACCTTCGGGCACCTTCATCGCTTCAATCTCTTTACGAATTTCCCCATGCACTTCTGCCATGGTATACCCGGATTTTACTCCACACATGGCAGCCATAGACAGTTGACGGTTATAAGTACGCATCTGAGGCCACTCCCATGTCGTCTCGATTCGTTCGGTCACTTGCGACAAAGGTGCCGAATGCTCACCGTTCCATACAGAGAAATTACCTAAAGAACGAGCATCCGTAATGTCAGCTCCTTCCGACTTCAATAGTACAGGAACCTTTTTCTCATCATCGCGATAAACACCTACCCTGGTTCCGTCGCTGATCGATTTCACAGACTCCATCATCTGTGATTTGGTTATACCGAGAGCACCTGCCTTCACGGGATCATAAACCGGGCGCATCACCATCGACATATTTCCCCATTCATTGCGTGCATCTGCGACTTTTGGGTTACGACGCATAATCTCGATCGCCTCACCTGCCAAAGAGTCTAGAACAGCCGGATCGGGCCCCAGAAAGCGGGCTTCTATCATGGCTTCCGTCAGCGGGCTTAATTCGAACTTATTCACCTTAATCAGCGGTTCCGGATATTTCAAACGAATGGAATCCTGCAACAGAGCATTCAGTGCCCGCGACTCTTTGGAACTTTTACATTTCACTAGCAACTGGGCATAGTTGGATTGAGGACCGAAAGATATATTTGAAAGATAATAGCGAGGCGGAGTACGGCCGATATAAGACGAAACCATTTCGGTCTCTTCATGAGTACGGATATAATCGGATATTTCACCGGCTATCCGGTCCGTCTCCCCGATTGTTGTTCCCTCAGGCAGCCACATATCGACAGTAAAGTATTGCTTATCCAGAGCGGGCACAAAAACCTTCGGAATAAATTTGAAACTCCATGCCGAAAGCAACAACAGAACAACCAACGAAGCTATAGTCATCGTGCGATGCCGAAGTACCCAACGCAATGATTTCCTGAAAAGATGATAATATTTTCCATCAAACAGAGATGCTTTCAGCTCTTCAGGACGGGGACGTCTTACAAACTCCTGAATGAAGAACGGAGTCTGCGTTAACGCAAATACCCAACTGAACATCAACGAAACACCGATCACTACCACCAGTGAGGACAACAGCTCACCTGTGATATGGGGTGAATAGTAAATCGGAAGGAACGTGAGAATAGCAATAACCGTTGCCGCCAATAAAGGTAAAGCAGTAGACGAACATGCACGCATGATAGCAACCCGTTTACGCATTCCCCGTTCCATGTTAATCAGAGCAGAATCGGACACGACAATGGCGTTGTCAACCAACATTCCCATAGCAATGATAATTGCAGCAAGCGACATCCGTTGAAGGGCAATATCACATGCCATCATAACAATTAGAGTAGCAAAAATGGAGAACACCAGCCCGCTACCTATCAAGAGCCCATTTTTGAATCCGATAAAGAACAGCAGAATCGCAACAACAGTAATAACTGATATGATCAGGTTCAGGATAAATCCCTGATTTGCTACCGCCGATTCATAACCCTGATCGTAGATAGAAATCAGTTCGTAGCCATCAGGCATCGATTGTGACAATTCACCGATACGCATTTTAACATTTTCAGCCATGTCCACTACATTTCCTGTAGGTACGGTAGAAATGGCGATCCCAACTGCCGGACTACCATTTATGCGCATTTGATTAGCCGGAGGAGTCTGATATCCTTCCTCTATCTGTGCAATATCGGCCAGACGGAAATGCTCTCCGGTACGCGAAACAATGGTCAGATCACGAATATCATCCAGCGAATAGAAATTGCCGGTAGATTCTATACGGATGCGATTGGTGCCGGCATCAATACCACCGGCATCGACCATTTTATTCTGGGCTTCGAAAGCTCGCATAATATCCGCAGTCGTAACTCCACTTTGTGCCATAACAGAAGGACTGATCAAGACATCGATTGTCGGTGTTTGTACACCATAAATCTCAATTTTCGCTACATCCTTAACTTTTAGTAATTCATTCTTTATAAATTTAGCCTGGTCTTCCAGTTCCCTATATGTATGCCCATCACCGGTCAGTCCGTAAAATACACCGAGTACATCTCCAAAGTCATCATTTACGATAGAAGTTCCGGCCCCGGCAGGCAATTTATCTTGTACATCATTTACTTTCCGACGTAGTTTATCCCATAATTGCTGCATCTCTTCGGCACGGATCTCTTTTTTCACATAAACCGTGATCTTAGAAAGCCCGGCACGATTCTCGGTTTTCAGATAATAAAGTTCTCCTAGCGACTGTATGGCTTCCTCTAAGATATCAGTTACTTGCGACTGCACCTCTGCGGGAGAAGCCCCCGGGTAGGAAGTCAGTACCAATGCTTGTTTGATAGTAAAGGGAGCATCCTCCAGCTTTCCCATTTTAAAATAAGAAAACAGACCTCCTGCCAGCACCAACACCAATAATAAAATAGTGACGGCTCTTTTCTGCAAAAAATACTTCACCAGCTTCATCATGAGTTTGTCTTAGTAGAGATTTCCACTTTCATACCATCCGATAAAAAACGAAGTCCGCTCGTAGCTACCGTTTCACTGGCACTCAATCCTTCGGTTATGGTAACATAGCCACCGGGAAGCAGATTTCCTTTTTTCACTGTCCGTCGATTCACTTGTCGGGTATTCGTATCAATAACCCACACATATTCACCTTCCGAGGGACGATAACATAATGCCGTTTGGGGAATGGAAACACTTGTCAGATCCGTTGATACGGGAGCATCAAAGATTGCTTTTCCCGACATACCCGCCAATAATTTCCCTTCTTTATTAGGTAAAACAGCCGTTAGTAAATAAGAAAGATTATTGCGGGTTGTCCCCTTCGATACTTCCACAATCTGTGCCTTATAACACTTATCGGGCTGGGCATCAAAATAGATCCGGACGCTATCTGTGGGATGTGAGGCAAACGCAATATTCTGAGTAACATAAATCTCTATCTTCAGCCGATTTATGTCAATAAAGGATATGACAGGCTGAGCTGGCTTCACATCCTGGTATTTTTCTATATAAACTTCTCCCACATAACCATCAAAAGGAGCTGTCAGACGAGTGTCTCCCAGTTCATTGGAAGCCGTATCGAAAGCAGTTTTGGCAGTGGTATAATCCGCCTTAGTCTTTTCATATGTACTCGCCGAAACATTATTCTTCTCATACAGCTTCTCTATCCGCTCAAATTCAGCTTTAGCTTGGTGATAGATGGCTTCAGCCCGTTCTTTGCGAATATGGAAATCACGCGGGTCTATTTCAGCAATAATACTGCCTTGTTTGTAATGGTTACCGGCATATACATCCAAACGATCAATAGGGCCTCCGACACGAAACGATAGCTCAGAGGTACGAAAAGGTTGTGCGATAAACGGGAACTCCGTTGTCTTGATCCCAGAGAGCGAAACTGCTTGTGCTGTCTTGACAATTAAGTCCTGACTCTGTTTACTGTCTTTATCCGTGCAAGAAAATAGCAACAGGAGAGCAGCTAATAATACACTTATCTTCATATCTTATCTTTTAAATTTTCGACAAAAATAGATAATCGGATAATTCAATAGGGGAGTAAAGATACTGAAGCCGGAAAACTGAAGGTTGAATCTGGAATATATCGGATGAACCAAGAAAGAGG
>OGHE01002089.1_pt1 | contig 10885 bp, 9 predicted proteins | sample 1571431 | NCBI WGS metagenome assembly OGHE01 (sample SAMEA2581966, study PRJEB24529) | metagenome | biome: Human gut stool | place: China | collected 2011 | reverse complement strand
CGCCGCACAGCGAGAGGAAGCCCGCCGTGAAGCCGGAGACCAGAAAAACGAACAGCGCCTTGAGCACATCCAGCACCAGTGCCTGCCGGGGCCCCATAAAGAACAGCGCATACATGACCACGATGTTGGCAAGGCCCAGCTTCATGCCCGGCAAAAGCCCGGGGATGACCAGCGTGCCCTCGATGAAGGAAAGCGCCATAGCCAGCGCAAACAACAGGCCAGACAGGGCGATGTGCCGTGTTTTTTGATAGTTGCGGTGATTTTTAGGCATAGAGGATACGCTCCTTTATTCTTCCGGCTGCTGCGCCTGCTCGTAGGCTTCCTGCTCTTCCATAGCGGCTTCCCATGCGGCAAACAGTTCCTCCTGATGGAAGCGCAGGTCGCTCAGTTCATCGCTTTTCTGCCGCAGCAGGTCGGGGTCGTTGTAAACCTCCGGAGAGTTGATCTCGTTGTCCAGCTCTACCTCGCGTGCGCCGCAGGCCTCCATCTCGTCCTCGCAGGCCTTGATCTTGGCGCGCAGCTCAGCGCGACGGCGGCGCTGCTCCTTACCGTAGCCGGTCTTGGCGGGCTCGGCAGCCTTCTGGGCAGCCTGCACCGGGGCGGCGCGGCCCATCAGGGCATCGTAGCTGGGGTAAAGCACCGCCTTGCCGTCCTCAAGGTAGAGGATGGGGCAGGCCAGACTGTTCATCAGGTGACGGTCGTGGGTGACCAGCAGCAGGGTGCCGGTGTAAGCCATCAGCGCCTCGGTCAGGTTCTCGCGGGTGTAGATATCCAAGTGGTTGGTGGGCTCGTCCAGAAACAGCAGGTTCGGGCGCTCCAGCACGATCTCTGCAAAGCGCAGACGCGCCAGCTCGCCACCGGACAAAGCCTCGCAGGGCTTGAACACAGTCTCGCCCCTAAAACCCAGCTTTGCCAGATGGCTGCGCACCTCCAGCTCGGTCATACGGGGATACTTGTTCCAGATGACATCAATGACCCTGCCCTGCCCCAGACGGTTCTGCTGCTGGGCAAAAATACTGGGGCGTGCCCCGGTGCCCAGCCGCACCATGCCGCCGGAGGGGCGGCGCTTGCCGTCCAGCACCTGCATCAGGGTGGATTTGCCTGCGCCGTTGGGGCCGGCAATGATGAGCCGCTGCCCGCGGCAGACCGTGTAGGTGAAGGGTTCCAGCAGGGTGCGCTCCCCGATCCTGATGCTGAGGTTTTTCAGCATCACCAGCTCGTTCCACGGCTCTACGTCATATTCAAAACGGAATTTCAGCTGGTTGGTCTCGTCCTTGGGTGCCTCGGTGATCTCCAGCTTTTCCAGCTGCTTGCGGCGGCTCTGCGCCATTTTGGTGGTGGAGGCGCGCACAAGGTTGCGGTCCACATAGTCCTGCAGCTTTTCAGCCAGTGCCACGTCGGCATCGTGCTGCTTCTGGCGCAGGGCATCGGCGGCTTCCTTCTGGGGCAGATAGGCCGAGAAGTTGCCTTTGTAGGTGGTCATGGTCTGGAAGGATACTTCCCAGATCTTTGTACACACATTATCGAGGAAATAGCGGTCGTGGCTGACCACCAGCACAGCACCGGAGTAGCCCTTGAGGTAATTTTCCAACCATTCCATGGTAGCAAAATCCAAGTGGTTGGTGGGCTCGTCCAGAATGAGAACATCCGGCTTTTCCAGCAGCAGCTTTGCCAGACGCAGTCTTGTCAGCTCGCCGCCGGAGAGCACCGCAATGTTCTTTTGCCATGTATCCTGCGCAAAGCCCATACCGGACAGCACCTTTTTGATGTTCACGTCCATGTTGTAGCCGTCGGCAGCGTCCACAATATTTTGCAGTGCATCGTGCTGCCCCAGCAGGTCGGCATTATCCGGCTGGGCAGCCATGCGGCGCTCCAGAATCTGCATCTGTGCCATGGCATCCAGCACCGGAGCAAAGGTAGCGCGCATCTCGCCGTAGATATCCAGCGTGGCATCCAGCTTTGCGTTCTGCTCCAGATAGCCCAGCGTTACCCCGTGGGTCACGCTGAACTCGCCCTCATAGTCCTGATATTCGCCGGTAAGGATCTTGAGCAGGGTGGTTTTGCCTGCGCCGTTTTGTCCCACAATGCCAATGCGGTCCTCCCGCTCGACACTGGCGGTCACATCGTGCAGCACCACCTTTTCGCCAAAGGTCTTACCCAGTTTTTCCAAATGTATCAGCATAGTTTTGATCCGTTATCCGTTCTTTTTCAAGGTGTATCTGAAAACAAAGAAAATGACGAATATTTCGCAAGCACAAGCGGGATTTAAGGCAAATAGCCGCAGGAATCCTTTGTGGATTTCAAGGCTGTTTAACGCAAAAGCCTGCTGTGTTTGTAGAAATAGACTAAATTTTCGACTTTTCAGATGCACCATAGGTTTCAGCACTGGTGGCGGCGGTTCTTCTGGCCAACGTTGGCCAGCTCCTCCTGCTCCATCACCAGCGGGTACAGCTCCTCCAGACTGGCGATCTCGTAAGTAGGAATCACCTTGCCGGGGTTCTCGGCATGGTTGGGGTTGTACCAGCAGGTATCCAGCCCGGCGTTGAGGCCGCCCTGAATATCGCTGGGCAGGCTGTCGCCTACCATCAGAACGTGCTCCCGGTTCTCCACGCCCAGCGCGCGCAGGGCGGCATCAAAGATGCGGGCATTGGGCTTTTCGCAGCCCATTTTCTCGGAGATGAACACATCCTCCATAAAATCCAGCACACCGCTTTCTGCCAGACGGCTGGACTGCACCTTCTGTGCACCGTTGCTGACGATGGCCAGCGTAGCCACCTCGGAAAGCTCGCGCAGCACATCCAGCACCTCCGGGCCCATCAGGTCCGGGTGGGTGGAGAGCCGGTCCAGATAGTAGCGGTTCATCTCCGCGCCGTCACCTGCGGCATTGATGGCCTTTAAAAAGCGGCCAAACCGCTCGTTGAACAGTTTATCGCGGCGGATCTGGCCCTTTTCCAGCTGCCGCCACAGCTCCTCGTTGATGGTGCGGTAGGTCTGCACGGTCTCGGCATCCGGCTCGATGCCGTAATTCACCAGCGTTTCGGCCAGCGCCTTGTTTTCGGCTGCGTCAAAGTTGAGCAGCGTATTGTCCGCATCGAACAGGATGCAATAATATTTTGCCATAGTATCTCACTTTCTTTTCAGCATTTCCCACTTGGTGTATCAACAGGGAGAAGCCAGCCCCACCCCCCCGGCAGAGCTGGCTTCCCGTTATTCAGAAACGATTTCATACGCAGACAGGTCTGTTTGTGCCGGGGTATTGTCCGGGCACGTTGTCTTTCCCTCGCAGGGCGTCAGACGGCATTTCTGCATTTCTTCCTCCAGTGCGCTGTTATCCACGTTTTCCCAATCGGTATCGTAGTAATCCACGCTGCCATCGGTCACGTCATACTCGCCGGGCAGGGCGGGCGTGCGCATTTCTTGCCAGTACATAGGGCTCCACCTTCCTCTCACGCCAGCCTATGCGGCGCGGCGGCGGAATGTGCCCTCAGTTCGCCGCTTCCTTGCTGGCGCTGGCCTCGGTCTTGGAGGAAGCGGGCTTTTCCTCTTTAGAGGATGCCGGCTTTTCCTCTGCGGAAGAAGCCGCGTGCTCCTGCTTGGAGGAAGCAGGCTTATCCTCTTTAGAGGATGCAACATGCTCTTCCTTGGATGCGGCGGGCTTGTCTTCCTTAGAGGAAGCGCTGCTCTGCGAAGAAGAGCCGGGCTTTTCCTCCTTGGAAGAAGTGGAAGAAGAGGCGGGCTTTTCCTCCTTAGAGGAGCTGCCGGTGCTCTCGCTTGTTCCGTTAGAGGAAGAGGAAGCGGGCTTCTCTTCTTTGGACGAAGCAGGCTTCTCCTCCTTGGAGGCAGAGGATTCGTCTTTAGAGGAAGCAGGCTTATCCTCCTTGGAGGAAGCGGATGTAGCTCCGGACGAGCCGGAGGAAGAACCGGTGCTGCTATTGCCGGAGCTGCCGGTGCCGGTAGACGAGCTGGACGGCGCACCGCTGATCGTGAGTTCCAGCTTGTTGCTGGTCACGGTGCAATCGTTATAGCTGGCGGTGGCGTATACCCGGAAGGTAGCACCCAGCATGGAGGGGTCTACCTCGCCCTTGACGGTGGTCTTGCCGGCGGCCTGCGTCACCTCGCTGCCGTTGACATACCAGCGGATGCTGGAAGCATCCAGATACTTGCCCTTGAGGGTAGCCTTGAAGGTGTAGGAGTCCCCCAGCACAGCCTTGCCGCTGGTGCTGATCTGGATGGAAGCGGCTGCAAACACCGCGGTCACATCCACATTCTGATCAAAATTGGTATCGGTACGGGTGCGCTTGGTCACACCATCGCTCCACTTGACGAACACATAGCCGTCCTCCGGCACAGCGGTAACGGTTACGCTCTGGGTGGCGCTGGTCACCTTGACCGCAATGGACTTGCCGCTCTCCTCACCGCAAATCAGAGAGCCGCCGCCGGATTTATCTACCCGGTAACCGGCCTGATACTGCAGCTCTTCCTCAGCGGAGGAGGAAGCCGCCTCCGAGCTGCTGGGTGCTTCCACCGCAGAGCTGGGGTTGGCGGTATACTCGGCGCGGGTGGGGATGTTGCTGGTATCCGGGCGGCGATCCTCGCTCTCGTAGGCGTGGGTGCGCAGGTACTTCAGCAGTACCTTCAGGCCTGCAGGCTTGAGGTGAATGTCCCCGCTCTGGTAGTAATCCACGTTGCCGTAGCCGTTGGCGTCCTTCAGTGCCTCGGCCGAGTTGAGGAACTTGACCCCGAGCTGCTCACACATGGTCAGCAGCGCCATGTTGAAATCATCAATACGGGTCTGATCCATGTTGGGGTAGTTGGAGTGGTTGGACGGCACCGGCGGCACCGTGTTGACGATGATATCGGTATAAGGGTAGCTGGCCTGAATGGCCTGCACGAGCGCGGTGTAGTTGCCGATAAAGTCCTCGGTGCTCATGCTGTTGTCGTTGGTGCCCAGCATGATGACCACCCGGCGGGGCTTCATTTTTGCAACCGCCTGCGCGATGGTGTAGCGGTTGTCATCCCGCTTGAAGGTAACGATGCCCTCGTTCAGCGCCGCACTGGTGCCAATGCCCTCCTTGGCGCAGAACTGCTGCAGCGAGATCAGGCCGTTGGCGTACAGACGCACCGTGTTGGAATCGCCGATAAAAAGGGTCTGCTCCTGATAGGCATTCCCGGCATCGGCAGTCTCGGTAAGCAAGGCGCTGGAGGTCTGGTTGATCTGGTAATGATCAGAGATATCCTCCTCCCCGTCCGGGGCGGGCGCGGGGGCATCCATGGAGGAATCCCCCGGCTGCTCCGTCGAGGTCTTGCCCCGCTTGAGCATGGTAAGGGTGATGCCGATGGTCAGCAGTGCCGCCAGTGCACACACGATGCACACCAGCACCGCCTGCTTTTGCATCGGGGTCAGCGCCTGATTCTCCTTTTGGTTATTGCTTCTCATATTCTAACCATTCTCCTTCCGAAGAAATGAAACTTCCTGTCATGCCCGGACTGCCAGCAGCCGGTCGGTAAGGTCGGCGCAGCTTTCGGCCAGCAGCACCGGATGGAAAGCTTCCAGCTCTTCCCGGCTGCCGTAACCGTACAGCACACCGGCAGCATCCAGACCGCAGTCGGCAGCGCCCCGCATATCGTCGTTGCGGTCGCCCACCATCAGCACACGCTTGCCCTGCAAAGCAGGCTGACTGAGCACATAACGCACGACCTCGGTCTTGGTGTCCCGGCTCTCGTCCATGGAGGCACCGCCGATAAAATCAAAATACTGTGCCAGCCCCTGCTCTTCCAGAATAGGCGTGACAACCTTGGTAGGCTTGGAGGTTGCAGTGCACAGGATAAAGCCGGCCTCCTTCAGGCGCTGCAGCATCTGCTGAACGCCCGGAAACACGGCGCATTCGTGGCTGCCCTTCACCGCATAGCTTGTGCGGTAAAGATCGGTAGCTTTTTCGATCAGCGCCGGGTCGGTGAAATGCTCGCCGAAGCTTTTGCGCAGCGGCGGGCCCAGATAGCGGCGCAGGTTTACGCCGGATACATCCACACCCATGGTGCAGAAAACCTCTTGCAATGTATGAATGATACCGGGGGCAGAATCGATCAGTGTTCCGTCCACATCAAAAAGAATTGCATCATAATGCAGCAATGTTTTATTCCTCACTTTCACGGTGATACATCCTATAGTATAGCACAGATTTGATACATCAGCAATTCCAACAAAAGATTTTTCTGTCTCTTATGCAGAATTTTCACGGACACGCCCACGGTAAAAGTGTTTCCTGCCGTAAAAACGGGATAGCGGAACATCCGCAGACGTTCCGCCATCCCGAGTTCTATAGTAATTCAACTTTTTAATACAACAGCAACAACGTTGAATTGCATATCGCAAATATGCTGTTTTCATGTTGCACTAATTCTCGCCTTGCGATAATATGCTTTTCTGCTGAATATGGTTACTGCACAGGCGATGCGCAGCTGCTGTCCCCGGGGACGTAGAGGTTGTTGGAAACGAATTCCAGTTTATCCTTGAGCACCAGCTCAAGGTTTGCTACGGCGTGCACCATGTTGGTGGCGGAATCGTTCACCTCCAGCAGCTTGCAAAGATCCAGACCATCCAGATCCATGGCCTTCTGCATCTTTTTGCTTTCGGCACACAGGATATGACTGAGAGCCGTTTCCTGCAGGGCGATGCTCTCCATCAGGTCTACAACAGCCTGATCCAGACTGACTTTGGGCATTTCCGGACACTGAGAACGGGCGCAGGGTGTATCGATCATCATAGGGCAAAACCTTCCTTTCCGGTTGTGTGCCCTATCCTATGCCACGGCGTGTGCCGCTGTTACTGGTTTTCTGCCTGTGCACGCACCTTCTCGATGGTATCACGGTAGCCGCCGGAGCCGTACTGGATGCAACGGTTGATGCGGCTGATGGTGGCGGTGCTGATCTCCACCGCCTTGACGATCTGCTCATAGGTAGCGCCGTCCAGCAGCAGCTTTGCAGCCTGCAGGCGCTGTGCCATATCCGAGATCTCCTTTACGGTGCACAGATCCTCAAAAAAGGCGTAGCACTCTTCCCGGCTTTCCAGACTGAGGATGGCATCAAAGAGCGCGTCCGTAGTCTCGTTTCTTCTGGAATTTTTTTCAGCCATGTTCTTTCTCCTTATTATAGCAGCGGGCAAAACAGACGGTGCTGCCGCGCGGGATATCCTTCCTGTCACTACTTTAGCACTTCAAAGTGTGAAAGTCAAGACCCGGGCGTGAATGGTTTTCACGCAAAGTTATGTTTACTTTTATTCTCTTCACACATGAAAGAAAATCACCTAAAAATTGTTCTCAGAAAATGGCCTGAATTGGCGCATCCTCCGAACTTGTTGCCGGAATATTGACAATTCATGAAAACGGGAATAAAGTAGGACACAATCATTCAGCAAATGCAAGGAACAGGACATGATCTTCTGCAGCACCCTCTTTCAGAGAGCCGCTTGTCGGGTGCAAAAGCGGCAGTCAGGAGCAGAAGACCCTCGCCTGCGAGCAGCCTGTGTGAACAGGGCCTTGTGCCCTTAGTAGCATGGTGCCGTCCAGCCCACGTTACCGGGCAGCATGGCAAAGGTGTCATGCGTGGGAGAGTGGCTGTTATAAGACAGCAAGCGAAGTGGTACCGCGGAGTATTGCACACGCCCTGGCAGGCAGGTGCAGAAACCTTCGTCTTCGGAGCATGACCGGAAGGATCGGTCGTGTACTGAGGACGAAGGTTTTTTACGCTCCGGGGGGGGGCAAAACTTGCCGGACGGTAGCCTATCGTTCCGAACCTGTTGCGGAGTGAAAAAAGGAAAGAGGTAGAAAACTATGAATACGCTGGTCATCGTATTGATCGCAGCGGTGTGCCTGTTTGGCGCTTATGTGCTTTACGGCCGCTGGCTGGCTAACAAGTGGGGCGTCGACCCCACCGCCAAGACTCCGGCAGTACTCCACGAGGACGGCCGGGACTACGTTCCCACCAACGGCTGGACCGTGTTTGCCCACCAGTTCAGCTCCATTGCCGGTGCAGGCCCTGTTACCGGTGCTATTCAGGCAGCTGCCTTCGGCTGGCTGCCGGTGCTGCTGTGGGTGCTGCTGGGCGGCATCTTCTTTGGCGCAGTTACCGACTTTGGCGCCCTGTATGCTTCCGTTAAAAACGACGGCAAGAGCATGGGTATGCTGATTGAAAAGTACATCGGCAAGACCGGCCGCAAGTTGTTCCTGCTGTTCTGCTGGCTGTTCTGTGGCATCGTCATTGCCGCCTTTGCGGACATGGTAGCCGGCACTTTCAACGCCTTTGGCGCAGACGGCGCACTGGCTGAGGCTGCCCAGACCAACGGCGCTGCCGGTATGGTGTCCATCATGTTCATGGTGTTCGCCGTTATCTTTGGCCTGCTGCAGAAGAAGTTCAACTTCTCCGGCTGGAAGGAAAGCGTTATCAGCATCGTATTCATCGTGCTGTCCTTTGTCATCGGTGCAAACCTGCCCCTGATCCTGGGCAAGGCTGCATGGAGCTACATCACCTTCGTGTACATCTTTTTTGCCGCCGTGCTGCCCATGTGGCTGCTCAAGCAGCCCCGTGACCACATGACCACCTTTATGTTCGTGGCCATGATCGTGGGTGCTGTGGTTGGCCTGCTGGTGGCACACCCCACCATGAACCTGCCCGTGTTTACCGGCTTTACCAACGAGAAGCTGGGCACCATGTTCCCCATCCTGTTCGTTACTGTGGCCTGCGGTGCAGTTTCCGGCTTCCACAGCCTTGTTTCCTCCGGCACCTCCTCCAAGACCGTTGAGAACGAGAAGGACATGCTGAAGGTCGGCTACGGTGCTATGATCCTTGAAAGCCTGCTGGCTGTGCTGGCCCTGTGCGTGGCCGGTGCTGCCGCAGCTGCCGACGGCACCCCTGCCGCAGGCACTCCCTTCCAGATCTTCAGCCGCGGTGTTGCCGGTTTCTTTGAGATGTTCGGCGTACCCGCCTATGCCGCTACCGTGTTTATGACCATGTGCGTTTCCGCACTGGCACTGACCAGTCTGGATGCCGTGGCCCGCATTGGCCGCATGAGCTTTCAGGAGCTGTTCAGCGTGGATGATATGGAGCACGCCGAGGGCTGGCGCAAGCTGTTCTGCAACGTGTACTTCTCCACCTTTATCACGCTGGTGTTCGGCTTTATCCTGACCAAGATCGGCTACGCCAACATCTGGCCGCTGTTCGGTTCTGCCAACCAGCTGCTGAGCGCACTGGTGCTGGCCACCCTGTGCGTGTTCCTGAAGGTGACCGGCCGCAGCAACAAGATGCTGTTCCCCCCGCTGGTCATCATGCTGTGCGTCACCTTTACCGCACTGGTACAGCGCCTGATCGCGATGGTCAAGGCCATCAGCACCGCCGCTTCTGTTACCATTCCTGCCGGTGAGACCACTTGGGGCGCAGTATTCATTGCAAACGGCCTGCAGCTGATCCTTGCCGTGCTGCTGATCGTGCTGGGTCTGAACATCGTATTCCACTCCTTCTCCGCCTACAAGAAGGCCGAGCACAACAGCGAGGCAAAAGCCTGATTTTATAATCCTGCCATTCACAATCCTGTTTTCAATAAGCAAAACGCCGCTGACGATGCACAAAGCCGTCAGCGGCGTTTTGCTTTATTCCGGCAGTTCCAGCTCTGCCAGCGTGGCTTTCTGTTCGGTAAGGTTCAGCAATTGTGTTCCTCCCAGCTTTGCAGAGCGGCCAGTTGAGTCTCGGTGTGGAACCAGTGTTCTCCGCCCTCCAGAATGGTCAGGTGTGCCCCGGTCTGCTGCCGGAAGCGCTCCATTGTGGTGTGCCCGGTAAGGGGGTCGGTGTCGGCATAGAGCACCTGCGTGGGCACCTTCCAGTGCAGCGGATGCTCCCGCACCCAGCACAGGTACGGCCACGAGAGGGTCTCCCCCATGGCGGTGGACATCTCCCCTGCCGCGTGCAGCTGCTCCTCGGTCACATCTGCCTGCTGCATCAGGCCAAGGATAAGCTTTTCCATATCCACCACCGGGGAGACAAGCAGCGCCTTTTCCGGTTGCTGCGTTTGCAGCGCCTGCATGGCAAACCACGCCCCGATGCTGACCCCATACACCCGGATATGCTTCCACACCGGCTGCATCCGGGCACAGACCGCCTGCAATTCCCGGGTGACCACCCACGGCACAAGCTTTTCCGGGCTGTTTTTCCGACTGCCGTGCTCCGGCAGATCGACAGCCAGAACCTGCCAGCCTGCCGGGCAGGCTGTGCGGGCAAAGCGGGCAGCCTCGGCTGCGCTGCCGTTTTTGCCATGGACGTAAAGATAGACCTTACGGCTGCGCTTGCCGTACAGGACAGCCGGAATGCCTGCAATTTCGAGTTTAATCTTTTCCATAACAGTCCCTCCTGTTCTGGGGGCGTTCTGTACCCTGTTTTTCTCTATGATAGCACAAGCAGAAGCCAAACACAAACAAAAAAGAACCACCGCACAACCTTGTGCGATGGCTCTTGGGATAGTGCTTCAGAAAAGGCTTAGCCGAAGATGTTGATCAGGATACCAGCAGCAACGGCAGAACCGATAACGCCGGCCACGTTGGGGCCCATGGCGTGCATCAGCAGGAAGTTGGAGGGATTCTCGCTCTGGCCAACCTTCTGGGAAACACGAGCGGCCATAGGCACGGCGGAAACGCCTGCGGAACCGATCAGGGGGTTCACCTGACCACCGGTCAGCTTGTACATGACCTTGCCGCACAGCACACCGGCTGCAGTGCCGAAGGAGAAGGCGATCAGACCCAGCACGATGATGAACAGGGTGCGGGTGTTCAGGAAGGTGTTTGCACTGGTGGTGCAGCCAACAGACAGAGCCAGGAAGATGGTGATGATGTTCATCAGCTCA
>OGHE01002083.1_pt1 | contig 10917 bp, 9 predicted proteins | sample 1571431 | NCBI WGS metagenome assembly OGHE01 (sample SAMEA2581966, study PRJEB24529) | metagenome | biome: Human gut stool | place: China | collected 2011 | reverse complement strand
CTTGTTCATCTCGCTGGCGGAAAGGTTCTTTTCCACGGTCTTGCCGGTCTTGGGGTCGGTGACCTGAACGGTGGTGTTCTTCACACCGCGCTTTTCCTGCTTGCGCTTTGCGGCGATCTCGGCTTCCACTTCCTTGCGCATCTTTTCGGGGTCGTAGAACTTGCGCATGATCTGGGTCTGTACGGTCATAACGATGTTGGAAATGACGTAGTACAGAGAGAATGCCAGCGGGAAGGTAAAGCAGAAGAACAGGTACATCAGCGGCATCATGTACATGGTCAGCTTCATGCTGCCCTGCATCTGCTGGCCGGAGGCCTTCATGCTGACGTGGGTGGACCAGAACATGGTGATGACCGACAGCAGCGGCAGCACGATATCCAGAGACAGACCGATCTGCGGGATGCGGGTCAGGTCGATGCCCAGGAAGTTCATGTGCTGGCCGAACTCGGTGATGGTAGCGATCTGCTCGGCGCTAAAGCAGCCCAGCACGGCGCTGTTGCCTGCAACCACCTGGGCGATGATGTTGGTATCGCGGGTGATGGCGGTAAAGGTGACACCGGCAGCGGTCAGGGCCTCGCCTGCGCTGGCCAGCGCAGCGGCGCTGATGTGGAAGATGCGCTCCAGCGGGTTATACACCACGCCGATAACGCCGAACATGACCAGGAAGTTCAGCAGCATGGGCAGGCAGCCTGCGGTGGGCTTATATCCAAAGTCCTGCTGCAGCTTCATCAGCTCAGCCTGCTGCTTTTCGGGCTTGTCCTTGTACTTGGTCTGGATCTCCGCGATCATGGGCTGGAAGGCGGACATTTTTGCCATGCTCTTCTGCTGGCTGGTCTGCAGGGGGATCTTGACGATGTTGATGAGCAGCGTAAAGAGGATGATGTCCCAGCCGTAGCTCGGCAGCAGCTTGTAGATCCACTCCATGACATAGCCGAGAGGACCGCTCAGGATGTAAAAGAAGTTCATACCTTTGTCCATTCTGCCCCGGCTGTGGCCCGGGACGCATTATTTTTTTATCGTAGGACACACTGCCCACAGTGCAGCGCGTCACAAGAAGCTTTATTATCTAAAATGGCCTCCGCTTTGCTCTGGCCATAAATAGCGGAAATAAAATTTTAATTTCGCAAATCGAAAAAATCTGCGGATTTTTTCGATTTGCATTTTCACCGGAGAGGGTCGTAACGATAAACGGCATTTGCTGCTGTCGGCTGCGGCCGTCGCGCAGCGACTTCAAACCGGCGGAACACAAAAAATCCTCTAGCGCAGCGGCTTGGATTTTTTGTATGGAGCCCAACAGCTTTGGGGTTACTAGGGGCGAGCAGCCCCTAGTTCGTGCCTCCCGCGCTTCGAAAGTAGCGGAGACCTTGCCGCGCTAAACACGCGGCATTTGCTTTGCAAACCGGTCTGCGGCTTAAAAGCCCCACTGGGGCTTTCATGCCCTGCGGGCACCGCCGTCCTTTCTGGTACTCTTTTGTGCGCGCAAAAGAGTACATACCCGGCGGCGATGCATTTTGCAAAAAGCATTATATTTTAAACACGCGACTACGCTCTGCGCAGAAAACCTCTATTTTTCCACCTTTCGCTTGTGCCGTGTGTAAAACAGCTTTGCGGGCTGCAGGCGGCGCGTTTCGCTGCGCCACCTTCCCGCTTCCGGTACGGGGTCGTAGCCCCATTTGCCCAGCGGATTGCACCGGGCAATGCGCCACGCGCCCAGCAGAATGCCCTTTACACAGCCGTGGGTCAGAATGGCCTGCATGGTGTAGTTGCTGCAGCTGGGCGAAAACCGGCAGCTGCGGCCGATCCATGGGCTGAGGGTGTGCTGGTAGATGCGGATGGGCACGCACAGCGCCCTGCGGCAGGCCAGCTGCAGCCGGTTCACGCGCGGGGCTCCTGCTTTTGTTTGCGGGCCGGGGGGACGGTGGCGGGCGGCTTTGCGTCCGGGCGCTTGGCCTTATCCGGCAGACCGGCCTGTGCAAACAGCTTTGCCACAACGCTGCTCAGCTGCCAGCTTTTCAGCTTGGGGGTCATGCCCCGGGCCACGAAGATCAGATCGTAGCCGCCGATATTGTAGTCCAGATGCTCGTCGATGGCGGCCTTCATCACGCGGCGGGCGCGGTTGCGCTGCACGGCATGGCCGATCTTTTTGGTGGCGGTCAGCCCCACCCGGGTGTTGCGGCCCCGGGTCTTGAGCACATACAGCACCAGTGCCGGGTTCACATAGGACTTGCCGCGGGCGTACACACGGCCAAACTCGCTGTTGCGGCGGATCGGACGATAACGCATAACGTCGGCACCTCCTTTCGTCCGGGTGCACATGGGTGCACTCTTTAGCCAGTATATCAAAAATTTTTGCAGTTTAAAAGCCCATCCGGGCATTTTTACGAAAAAACTTTTGACGGGTAAAAAAATAAGACCGCCAATGGGATATCAGCGGTCTTTTGTGCGCATATTCATTTCTGCGCCGGATCCTGCCTGCAAGACAGAGATCAGACAGTCAGGCTCTTGCGGCCCTTTGCACGGCGAGCATTGATGACCTTACGGCCGTTCTTGGTGCTCATGCGGGTCAGAAAGCCATGAACTTCCTTGCGCTGACGCTTCTTGGGCTGAAAAGTTCTCTTCATGGTTGTATCCTCCGTAAAAACTTATCCCCGGTATGGGGTCTTGATCGGTCCCAAATTGGGGACAGGCTTGCAATTCAACAGTATATCGCATAGTATGACGTTCTGTCAAGCATTTTTTGCAGTTTTCTGCAAACTTTTTTCTGATTTTTCTGTTAAAAGCTTTTCAACTTTTTCACCATTTTGCTGTGGAAAACTTTTTTCTACCAGATATTGTGGTCTTTTTGGCGCGTTTCCACAAGGGCGCTACGGGGGCTTATCTTATGTATTATAAATTACATTATAGTAATATAGACGCAGGGAGATTTTTGTGGTATACTAACGGAGTATCAGCAGCATTGTTGAAAACTTCGACCGATTCAATGGAGTGGATGTTTTATGGATTCTTTCAAGGACGTTTTAGAAGCGGCCCAGATGTACTGCAAGGCGCAGATGGCCGAGCCAACGTACAATCTCTATATCGACGGGTTGGAGCCCATCAGCTTTGAGGACTCCAGCCATATCACCCTGTCGGTGCGCAACGATTTTATCTGCAAGATCGTCACCGACCGGTATCTTGGCCTGCTTAAAGAGGCCTTCAAGTCCGTGCTGGGCTTTGATGTGGATATCACCCTTGTGGTGCCCAGCACCCCGCCCCACGAGGTAGTGCTGGCCCAGCAGTACGAGGCAAACCCCGCCTCCCCGCAGGGCAACTACGAATTCACCTTTGAAAACTTCATCAAGGGGCCGTCCAACCAGTTTGCGTTTGCTGCTGCGCAGGCTGTGGCGGCAAACCCCTCCGGGGCGTATAACCCCCTGTTCATCTACGGCGGCTCCGGCCTTGGCAAGACCCATCTGCTTACCGCCATTCAGGCCGAGATCAAGCGCACCCACCCCGATTTCGTCATCATGTATGTCACCTGCGAGCAGTTTACCAACGAGCTGATCGCCGCCATCCGCGCCGGCAGCACCGAGGACTTCCGCATGAAGTACCGCGTGGCAGACCTGCTGCTTGTGGACGATATCCAGTTCATCGCGGGCAAGGAGTCCACGCAGGAGGAGTTCTTCCACACCTTCAACTCCCTGCACGACGCCCACAAGCAGATCGTCATCGCCTCTGATCGCCCCGCCAAGGAGATCAAGAGCCTGGAGGAGCGTCTGCGTACCCGCTTTGAGTGGGGCCTGACCGCCGACGTGCAGCCGCCGGATTTTGAGACCCGCGTGGCCATCGTGAAGCGCAAGGCGGAGCTTCTGCATCTGGATCTGCCCGAGGACGTGGCCGAGTTCATTGCCAACCACCTGAAAAACAACATCCGCCAGCTGGAAGGCGCAGTGAAAAAGCTGAACGCCTATTATATGCTGGAAGGCATTCAGCCGGTGATCAGCGTGGCACAGAACGCCATCAAGGATATCCTCAACGAGACCCAGCCGGTGCCGGTGACCATCGAAAAGATCATCGGCGAAGTGTCCCGCACCTTCAACGTGTCCCCTGCCGACATCCGGGGCACCAAGCGCAACGCCAATGTGGCCTCTGCCCGGCGCGTGGCCATTTATATCCTGCGGGAGGTCACCGGCATGAGCATGGAGGAGATCGGACGGGAATTTTCCGGCCGCGACCACTCCACCATCGTTTACTCCCTCAAAACCATGGAGCGGGACATGAAGAACGACCAGCACCTGCGCGAGACCGTGAGCGATATCATCAAGAACGTGAAGGCATAAACCGGGGAAAACCGGGCAAAAGTCATACTCATTTCAGGGCGTGACCCCAAAATATGGGGAGAAACCGGAACAAAATGGGGAAAATAAGCCTATATCTTGTGGCAAAAAAGCGAAGCTTTCCACACTTTCCACTTAGTTTTCAACATTTAACATCCGTTCTTCACAATGGCTGTGGAAAGAAACGCCGTTTCCCACCTTTCAACATTTCCTTCACGAGCCTTTCACATTCCGGTGGAAACCCAAAGCCCCGCATCCCCGCTGGACATTTCCGGGTTTTCAACATCTTCCCCACCCCCTACTACGATTACTACAACAAGTTCAATATACTACAGCCTTCCGGCAGCAGCCCAACGGGCAGGTATTCCGCCGGAACTGTGAAAAAAGGAGAGATACTGTTTTGAACATCGTCTGCGATAAAACACTGCTCAGTGCAGCCATCGACGGCGTTTCCAAAGCTGTCACCATGCGCTCGTCCATCCCGGTGCTGGAGGGCATTTTACTGAAGGCCGAGGGCTTTCAGCTCACCCTGACCGGCTATGATCTGGAAATGGGCATCGTGACCACCATCGAAGCCAACATCAAGGAGCCGGGCGAGATCGTGCTGAACGCAAAGCTGCTCAGCAGCATGATCAGCCGGATGCCGGCAGGCCAGATCAGCATCGTGGCGGCCGATAACGGCAAGACCACCATCCAGAGCGGTGTGGCACAGTTCGAGATCCAGTCCATGCCCGCCACGGATTTCCCGGATCTGCCCAACACCGGCGCAGAGCAGACCCTGACCATCAAGACCGGCGTGCTGCGGGATATGATCGACCGCACCCTGTACGCCGTCAGTCAGGACGAGAAAAAACCCGCCCACACCGGCGAGCTGTTCGAGATCGAGCTGGACAAGCTGACCATGGTGGCGCTGGACGGCTACCGTCTGGCCATTGTGGAGCGCCCCATCACCGCCGTGAAGGATATCCGCATCATCGTACCCAGCAAGACCATGACCGAGGTCGCCCACCTGCTGGCCAACGATGACGAGGAGGATGTGCACATCAGTGCCAACCGCCGCTATGTGGTGTTTACCACCGCCGGATACACTATCATGAGCCGCCTGATCGAGGGCGAATTTTTGAACTACCGCAACGTCATCCCCGCCGGCAGCCGCACCCGGGTGACCATCGATACCAAGGACTTTATCTCCACCATCGAGCGCGCCTCGCTGATTATTACAGAGCGTTTAAAAAATCCTCTCCGCATTTCCTTTACAGAGGGTAAAGTTGTTGTGCGCTGCCAGACCAACCTTGGCCGCGTGGTGGACGAGTTCAGCGCCGCCTGCGAGGGCGATGAGGTGGAGATCGGCTTCAATAACCGCTATCTGCTGGACGCGCTGCGCAACGCCCGCACCGAGCAGGTGCGCATGGAGATCAGCGGACCTTTGAGCCCGGTCAAGGTGCTGCCCGTGGATGGCAACGACTTTTTGTATCTGGTACTGCCGGTACGCTTTAAAAACGACTAAGGAGCGCGTTTTATGCAGAAGATTCTTATTCATACCGAGTTTATCAAGCTGGATGCCCTGCTGAAATTTGCCGGCCTGTGCGAGACCGGCGGCGAAGCCAAGGAGCTGGTGCAGGGCGGTGCCGTGAAGGTGAACGGCGAGGTGTGCACCATGCGGGGCAAAAAGTGCCGCGCCGGGGACATCATCGAGCTGGACGGCCAGAGCGTAGAGATCGGGCAGGGTCAGTAAATGCGTCTGCTTTCGCTGGAAGTACAGAACTATCGCAATATCCGCGCCGCGCGGCTGGAACCCGGGCGGGAGCTTACCGTCATCTGCGGCAATAACGGCCAAGGCAAAACGAACCTTTTGGAGGCCATCTGGCTGCTGACCGGCGGCAAAAGCTTCCGGGGCGGCAAGGATGCCGAGCTTGTGCGCCGGGGAGAAGCATTTGCGGTGCTGGAAGCCGACACCCAGCGGGACCGGCCGGAAGGCTGTGCGCCCGCCGAGCCTGTCCACATCCGCATGACCGTGGGCACCCCGGAGGCCGCAAAGCCCGGCCGCTATGCGGCGGTAAACGGTGCAGCCCCCAAGCGGGCGGCGGCGCTGGCGGGCAGCTTTCCGGCGGTGGTGTTCGACCCCGGCCACCTGAGTCTTGTCAAGGGGGCACCGGAGGGGCGGCGCAAGTTTCTGGACGCTGCGCTGTGCCAGCTGTACCCCGGGTATCTGGCAAGCTACCGCCGCTATGTGCGGGTATTACAGCAAAAAAATGCGCTGCTGCGCCATTCCGCAACCGGGCAGGAGCGCCCCTTGGCGGAAAAGCGCACCCTGCTGGAAGTGCTCAACACCGAGCTTGCTGCGCAGGGCGAGGCACTGCAGCAGCGGCGGCGGCAGTATCTGGAACTGCTGGCGCCCCGCGCCTGCGCCAACTACGCGGAGCTTTCCCACGGGGCGGAGCGGATGAGCATCCGCTATGCCGCTCAGTTTGCGCCGGGCGGGCTTGCCGCGCTGCTGCGCCAGCGGCAGGAGGAGGAGATCCGCGCCGGGCAGAGCTTGTGCGGCATCCACCGCGAGGACTTGGAGCTGCTGCTGGACGACCAGCCTGCCCGGGTGTATGCCAGTCAGGGACAGCAGCGCAGCGTGGTGCTGAGCCTGAAAATGGCCGAAGCTGCCGCGGCCGCGCAGATCACCGGGGAGCACCCGGTGCTGCTGCTGGATGATGTGCTGAGCGAGCTGGACGAAGGGCGCAAGCAGTACCTGCTTACCTGTATGAAGGAAAAGCAGACCTTTGTGACCAGCTGCGATGACACGGACTTTTTAAAGACCGACGGCGAGGTGTACCGCATGGACGGCGGTGTGCTTTGCAGGGTCTGAAGGCATGAAAAAATGTTGCAAGCTGCATTGCATAAAACCTGTATTCCGGCAGACTTTATGCAAACAGGAAACACTGGAGAAAATACAGTATGTATATTCACTTGGGGCGGGATTATGTTCTGAACGACCGTGATATCATTGGTATCTTTGACCTTGAGACCACCACCATCTCCCCCCGGGGGCGGGAGTTTTTGAACTACGCCCAGAAGAACGGGGCGGTGGTCAGCCTTTCGGACGAGCTGCCCCAGTGCTATGTGCTGGCGGACAGCGGGCTGGTAGATGCGGTGTATCTTTCAGAATTGTCCAGCGCCGCCATGCGCCGCAGAGCGCAAAAGATGGTGGAGTAAAATTTGCGGAAAACGGGCGGAAGAACCACAGAAAAAGAGGGATGGAAAAGCCCCGGAACTGCCCGGAAAGCCGCACCGTACCAGCCGGAACGCCCTGGGCGCACAGCGCGTGAAAACACAACAAAACGGCGAGAAAAACGTACACCCTTGTGTACCGGTTCCCGCTTTGCTATAATTTGAAAAAACAAACGCAAAAACGAACAAAAGGGAGAAAGGATATGGCAGAAGAAATCATTACCAGTACAAATGCCGATACCGCGACCGACCACGAGTATAACGCCAGTGAAATTCAGGTGCTGAAGGGTCTGGAGGCGGTGCGCAAGCGCCCGGGTATGTATATCGGCTCCACCGGTGAGCGCGGTCTGCATCATCTGGTGTACGAGATCGTGGACAACGCCATTGACGAGGCGCTGGCCGGCTACTGCGACCACATCGAGGTCAAGATCCTGAAGGACAACATCATTCAGGTCTCCGATAACGGCCGCGGCATCCCTGTGGACATTCAGGCCGATACCGGTCTGCCCGCCGTGACCGTGGTGTACACCATCCTGCACGCCGGCGGCAAGTTCGGCGGCGAGAACTCCGGCTACAAGGTGGCCGGCGGTCTGCACGGCGTGGGCGCTTCGGTGGTCAACGCCTGCTCGGAGTGGCTTACCGTCAACGTGCGCCGCGACGGCAAGGAGTACGAGCAGACCTTCCGGCGGGGCGACCCGGACGGCGCACTGAAGTGCATCGGCACGGTAGCCGAGGGCGTTACCGGTACCCGGGTCACCTTCAAGCCCGACCCGGAGATGTTCAAGGACACCACCGTCTACGACTTTGACACGCTGGAAAAGCGTCTGCGGGAGGAAAGCTTCCTGAACGCCGGTGTCAAGATCACCCTGACCGATGAGCGTCAGCTGTACACCCCCGTGCTGGAGGACGGGCAGGAGGGCGACCCCTGCTACCGCACCGAGGTGATGTGCTACGAGGGCGGTATCAAGAGCTTTGTCACCTATCTGGGCGAAAAGCGCAAGCTGGAAGTGCTGCACCCCAATGTCATCTACCTCAAGGGACAGACCGACCGCGGCGTGGCAGAAATCGCTTTGCAGTACAATTCCAGCTACAACGAGCTGCTTTTGAGCTTTGCCAACAACGTCAACACCCCGGACGGCGGCACCCACGAAGAGGGCTTTAAATCCAGCCTGACCCGCGTATTCAACGACTACGGCCGCAGCCACGGCCTGCTGAAGGACAAGGACGAGAACCTGTCCGGCACAGACGTGCGCGAGGGCCTGATCTGCGTTATCTCTGTCAAGCTGCAGGAGGCCGAGTTTGAAGGCCAGACCAAGGCAAAGCTGGGCAATACCGAGATCCGCACCCTCGTTTCCAACATGGTCTACTCCAAGCTGATGGAGTTCTTTGAGGAGAACCCCGGCGTAGCCAAGGCCATTTTTGAAAAAGCCACGCAGGCCGCCCGCGCCCGCGCCGCCGCCAAAAAGGCCCGCGAGCTGGTGCGCCGCAAGAGCGCGCTGGAAACCAGCCGGATGCCCGGCAAGCTGGCCGACTGCCGCGAAAAAGACCCCAGCCGCACCGAGATCTTCATCGTCGAGGGCGATTCTGCAGGCGGCTCTGCCAAGATGGGACGCGACTCTGCCATTCAGGCCATTCTGCCGCTGTGGGGCAAGATGCTGAACGTGGAAAAGGCCCGCGCCGATAAGATTTACGGCAACGACAAGCTGATGCCGGTGGTGCTGGCGCTGGGCTGCGGCATCGGGGACGAGTTCGATATCTCCAAGCTGCGGTACGACAAGGTGTTCATCATGGCCGATGCGGACGTGGACGGCTCCCACATCTGCACCCTGATGCTGACCTTCTTCTTCCGCTATATGCGCCCGCTCATCGAGCAGGGCCATGTGTATGTGGCACAGCCGCCCCTGTTCAAGGTACAGAAGGGCAACACCATCAAGTACGCCTACAACGACGCGGAAATGGCCCTCCTCTCGCAGGAGATGCCCGGCGCAAAGGTGAACCGCTACAAGGGCCTTGGTGAGATGAACCCCGAGCAGCTGTGGGAGACCACCATGAACCCGGACAACCGGGTCATCGTGCAGATCACCATCGACGATGCGGAAAAGGCGGATGAAGCCTTTACCATCCTGATGGGCGATCAGGTGGAGCCCCGCCGCCGCTTTATCGAGACCAACGCCCAGTACGCAAAGCTGGACGTGTAAGACACGGAGGAACAAATGGAAGAAGATTATGTGATGATACCGGGCAGCGGAACCAAAAAGATCATCCGCGATGTCAAAAAGGAGATCGAAACGGCCTTCCTGGATTATTCCATGTCGGTCATCGTGTCCCGCGCCCTGCCCGATGTGCGGGACGGCTTGAAACCCGTCCACCGCCGCATCCTGTACACCATGCATGAGCGCGGCAACGACCCCAGCCATGCATACCGCAAATCTGCCGATACCGTTGGTGCGGTGCTGGGCTCTTACCACCCCCACGGCGACGCATCGGTCTACGATGCCATGGTACGTCTGGCACAGGACTTCTCGCTGCGCTATCCGCTGGTGGATGGTCAGGGTAACTTTGGTTCTGTGGACGGCGACCCCCCGGCTGCCTACCGTTACACCGAGGCCCGTATGAGCCGCATGGCGGTGGAGATGCTGACCGATATCGAAAAGGACACCATCGACTGGGACCCCAACTTTGACGAGACCAAAAAGGAGCCCAGCGTGCTGCCCTGCCGCTTCCCGAACCTGCTGGTCAACGGCAGTCAGGGCATCGCGGTCGGTATGGCTACCAACATCCCGCCCCACAACCTGAGCGAGGTCATTGACGGCTGCATCGCCTATATCGACGACCCGGATATCGACCTGCCCGGCCTGATGGAGCATATCAAAGGCCCGGACTTCCCCACCGCCGGCATCATCATGGGCCGCAGCGGCATCCGCGCCGCCTACGCCACCGGCCGCGGCAAGATCACCCTGCGCGGCCGTGCCACCATTGAGGAGACCAAGAACGGCCGCACCCAGATCGTGATCACGGAGATCCCCTATATGGTCAACAAGGCGCGCCTCATCGAGCACATGGCAGACCTTGTCAAGGAAAAGCGCATCGATGGCATTACCGGCCTGAACGACGAGACCAACCGCAAGGGAATGCGCATCGTGGTGGATATCCGCAAGGACGCCAATGCACAGGTCATCCTGAACCAGCTGTACCAGTACACCCAGCTGCAGGATACCGTGGGCGTCATTATGCTGGCCATCGACCACAAGGTGCCCAAGGTGCTCACCCTGAAGCAGATGCTGCAGAAGTATGTGGAGTTTCAGGATGAGGTGGTGCGCCGCCGCACCCAGTACGACCTGAAAAAGGCCAAGGAGCGCGCCCACATTCTGGAAGGCCTGAA